>Ga0190286_1000198_pt1 | contig 28214 bp, 30 predicted proteins | sample 48691834_MG_FD_183241 | JGI IMG/M metagenome (GOLD analysis project Ga0190286, IMG submission 183241) | Hydrothermal vent microbial mat bacterial communities from Southern Trench, Guaymas Basin, Mexico - 4869-18-3-4_MG | ecosystem: Environmental > Aquatic > Marine > Hydrothermal vents >... | reverse complement strand
GCTTCGCTATCTCCCCCCTCACCTCATCCCTCCTCGCCCTCCACCTCTCAGCCTCAGCCCTCAGAAGCTCCATCCTCCTCCTAATCGGCTCCATCTCAGCCTCGAGGGCGTCAAGCCTCCTCCTCAGCCTCTCCATACAGCTCCCTCCTCCTCGCCTCCAACAGCCTCGGCTCCAGGCCGAGATACTCCGCCGCAGACTCAACCTCGATGCCGAGCTCCTCCCCCAGCTCATAGACCTCTGGGAGGCGATCCCTATACCCCAAATCCCTCATGAGATGGTGATCCAGGACGACGATCTCAGGCTCCACCTCCTCCAAGATTCTCCTCAGATTCCTTGAGGCCCATTGAAGCTCGACTTCGAGCATGGGGTGTTCGATGTAGGTTGTGGGGCCGTCGATGAAGATGATCCTGGGATCCTCATCGAGGATGAACTCCATCTGCTCTTCGAGGAGGGGGCCCTGAACATCGGAGGTGTAGAGGAATACGTCGTCACCCCTTATCGAGACCTCTAAGACGTAGCCCCTCCTGGCGTCCGCTCCATGGGGGACGGGCTTGGAGAACCTGATCTCAAGGTCTCCGAACTCGAAGCCCTTTCCATCGGCGTATAGGAGCTCGAGGGTGAGCTCCCTCAGCCTTGGAATTATCGTGGAGGCCCTCCTCCTCTGACTCATGTTTATGAGCCTCCTGGGATGTTTGATGAGGACGGTCTTGTCGGCGTAGATTCCCAGCTCCTCCGGATCGATGTGATCATAGTGGTAGTGGGTTACGATGATGATCTCAGCCTCCAGGGCCTTCGCCTTTATATCGCTCCAGAGCCTCCTCTTCGCCTCCATCTCCAGGGGGTGAGGCGGCAATCCATATCGATCTGGGGCGAGGGCTGTGGCTGGGTCTATGAGGATGCCGAGCTCCCCTACATCTATGTAGGTGGCTGAGCTCCTCACCCCAAGGCTGTCGGAGGCGAGGGGCTTGACGTCGAGGGTCAACTCTCAGACACCTATCTGGGGACGATTCAAATTTATCTCACCCCTCTTAAAGTGATCGGGGAGAGGGATGCCTGAGAAGAAGAGTCTCAGCCAGATGGAGAAGCAGCAGCTCCTAAGGGAGAGGAAGGCGAGGGGAAGGAGGGAGGAGAGGAAGCTGGAGAAGAGGCTTGGCAGCGTGGAGATACCTGAATTCGAGGAGGATGAGCTCCTCGACCTCCTGAAGCGTATGAGGGCCATCACACCCCAGAGCTTCGCAGATAGACTCAACCTGAGGGTGAGCGTGGCGAAGAGATTCCTCGAGGAGCTGAGGGAGAAGGGCGTAATAGAGCTCGTCGATAAGAGCCACGACCTCGTGATATATCGATTCCCAGGTTGATCCTCCAGGAATTAGATGGGATGGAAGAGGCATCTTTTAGGCGGCCTCGATCCTGATCCTCCCCCCACTCCTCACCTTCCTCAGCAGCTCCAGGCCCTCAGTTATCCTGCCAACCCTATTGACCGGCGTATAGGGTCTCGCTGAACTATGGTAGAGGCAGAGGGAGTCCTCCATGGGCCAATATGCGATGGTTCCAGCCTCGACGCCCCTGGTGGACTTCTCCTCACCCCGTCCCAGACCTATGAGGATGGCGACTCCCCCCTCAATTGGATGGGCTCGACCCTCTATTGGAAGTCTCCTCAGCAGTGCCTCAACGGTTAGGGGGGCCAACACCTTGATTAGCTCCCCCTCAGCCTCCCCAACCCCATACATCCTAATCCTAACCCTCACCCTGGAGCTCATCGCACTAAACCCTCCACATATTCGATGATCTTATCGGCGATGTCAACTCCCGTCGCCCTCTTCAGGGCCTGCCATCCAGGGGCGCCATTCACCTCGAGGATCACAGGCCCCCGATCCGACTCGGCGATGTCCACTCCGGCGTAGTCGAGGCCGAGGGCCTTAACGGCCTTCACGCCGAGCTCCAATATCTCCTCAGATATCTCCTCAGCCACCATCCTTCCACCCTGGGCGACATTCGTCTTCCAGCTCCCCGGAGGACCATACTTATAGGCGGCTCCGGCAACCTCATCGCCGACGACGAAGACCCTTATATCCCTCCCAGGCTTCTCTATATACTCCTGCAGTATGAGGGGCTCCCCAACTCTGGTGAGGCTCTTAAGGGCGTTGTAGGCGAGGTCGGCGTCCTCAAACATCATGGAGCCACGGCCCATGTGGCCGAGGATGGGCTTATAGATGCAGGTTCCAAGCATCCCAGCCCATCGATACGCCGTGCCGAGATCCTCGGTGGTGTAGGTATCGGCTATGGGGAGACCAGCCCCGGCGAGGATATACTGCGTCGCATACTTGTCTCTCGCCCTCCTGAAGGGGTAGCAGGGGTTGACAACCCTTATCCCCGAGAGCTCCATATGCTCTATGAGGCTGATCCTCCTCGTTAGCTGGGAACAGCTCCCTGGGCCGAAGCTTCTCAGGAGGCAGACGTCGCAATCGGTGATCTCAACCCCCCTAAGCCAGAACCTCGAGCCCCTGTTAGATATGTGGGATGAGACGTCGATTATGCTTCCGCTGAGAACCTCGTGGCCACGCCTCTCAGCCGTCTCAACGAGCTCCAGGCTGTTTGGGCTCGGATGCTTGCCGTAGAGGACGAGGAGCCTCAAGGCGTCTCGCCATACCTAAATCCCAACCCCCTTTTAGGTTTCTCCATCAAGGCTCCTCTAAGATGGATGACCTCATAATCCTCAGCGTAAAGACTTGAGTGATGGCTCCAAGCTTGAGGGCGTCGGCTGAAACCTGATCGCAGTCTACACCCTCTTAGGTATCAGCCTCCTGAGGCCTTCGAGGAAGGATTCGATGTCCTCCCGCTCTATGCCATAATGGGTGACGAGTCTAACGATGGGGGAGTGGGGCCATCCGAAGCTCCTCCAGCCGAGCTGCTCGCAGGCCCTCCTCCAATCCTCACCCGTCCACCCTATGGGTGAGACGTCGATGTAGACCATATTCGTCATAACGGGGTGTAGAATCCTGATCCCCAGGTCTCTTAACCCCTCAGCCAGCAGCTTGGCATTCTCGTGATCCTCCTCTAGGCGGTTCACCATCTTCTTCAGGGCGATGATGCCTGGGGCAGCTATGATGCCTGCCTGCCTCATGCCTCCGCCCAGCATCTTCCGATACTTCCTCGCCCTCTCTATGAACTCCTCGGAGCCGACGACGAGGGAGCCCACTGGGGCGCATAGGCCCTTTGAGAGGCAGAACATCACCGAGTCAGCGTAGCGGGCCAGCTCCTTAACGTCAACCCTAAGGGCGACAGCTGCGTTGAAGATCCTCGCCCCATCCATGTGAACCGGTAGGCCATGCCTCTTAGCGACCTCCCAGTCTGCCTCAAGCTGCTCAGGGGTCAGGGGAATTCCGCCAGCCCTGTTGTGGGTGTTCTCGACGCAGATGAGGCCGGTTCGGGGATAATGTATGTTTGGAGGCCTTATCGCTGCCTCTACGTCCTCAGGTCTCATCCACCCCATCTCTCCTTTCACAGGTCTGGCTGTCAACCCCCCTATGACGGCGTATCCCCCAACCTCGTTGAGGTAGATGTGGCTCTCTGCTTCGAGGATTATCTCATCGCCCCGCCTTGTGTGGGAGAGGACGCTTACGAGGTTTCCCTGGGTTCCACTCGTCACCAGTAGGGCAGCCTCCTTCCCAAGCATCCTCGCTGCGAGGCGTTCCAGCTTATTCACCGTCGGATCTTCACCATAGACGTCGTCCCCAAGCTCAGCCTTGGCCATCGCCTCCCTCATCTCGGGGGTGGGAAGCGTTACGGTGTCGCTTCTAAAGTCGAGGTTCTTCTCAACCATGCCGGGTCAACAGATATTGGTGCGTTCAGAGGCTTTAAGGCTTTGAAGCTGCATTCCGGTAGGCCAACTCGATGTGTCTATGGGCATCCCTATATACTGGGCCTCCATGCCCTGGGAGTAGGAGCTCGACGTGGAGCTCCGTCAAACGTCTCAGAGACTTGACGATGTCGCTGTAGCTTCCGGTCTCTCCGTCGTAGCGTCCATAGTAGCCCCAGGGGAAGACGGTGTCCCCCGAGAAGAGTATGGCCTCCCCCTCGACGTATAGGCAGATGCTTCCACGGGTATGTCCAGGAGTCCAGATCACCTTTAGAGGCCAGAGGGGGGTCTCTATGACGTCGCCGTCCTCAACGGTTCTAAGCCCCTTGATATAGGTGGCGACGTATCCGGCGTCGAATCTATGCATATAGACCTTGGGGTCAGCCCTCTCCAATATGAGGAAGACTCCTCCGACGTGATCATGATGGGCGTGGGTGAGGACGACGCCCCTGAGGCCATGAGGCTCTACCCCTATCTCCTCCAATTGGGGCCAGATGGGGTTGAGCCTGTTGCCGACGCCTGCATCGATGAGCACGGCCCCCTCAACGCCGATGACGTAGATGTTGCTGCATAGGCCCTCCCCGATGATGAGGTGGACTCCCATCAGTTTGGAGCTCCTCTCCCCGAGGTCTATGACCTTAGGCATCAGCCCTCACCAGGGGCTTGGATATATCAGCCACCTCAGCCTGGGTCAGCCTCTCTATGTCCCTGGGGCTTATCTCCAGCAGCCTATTTATGGCGCCCCCTCCCCCATAAACCCTCTCCAATCTCATCACTCCGCCGTCGATGATCGTCCTAATAGGCTTCTTATGGCCCAGGGGTGGTAGGGCGCCGACCTCGTATCCGGTCAGCGACTTCACAGCCCTCGGCCTCGCCCTCCTCACCCTCTCAACGCCGCAGACCGATGCCAACTTCTCCTCATCCACCAATCTGTCTCCGGTGACTATCGCCAATAGGGGTCTGCCACGCTCATCGACGTATAACATGGACTTTATGATGCATCCTCTATCCACGCCGAGCTGCCTCTCAGCCGCCTCCACGGTCATGGTATGCCCCTCAAACTCCAGCAGCCTATACTCGACTCCCCTCTCCCTCAGATACTCCTCCAGTGGATCACCCCTCGATCCAGTTCTCATATCGGGTTTATCCTCCTGGGAGAAGAGTTATATTGACCTCCTATTAAGCATCCCCGATGGGCTGGAAACCCCTGGAGCTGGCCCTATACCTCTGCGCCATAGCCAACTACTGCTACGCCTTCTGGAGCCTGATGAGGAGCGACGTCGTGAACACCGTCATCTCCATGATAACCTTCCTAGTCCTCATCAAGGCCACCGTGGAGTTCGGGAGGAGAGATTAGAGGGGGAACTCCCCCTCCTCGTCGAGCTTCAGCAGCCTCTCCCACTTCTCGTCGACCATCCGCTGTATCTCCTCGATCTCCCTGTCGGTCAGATGCCTGAATCGCCCCTGGAGCCTTAGATACTCCTCGACGGGCTTCAGCTTCTTAGGCTTATAGGTCAACCTGAACTCCCTGCCATCGATGATCTCATAGAGGGCCCACATCCCAGTTTGGACGGCCAGCCGTGCCACCTCTATGGTTCTACTCGGATCGAAGCGCCACCCCGTCGGGCAGGGGCATAGAATGTCGATGAATCTGAATCCCCTCAGCTTCTTCGCATATAGCACCTTCCCTATAAGGTCTGTTGGGAAGGCTATGGAGGCCGTGGCGACATAGGGGACATGATGAGCTGCGATGATGAAGGGTAGATTCTTCCTCGGAGTCTCCTTCCCACGCCCCCTCGGCCCAATCTGCGTTGTAGTCGTCCAGGCGTAGAGGGGGGTGGCGCTGCTACGCTGGATGCCGGTATTCATGTAGGCCTCATTATTCTTACAGAACCACAGGACGTCCTCATTCCTCTCAGCCGCCGCCGAGAGGGCTTGGAAGCCGATGTCATAGGTGCCGCCGTCGCCGATGAAGCCGACGGCGAGGACATCATCCCTGCCCAGGACCTTCAAGGCCCTTGAAATCCCTGTTAGGGCTGCCCCAGCGCTCTCGAAGACGGAGAAGGTGTAGGGAGTCCTGGTCACGGAGTCTGGGCAGGATGGAACTTCATGTCTAATAACCTTGTCGCCGAGGGCCTTGAAGACGAGGCGGGCGGCCAACGCAGGGCCGCAGCCCTGGCAGGCGCTTCCAGGGGTGATCGTATACTCCTCGAGGGGTATATCCTTAATCGTCAACTTCTCCATATGCTCACCTCCTAAACCCATTCAACCAGGGGGGAGACGCTCTCGCCCCTGGCCGCCTTGAGAACCTTCTCAGCCATATGCTCTATGTCGCTCACCTTCACCTCCTTACCGGCGAGGCCTGCGTGGAATCCCAGAACCCTTGGCCTCTCCTCCAGGTCGTAGATGGCGTTTCTGATGAATGTGTGGCCGACGCCTCCGACTCCGAGGCAGACGTTTCGGTCTACCATCCCTATAGCCCTAACCTCGCTTCCTATCCGCTGGAAATCCTCGTAGGGGAAGGGTATGAGGCATTTGAGCTTCACCAATCCGACGGGTTTACCCTCAGCCCTAAGATTGTCTATGGCCTCCCTGGCCGTGCTGGCTATGGTTCCCATCGCCACGATGACGGCCTCGGCGTCTTCACATCTATACTCCTCCACCAGGCCGTTTCCGTAGCTGCGGCCGAAGCGCTTGCCGAACTCCTCGTTCACCTCCTTTATAACCTCCTTTGCGTCGACGATGACCTTGTGATGCTCCTCCCATGGAACCCTCCACCATCGGGGGGCCTTTGGATCGAAGTCCTCTGGCATGAGGCTGGGCGTCGGCTTATAGGGAGGCAGGAAGTCGTCGACCTCCTCCTGATCTGGGATGTCAACTGGCTCAGCGGTGTAGCTGAGGATATATCCGTCGTAGCCGACGGCTATGGGTATCCTCACCCTCATATCCTCCGCAACCCTATAAGCCATGATGATGGAGTCTAAAACCTCCTGATTATTCTCAACATACCACTGAATCCAGCCCGTCATGATGTGGGACATGAGGTCTGTATGGTCGGGCTGCATACCCTTATTGCCCCTATGAACCACCGCCATGACGACGGGAAGACGGAGACTTGAGGTGTCATGCATGGGGTGATGCATATATAGGCAGCCTGGACCTGAGGTGCAGCAGAAGGTTCTCACCCCAATCCTCGAGGCTGCCTGGACGACCACCTGGGCCGTTAGCTCCCCCTCAACGTTGATGAATTCGCAATCCATCTCCCCCTTGGTGATGAATTCGTTTAGGTATTCGACGATGGTTGTCTGCGGCGTGACGGGGAAGGCCACCGCCACCTGAACCCTGGAGAGCTTGGCGGCCGTAGCAGCCGCCTTATTCCCAACCATAACCTCAACAGTCATATCTCTCATCTCTAAACGGTCTCCCTCACGAATTCTATGGCCTTGACAGGGCATTCATGGACGCAGATGCCGCATCCCTTACACTTGTCATAGTCGATGACAGGCTTCTCGTCGACGAGGCTTATCGCCGTCTCTGGGCAGTAGATCCAGCAGAGCCTGCAGCCGACGCATTTCTCCAAGTCAACGACAGGTCTGAAGACCCTCCAATCTGCGACGCTCTTTAGGACGCCGTATCCCGTGACGTGGGGGAGCTCCTCCCCAGGCCTTAGGGACCCCTTAGCCGGCTTGGGTGGGTGAACCTCCTTATAGGCTCGTCTGAGGGCCTCTATGTTCCGCTCTCCGATCTCGCCTGGAAACCTCTTCAGTATGGCCCCCTCCAGAGACTTGAGTTTGGTTATGCCCGTCACCTTGCTGAAGGCTCCGAGGACGGCGGTATTCGTTATCGGCCTCCTGAGGGTTTCGAGGGCGATGGTTGTCGCATCGACTGTGGAGACCATGAAGCCCCCGCCGATCTCCACCTCCTCCGGTGGCTTGGGGTAGTTCAGCAGTAGGAGGCCTCCAGATTTGAGGCCTGCCGCGACGGAGGGCTTCCTGCTAAGAATCGGGTCGATGACGATGACAATGTCAGGCTCATGAACGAGGTCTCTACGCCTAATGGGTTTGTCATCGATGCGGACATAGGCCGTTACGGGTGCGCCTCGCCGCTCGGTTCCATACATCGGTATGGCCTGGGCATACCTCCCCTCCTTCGCTACGGCCTCGGCGATTAGCCTTGAGGCCGTGACAGCTCCCTGTCCACCTCTGCCGTGGAACCTGATCTCAATCATTTCCCTAAACCTCCCATCGGCCTCTTAAAAGAGTTATCAACCCTTTATATCCAGGATTCCCATCAAAAGAGGATCAAAATGGAGGCCCCCCTGGAGGATGTTCGGGTTCTCGACCTCACCCATGTCTGGTTCGGCCCCTGGTGCACCATGATGCTCGCCTCCCTCGGGGCTGAGGTCATAAGGATTGAGCCTCCCTGGGGAGCCATAGACAGAGTGGGCTTCGGCCCCCTCTTCGGAGGCGTCACCTATACGTTCCACCATCTAAACCTCAATAAGAAGGACTTAACCCTAAACCTAAAGCATCCAAGAGGTCGGGAGATATTCCTAAAGCTGGTGAAGCTTTCGGATGTGGTCGTCGAGAACTTCAGGCCTGGAACCATGGAGCGGTTGGGTTTAAGCTACCAGAACCTCAGGGAGGTGAATCCACGCATCATCTACGCCGCCCTCTCAGGCTTCGGCCAGTATGGCCCCTACAGCGGCAGAGGCTCTTATGCCGCCATAGCTGAGGCGATGAGTGGACATACGAGGCTGACGGGGGACGGCGTAGACCCCGAGGGGCCGCCGATAGAGATGGCTCAGGCCTACGGCGACCTCGGCCCAGGGACTATGGCTGCTATGGCCATCATAGCGGCCCTTAGGATGAGGGATAAGACCGGTGTGGGGCAGATGATCGATGTCTCACAGCTCGACTGCATGGTGGCCTACAACACAGCCATAACGGGCTATCTACTCTCAGGTTTGAAGCCCTGGGAGATGAGGGAGAGGTATCCGTCACCCGGCATAGGGGGCCTCATGGAGACGGGGGATGGGGGTTGGATAAGGGTGGCAGCCTACTCGCCGAGGATTCTCGACCGTCTGAGGGAGGTCTTCGGAGTTGAGGAGGTCACCGAGGAGCTGGTGAGGAGTAGAGTGGCGGAGATGACGAGGGATGAGACCGTCGAGTTCTTCGTCTCCATAGGCGTCCCAGTCGCACCGGTCTATCACCTCGACGAGGTTGTGAGGGATAGACATCTATGGGAGAGGGGTATGTTCATAGAGGTGGAGCATCCAAAGGCTGGGAGGGTGTGGACTACGAACTTCCCAGTAAAATTCTCGAAGTATTCTCCGCCCCATCCAACGGCGGCTCCGCTTCTGGGTCAGAACAATAGGGAGATACTCATAGACCTACTCGGCTACACCGAGGAGCAGCTGGAGGAGCTCCGACGTGAGGGAGTCATAGGCGGAGAAGCCTAATCCTCCCATCATTAACCTGAAGAGATGTAGGAAGCCCGACGATACCCCTAGTCTCTCTGAAACCGTAAACGATGGGGAGAGTTGATGCCAACTAAATCCGTATTAGAACCACTGAGTAGAGACCTCTATGGCTTTTATGAAGCTCCAGCATTCTCCAGCCAGCCTCTTTGGCCGTCCGCTCCATTTCCTCCGGCGTTGCCAGCCAGAGATCAAACCAGGGACTATACTCGTCTCCAAACTCTATGCGTATGGTGACTAGCCCCACTGGGCGGCCTCGTCTTCTATTCAGCTCATGGTATGCGAGATGGCTTGGATTGTCGGTCTCAAGGGGATCCATGGAGGTGGCTATGAGCATACCTCCAGATCTCATGATCCTGTGAAGATCCTTGAGGAGCGCCATCGTCTTCTCGGGGTCTCCAGCTATGCCGAAGTTGTTTCCCATCATCAACGCCGAGTCGAAGGAGGCGGCTCTAAACCCTAGATATCGAGCATCCATCAATACGCAGTGCTCGACGCCCCTCTCCCTGGAGACCTTCAAGGCGAGGGGTGAGATATCTATGCCCACCACCTCGTGGCCTAGGCTCTGAAGCAGCAGGAGGTGGCGGCCGGCTCCACAGCCTAAGTCGAGGATTCTCCCCCTCACCCTCGTTAGGGCTCTCCGCTCCACCTCAGGCCAGTTCTCAGGTCCCTGGAAGTAGAGCTTTACGTCTACCTCATCGATGTAGCCGTCGTCTCTACGGATAAGGTATCGAGCCTCTCCCCTCTGATGATATTCCCATAGGGCCTCTCCAAAGGGGTCTTCCACATCCCTAGGGATGTGGAAGACAGCCTATTAATACATCGAGGTTGAAGTGGCTTTAACCCAGTTTCGGGGCTCGCCTACCAGGTAGCCGACCCGTGCCTCCTTTATCTCCACCTCTATGAATTCGCCCAGCTTGGCCTGAGCCTTGAGGACTATCGGCCTGTAGGTGTAGTTCCTCGCCACGAGGGTTCCACGCCGCCCATACTCGTCAACGAGGGCTTCACCCCTCCACCCGATCCATCTGGAGCCGGATTCGAGGCTGAGACGCCTCCACAGCTCCGTCATTATCCGGCTGCGACGCTTCGTCTCACGTCCATGGAGCTGCCCCTCCATCTCAGCCGCCTCCGTTCCAGGTCTGGGCCAGAACCTGGATATGTTGAGGACGTCGGGCCTTACCTCCTCCAAGAGCCGTAGGGTCTGCTGGAAATCCTCCTCGGTTTCACCTGGGAAGCCGCAGATGACGTCGGTTGAGAGCGTCAAATCGGGGTGGGCCTCTCTGAATCTGGAGACGATGTATTTGAACTCCTCAACGGTGTATCGACGCCTCATACGCCTCAACACCTCATCGCTTCCGGACTGGACGGGTATGTGGAGGAACTTGAAGACCTTCGGCGACCTATACGCCTCTATGAGTTCATCGAGTATCTCCAGGGCCTGATTCGGAGTCATCATCCCAACCCTGATGTAGAAGCGTCCCTCCAGTGCTGAGAGCATCTCCAGCAGATCTGGAAGCCTCAGCCCCCTCCAGCGGTAGGCTGCGGTATCCTCGGCGGTCACCCATATCTCCCTACACCCCTCCCCAAGGGCCCTCCGAGCGTCCTCGACGATCTCCTCAGCTGGATAAGACCGTAGCCAACCCCTCGCCCGCTTAACTATGCAGTAGCTGCATTCCCCAAGGCAGCCGGAGGCTATAGGTGCGATGTGGATAACCGGATTTCTCCTCACCCTTGGTAGACGGGTCTTCCTCATCTCCCCTCCGATGAGGGTGAGGCGCTCCTCCCTCAGCGCCGCCTCAACGACCTCGACGACGTTTAGGAGGTTGTCAGGCCCAATCATCGAGGCCTCCGGAGCCTCAGCCTCTACGAGCTCCCTCTCAGCCTCTGGCATGCATCCAGCTACGATGAGGGGCTTACCCAACCCTCTCAGCTCCCTGATCCTCCGTAGCATCCGCCTCTCCGTCGGAGTCTTCACGATGCAGGTGAAGATGATCAGGGCCTCAGCCATCTCGGGATGATTGACGATGAGGTGGCCTGCCTCCCTCAATAGGCCCAGGGCGATCTCATAGTCGGCCATGTTCATGCTGCAGCCATAGACCTCTCCGTATATCCTCGCCAAGCCGTATATGGTGTGGTTGGGCCATAAGATAAAGCCCTCTAATCGAGAGAAGTTTTTACGGAGTCGGAGATGGGGGATGCACCCCTTTGGATGTATCAATCAATTATGAATTGTCGAGGGGCCTCCCATTACATCCATAATAGTCCATTATACGACCATCATCGAATTCATGGAGACGACCCACCCGACGCTCTCAACAAAAACATAACAACTCTTCAGAATTTGATTCAGGATTTTGAGCTTGATGAGCTAATATCGTCGGGGATTCGGTTCCCAGAGATTATCTACCTCTAAGTCTTATTCCACTGTGATATTGTTGAACTCTTTGGGAACATCCGAGATTTATGAGACATGGAATGGGGGTTTAGGGGATGCTACTGGAGAGAGCCCTTAGGAGGAGGAGGGGAGAGGACCTCAGGAAGCCGGGTGAGTGTCGAATCGCCATCATAGGTGTAGGTGGATGTGGAAACAACACGATCAATAGGTTGATGAGGCTCGGCGTCGAGGGGGCTGAATGCATCGCTGTTAACACCGATATGCAGCATCTCGGGATGGTGAGAGCTCATAGGAAACTCCTCATCGGGGAGCGGATCACCAGGGGCTTCGGCGCTGGGAACATCCCAGATGTTGGGAGGGAGGCGATGCTTGAGAGCTCCGACGAGATGGAGAAGCTCCTCTCAGGTATGGATATCGTCTTCGTCACAGCTGGCATGGGCGGCGGAACGGGAACTGGTGCGGCCCCCGTCGTCGCCGAGATAGCGAGGAGGTGTGGGGCCATAGTCATCGGAGTCGTCACCATGCCCTTCAAACATGAGAGGGGGCGCTTCGAGTATGCCCTTATGGGCCTAAACGAGATGAGGAGGGCGGCTCACACGACGGTCATCATAGACAACAACAAGTTGATGGAGGTGGTCCCAGAGCTGCCGCTGGACTCAGCCTTCGCCGTCGCAGATAGGATACTCGCCAACATGGTTAAGGGAGTCGTCGAGACCATAGCTGTTCCAAGCCTAATAAACCTCGACTTCGCCGACTTCAAGACAATCATGTCTAAGGGGGATGTGGCCATCGTAGGCGTAGGCCAGGGCGAGGGTGAGCGACGAGCCGAGGAGGCGGCTCGGAACGCCTTGAATCACATACTACTCGACGTCGATTATAAGGGGGCGAGCGGAGCCCTCATCCACGTCAGCGGTGGAACCGATATGAGTCTAAGCGAGGCCGTCCGAGCTGCGGAATACGTCACCGAGCTGATGGATGAGGGGGCGATGGTCATCTGGGGCGCCAGGGTTGACCCCGCACTCGATAACTTCCTCAGGGTGACCCTGATACTCACCGGCGTGAGGTCCCCCCAGATCCTCGCCGGATATCTCTTCCTCGAGCCGAATCTATACAACCTTGAGCCCTACGCTGGACCTGAGAAGCCTTTGGGCTTGGAGCTCGACCTATATCAGATGGAGCCGAGGGATTGGTAGCCTCTGGAGGAGGTATCTCATCCTCTCCCTCGGGGTGAGGCCCCTCCCCTCGGCCTCGGTTCTACCCTCCCTTATGGCCCTGAGGATGGCTTCAATGCTTTCCTCCTCCGCATCGATGATGGTGTAGGCTAACCCTATTATCCAGGGGATGTGGGCGTCGCTTCCACCCGTCTCAGGCAGCCCAAGCCTCTCAGCCAGCCTCCGATTTCTTCTCAGCATCCAGTTGTAGGGCATCTGCATGGAGTTCGCCACCTCGACGGCGTCGAGTGCTACATCCTCCAGCTCATCGGCGTCCACCCAGCTCTTAAGAGGGGCGTAGGGGTGAGCCATGATGGATGCTCCCCCCATCTCCCTGATCAGATCAACCGTCTCGGCTATTGATCTCCCCTTTGGAATTGATTCCTCCACGCCGAGAGCCAGGATATGGCCTCCCCTCGCTGAGACCTCTAAGCCGGGTATGATGAGGCAGCCATCCACGTCGGGTATGTGGTTCAGACCCTCTATGGTGTCGTGATCCGTGATGGCGAATCCATTTAGGCCTCTAAGCCTACACCACTTGACGGCCTCCCTCAGCGTTATGGTGGAGTCATAGCTGTATATGGTGTGGACGTGGAGGTCTATGCGAAGCCTCATCCCCCAGCCTCTCTAACCCTCCTGGCGATGCGCTCCGAGAGCTCCTCGATCTTCTCCATCGAGACCTTCTCGAGGAGGGGTTTAGGAACGCCGAGCTCCAATCCAGCCTCCAGAGGCCTTAAAGCCTCATCTAAGGGGACGTTCACCCGCTCACCGTAGCCGAGCTGCCTCCATAGCTCCAGAGCCTTGAAGGGCATGATGGGCTCCATCAAAACCGCTATCGCCTTAGCGAGCCATAGGGCGTTGTGAACTATCAGCTTAGCCCTCTCGGGATCGGTTTTGATACATCTCCACGGCTCCCCCTCCTGGAGATATCGATTTCCATAGGAGGCTATGGCAAGAACGGCGTCGACAACCCTCTTAAACTCATATTCGTCGAGGCCCCGTCTAATCTCGGTTATAGCCTCCTCGACGACGGCTCTCACCTCCTCCTCCACATCTCCCTCGGGGATGACGCCATAATTCCTCTTTGCGAAGAGAAGAGCCCTATACAGGAAGTTTCCGAGGGTGGCCACCAATTCACGGTTCACCTTCTCGGCGTAGGTTCCCCAGCTGAAGTCCAGGTCCCTGACATGCCCCGTATAGGAGATGACGTAGTATCTCAGCGCATCTGGGTCGAGTCCCTCGTTTAGGTAGTCGTCCTCAACCCAGATGACGTAGCCCCTGCTCTTTGAGAAGACCCTCCCCTCAACCTTCACCATCCCCGAGGCAACGACGGCGTAGGGGAGGCTGTAGCCAGCTCCCTTCAGCATCGCAGGCCAGAATATGCAGTGATGATAGATGATGTCGCCACCTATGAAGTGGATTATGTATCCGGGGCCCCTCCAGAAGTATTCCCAGTCTCCTCCGGTTCTCTGGGCCCACTCCTCCGTCGAGCTGATGTAGCCTATCGGGGCGTCGACCCAGACGTAGAGGACGAGGCCCTCCTCTCCCGGGAACTTCACGCCCCAATCGAGGTTCCTGGTGATGTTCCAATCCCTCAGCCCCTTCTCAACCCACTGTAGGGCGTAGTTCCTGGCGTTCTCGGTTCCATCCATCTGCTTTAGGAACTCTCTGAGGAAGTCTTCGAAGGCAGTCAATTTGAAGAAGTAGTGCCTCGTCTCCCTCATCTCGGGCTTTGAGCCGCAGATTCTGCATCTCGGCTCGAGGAGCTCCCCTGGCTCGAGGTGGCGTCCACAACCCTGGTCGCATTCATCTCCCCTCGCCTCGGCTCCGCAGTAGGGGCAGATTCCCCTGAGATATCTGTCGGGGAGGAAGCGCTTACACTTAGGGCAGTAGGGTAGTCTCAGCGTCTTTGGGTAGATGTAGCCCCTCCTCATCAATTCGAGGACGATCTGCTGTGTTCGATGATGGTTCAGCGGGTCATCGGTGCTGCCATAGTTGTCGAAGATTATGCCAAGCCTCGGGAAGAGCTCCTTGAAATGTCTGTGATAGCGCTCCACGATCTCCCTCGGCGAGACCCCCTCCTCCTCAGCCTTCACAGTTATCGGAGTTCCATGGGTGTCGGAGCCGCAGATGAAGACTACCTCCTGCCCCATCTTCCGGAGAAACCTCACGAAGACATCAGCTGGAACATAGGTTCTCAGATGCGCTATATGGCAGGGGCCGTTGGCGTAGGGGAGGCCGCAGGTGACGAGGATTGGTCTATCCTTCGGATACTTAAAGCCCTCCTCCCTGAGCTCAGAGCACCCCCTGGATGAATGTGGGGACACACCTCTTAAACCTTTCAACCGATATAAGAACCCTCCCGCCCTCGGTTTAAATATGCTTCACACAATCCTTCTTGAAGCCCTCCCTATCCTCCCTCATTAGGGGAGTCGACGGCGTAGGCTGGCTGGAGGCTCTCCATCTCCATGCCGTTCAGACCTGCTTATAGAGCCTATGAGTGGATATGGAGCTCACCCTGGAATGCCTCCATCACTCCTCAGAGAGCCCTCCATCTCTGTAGGTCTCTGTTGAGAATAGGAAGGAGATTATGGAGAGGGAGTAGGCGGAGATGGAGAGGATGTTTGATGCATAGTATCCACCGGTCTTATCTATGAGATATCCGTAGAGGGGTGAGGCTGAGGTGAAGCATAGGAAGCCGAGGAAGTTCAATAGGCCGAGGGCTATGCCAGCCCCCCTCCCCATCAGTTCCGTTATCATGGAGAAGGGTAGAACCCAGAGCGAGGAGGAGACGCCAAGGGGAAAGACGATCAACGCATAGAGGGGGAGAGGGGTGCCCCCACGCATCTTGATGAGGATGATTAGGAGGAGGAGCTGGATGAGGGAGGCTCCGATTAGGGGCTTCCTCCTGCTCCTAACCCTATTGGAGATGTAGGGGATGATTATGCATCCAGGTATTCCGGCGATTGTGGAGAGGCTGGAGATCAGGTCGGCCTCAAAGTAGGTTAGGCCTCCATGCTCCATGAGATACTTAGGGAGCCATGGGAAGAGAACCCATCCAAAGCTCATTAGGGCATATCCAACGTAGAGGGGGTAAAGCTCCCTCACTTTAAGAGCCTCGATGAGGAGGGTTGAAAGCCTCCCCTCGGAATCCCCCTCAACCCTGTAAGGTCCATATCTCAGAGATGAGAGATAGAGGAGCTCGATTAGGCAGAGGGTGATGAAGGAGAGGAGGAAGAGAAGCCTCCAACTTCCAAGGAGGGAGATGAAGAGGGGGAATCCAACATAGGCGATGAAGGAGCCTATGCCTGAGGCTGCGCTTAGAATCCCTATGGCGGTGGCGCCATCCCTAAACCAGCTTGATAGGAGCTTCACCGAGTTTATGTAGAAGACGCTGAAGCCGAATCCGAGGAGCATCTGAGCGATAAAGAAGGAGTAGAAATCCCTTGAGAGATAGATTAGAAACACCCCAAAGATGGATATGAGGGTGAAGCTCAGGATCACCCTCCTGGGGCCAACCGTCTCGGAGAGGACGCCGCTTACAAGCTGCATGAAGGAGTATAGTAGGAAGAAGGCTGAGAAGAGGAGGCCCATCTCGGAGTATGTAAGCCTAAACTCCTCCATGAGGATCGGGCTGAGGGCTGAGGCAGCCGATCTAAGTAGATTCTCCATCACATATCCCATGAAGAGGGCTGAGAGCATGAGGTAGGCCCTACCCCTCAACGTGATTCCCAGAATATCCCATCCCCAAATTTAATGCTTTACGGCGGAATCTTTATCGGATGAGCTGGAATGCTCTAATCGATATGGAGAAGCCGAGGGCTGAGATAGGGATAATAGGTGGAACGGGGGTCTACGACCCCGGAATCCTGGAGGATGTCCGTGAAATCAAGGTCTACACCCCCTATGGGGCGCCCTCAGACCTCATAACCCTCGGAACCTATAAGGGGCGTAGAATCGCCTTCATCCCCCGCCATGGGAGGGGACATCAGATTCCACCGCATAGGATCAACAATAGAGCCAACATCTGGGCCCTCAAGGAGCTGGGAGTCCAGCGCATAATAGCCAGCTCAGCCGTCGGAAGCCTCAGGGAGGACTATCGACCAGGGGACTTCGTCATCCCGGATCAATTCATAGACCGCACAAAGGGGCGTCCAGACACCTTCTATGAGGGGGGACGGCTCTGCCACATCTCCATGGCAGACCCCTTCTGCCCCCAGCTAAGAGAGTTCTTCATAGAGTTCGCCAGGAGGCTCGGCCTGAGGGTTCACCCAAGGGGAACCTATGTCTGCATCCAGGGGCCAAGATTCTCCACCAGAGCCGAGTCAAGGCTCTTCAGGAGCTGGGGAGCCGACATCATAGGGATGACCCTCTACCCAGAATGCGTCCTCGCCAGGGAGGCTGAGATATGCTACGTCTCCGTCGCCATGGTCACAGACTACGATGTCTGGGCTGAGAAGCCTGTTTCGACGCAGGAGATAGTGGAGACCATGCGTAGAAACGTCGAGAACTTCAGGAGGCTCATCATGGAGGCCATACCGGAGATACCGAGGGAGAGAACCTGCAGATGCGGTGAAGCCCTAAAGGAGGCGTTGATATAGTCTCAGGTTCCTCGACGCCTATGGAGCTCCCATGGATAGATGACACCCTCACCGAGCGAGTGGTGATAATCCACGGCTATCTCCGAGGCCCTTGGAAGAAGGAGGGTTGCAGTCCTAACCTCGGATACCCCTAAACCCCTTAGATTCTGTATCACGTCTCCCAGGGCCTTAGACGCCTCCTCCACGTCGAGGGCGATGAGAATCCTTCTACCCCTCAGGTCGAGGGCTGAGATTCTCCCAACATCGATGTGGAAATCGGCGTGGAGAGCTATGAGATCCGAGACGCCGAGGTGATCTGAGAGGAGCCTTGCGAAGACCCAGCCCCGCATGCCGAGGCCGATGATGACGTCGGGTCTGAAGCCTGAAGCCCTTATCCCATCAGCGAGGCCCTCGACGAGTTGGTTGAGACGCCTCCAATCAATCAGCTTACACCCGCATCCAGGCAAGGTTCCGCCCTCCTTCTCTACTCTATAGAATAAAGTATTTGGTGGCTCCCATACCTTCCCAGATAGGGTTATGGAGAGGCTGAGACAGGTTAAGGAGGTTGCCGAGGCGCTGGGGCCAACCCCCCACTCGGCGATGATCCAATAGATGCCCAGAGCTTCATCAATCTCAAGACCGGTGAGGGAATCCCCTCAGTCTGGTGAGGATTAGGCTTCACCAATCTACACGGCGAGCCGGAGAGGGGATGAAAGGGTCTATATGGGAGATATGGGCAGATCATCTGAGAGTCGATGAAGCTGAGCTATGAGGAGATGCTGGAGAGGGCCTTCGCCAGGCTGCCGAGACACGTCACCAAATCTGAGAGATTCGTCATCCCCGAGCCGGATGTTAGGCAGTTTGGAAGGAGAACCCTCATAATAAATTTCAAGGAGATATGCGACGAGCTCCGCAGAGACCCAGAGCACCTATTAAAGTATTTATCCGGCGAATTGGCGACGCTCGCCACCTTCGACGGCGTGAGGGCGGTCTTCAAGGGGAACTTCAACCCCCAGACCATTAGAAGCCTCATAAGACGCTACACCGAGCGCTACGTCATCTGCCCCGTCTGTAAGAGACCCGACACCAGATTGGTTCGTGAGAAACGCCTATGGTTCCTACAGTGCGAGGCCTGCGGAGCCAGGTCATCGCTGGGGACGAGCTGAGGGGAGATGGCTGAGGTATACCTAAAGGTGACGAGGCATGGCCGTGACATCCTCGTGGCCGTCTGCGATGCGGAGCTCCTCGGAAGAACCCTCGAGGGCGGGAGGGTTCCCTTCAAGGTGAATGAACACTTCTATAAGGGCGTCGAGGCCACGGTGGAGGAGGCCCTTGAGGCGATGAGGAGGGCCACCATCTGCAACCTCGTAGGCAGACGGATAGTTGAGGCAGCCATACGCTGCGGAATGGTTCATGAGAAGGCCGTCATATACTTCGGCGACATCCCCCACGCCCAGATCATCCATCTATAACAGACCCTTTAAAGCCCTGAACCCCTCCTCTACTCGGTGAAACCCTTGAACGAGTATAAGGTGAAGGATATCGGGTTAGCGGATGAGGGGGAGCTCCTCATAGAGTGGGCTGAGGCCCACATGCCGGTTCTAAGGCAGATAAGGCAGCGCTTCGAGAGGGAGCGCCCCCTGGAGGGGGTTCGCATAGGGGCGTGCCTCCACGTCACGAAGGAGACAGCCGTCCTCGTCAAAACCCTTGAGGCTGGGGGAGCCGAGGTCTATCTCTGCGCCTCAAATCCACTGTCGACGCAGGATGAGGTGGCCGCCGCCCTCGCAAGGGCTGGAACCCACGTCTACGCCTGGAGGGGTGAGACCACCGAGGAGTATTACTGGTGCATAGACAGGGTCATAGACCACAGGCCGATGCTGACGATGGACGACGGAGCAGACCTCGTCAGCACGCTCCACTCGAAGAGGACTGAGGCCCTGGAGGGTGTCAAGGGCGGCTCAGAGGAGACTACGACGGGGGTCATAAGGCTTAGGGCTATGGCAGCCGATGGGGCGTTGAGATACCCCATCATCGCTGTAAACGACACCTATACGAAGTATCTCTTCGACAACAGATATGGAACAGGGCAGAGCACCATAGACGGCATCCTAAGGGCGACCGCCATCCTGCTGGCTGGGAAGACCTTCGTCGTCTGCGGCTACGGATGGTGCAGCAGGGGCATAGCGATGAGGGCTAAGGGTATGGGGGCAAACGTCATCGTCACAGAGGTCAACCCCCTGAGGGCCCTGGAAGCCGTGATGGACGGCTATAGGGTTATGCCCCTCATAAAGGCGGCTCCACTGGGGGACATCTTCGTCACCGCCACGGGAGACATAAACGTCATCGACCGGCAACATATGGAGCTGATGAAGGACGGCGCCATACTCGCCAACGCTGGACACTTCAACGTCGAGATAAACCTCAAGGCCCTCGAGGAGCTTTCGGTCTCGAAGCGTAGGATCAGGCCGAACCTCGAGGAGTATAGGCTGAGAGATGGCCGGAGGCTCTACCTCCTCGCCGAGGGGAGGCTCGTCAACCTCGCCGCCGCCGAGGGTCATCCCAGCGAGGTTATGGATATGAGCTTCTCAAACCAGGCCCTCGTGGCCGAGTATCTATGGAAGACCGAAGGCCTTGAGCCGAAGGTCTACGATGTCCCGAGGGAGATAGATGAGACTGTTGCCAGGCTGAAGCTGAGGGGTATGGGCATAGAGATCGATGAGCTGACCGAGGAGCAGTGTCGATACCTAAAGAGCTGGAGGGAGGGAACCATCTAACTCGAAAGAGCGATATAGCCGACCCACAGTCTTTCTAAACGTGGCTGAGGGAGAGGCCGAGCGAGAGCGGGTTTTAGAGATCATAAGGAGGCTGAGGGCTGAGTATCCAGATGTGAGGGGGACAGCCCTCAAGTGGGAGACGCCCCTAGACCTCCTGGTGGCGACGATCCTCTCAGCCCAGACGACGGATGAGAAGGTTAACAGGGTGACGGAGCACCTCTTCAAGAAGTATAGGACGGCCAGAGACTATGCCGACGCCCCGCTGGAGGAGTTGGAGGCTGAGATAAGCTCCCTAACCTTCTATAGGCAGAAGGCCCGCTTCATAAAGGAGGCCTGTAAAACCCTCGTTGAGGAATATGGCGGCGAGGTTCCCAGATCCATGGAGGAGCTCCTAAAGCTGAAGGGTGTTGCCAGAAAGACGGCTAACATCGTCCTGAGCAACGCCTATGGAATAAATGAAGGAATAGCCGTCGACACTCATGTGGCGAGGCTCTCAAGACGCCTGGGATTAACGCAGGAGAAGAATAGAAACAAGATCGAGAGGGACTTAATGAATATAGTGCCCAGGGAGCTCTGGTTCGACTTCACAAACCTCATCGTAGAGCATGGCAGAAGGATATGCAAAGCCAGGAAGCCTCGATGTGATGAATGCGTGATAAGAGACCTATGCCCCTCAACTGAGACGTCGGGTGATCAGCCCACGTAGACTGCCTTAAGACCCTCCTCCTTCGAGGCCTCTATCAGTTGTTCATCCGCTGAGAGGAGGCTGTCAGCCCTTATGTATCTCGCTGATGCCATCTGGAGGGCGTCGGCCTGAGATAGGTAATGCCTCTCCATCAGCCCCCACGCCTCTATTAGGAGCCGTGTCCTCACCGGTATCAGCCTTAGGAGGTTGAGCTTGATGAGTCTGAGGGTCTCCACTATGAAGCCTCCCCTCGCCTCCCTGAAGCCCTCCTCATCGAGCCATCCCCTCCTATGATATTTCCCCAAAACCCCTAAGACCTCCCCTATATTCCAGACGGAGAAGGAGATGGAGAGCTCCCCGTTGAAGGCCTGCGTATAAATCTCCCTAACGGCTTTGGAGCCCCTCTCCAATACATATCTCTTAACTATGGCACTGGAGTCGAGGTAGGTGATCAACCCCTCCTCCACCTCATCTCCCTGACGACATCTCCAGCGGAGGTCTCAACCTTAGGCTTGACAGGCTTAACATCGAGACTTATGGCCATTCCAGCGCTCATCTTCTCCAGCTCCCTAAGAACTAGGTTCTCCACCAGCTCATCCTCTAAGGCTTCTATGAAGCTCAGACGATCTAATTTATCGAGTGCTGTGAACCAGAGTCTCCGCCAAATCATCCTCTAAGGCCTCCTCAACAGCTTTATCATCGCCCTCATTCCCGGCGCGACCTTAAGCTTGAATCTCCTCCACAACTCCTCATCATCAGGATGCTTGTCTTTATCTTTGCTCCCAACCTTAAAGCCACCTATAAGGTATGGAGTATATACTCTCTAATAAGCGCTGCTCGACATGGATTTCATAAGGGCCTCATAGCCGAGTCTAAGCGCCCTTAGATTAGCCTCCAAGTATCGGCTGGGAACGGTCTCCCTCAAAGCCTCCTCTGCGGCCTCCATGGTGATTATTTTGAGTCTCTCAGCCTCCATGTAGGCCATGTAGGCGCCGAGCATCACGACGTTTAGACACCGCTTCGACCCCGCCTCCAGGGCGAGCTTCTCAGCGTTTAGATGATACACCCCACATCCAATTCGATTTAGGGCCTCCACGACTTCCCTCAGCGTTGGGTAGGAGACCTCGCCTAATATGGCTGTGATCGGTGGGAGAGACGCCTCGTTGAGGAGGATCGTGGATTCTGGGCTTATGTATCTCGCCGCCCTGAGGGCCTCTACGGGTTCTAAGGCGATGAGGATGTGGCATCTCCCCTCGGGTATTAGAGGCCCATAGACCTGGCTTCCTATTCTGACGTGGCTCTGGACGGGGCCTCCCCTCTGGGCCATTCCGAGGGTCTCGCCGACGATGACCTTGTGTCCCATCCTCATGGCGGCCCTGGCGATGATCCTGCTGAGGGTTATACCCCCCTGACCTCCGACGGAGGCTATGAGGATGTTATACTCCCTAATCATGGCTCAGGCCTCCCTATGGCCCCTACGGGGCATATCTGGGCGCAGAGACCGCAGCCGGTGCAGGCCTCCCCGTCGATCTCGGCCTTCCCCTCAGGGCTTAGGGTCATAGCTGGGCATGCGAGGGTTCTGAGGCAGAGTTGACAGCCGGTGCATCGCTCGGGGTCAACCCTATAGGGCTGTTCGACGAGGCCCATCCTCCTGGCGACGAGGGCGCAGACACGCTTGAGGATGACGGCTGAGGGCCCATCGCATCTCAGGGCCTCCTTGAAGGCCTCCTTCGCCTCCTCCAAGTTGTAGGGGTCTGCCACCCAGATGTGCTCTATGCCCATGGCTCTGAGAACCTCATCGGCCTCGATGACCTTGGCTTCTCCACCTGTGGCTGTGTATCCAGATGTGGGTGAGGGTTGATGACCTGTCATCGCCGTCACCCTATTGTCGAGAACCGCTATAACTATCCGGCTTCGATGCCACGCCGAGTTTAGGGCTGGGGGCAGACCTGCGTGGAAGAGGGTTGAGTCCCCTATCGCTGTGATGATAGGCTTATCGATGCCAGCGTATCTCAGCCCTATGCCGAGGCCTATGGAGGCTCCCATGGAGACCTCAGTCCAGCAGAGGTTGAAGGGTGGATGCATCCCCAGGATTGTGCATCCTATATCCCCGGTTACGATGAATTCGCCGTCTTTGTAGCCCAACTCCCTTAGGGCCATCCGCATGGCGGTGTAGGTTCCTCTGTGGGGGCAGCCTGGGCAGAGGGGTAGGGGCCTCCTCGGCGCCTGTTTAAGGGCCTCAGCCCTCGCCTCCTCCACCTCTCTATTCGACCTCTCCAGCTCTAACCCCAATAGCCTCCCTAAGGCCCTCTCCACAAGTTCAGGTGTGTATTCACCCACCCTTGGAAGCCATCCATCCATCTTGCCATGGATGTTAGGCCTCAAATCAAGCTCCGAGGCCACAGCCCTCAGGTGGAGCTCCAGATAGGGCTCCAACTCCTCTAAGACGAGGATCTCCCCGACGCCCTCTATCAGCCTCTCTATTAGGCCTCTCGGCAGGGGGTTTACGGTTCCGATCTTCAGGGCCGCCACCCTACCCCACAATCCATATCTATCGAGGAGCTCCCTGAGATAGCTCCAGGAGATTCCCGACGCCACTACGCCCCTCTCAGCTCCATCCTCAGGTATGTGCAGCCTATTCACGGGGAACCCGTCAACCCTCCCGCTGAGGAGCTTCAGCTTCTCGTTGAGCCTCTCATGCTGCTCCATACACCACTTTGGGGAGGCCCTGGTATAACGCCTAATATCCCTCTCAAAGCCTGGAGTCCTCCCCAACTCCCTAACAGGGCCGAGCTCCACTATGGAGGTCATGTGAGCAACCCTCGTCGTCGACCTAACTAACATGGGAACCTCATACTCCTCCGACAGCTCGAAGGCCATGACCACGGCATCCTTCGCCTCCTGGGGATCTGAGACATCTATCATCGGCAGAAGCGAAAGCCTCGTAAACCATCGATTATCCTGCTCCTCCATCCCCGCATGGGCTCCAGGGTCATCGGCCACATAGATGACGAGGCCTCCCCTGACATCGCTGTAGGCGACCGACATCAAGGTGTCTGAAGCCACATTTAGACCCGCATTCTTCATCGTCGCCAGGGCCCTTAGACCAGCGTAGGCGTAGCCCGTAGCTATGTCGACAGCCACCTTCTCATTGACGGCCCACTCAACCCTCATGGGAATCCGATCAGCGACCCTTGAGAGGGTTTGAATAACCTCCGAGGAGGGTGTCCCAGGATAGCCGACGGCGAGGCCGACGGAGGCTTCAACCGCTCCACGGGCTATGGCCTCATTGCCCATCAGGAGCCTATGCTCCCCCTCCCCACCGAGTATCCCACTCATCGCTCTCTAAAAGGGGTGGATCCACTTTTAAGCCGTTTCCGGAAGCGAGAATGACGGTGGCTGTCAGATCTCCAGGGCAAGGCTTTAAGGTTGAGTATTCCATCCCCTTCGAGGAGATATGGTAGACTTCATGCGGGCCGTCAGACTCCATAGGGTTGGTGAACCTCTCAGCGTCGATGAGGTTCCGAGACCTACTCCTAAGCATGGGGAGGTTTTGGTTGACATAAAGGCGAGCGGCGTCTGCCACTCAGACCTAAACTATCGAGACGGGGTGGGGACGGTTGGCCGCCTCCCCATCACCCTCGGCCATGAGATCGCAGGGGTCGTCGACCAGATCGGAGATGGCGTTGAGGAATTCGATGTCGGTGATAGGGTTGTGATTCACTACGTCCTCAGCTGTGGAAGCTGCAGATACTGCGCCGTGGGGAAGGAGAACCTCTGCGAACACTACGCTATGATCGGTAAGGATGTCGATGGAGGCTTCGCCGAGTATATCGCCGTTCCAGCCAGGAATCTCGTCAGGCTTCCGGAGAATCTACCCTTTGAGCAGGGGGCCATCCTCGGATGCGCCGTCTCGACGCCCCTCCACGCCTTGAGGAGGGCTGACTTGAGACCTGGGGAGTCTGTCGTCGTCTATGGCGTTGGAGGGCTCGGCGTCCACGCCGTCCAGTTGGCCTCAAGGGTCTTCGGGGCGGGCCTCGTCGTCGCAGTTGATGTGGCTGAGTATAAGTTGGAGCTGGCGAGAAGGCTTGGAGCCGATGTGGTCATCAACCCCAGATATGAGGATCCCGTGGAGAGGGTTCGGGAGGAGACGGATGGACGGATGGCCGATGTCGTCCTCGACCTCGTGGGGCGTAGGGAGACCATCATGAGGGGCATAGAGTGCGTCGGCAGGGGTGGAAGGATGGTCTTAGTGGGCATAGGCCCAGAGGATATAACCATCTCACCCTATAGAACGGTCATCGGGAGGGAGATGAATATCATCGGCGTCGACGACCACCTAAAGTCGGAGCTATATCAGCTCGTCGACCTCGTCGCCTCCCGCCGCCTTGACCTCTCAGCCTCCATAACCCATCGCCTACCCCTGGAGGAGGCGAACAGGGCGCTGGAGATGCTGGAGAAGAAGATGGGGAACCCCGTCAGAATCGTCTTGGTTCAGTGAGGCTGCCCATAGGTTTTTACGACTCTTAGAACTGCGTCGAGGTTCTCCTCCGGCGTTGAGAGGTGGAGGGCGCAGCCTGGAGCCAGGATTAGACGGCCCCAGGAGACCGCCTCAACGGCCTCCCGAGTCATCTCCTCAACCTCCTCCGGCTCTGAGCTCCTCAGCCTCTCGACATCTAATCCTCCGAGAATCAGACCCTGGAAGAGCTCCTCCGCCTCCTTGAGCGTCGGCTTACGGCTGCTCCAGTTCATCCCCTCTATGGGGTATTCCTCAGCCATGGGTTTGAGGGGGAGATCCTCACCGTGGAGGTGTAGAACCCTTATGAGGCTGCCCCTCACAGCTCTTAGAATCCGTCTATCATAGGGGGCTATGAGTCTTCGATATCTGTTCTCGCCTATGGATTCGCCGGTGGCTGTTCTTATGATTAGGAAGACTCCATCGGCTCCGGCGTCGAGGCTGGCCGATGAGAGCTCAGCCATCGTTGAGGCGATGGTTCTAAGGGCCTCTAAAACCATCTCAGGCTCCTCGTCGAGGTCTCCTCTTAGGCGTTCCCCTCCGATGAGTTCGCAGATGGTCAGCGGCGAATAGATGGTCTGAAGTATCGGCGTCTCCCCCTGCAGCCTCTCAGCGATCAGTCCGACGGCTTCCAGGGTCATGGCGAGCACCCCCTCCTCCACATCCAACTCGTCGAGGGCCTCCCAGTCCTCAGCCTCATCTATGATCGGCCTCCTCACCTCTCTTTCACCCGTTGGAGACCACTCCGACTCCAGCTCCGCTCCATAGGCGATGGCTGGGTAGCCGTAGATGGGTGAGACTATGAGGATGTCGGAGGGGAAGCGCCTATGGAAGTTGAGCTGAGCCTTAGCCAGCCTCCTCGCATCCCTATCATCTCTTGGGAAGCGCCTCCAGAGGAGGATGGGCTGCCTCCAGAGCTCCTCGCCTCTGAGAGCCGCCTCTATAAGCTCATAGCTATCCATCTCAACACCTCCTAAGATATCGACGAAGAAGCATGAATCATATTCTCAGGCTATTCAAAAACGATGCTATCCGATAAATCTCTACATACCCCTAAATTTAGTTGTGCTGCTTAGGGAACTGAGGCATTGAGAGAACGAGAGTCCGCCTGAGAACTCAGGAACGGGTAGAAGACGATCAGTCGGTGATATTGCTGATGGTGTGGCATATAACAAGCGTAATAGCATGGTGAAGATGGAAAACTTATGTATTTTCTCATTGTTCTTTATATCTGACGACTATGCAACAACGCAGGATGAGGGTGCTTCTCGTAGGATTTGAATTAGACGACCTGCCCTTTGAGAAGAAACTTAAGGGAAGACGTTATATTCTTCTCCTCCCTAAAGGATATGAACTTGTTACTTGGGATGAATTCCCAGCTAAGACATTATACGATTATGATGTATTATTACTCAACTTCACGACATTAAATCGCAATTTAATCCCAAGAGCAGTAATAAAGGAAGAACAAATAAGGGCTCAACTTAATGCTGATGAGGGCGGCTTTGTCGTAGTGTTCTCTTGCAGGAAACAGAGATATGTAAAGGAACTTGATTATCACACACTCAGGCTTGATAGTTATGACATACTCCCTAAGGGAGACTCGATAGAAACAGTGTGGGAATATAGTGAGGAGTTCCGCCTGGAGAAACCGGGCATCTTCAAACTCATCTTTGAGAAGTACTATAAGGGTCAGGACTTTTACTTCTCTAAAATCCCTAAGGGCTCAACTATTTTTGCGAGAAATAGGAAAGGGGGTGTTTTGGCATTTATGTATAGATATGGTAAAGGAAAGATTGTGGTGTTACCTGAAGTCTCTTCAAAAAGAGAGGTGTTAGAATTTTTGATTGAAAGGGTTATTCCAGAGTTCTTAGGTGTGGAGGAACCTGAGTGGATCAACGAAATTCCTTTCCTCGATGAGGAAATGCTCCTTAGACAACGTTCCGAGATAGATAGAAAATTGAGTGAGTATCGTCATTGGAAGAGGCTTTTATACGGCATAGGTCCACAGCTTCAGGAGATCGTATTTGAGGCTCTACAGAAGATGGGGCTTAAGGTGTGGGAGCCAGAGGAGAAGGGTATGCACGACTTTGAGATGGAGTTGAAGGAAGATGTGATAGGGGTGATTGAGGTGACAGGAAGTAAAAAGCGTATTGGCCATGAACCCTTAACTAACCTCCTAAGCTATACCGTCAGTGCTAAAGATAAATATCCTGATAAACTCATTAAAGGTGTGTTGATAGAGAATCCAGAACATCATAAACCATTAGATGATAGAGATGACGTAGGTTTTACCGACGCAGCAATCGAGATCGCTGAAAAAAATGATTTCTGCCTCATAAAAACTTTAGACCTTTATAAACTGTTGCAACAATATTTATCTAAAGAATTGAATGCAAATGACCTCAAGAGGATGATATTCGAGGCTAAAGGTCTTCTCCAATTAGATTAAGGAGTGTTCCGTCATTAAATAGGGAGCTTCGCTTGTGAGAGGAGGCTGTCGATCCGACTCTTAAGCCTCTTATACTCTTTTAGGAGGGTTTTACCCTTCTCGGTGAGTCTCGCCCCTCCGCCTCCACGCCCCCCTCTACGGGTCTCTATGATGCTCTCCCCGAGGAGCTCCTCCATTCGTTTGAGGTAGCTCCAGACGAAGTAGTAGGACATTCCGAGGCTTCGAGCCGCCTCGGAGATGGAGCCGCTGTGATCTATGGCCT
>Ga0190286_1000197_pt1 | contig 28218 bp, 23 predicted proteins | sample 48691834_MG_FD_183241 | JGI IMG/M metagenome (GOLD analysis project Ga0190286, IMG submission 183241) | Hydrothermal vent microbial mat bacterial communities from Southern Trench, Guaymas Basin, Mexico - 4869-18-3-4_MG | ecosystem: Environmental > Aquatic > Marine > Hydrothermal vents >... | reverse complement strand
TTGGGGTGCTCCTCGGCCTTCTTTATGTCCTTGATGGTGATCAGCCCGCGCAGCTTGAAGTCGCCGTCGACCAGGGGGAGCTTCTCCACGCGGTGCTCCTGGAGGAGCCGCTTGGCCTCCTCCAGGGAGATGTCCGGCGGGGCGGTGACCAGCCGCTCGCGGGGGGTCATCACCTTGGCGATCGGCTCGCTCAGGTCCTGCTGGAACTGCAGGTCGCGGATGGTGATAAGCCCCTCGAGAGTCCCGTCGCCGTCGACGATCGGCACCCCCGAGATCCCCCGCTCGCGCATCAGCGCGAGGGCCTTCCCCACCGGCTCCTCCTTGCGGAGGGTGATCGGGTCGCGGATCACCCCGCTCTCGAACCGCTTGACCTTCCGGACCTCCTCCGCCTGGCGCTCTGGGGGGAGGTTCCGGTGGATCACCCCGACGCCGCCCTCACGGGCCATCGCGATCGCCATCTCCGCCTCGGTCACGGTGTCCATCGCCGCGGAGACGATCGGGATGTTCAAGGTGAGGTTCCGGGTGAGCCTGGTCCGGACATCGACCTCGCTCGGGAGGACCCTCGAGCGCTGCGGGACGAGCAGGACATCGTCGAAAGTCAGTGCTTCCTCCATCTCGGTCTAGCTCACTCCCCTCCGATCAGAAATGAGCCATATTCTAGAGCTTTCCCCGATTATAGGAGTTGGTAGGGGAGCGATCAACCGGCTCGGCTGGTCTTCGCGGCTTAGAACCGGCGGAGGGGCAAAGATCGGCCAGGATGCACTCCCCGCAGCGGGGCCGGCGGGCGCGGCAGACCTCCCGACCGTGGCGGATCAGGTGGAGGTGAAGCTGATACTTCAGCTCATCGGGAACCAAGGGGTTTAGTTTATCGTGGGGATCCTCTCCTCCCTTCCCTTCGAGCCAGCCGAGCCGCCGCGCGATCCGCTTGATATGGGTATCTACTGGGAAATAGGGCCTTTTGAGGGAGAACAGGAGGACGATCCCCGCGGTCTTCTTCCCCACGCCTTCAAACTTGAGCAGCTCCCCCAGGGCCTCCTCAGTATCCAGCTCCTCCAGGTAGCTCAAGCCCAGCTCGAGGCCCCCTCGCTCCTTAGCGAGCTCCTGGAGGAGCTGCTTGATCCGGCGGGCCTTCTGGCGGTGGAGCCCGCCGGGGCGGATCGCCGCGGCGATCTCCCCCTCGGGGGCGGCTGCGACCGCCTCCCAGCTCGGGAATCGCGTGCGCAGAGCGGTGTAGGCCCGATCGCGGTTGGCATCGTTGGTATTCTGCGAAAGGATGGTCTTGATCAGCACCTCGAGCGGGTCGCCGTGGGAGCGCCAGGGGATCTCCCCGTATTCCGCCTCGAGCCGCCGCGCCACCTCTAGCAGGTGCTCTCGGAGCTCCCGCTCCCGGTCTCGATCTGGTCCCGGCTCCGGCTGAGCTGCCATGGCCTCAAACAAGCTTAAGCGAGCCTGCTCGCCCGGGGCAACCTCGCTCTGCTATACTTCCTAAGTTAAAGTTAAAGCAAAAGCAGGGGCAAGGAGGGATCGATGATGCAGAGAGCACAGTCGCCCGCAGGGGATGAGATCTTCCTCCGGCTGGAGGACGGCGAGGACCTCTTGGGTAGCCTGGCCGAGCTGGGCGTGGAGGCTGGCCTTGCCTGGGGCATCGGGATGCTGAGGGAGGTCCGGCTCGGCTACTGGACCGGCTCGGGATACGAGGAACACCGGCTCGACGAGCCCGCAGAGCTCCTCTCGCTCCAGTGCAACTTCTCACTCAAGGAGGGCAAGCCGTTCCCCCACTGCCATGCTGTCCTCTCGAGGCGCGACGGGGCGGTCCTGGGCGGACACCTCCTCGCGGCCACGGTCCACGCCGGCAACGAGATCTACGTGAGGAGGCTCTCCGGGATCGCACTCGAGCGCGTCCAGGAGCCCAGCGGCCTCTGGGGACTTAGGCCTCAATCGAGATAACAACACCGTACCGTAACCGTAAGCGAAATCCCCGGACACGTGGGATGGACAACGGGCGGGCTGGTCACCCACCAGTGGATTGCCGGATGAGCTTGAGGATCAGCTCCCTCACCTTGGCCACCGTCTCCTCGGGGGAGGAGCCCGTAGTGTCGAGGACGAAGTCGGCCTCCTCGAGCTTCCCGGGGTCTTGGGCGCCGATCCGCCGGAGGGCCTCCTCTCGGGAGAGCCCGTCGCGCTCGCAGAGCCTGCGGAGCTGCTCCTCCCGGTCCACCTTCAGGGCGATGATCCGGTCGAAGAGGCCCCGATCGACGTGCGGCGCCTCGAGCAGCAAGGCCGCCTCGACGAGGAGCACCTCGGTCCCCCGCCGGCGGTGCTCCGCGATCAGCTCCCGCAGGCGCTCAGTGAGTGCGGGGTGGACCACCTCATCCAGGAAGCGCAGCTCCTCGGGGTCGCTGAAGACGCGCTCGCCCAGCCTCTTCCTGTCGATCTTGCCGTCTGGCCCGACGATCTCGGGGCCGAAGTGCTCGACCAGCTCGCGGTAGGCCGGCGTCCCCGGGCGGTAGACCTCCCAGGCGAGCCTATCGACGTCGATCGCGACGACCCCCGGGAGCTTGGCGAGCTCGCGAGCGACGAGGCTCTTCCCGCTGGCGATACCCCCGGCGAGCCCGATCACCAGGGGCTTGCGAGGCTCTCCCGATCTCAGTTTCGGTTGACACCGCTGGCTCATCTAGACTTAGGGCAGGCCAGCCCCAGCGCCTCCCAGGCCTCCTCGACCACTTTGGAGAGGTCCACTTCCACCTGGGGATGGGCGCCCTCTCCCGGCCCCGGCGCGTTCCGCAGGTAGAGGAAGAACTCGATGTTCCCCTCCGGGCCGAGGAGCGGCGACCAGGTAGCCCCGAGCAGCGAGAGGCCGATCTCCCCTGTGAAGTGGGCCAGCTCCTCCAGCACCTGGAGGTGGACCTCCGGGTCGCGGACCACGCCCCCTCTGACCTGGGCGCGGCCGGCCTCGAACTGGGGCTTGACCAGCGCAATCAGCTCCCCGGAGGGCTTCACCACCGCCCGCAGCGGCGGCAGGATCAGCTTCAAGCTGATGAAGGAGACATCGATCGTTGCCAGGTCGACCGCCTCGCCGAGCTGCTCCGGCCGCAGATAGCGGGCGTTCACCCGCTCGAGCACCACCACGCGCTCATCCCGGCGGAGGCGCCAGTCGAGCTGACCGTAGCCGACGTCGACGGCGTAGACCCGCCGGGCGCCGTGCTGGAGGAGGCAGTCGGTGAAGCCCCCGGTGGAGGCGCCCACGTCGACCGCCACCTTGCCCTGAACATCCACCCCGAAGGCCCGCAGGGCCCACTCCAGCTTGAGCCCCCCGCGGCTGACATACCTCGGCCGCTCGCGCAGCTCGATCTGGGCGTCCGCTCGGACCTGGGCCCCCGGCCTGTCCACCACCCGGCCGTCGACCAGCACCTCACCGGCTAGGATCGCCCACCGCGCCTGGGAGCGGCTCCGGAAGAGGCCCCGCTCCTCGAGGAGGAGGTCGAGCCGCTTCTTCTTCCCCCTATCCTCGCCCTCCTTCTGGCCTCGGCTTCGGGCTCGGCTCATCTCTTCTAAGGTGAGGCTGCCTCCTCCGCTGATGTTGATGCCGGCGCGGGGGCGGGCTCGCCGACGAGCGCGCGATATTCCTCGAGGGCCTCCCGGAGGAGCCAGAGCGCCCGTCGCAGGTCCTCTTCTCGGAGGACGTAAGCGATCCGGACCTCGTCCCTGCCGAGGCCTGGCGTCCGGTAGAACCCCGCAGCCGGGGCGAGCATCACTGTCTCACCGTCGCGCTCGAAGTCGGTGAGCAGCCAGGCGCTGAACCGCTCGGCGTCGTCCACCGGCAGCTTGGCGATGATGTAGAAGGCCCCTTGGGGCTTCACGCAGAAGACCCCCGGGATCTTACGCAGCTCCTCGAAGAGGAGGTCCCGCCGGCGTTGGAACTCCGCGATCATCTCCTCGGTCCGCTCAGGGTAGGCTGGCGAGTTGAGGTAGTGGATCAGCCCGAGCTGGCCGGCCGTCGGCGGTGAGAGCCGCGCCTGGGCCAGCCTCAGCGCCGCGGCCAGCAGCTCCCGGTTGCGCGAGGCGAAGATCCCGATCCTGGCCCCGCAGGCGCTGAACCGCTTGGAGATCGAGTCCACCAGCACGGCGTGCTCCTCAAGCCCCTCGAGCTGGAGGACGCTCAGGTGGCGCACCCCGTCGTAGACGAACTCGCGGTAGACCTCATCCGCGATGAGGAAGAGGTCATGCTCCAGGGCGAGCTCCCGCAGGAGCTCAAGCTCTTCTTGGGTGTAGACCACCCCGGTGGGGTTCCCCGGGTTGGTGATGAGGATCGCCCTCGTCCTGGGGGTCAGCTTCCGCTCGATCTCCTCCCGAGGGGGCAGGTGGAAGCCCTCCTCAGCGCGGGTCGTGAGCGGGACCAGCTCCACCCCGGCGACCTCGGCATAGCCGTTGTAGTTGGTGTAGAACGGCTCGGGGAGGAGGAGCTGATCGCCGGGGTCCATCGTGGTGAGGAAGGCGAAGATCACCGCCTCGCTACCCCCCACGGTGATGATCAGCTCCTCCCTGTCCAGCTCGATCCCGAAGTCCAGGTAGTAGCGCACCAGGGCCTCGCGGGCCTCCTCCAGCCCGGCCGAGGGTGTGTAGGCCAGCACCTCCGGCGCCCGGCGGAAGCCCTCGAGGAACTCCTTGGGGGTGGGGATGTCCGGCTGGCCGATGTTCAGGTGGTAGATCTTCCTCCCCGCGCGGCGGGCCGCCTCCGCCAGCGGATGGAGCTTCCTGATCGGCGAGGGGGGCACCCTCAGCGCCCGCTCCGATAGCCTAGGCATCCTCTTTCACTTCCCCCTTCTGGGCCGTCTGTAGCATATATTCTACCAGCTCCTCGAAGGAGATTCCCGCGGCCTGAGCAGCCTTGGGCAGGTCGCTCGTCTCGGTCATCCCCGGGATCGCGTTCACCTCGAGGATGTAGGCCTCCCCCGCTTCGGTCACCCTGAGGTCCACCCGGGAGAAGCCATAGCAGCCCAGGGCGTGATGGGCCTCGAGCGCCAGCTTTTGGACCTTCCCGGTCGTGCTCTCGTCCAGCTCGGCGGGGATGATGAACTCCGTCTCCCCGGGGAGGTATTTCGCCTGGTAGTCATAGAATTCCCGCCGGGGGCGGAGCTCGATCAGCGGCAGCGCCCGGTCCTCCCCACGGGTGCGGAGGATCCCCGCGGTGATCTCCTTCCCGGGGATGTAACGCTCGGCGAAGAACTCTTCGCCGAGGTGCTCCCGGGCCCTCCGGATGGCCCCCTCTAGCTCCTCCTCCCTCCGGACGATCTCCACCCCCAGCGATGAGCCCTCCCCGATCGGCTTGAGCACCAAGGGCAGCCCGAGCCTCTCCCGGGCGAGCTCGGGCCACCTCGGGCTCGGCTCATACCTGAGCCAGGGCGGGGTGGGCAGCCCTGCCCTCTCGAACGCCTCCTTGGCGAGGAGCTTGTCCATCGCCAGGCGGCAGGCCAGCGCCGGCGAGCCGGTGTAGGGAATCCCCAGGACGTCGAGCAGCGCCTGGAGGGTCCCGTCCTCTCCCAGGCCGCCGTGCAGGCAGATGAAGGCCACTTCAACCCCTGCGAGCTTGGGGATGAGCTCATCCGGCGCGGCCAGGTCCACCTTGACCGCCCGATAGCCGAGCTTCTTCAAAGCCCGGTAGACGTTCTCACCCGACTTGAGGGAGACCTCTCGCTCCCTCGACCAGCCGCCCATCAAGACCGCGATCTCCCGCCGTCTCAGATCCAGATCGAGCTCCACGGTATCGGTATCAGGGTAGCAAAGGTTGACCTGGAGGGGCAAGTTGGCCTAAACTTGATCTAGATTTAGCGATGCGGGACCGGGGGCCTAAGGTCCGGATCCGAGCATGGGCGATGGCGATCCTCCCTTTGGCACTAGCTCTGGCTTTGAGTTTGACTTTGACCTCATGCGGCCCGAGGGTGCTCTCCCCTCAGGCTTACCAAGAGCTGGTCATCGAGACCCTGAAGGGCGATCTCCAGCGAGACAATGGGGCCGCGCTGCCCCTGCCCGGGCTCATCGTCTCGATCAGAAAGCTCTTCGATTCGCTCTACTGCGCTGAGTATAGCTGCGTCTTCCCCTCCGAGATGGAGTATGCCGCCATGATCGCGGAGAGAACCTTGGTGGACATCTACACATACAAGGCTCGGATCTGCACCGAGGAGAAGGTCCGCCCGCCTAGGGAGCTCCAGCCGGTCCATGAGAAGATCTGCGCCATCCTGGATGGGATAAGGGCTGATGTCGACGCGATCAAGCTCACCGCTCAGTTGGCTGCCCGGCTCCTCGCCCATAGCGAGGAAGACCCCTCGAGCCTGGAGAGGATCTCCCGGAGCTATTCAGCCAAGATCATGGAGCGAAGGGACGCGATCATCGAGGCCCTCCGGCAGCTCCGAAAGGTCAAGTGGCTCGAGCCGGTGTTCATGGGGGCTGAATCCAAGCTCCCGGAGCTGGAGATAAACCCGAAGTGAAGAGCACGGATGGCCCGGGGCCGACTTGACAGTCAAGAGGGGAGTGTGCTATAGTCTTTAAATGAGTTTAGGTGGCTGAAGGTCCCTTCTTAGGAGCAATGAGGGGTTAGTTTAACCAAAAGTAAAGGAACGAGGGGGAGGTGATTCCGCGGGAGACGAAGAACCATCAAAGCAAAAATAGGAGCAAAAGGAGGTAGGAAGGAAGATGAAGTCGAATTGGTGGAGGATTGGGATCGTTTCGGTGCTGGCGGTTGGCTTGCTAGTGGTCGTCGGGGCTACCCAGCAGGAGATCAAGAATCCTGAAACATTCATCTCGGCTACCATCGGGGATATCGAGACACTCGATCCGGCATGGCACTATGACACCGCAAGTGCTACCGCGATCCAGAACATCTATGAGCCGCTCATCTGGTACGAGCGCGAGCGGATCGATAAGTTCATTCCCGTGCTGGCAACCGAGGTGCCTGTCCCCGAGCGACTCCCGGATGGCGGGATGCGGATCGTCTTCAAGATCCGTAAGGGTGTCAAGTTCCACGAGGGCGGAACCCTAGAGCCTCACGATGTGGCCTATAGCCTCCAGCGGGCGCTGCTCCAGGACCGCGCTGGTGGCCCGATCTGGATGCTGCTTGAACCGATCCTCGGGGTGAGTTCCATCGAGGAGTTGGCCGAGGAGGTCGGGGATCTCGAGGCATGCCAGATGGTTAAGGAAGCCATCCAGGCTGATGATGAAAACTGGACAGTCACCCTAACGTTGAAGGAGGCTTTTGCACCGATCCTCCAGATCCTGGCCGGCACCTGGGGCGCGGTTCTCGATAAGGAATGGGTGATCGAGCAGGGCGGCTGGGACGGCACCTGCGAGAACTGGCGCAAGTGGCATGACCCAGCAGCTGAGGAGTCAGTGCTCTTCAACAAAGCTAACGGCACAGGACCTTATAAGCTTGAGGCCTGGATCCCCGGTGAGGAGATCCGCTTCGTCCGCAACGATAACTACTGGCGTGGCTATGACAACTGCCCTGAGCTTTATAATGTTGAAGACTGCTGGGGTCTCGCTGAGATGCCCTCGGCGGTGATCAAGGTCGTCCCGGAGTTCGGCACCCGGCTGGCGATGTTTGAGGCCCACGATGCTGACTTCATCTACGTCCCGCGGGCCTTCGTCGCCCAGATGGACCCGCTGGTCGAGCAAGGCCGGGCCAGGATGTATAAAGATCTACCTACTGTCATCTCCCAAGATGCCTTCTTCAACTTCATGGTAGCTGAGGGCAGCCCCTTCATGCCGCTCCTGGGCCGTGAGGAGAAGCCCGACCTGCTCAGCGATATCCACATGCGCCGCGCCCTCAACTACTGCTTCGATACGGAGACCTATATCGAGGAGGCCTGGCTGGGCGAGGCAATCCGCCGCCGCGGGCCGATCATCAGCGGTCTCCTTGGCTTTAACCCTGAGCAGCCAGTTTATGAATTCAGCATGGAGAAGTGCGAGGAGGAACTGAAGCTCGCTTGGGGTGGCAAGGCCTGGGAGGAGGGCTTCCGGCTCGTGCTCACTTACAACACAGGGAACGCCCAGCGGAAGATCGCCGCAGAACTATTGGAGAAGAACCTCGAGTCGCTGAACGAGAAGCGGCCACCGCGAGCCCCCTCGATCTCCATTGAGGTTCTGGATCTGCCCTGGCCGACCTACCTGAAGAACATGGATGCCAAGCGGTTAGCTGTCTTCTGGGTCGGCTGGCTTGAGGATTATCACCATCCGCACAACTGGGTCCAGCCCTTCATGCACCGCAAAGGGGCCTTCGCTGCCGCTCAGAACTTCCACGTGATTAAAGATGTGGAATTCACCCCTGTCTATGCCACCTTCTTGATGGACGAATGGACGGAGGAAGAGCGCACAGCAGGGAAGAAGGTTTATCCAACCCTCCAAGATCTCTTTGATGAACTAATCGAAAGGGCTCGAGTGGAGCCTGACCTGGAAAAGCAGGAGAAGATCTACTTCGAGCTACAGCGGCTCTCGATCGACTGGGCTATCGATATCTTCCAGGCCCAGCTCCTCGGCCGACATTACGAGCAACCCTATGATGCCGGATGGTTCTACAACCCTGCCTATCCCGGTCCATTCTTCTTCTGGTATTGGAAGGTCTATCCGGAGGCAGCTGAACTGGAAGCCTCCCAGGAGATGTCACTCGAGCCGGCCTGGCGGGTCTGGGTCTATAACGCCGGGCCCGGCGAGGTGGAGGTCACCTGCGACGGCGCCATGACTACGCTCGAGGTTGGTCGCTCCACTACCTTCACCAGAGGTGAGAGCACCGGAGAGCCCTTGAACTGCACCATCCATGCTTTGGAAGCCACCAAGGTCGAGTATTCTATCATTAAGTAATAGCGGGAGGATAAAGAGGACTTTTAAGAGCCGGGGGAGTAAAAAGCCCCCGGCTCTTGCACTTCTTCTCGCCTTTTGCTAGTCTCTCGGGGCAGGGGGCTCAGGAAGCGATGCTAGCTTACATCATCCGCCGGCTCCTGATCATGCCTATCTTGGCCTTTGGGGTGAGTCTACTAGTCTTCGGCATGTATGCCATGCTCGGACCAGTGGAGCGAGCTAGCCTCTATATCACCGATATCCCCAAGAATCCTGAAGCACTCCAGCGGATTATCGACAAATATTGCCTTGACTGTCCAATCTATGTCCAGTATTGGCATTGGCTCATCGGTCAACGTGATCCCGATACGGGAAAGTGGAAAGGCGGGGTCCTTCTAGGGAATCTAGGTTGGTCAAAGACCGCTCAGCGTCCTGTCTCCGAGGCCATCCTGTATTACTTACCAGCTACAGCCGAGCTGACCTTATGGACTGTCATCCCGATGTTCGCCGTGGGCATCTGGCTGGGCGTTTTAGCTGCTATCAATCACAATCGGTTTATCGATCAAGCAGCGCGGGTCTTCGCCATCATCGGTTGGTCATTTCCTATCTTCGTCTTCGGTCTGTTGATGCTCATGATCTTCTATGCTAGATTAGGTTGGTTCCCTGCGGGTCGTCTCTCCGATTGGGCCATCAAGGAGATTATCTCGGGCAACTTCGTGCAATACACCCGGATGAACACGATCGATGCCTTGCTTAATGGCCGACTGGACATATTCTGGGATGCACTCCGCCACCTGGTCCTTCCTGTGATCTCCTTGTCTTACCTTAGCTGGGCCTTGCTCCTGCGGGTGACCCGCTCTAGTATGCTGGAGACCTTACGTCAGGACTATATCACGGTCGCGCGCTCTAAAGGGCTCCCGGAGAAGGTGGTCATCAAAAAGCATGCTCGGCGTAATGCGCTCATTCCTGTAGCGACCATCGGTGGGCTGACACTAATTGGATTACTTAATGGCGTTGTAATTACGGAGACAGTCTTCAACTATAAGGGATTAGGCTGGTGGGCAGCGAATGCTGCTTTGCGGTTGGATATCATCGCTGTGCTTGGGTTCACCCTCTTTAATGCGGTGCTCCTCGTTGTAGGCAATTTGGTCGTCGATGTGCTCTATGCTATAATCGATCCGCGGGTGAGATTGGAGTGAAGGTCCTCAAGCAACTCTTGAGGAATCCCCTTTCCCTTACCGGGATCATCATAATCCTCTTCTTTGCAGGCATAGCGATCGCTGCCCCTTGGCTAGCTCCTCCAGAGCGGCCTTATGCCTTCCCCCGCGAGCCCTACCGCATCGCGCAATGTGGCTACCTCCCCACACCGCGACCTCCCACTTATGCTAATCCCCTCAAGGCCATTCAGGAAGTCATCACCCATCGGGCCAAGATTTGTGAGGTTAACCCCTTTGGTACCACGGAAAATCAATATGATGTTTACTATGGGGTAATCTGGGGAACACGGATGGCTTTCTTCGTTGGGATAGTTATCACGGGTGCTAATCTGTTAATTGGATTATTCATTGGTTCGATTGCTGCTTACTTCGGGAAATGGATAGATGAGGTGTTGATGCGAATCACCGATATCTTCTTAGCATTCCCCTTCCTAATCGCTGCAGTCACTCTAGCAGCAGTGCTACGGGCCATGTTCGGTTCCAGTGGTGGGTTAATGATCGGGGTATTAGCCCTTATCGCTTTCGGTTGGATGGGTTACGCGCGACTCATCCGTGGAGATATCCTTTCAGTAAAGGAACGAGATTATGCTATAGCGGCAAAGGCTATAGGAGCGAGTGATTTTAGGATCCTCCTCAGGCATATCATCCCTAATGCCATCTTTCCCACCTTGGTCGTTGCCTCGATGGATATAGGCACTTATGTCTTGAGCTTCGCTGCCTTGAGCTTCCTCGGACTAGGTGCCCAGCCCGGCTTCGCTGATTGGGGTCAAATGATCAGCTTCGCTCGCAATTGGATCCCTCGCCTTTATGAGTATTGGTATATCGTGACTTATCCTGGGTTGGCGATCCTGCTCTTCGTGCTCGGATGGAACCTCATCGGGGATGCCTTCCGGGACATCCTCGACCCCAGGCTGCGCGGCGCCCGCGTGGGCTAGGAGCTAGATAGCACTAGCTCATTTGAGGCCGGGGTAAATCCACTCGAAGTAGTCGCAGATCGAGGGCAGTTCCTCCAAGGGGATGTTAGTCCAATCGATCCCTCCTGCTGTGGCCCTGGTCATATACGCCAAGGCGACCGACTTTGACTCCTCTTTGCCCTCTTCGTCCTCACCTGCACCTGGAAGAGGGGCTTCGATGAATATCAGTAGTCCATCTAGTGCCTCAAACCTCCTGAAGATGGTCGAGTAGATGGCAGCTAGGTCCTCAAAGACCTTGGACTTTTGGGCTCGACGATCCTCAAGCTCAAGGGCGATTCGCACGACGGCGAACCTGTTGAAATCGACCTGGCCTAGGACCTCCCTCGTCGCATTCCTGAGGTCTAAGCTGAGATCTCCCCCCACCTTGACCATCGAGATCCGGGGATGACCATAAGAGGTCTGCTCGCCGAGCTTCTCAATGAGAAAAGCCCTGAGCTCCGCTGGATTCAAGCTCGCTTCGCTTCGTGAGCTGAGGGGGAGCAGGCGGGTGTTGATGTTCGACCGGCTGATCGCGCTCGACCCGGAGACCCTGGAGCCCAAGCCATTCCTCGCCAAGTCCTGGGAGCTCTCCGAGGACGGGCTTGAGCTCACCCTCCACCTCCACGAGGGTGTCATGGCTTACAAGCTCGCGGAGGACGGGACCGTGGTCCCCGTGGAGGAGATCAATGCCGAGGATGTGGTCTTCACCTTCGAGTGGATCGCAGATCCGGCCAACGCCTCGCCCAACATGCCCAAGGTCACCGGCTGGATGGAGAAGGTCGAGGCCCTCGATGATTACACCGTGAAGTTCACCTTAAAGTTCCCCTATGCCCCGATCCTGGCCCGGCTGAACTACTTCGGGATCGTCCCCAAGGATACCTTCCTCGAGATGGGCGCGGAGGCCTTCAACAGCAACCCCGTGGGGAGCGGCCCCTTCGTCTTCAAGGAGTGGCGGCGCGGTGAGATCCTCTGCATGGTCAAGAACCCCTACTACTGGATCAAGGAGCCCTACCTCGATGAGGTCTGCATCAAGCCGATCCCCGAGCTGGCCACCGCCGTCTTGGCCTTGGAGAAGGGCGAGATCGATATAACCGATATGCTCCCCGCTCCTGACATCCCCCGCCTGAGGGAGAACCCGGATATCGTGGTCGACCAGTGCCCGAGCTTGACCTACTTCTACGTCGGTTTCAACGACACCCTCTCGCCCTACAACGATGTCAGGTTCAGGAAGGCTGTCTACCAGTCGTTCAGCATGGACGAGGCCGTCGAGTCGATCTTCATGGGGCTCACGGGGATCAGGGCCTACGGCGCCGTCCCGCCGACGCTCTGGGCGAACGACCGGGAGTGGCTGAGGGAGAACGCTGCTCTCCCGGAGAACGACGAGGAGGCGGAGAAGCTCTTCGCCGAGCTCAGGGAAGAGGGGGTCCTCCCCGAGCCCTTCAGGCCGGTGATCTACACCCCGCCGGACCCCAGGCGGATCAAGCTGGCGACCATCATCGCCACCAACCTGATCGTGGACCATCACATCGAGGCGGCCGTCCAGCCGCTGGAGTGGGGCGCTTACCTCGACCTCCTCTACCGGAGCGAGGAGAAGCCCGAGGGCGAGGCCGGGATCTACATCATCGGCTGGGGCTATGAACTTCCCGACCCGGATGACGGCCTCTATCCTCTCTTCCACAGCGACAACGCGATCATCGGTTCTGCCAACAACATGAGCTTCTACAAGAACCCCGAGGTCGATGCCCTCATCGACAAGGCGAGGTCCACCCTCGACCGGAAGGTCCGCGAGGAGAACTACGTGAAAGCTCAGCGGATCATCTTCGGCCAGGATTACGTCCACATCCCAGCCTATCATTACATCGAGACCAACGGCGTCCGCACCTGGGTCCACGACTTCAAGGTCTCGGCGATGGGTGACATGAGGATCTGCGACCCGTTCGTCAACGTCTGGGTGGATGAGAGGTCGTCGAGGAAATAATAGCGGGAAGGCCAAGAGTTTGCGCAGCAGTATAGCAGGGAGGGGGCGAGGGGTCGAGTTCCTCGCCCCCTCTCGTTTGTAACGCTGACCGGCGATGCTGAGCTATGTAATCCGGCGGCTGCTCCAGATGGGCCTGGTGCTGCTCGGGGTGACCATCCTGCTCTTCATCATCATGAAGCTCGCTCCCGGGGACCCCGCGAGGATCATGGCCGGGATGCGCGGCACCCCCGAGGTGATCGAGGCCATAAGGCACAAGCTGGGGCTGGACCGTCCCCTGCATGTCCAATACTGGCGGTTCCTCACCGAGCTCCTGACGGGCAAGCTGGAGTCGATGACCTTCCACATGCCCGTGAAAGATCTGATATTACAGAGGCTTCCCGCGACCGTGGAACTCGGCTTCGCCGGTTTCCTCCTGGCGATCATCATCTCCATCCCCGCGGGGATCATCTCGGCCCTCCGGAGGAACTCCCTCATCGATTACTCGGTGACCACCTTCGCCCTGGTGGGGATCTCGACCCCGGTCTTCTGGACCGCGCTCATATTGATGATCTTCATCAGCGTCCAGCTCGATCTGCTGCCGGTTTGTGGCCGGGGGGAGACCCTCTGGGGCTGGTCGATCCTGACCCTGGACGGGCTTAAGCACCTGATCATCCCTGCTGTGGCCCTCTCTTCCGTCTTGATGGCGATGAACACCCGGCTGACCCGGGCCTCCATGCTCGAGGTCCTAAGACAGGATTACATCACCACCGCCAGGTCGAAGGGCCTGAAGGAGTGGGTGGTGATCCTGAGGCATGCCTTCAGGAACGCCCTCCTGCCGGTGGTGACCAACGCCGGGATGCAGTTCAGCGAGGTCCTATTCGCCGGGGCTGTTTTAACCGAGACGACGACCGCCTGGCCCGGGGTGGGGCGGCTGATGTTCGAGGCAATAGCCCGGAGGGATCAGACAGTGGTCTTCGGGCTCACGTTCCTGATGGCATTCGGTTTCGTTCTCTTCTATTTGATCGTGGACATCCTCTATGCCTACATCGATCCTAGGATAACCTATGACTGATGGTTGAGACCATCCTCTCCCTCATCCTGCCGGGGCTGGGCCACCTCCTCCGAGGGGAGGCGAGGGCCGGTTGGCCCTTCATCCTGGCCGCCCTGGTCCACCTTGGGATCTTCCTCGTGGCCCTGCTCAGGGGAAAGCTGGCCTGGGTGACCGGCCCAGGGGAGTATTGGTTCTCCTCCACGGTATTATATGTGATCTTATTCCTGATCTGGGCCGGCGCCCCTTTGGACCTGCGAAGGAGGAGCCGAAGGAGGAGGGAGAGGGAGGAATACGGCAGGGGCTATTGGGAGATAGTGAGGGGGAGGTTCATCAGGGACAAGAAGGGCCTCACAGGGGCGACGATCCTGCTGGTGGTCCTCTACCTTGCCCTGTTCGCCCCCTTCTTCTCGCCTTATGACCCCTTGAGGATGGACCTAAAGAACTTCCTGAGCCCTCCCTCGAGGGCGCACCCCTTCGGCACCGACAACTTCGGGAGGGACATCCTCTCGCGGGTGATCTACGGCTCGCGAGTGGCCCTGGGGGTGGGCGCAGCCGCCACGATATTCAACATGATCTTGGGAGGCTTCCTGGGACTGATCGCGGGCTACTACCGAGCGGCCTCGGACGCGGTGATCATGCGGGTATTGGAGATAATCAACTCGATCCCCTTCTTGATCCTGGCCCTCCTGGTGATGAGCGTCTTCGGCTCCGGGATCCCCCAACTGATCATAGTTTTAGGGATATTCGGGATCCAGCCAGCCAGGATCATCCGGAGCGAGGTCCTCTCGGTGCGGGAGGAGGACTACGTCATGGCGGGGAAGGCCCTCGGCGGGAGCGACCTGCGGATAATCCTCAAGCATATCCTGCCGAATTCCATAGCCTCGCTGATGGTGGTCGCGACCATGCAGATCGGGGTGAACATCATCGTCATCGCCGGCTTGAGCTTCCTGGGATTTGGGGTGAAGCCCCCGACACCCTCGTGGGGGGCGATGCTCGAACAGGCCTTCGAGTATATGAGGGTCGCCTGGTGGATGGCGGTCTTCCCCGGGCTGGCCATCGTGCTCACGGTCTTCGGGTTCAACATCCTGGGTGACAGCCTCCGCGATGTGCTCGACCCCCGGTTGAAATAAGCTGAAAAGACCCGAAGACAGGGGCTCGTCCGGAAGGCCCCACCCCTCCTGTGGGCGGCTGACTAGAGTTACCCCTGCCACTTACGAACTACGTCACCCCGCTTGGCAGTGGTCCTTTCTCCGGTGAGAGCTCCAAGCTACATTGGGCTTCGAGGGCTAACAGCCCAGACTCATCAGTCCGATCCGCAGCGGGCAAACGGAGTGATAAGATGCAAGAAGAGAGAGGGAAAGAGAAGAGAGGAAAGGAGAGAGGCCGGAGGCTCGCGGAAGAGCTGGCGCGGATCTGCATCCGCCATGACGGGGACGGCAAGCTCTACAAGAAGGGCGAGATCATCTACCAGCCCGGCGACATCGATGACTCGATCTATTACATCAAGGAGGGGAAGGTCAAGCTGGCCTACCTCGACGAGTCGGGGAGGAAGCTCACCCTGGCCATCCTCGGCGAGGGGGAGATCTTCGGGGAGATGGTCCTCATCGGCCAGCGCCGCCGGGAGCTTTTGGCGCAGGTCCTCCAGGACGCGCGGATCTACGAGATCGAGCGGGAGCGATTCCTCCGGTTGATCCAGGAGAAGCCCTGGTTGGCGCTGGAGGTGCTGGAGCTCTTCGGCCAGCGGACGCGGGAGATCGAGCAGAAGCTGGAGGACCTCGTCTTCAAGGACATCCCGACGCGCCTCTCCCGCCAGCTCCTCCGGCTGATCGAGGAGCACGGCCAGCGGACGGAAGAGGGGATCAAGATCGACTTCAAGATCACCCACAAGGAGCTAGCCGACCTGATCGGCTCCGCCAGGGAGAACACCACCTCGGCGCTCAACCTGCTGGAGAGGGAGGGCATCCTGGACAAGCGCCGCTACCAGATCATCATCAAGAACGAGGAGAAGCTCAAGGAGAAGAGCAAGGGCTAGAGGGCTAGATAGCTAGCCCAGACTCGCTGGACGTCGAATCGAGCCCTCAAGGGCTGGATGGAAGGATGGGTCCGGACCGATGGGAAGGCCGGTCTGGCGTGCGCCTTGAGGGCTTTCTGTTTGGGCTGGGTGGTAGCCTGCACATGGGAGATCCCGCCACTTGACAGGAGGGCCCCACTCCAGCTATACTTTGGCAAAATCTTTTGCAAAGCGGTTGGAAAAATGGGAGAGAGGTCCCGCCCGATCAAGGCCGAGTTTGGGCCATCCAGCCCTACCTACAGGGTCCTCCTCGCCCTGTGGGAGGACAGCTCCAGGCAGAGGCAGGGCAGCCCGCGACTCACAAAGAGGGACCTGGAGAGGATCTGCGGTCTGAGCAGGCCCACGGTGGACAAGGTCATCGAGCGGCTCGAGGCCCTCGGGCTGGTGCGACGCGATGGCTACCGGGCCTCATCAGGGGGGAGGAAGCCGGTCCTCTACCGGTTGAATGCCCAAGCGGGATATGCCATCGGGGTCGACCTCGAGATCCCCGAGCTCGGCCTCGCCCTCTGCGACCTCGCCGGTCGGCCCCTCCAGGTGGGCTCCTTTGTGCTCCCCAGCTCGATCTTGGGTGAGCCGGAATCGGTGCTCAAGTTCGTGGGGGAGAAGGTCAAAGGATTCATCGGGGGGGTGGGCCTGCCCCGAGAGAGGCTCCTCGGGGTTGGCTTTGGAGTCCCGGCCTTCCTGAAGGGCGAGACCATCGTGATCTTCGGGCGGACCCTGCCCCGCTGGGAGGGAGTCCCTGCCAAGGCCCTCCTTGAGAGGATACTGGGCCTGCCGGTGTTCGTGGACAACGATGTCAAGTTCATGGCCCTCGCGGAGAGCTACGCTCGGGGCCAAGGCCAAGCTGAGCCGAAGGCGGGGGGGGCCGCAGACCCGGAGGTCATGGTCTACCTCGCGCTGAGGTCCGGGGCCATGGGGGACATCCGGATGGGCGGGAGCGCCCTGATCGGGGGGAGGATCTTCCGTGGGGCTCATGGGAACGCTGTCTCACTCCAGAACGCCTTCGTCGAGCTGGACGAGGCGCTGGGCAGTGCTGACTCACTAGGGCTCACCGATAGGCCCGAGGAGGCCATCCTCAAGCTGAAGGAGTGCCTCCTCCCTCCCATCCTGAACATGGTGATGCTCTTCGACCCGCGGTATGTGATCATCAACGCTGCGGTCCTGGGGGAGCATGAGGCCCTCTTCGTCAGGGAGTGTGAGGAGGCCCTGAGGGGTCAGCTAGGCGCCATCCTCGATTGGGACCTCCAGGTCCAGCCAGCTCGTGAGAAGGAGCTGGCCTGTGCCAAGGGCGCAGCGCTCTTCGTCCTCCAGGAGCTCTTCAGCTCCCCGGAGAAGCTGATAAAACAGTTAATTCAGGGGAAGGAGGTGGTGGGTGAACAGCAAAACTTATAGTTAAAAATAAAATACTTAAGAAGGGGGTCTGAACCGTGTGGAGGAGACTTTTGATACTGGTATTGGCTCTAGGCGTGGCATTTACCTTGATCGGTGCTTCCCAGGAGGTCGTCACGATCCGGATAGTGGGCTTCAGCGGGGACACCCCCATGGTGGAAGCGCTGCTGGCCCACCTGCGAGACCTGGGCAAGTTCCCTCCGAATGTTGAGGTCGTCTGGGAGCCCGAGGCCAAGGACATGCGGGAGCGGGTGCTGACGGACCTTGCCGCCGAGACCGTAGCGGACATCTACTATATTGACGTCTACTGGGCCGAAGAGGCGGCCAAGACGGGGCGGCTTGAGCCCTTGAACGAGTATATCGCCCGCTCTGAGGAGCTAGGGCCCGACCTCAGGGATGTCCTGCTGGAGCCATTGGTGGAGGCCTTCGAGTTCGATGTCAACCCCGACATCCCCGGCAAGGAGATCTACGCCATCGCCAAGGACTTCAACAGCTTGGTCATATGGTATAACAAGGACTACTTCCAGGAGGCGGGGGTCCCCTTCCCGGATAACGATGACACCTGGGATGACTTCCTGAGGAAGGCCAGGCTGGTGAACGAGCGCGCCCTGAGCTTGAAGGCCGCGGGGGGATTCGCCGTGAACCTCAATCCAGATCCGGTGCGGTATCTCCCCTTCGCCTTCGCTAACGGGATGCCATTCCTACTGGAGGACGGCTGCGCCCCCTTTGGGACCCCGGAGGCCATCGAGGCTGCTGTATTCTATACTGCGCCCATCTTGGGCGGCTTCGGGGCGACCTCGGCCGACCTCGGCGTCGGCTGGCCGGGTGCTGCTTTCACCGCGGAGAAGGCGGCCCTCGTCAATGAGGGCGGCTGGATGCTGGGGCCTATCATGTATGACAACCCGCTTTTGGACTTCGGTGCCGCTTTCCTCCCTCTGACACCGGATACCAAGGAACGGGCTAATTACCTCTTCACCGTGGGCTATGCGATACCCATCTTTGCGGAGCATAAAGACCTGGCTTTCAAGGTCATCGAGGCCCTCACCAGCTTCGAGGCCCAGCTATTCATGCTGGAGCGGTTGGCCATCCCCTCGCGCAAGGCCCTCGTTGAGGCCCCTGAATCTCCGCTGGTGAAGCCCACAAACCGCTTCCAGGAAGGCGCTAAAGTGGTCTTCGAGGCCACCTCCCAGCCTGGGACGCGCCCCTTCACCTTCGGAGCGGTAGGAGGCGGTGACTATCTAGGGGTCCTGGGGGAGGCGCTGACCAAGATCATGGTCGAGAAGGTCCCCGTGGTGGACGCCATGAAGGAGGCAGCTCTAGAGCTGAATAGGCGGATGGAGGCGAGGGGCCTGATAGCGCCAGGCCAGTGCCCAACAGAGTAACCGGGAAGGATGGTTAGGACGGTCCTGGGCAAGGGGGTGCGGACCTTGCACCCCCTTGCCCTTTTGAAACCGCAGGTCTTGGAGGAAGCCGGGGTAGCCTTCATCTTGCTCCTGCCCCTCTTGTGGACCCTAGCGGTGGCGTTCGCCTATGCCTTCGGCCGCGCTGTCTACTTCAGCTTCACCGATTATGACCTCTTCAAGACCCCTGAGTGGGTGGGCTTGAGGAACTACACCCAGCTCTTCAAGGATTATCGCTTCATACTCGCCTTCATCCATACATTGACCTACGCTGGGATCGTCACGACCTTCCAGACGGCCTTAGCACTCCTCCTGGCGGTCGTCGTCAACCGGAAGATCAGGGGGATGACCTTCTTCCGGGCTAGTTACTATGTCCCCAGCATCAGCTCCTCCATCGTCATCACCCTCATCTTCATGTGGTTGGTGCATCGCAAAGGGATGGTAAACTTCGCCCTGACGGCGATCCATCAATACCATCGGCACATCCTGCTGTTCTTGGCGCTCGTGGTGATCCTCCAGGCGATCCAGGTCCTCTGGGAACGCCGGCATCGGCTGCCAGCCCACCCCCTCGATCCCGTCCTCCTGCTGATCAGCCTGCTGGGAGCCACTCTAGGGGTAGTGGTGGCCAGTTGGACCGGGCTGCTGGGGGTGGCTCAGGTCAGCCCGGTCGAGATCTCCTGGTTGACGACCGAGAGGAAATTCCTCGGCATCCCCCTGCCCTTCCTCTCCATAATGGCCCTCAACATCTGGACCACCGTCCCTACCTTCATGGTGATCTTCCTGGCGGGGCTCCAGGACGTGCCCAGGGAGCTATACGAGGTGGCCGAGCTCGACGGGGCCACCTATTGGCAGAAGCTTTGGTATGTCACCATCCCGGCTATTAAGCCCGTGATGTTCTTGGTCGTTACCCTGGGGCTGATCGGCACGCTCCAGGTGTTCGATCAGATCGCTATCACCGCCGGGGTGGCCCCCCTCAACTCCGTGATCACCCTGGCTTACTACGTCTATTGGAACTTCTTCGGGAGCGGCACCCTCCCGAAGGTGGGACTGGCCTCTGCCGCGGCCCTCTTCCTGGCGCTCCTGACCCTGGTCGTGGTCCTGCTGCAGCGGCGATTCGGGATCTCGGAGAAGGGGTGGTATTCGTGAGGGGCGCATCCACCTCGGTCCCGAGGCTAGTAGGAGTCCCTTACCGCGGCGAGATCTACATGGTCAGGCAGGAGTGGCTCCTCCGCCGCCAGCGCGCCAAAAAGCTCATCATTTACACCCTTTTGCTCGCACTGGCCGCCTTCATGGTAGGACCTTTGCTCCTCGCCTTCCTCTCGTCATTCCGGGCCCAGGCCCTCTCCTGGCCTCCCGAGCTCTTCCCCCCGAAGTTTTGGCCCAGAAACTGGGTCGGGGCCTGGAATCTGGGCCTTCAAGGAGGGGGGAACGGCTGGATGGGCGGTTGGGCCCCCGGCCATCGATTGACCTTCAAGGTCACCTTCAGATATCCCCAGAGCCAAGTTGCGGCCAATCCTCCCCTCCCTCAGGTGGTGGTGCTCCCCCCTCCCATGATGATGGGAGGGGCTAAAGATCCTAGGCCGATCACCCAGGCCGAGATCGAGCCCATCAAGGAGCGGTTGACAGGCCAGGGCTTGGAGGTCGCCTACCGGGTGACCCTCATCCACAGCGGGAGCGAGCGGATTCCTCAACTCCGCTTGGGGATCATCGGCGCTCCGGGATCCCGGTTCGTCGAGGCTACCTTATCGCCCTCCATGGTGAGCCATCGCTTCAGCGGGACCGTGCTGACCTGGCAGAATATCACCCCTGGGATCCTAGGTTACCTCTTCGAGTCATATGTCCAGGCTTGGACGACCTATAAGGGCCAAGAGGGCAGGTTCCTGTTCCCTCGATGGGTCTTCAACTCGTTGATCGTGGCGATCTTCAAGGTGGTGCTCACCGTCCTCTTCTCCCTGATGGCCGGCTACGCCCTGGCGAGGCTCCGCTTCCCCGGTCGGAATTTCCTCTTCTTGTTCGCCATCTTCACCATGATGGTCCCTGGGCAGGTGACCTTCATCTCCAACTACATACTCTTGAGGGACGGGATCTTTGGGATTTCCAAGCTCTTCGGGGCCTCGACGCTCATCAACACCTACTACGCCCTCTTCCTGCCGGGCTTGGTGAGCGCGGGGAGTGTCTTCTTGATGAAGCAGTTCATGGAGTCGATCCCCCGGGAGCTGGAGGAGGCGGCGCGGATCGATGGGGCTAGCTCCTTCCAGATCTTCACCCGGATTATCATCCCGCTGTCGTTGCCGGCCATGGGTGCGCTCTCCATCCTCGCGTTCCATGGCTCCTGGAACGAGTTCTTCTGGCCGCTGGTGGTCCTGAAGACCCAGGAGATGTGGACGCTGCCGATCGGGCTTCTGGCCTTCCGGCAGTTTTATGGCTCCGTCGCCGGGACCAATTGGAACCTGGTCCTGGCCGGAGCTGTGATCAGCGCTATCCCCGTCCTGGTCATCTTCATCCTGTTCCAGCGTTACTTCATCGAGGGGGTCAAGCTCAGCGGGATAAAGCAATGAAATGAGGGGAGGGGTTGGGAAGCCATGGAGATCGAGGCTTTCATCTTCGACCTGGATGGCGTCCTGACGGACACCGCGGAGTATCACTTCAGGGCATGGAAGCGCCTGGCCGACGAGGAGGGGATCCCCTTCACCCGCCGGGAGAACGAGCGCCTACGGGGTGTCTCCAGGAGGGAATCGCTCGAGATCCTGCTCTCGCTCAAGGGGAGGGAGGTCACCGAGGAAGAGGCGGAAGAGATGATGGCTCGCAAGAACCGCTACTATCAGGAGTTGATCGAGCAGATCACCCCGGAGGACCTGCTCCCCGGAGCGATGGAGCTATTGGGCGAACTGCGGAAGGCGGGGATCAAGATCGCCGTCGCCTCAGCGAGCAAGAACGCCCGCACGGTCCTCGATCACCTCGGCATAATGGACCATATCGATGCCCTCTCCGATGGCTATAGCGTGACCGCTAGCAAGCCAGCTCCTGATCTGTTCTTGCATGCAGCCGCCCAGCTGGGTGTGCCGCCCGAGCGATGCGTGGTCGTCGAGGATGCAGCGGCGGGGATCAGGGCAGCCAGAGCTGCCGGGATGTGGTCCATAGCTCTAGGGCCAAGGGAGCGCTTCCGGGACGTATTGCCGGACTTGATCCTTCCGAGCTTGGAGGGGGCTACCCTATCCGAACTCCTCCGAGCCCTGGAGCGCTCAGCCCGCCTGTGGACGATCCGTGAGGAGAGCTTCAATCCGGAACGGCAACGCCAGATGGAGACCGTCTTCACCATCGGCAATGGCTACCTGGGCACTCGTGGCACCTTCGAGGAGCGCTATCCGGGCGATCAGCGAGCGACTCTGATCCATGGCCTTTACGATGACGCGCCCATCGTCCATACGGAGCTAGTTAACTGCCCTGATTGGCTGGCCTTCGACCTCCTTGTGGATGGGGAGCGCTTCTCCATGGACCGCGGTGAGGTGCTGAGTTATGAGCGGTCTTTGGATCTGCGCGATGGGGTGCTGACCCGGGAGGTGCGCTGGCGCAGTCCGAAGGGCCACATCGTGGTGGTGAATATCGAACGATGGGCCTCCCTAGCCGATGAGCACCTCTGTGCCATCTCCTATACGGTGACGGCGGTGAACTTCGCGGGCGAGGTGGAGCTACAGGCTGGGATCGATGGAGCGGTGTTCAATCCCGGGGTCCTCCATCCCGCCGGGGTTGGGCTAGCCCATTGGACTCTACTAGATTATGGTAACCCTGAGCTGCAAATAATATACATCCATATGGGGACCGATCGGAGCGGCTTGGAGCTCTGCCAAGCGGCCTCGCTGAGGGTGCGGGGAGGGGGAGACGTAAAGTATGCTTTCTGTGAATGCCCCCTCCGGCCAGCGGTGGCGGCTCGATTTCGCCTGCGACCGGGTGAGAGCGCCACGGCGATCAAACTGGTGAGCGTCTTTACGAGCCGCGAGGCCGCCGATCCGGTGAAGGCGGCTCTGGAGGGCTTGAAGAGGGCAAGTAGCCTCGGGTATGAGGCCCTCTTGGCGATGCATCGGGCAGCATGGGCTGACCTATGGGGAGATGCCGATATCCTCATCGAGGGAGACGATGAGGCCCAACTAGCCGTGCGGTTCAATCTGTTCCACCTGCTCATCGCTGCCCCTCGCCACGATGGGAGGGTGAGTATCCCCGCGAAGGGGCTCACTGGCTTCGGTTACCGAGGCCACGTCTTTTGGGATAGCGACATATTCGCCTTGCCCTTCTTCACCTTCACCCAGCCTAAGCTGGCCCGCAACCTGTTGATGTATCGCTACCACACCCTCCCAGGGGCACGAGGGAATGCCCGCCGGAGGGGATATGAGGGGGCGATGTATGCCTGGGAGAGCGCCCTAAGCGGTGAGGAGGTGACCCCACGGTGGGTTCCCGGTCCGAATGGAGAGCTGGTGCGCGTCTGGTGCGGTGATATCGAGCTCCATATCACCGCGGACGTGGCCTACGCTGTGTGGCAATACTGGAAGGTGACGGGCGACGATGCCTTCATGCGCGACCAGGGGGCGGAGATCATCCTCGACACCGCTGTCTTCTGGGGGAGCAGGGTGGAGTATGACCCCGAGAAGGACCGGTATGAGATCCGCGATGTCATGGGTCCTGATGAGTATCACATCCACGTCGATAACTCGGCTTACACCAACTGCATGGTCCGGCACAATCTGAAGATAGCGCTGGAGGTGCTGGAGTGGCTACAGCGGGCATATCCCGATAAAGCTGCTGAGCTGAAGGAGCGGCTAAAGCTGGATGAAGGGCGGCTCGCCCACTGGGCCAAGGTAATCAAACAGATGTATGTCCCCTATGATCCTGAAAGCGGGATCATAGAACAGTTCGATGGCTTCTTCGAGCTGGAAGACCTGACCTTTAGGGAGTTGGAGCTGCGCCGGGAAGCCGGGATCGCTCGGCCATCAGCAGGCATTGAGCACTTAGAACGAACCCAGATCATCAAGCAGCCCGATGTGCTCATGCTCCTCCACCTTCTGGGCGACCTGTATGATGCCAGAACGAAGAGGGTCAACTGGGACTACTATGAGCCGCGCACCGATCGGAGCCGGGGCTCCTCTCTCGGACCGGCTATCCATGCCATCATCGGCTGTGAGGTGGGCGAGCTTGAGAAGGCTTACGAATACTTCATGCAAGCTGCCCAGGTCGATCTCCATGATCGATATGGCAATACGGAAGCGGGCATACATATCGCCTCCGCCGGCGGGGTATGGCAGGCGATCGTCTTCGGCTTCGCGGGGCTCAAGCTCACCCCCGAGGGCCCGCTCGCTCGACCGCGCCTCCCAGATCACTGGAGGCGACTACGTTTCGTCATATACTACCGTGGGGAGAGGGTGGAGATCGATCTACAGCGTCGATAAGTTCGAGGCTTCGGGTGGGGGTAGCGAGGGCCTGCCACTTGACAAAGGGGGCCTATTTGGGCTATATTTTAGCAAAACTTTTGCAAAGCATTTGGCAAAATGGGGAGGTCCCTGGCTGTTCGAGCTGTCCTCATGACCGTTCGTCGGCGAAAGGGGGTGATAGGAGGGGCATAGCAGCGAAATTTAGGGACAATTTCACCAAATTAAGGAGGAGGTAGAGGAAGATGCTCAAGAAGACTCTCTCGATCTCGCTTGTGGTGCTGTTGATCGCTGGAGTGGTAGGGGCCTTCAGCATCGCCCAGGAGAAGGTCACCTTGACCCTGATCCACCCCTGGGCCGGTGCGGAGGAGGAGCTGTTCAAGCCGGTGGTGGCAGCGGCTGAGGAGGCCCTCGGGATCGAGATCGAGACGAAGATCATCCGGTCCGAGGACCTGATAACCCTCCTGCCGACCCAGTGGGCTGCGGGGACGGCTCCAGGTGACGTCATCTTCCTGACGGTGCCGCCGCTCATCAGGAAAGGGGCCGCAGAGGGCCATATCCTGGAGGTCACCGATGTGATCGATCCAGCTGAGTTCGTCCTCGGGACCGTGGATCTTGTCACGGTCGATGGCAAGATCTACGGCGCCCCTTACACCAGTAAGGTCAAGCCGGGCTTCTGGTATCGCAAGTCCTTCTTCGAGGAGCACGGTCTCGCGGAGCCGACGAACTGGGCGGAGCTAGAGGCACTGCTCGAGGAGCTCAAGGGGATCGAGGGCTTGAAGGCCCCGATCGCCAGCGGCGACGGGGTCGGCTGGCCACTCTCTGACACGGCCGAGCACTTCCTGGTGGCCTTCGGCGGGCCTGAACTCCACAGGGAGCTCGCAGGGTGCGTCTGCTTCCCCAAGTGGTGGTCCATCATCAAGGCGATATTTAATGATGTGCTCGCCCCCTGGATAGCGGCCGGTTACTTCAGTGAGCCGATCGAGTGGACCACCGCGCTGGAGATGTGGTGGCGCGGGGACTTCGCCCTCTACTTCATGGGGAGCTGGATCACCGGGATGGTCGATGACCCCGAGGACTTGGGCCTCTTCCCCATCCCAGGGACGATGGGCGTAGCCCGCTGCATCGACTTCCTCTTCGTCTCCGCTTACACGGAGCATCCTAAGGAGGCCAAGGCGCTCCTCAAGTGGCTCGCCACCGAGGGCCAAAAGATCCAGGTGACGACAGGCGGTCACATCGCTACCTACATCCCTGTCCCGTTGGATCTCTACCCGCCGGTCGACAGGATGGTAGCCGAGAAGGTGGCCCCGATGGTCTCCCTGTTCGACCTGGACGATGCCATCGGCGGCGAGTTCCAGACGACCTTCTGGGACCAGCTCAAGCTCCTCTGGGTGGAGCCGGAGAGGGTCGATGAGGTAGTCGACGTGATCCACGAGGCATACGACAGGGCCTGTGGCTGCGGCTCGTAAGCCCAACCTAACACGCCGGCAAGGGAGGAGCCGGAGGGGGCAGGATCAGCTCGCCTATCCTGCCCCCTCCTTCCTTTTCCTTTTTCGGGGTCAGCGCTCCCCCTCTGTAAGTAAGAGGGATAGGATAAACTCGGGCGGATGAATCCAAGGCTCACCAAGAGGTTGCCGCGGCTTAAGGAGAGGCTCTCTCAGTCCCTCTTCCTCATCCCGGCTCTCGCCCTTCTGGCCACCTTCGTGATCTATCCCGTGGTCTACACGGTCTGGCTCAGCTTCCACTCGCCGTCGGGGGGATTCTCGCCGCTCGCCAACTACGCGGATGTCCTCAGCAGGAGGGAGATCATAAACCCTAGGGGCTTCTCCCAGGGGTTCCCCCTGGGGGCGCTCCTCCACAACTTCCTTTGGGTGCTCATCCACCTCCCGTTGACCACCTTCCTTGGGCTGGTCTTGGCTGTCATCCTGAGGAACGTGAAGGGCGGCTCGGTAGTGAAGTCGGCGATCTTCCTGGGGATGGTCATCCCGATGATCGTCGGGGGGCTGATCCTCCGGTTCATGTTCGACAAATACACCGGGGTGGTGCCGGCCTTCCTGGGCCTCTTCGGGATCCCCCCGAAGAGCTGGATGGTCTACCCGGATACAGCCCTGCTCGCGCTGATCTTCGGCTCGGTTTGGCTCTGGACCGGCTTCAGCATGGTGCTCTACTCCGCGGGGCTGGGGACGATCCCCCGGGACTACTACGAGGCGGCGATGATCGATGGGGCCTCGCCGGTGCGGATCTTCTTCAGTATCACCTTGCCGCTGCTGCGGCCGATCACCATAGTCGTGGTGACGATGACCATCCTCTGGGAGCTCAAGATCTTCGATATAGTCTACGTCGCGACGATGGGAGGACCTGGTGGGGCCTCGAACGTCCTGGCCTTGCAGATGTATTTCTATGCCTTCCGCCAGCTCGATCCCTACCGTGGTTCTGCCGTGGCGACCTTCCTCATGCTGCTGACATTGCTCGTAGTCATACCGATGATCAGGACCCTGAGGGAGGCCAGGTGAGATGGGGAGGAAGCTGCTATCGACAGTCCTGATCCACCTTCTAGCCTGGTCCGTCGGCCTGGTCTGGATCGTCCCCCTCTTCGGGCTCTTCATGACCTCGATCCGGCCCTATGGCGAGGTCATCTACGGCTGGTGGAACTTCAGCGAGTTCAACCCGACTTTCGAGAACTTCGTCAGGGCTTGGACCCATCCCACTGCAGCGCTATCAGCCGGGATGCGCAATTCCCTGGCCATCGCGATCCCCGCGACCGTGGTGCCCATCCTGGTCGCCTCGATCGCTGGGTATGGCTTCGCCAGGTTCAAGTTTCCCATTAAAAACTATTTATTCATCACCATCGTCATCCTGATGGCCCTCCCCCAGCAGATGATCGCCGTGCCGATCTTCCGGCTGATGAAGGAGCTGGGGCTTCTGGATCGGTATTTGGGGCTGATCATCGTCCACTCCGCCTGGGGGATCCCTTGGATCCTATTCTTCATGAGGAACTACTTCACTACCCTTCCCATCGAGATCGAGGAGTCAGCCAAGGTGGACGGTGCCTCCGACCTTGTGATCTTCCTGAGGATAGTCCTGCCGATGTGCATCCCCGCCTTGGTCTCGGCCGCGGTCCTGCAGTTCATGTGGGTCTGGAGCGATTTCTTCCTGGCCTTGATCCTCATCTACTCACCTGATAAGCTGCTGGCGACCCAGCGGCTACCGCTCATGAAGGGGGTCTACTTCGTGGACTGGGGTCTGCTCTCCGCGGCGGCCATCCTGGTGATGGCGGTCCCGGTCCTGATCTTCGCCTTCCTCCAAAGATACTATATTAAGGGAATGGTCGGCTGGGCGATGAAGTGAGCGCCACTTCGCACTAGAGGAGGGCTCGATGGTGATGCAACCTGGGATCTCGGATTACGCCGAGTTGGCCGGCAAGGAGGCGATCGAGGAGCTGAGGCGGCTGGCAGGGCCCCTCGAGGGGCTCTCCTTCCTACACGTCAACTCCACTCGGGAGGGCGGCGGGGTGGCCGAGCTCCTCCGGCGGCTGGTGCCATTATTGGGCGAGCTCGGGCTCGAAGCCCGCTGGGAGGTGATCGAGGGGACGCCGCTGTTCTTCCGCACCACCAAGGGCCTCCACAACGCCCTCCAGGGGGCCGAGGTGGAGCTGAGCCCCGAGATGCTCGAGGAATACAGGAGGGTGAACCGCGAGAACGCGGAGCGGCTCGACCTCGAGGCGGATGCGGTCGTGATCCACGACCCCCAGCCGGCGGCGCTCATCGATTATCGCCCATCCGGGCGGAGCAGGAGCAGGTGGCTCTGGCGGTGCCATATCGACCTCTCCCGGCCGAACCAGGAGGCCTGGGACTTCCTGCGGAGCTATGTGGAAAGGTATGATCTGGCGATCTTCTCCTCGCCGGAGTTCATCAGGTGGCCCTCCGCCCCCCTGCTC
>Ga0190286_1000196_pt1 | contig 29209 bp, 27 predicted proteins | sample 48691834_MG_FD_183241 | JGI IMG/M metagenome (GOLD analysis project Ga0190286, IMG submission 183241) | Hydrothermal vent microbial mat bacterial communities from Southern Trench, Guaymas Basin, Mexico - 4869-18-3-4_MG | ecosystem: Environmental > Aquatic > Marine > Hydrothermal vents >... | reverse complement strand
TAAAGGATTGTTGTCTAAATCATATGCAGGCCATAGTGGATAAGTTGAGGGATGCAGGCCTAATCATTGAGGAAAGGGGTAGCAAGGTATTGGTAAAGGCCACGTCCATACACAGTACGGATGTAACCACTTTACCATACCCTGGCTTTCCTACAGATATGCAGGCCCAATTTATGGCCCTTATGTGTCTAGGGGATGGGGTCAGTGTAATTACCGAACGTATCTTTGAGAACAGGTTTATGCATGTCTTGGAGCTAAAGAGGATGGGGGCGGATATAAAGATTGATGGTAGTAGCGCAGTGGTAAAGGGGGTGTCGTGCCTGAAAGGTGCCCCTGTGATGGCATCGGATCTAAGGGCCAGTGCCTCTTTGGTATTGGCGGGCCTTGCCGCAAGGGGTGTAACAGAGGTCTATCGGGTATACCACCTGGATAGGGGATATGAAAAAATTGAGGTAAAGCTTAGGGCATTGGGTGCAGAGATTGAGCGCGTTCCTGCTTAAATCTCCCCTCATTTTCTTTTTTCCTTCCTTTCTTCTTGGTCTCCTCTTAGGTGGGAAATGGCATGGGGGATTTTATCTATTTCTGATAGTTGCGGCAATATTTTTAGTAATTAGCTACTTGATATACAACAGATACCAACTTTTCCTATTTTCTTTTGGTTGCCTTCTCTTCTTTTGTGGATCAACCCTAATGGCATCATACTTTAGGTTGCCAAACGTTATTACCCAATATTTTGATAGGAAGGTTGTCATTACAGGCTCCATTTTACAAATGCCCAGATATTATCAAAGGAGGATAAGCCTTATTTTAGGGAAATTAAATATCCTAATTGGCCAAAGATATATACCTATCAGAGGTAAGCTTTTAGTAGACATTTACCAAAGAACACCATTGAATAAAGGACCCTATTCTATTGGGCAGGTATTAAAGGTAATAGGAAAGCTTAAGAAAATAAAGGGATTTTCAAATCCAGGCTGTTTCAATTACTCACTCTTTTGGCAATCAAAGGGGGTGTGGGGGAGGATAAGCACCAATAGAAATAGGCTATTTATTATGGGATATAAGGACTTATCAATATGGACAAGGATGCTAGAGGGTATAAGGGATAGGATAAGGGCCTTTCTAAGCAAAAACCTCTCCTCTCAAACAAGGGCAGTTTATGCCGCCCTCCTTTTAGGGGAAAGAGAAGGTCTCTCTAAAGAATTAAAGGATGATTTTTCTAGATGTGGCATAAGCCACCTCTTGGCTATCTCTGGATTGCACCTTGGTATGGTAATGATGCTGGTTTATACAGCTATTTGGTTTTTGGCCTCTCGTTCAGAATATCTTTTATTGGCATTTAATTTAAAGAAAATTATTGTAATCTTAAGCCTTATCCCAACCTTCTTTTATGCTGCCTTAACCCACTTTTCCCCTGCTACTAGCAGGGCATTCATTATGTTGATCCTATTTTGGTGGATATTATTTAGTGGGAGGGGAAGAGATAGATGGCTCCTTTTAGTAACAGCGGCATGGCTGCTCTTACTCCTCTACCCTCCCCTACTATATAGTCTATCTTTTCAATTCTCCTTTGTGGCACTGGCCTCAATAATTTATCTCACCCCAAGGCTTCCGTGGGCAAAAAACATCCTTTGCCTCTCTCCTAAAAATTGGTATCAAAGGGCCTTTAAGTGGTTAACACTATGCACCTATTTTACAGTAGCTGCATGGCTGGGTACACTACCCATTGTAATGCATTATTTTTGTCATATCTCTACAATTGGCCCTTTAGTAAATATCTTTGCCATTCCTGCAATAGCCCTCTTTATCTTACCCTTAGGGCTCCTATCAATCTTTACCTTATTTATATTTCCTGCAATTTCTAGTGCACTTATAAATCTTGGGGGATGGGGACTCTCTAAACTGCTCACATTTATCCACTTTATGAGCAGTCTACCAAAGGCAGGCCTTTGGGTAATCTCCCCAAACTGGCTTGAGGTCATACTCCTCTATAGCCTTATCCTTTGTCTTACAAATATAAAAACAAATATATTTAAATACATATTTTTTGCCACATTGATCACCTTGTTCTTGGAAGTCATCTATTTTCCTATTTATCATTTATTTTCACCGAGGCTTAAGGTAAGTATTTTGGATATAGGAAGGGGGCAAGCCATATTTATACAGTTTCCCCATGGCAAAAATATGATGATTTTTGGTAAAGTCTCATCAAATTTTGACATAGAAAGGAGGATTATTGCACCATTTCTCCTTAGACAAAAGATTGTTTCTTTAGACTACCTTTTATCAATTTCTCCTAAAGGCTCAAATGGCCTTTCTTTTTTAATAAACCACTTTTCGCCAAAGGTATTTTGGTCAAATAAAGATCTACCCTTTTATAAAGAGATCAATGGTGTAACTATGGAATCCTATTCTCCCAAGTTATTAAAATTTAGATACAAAAAATTTGGTCTCCTTCTTTATTACGACACCTTCAAGGCAATAGTATTTATTGACTCAGTAAATCCCAAATATGTTATATTTTCTGGCCCTATCAGAAAAAAGGCCAAACATGGATACAAGGTCTATTCAACAAATACACATGGTATGATTAGGGTAATAACCGATGGAGAAAGTCTTTCGGTTGTCCCATTTTTGAAAGTTGACAAAGGGGGTGGGTTAAGCTATTAAAGTCTTTTAGATGGGTCTGCGTATTTACAATACACTAACTGGTAAAAAAGAAGATTTTACTCCTATAGTCCCAGGAAGGGTAAATATCTATGTCTGTGGGGTAACCGTTTATGACTACTGTCACATGGGGCATGCCCGCTCTATGATTGTATTTGATGTAATAGTAAAATACCTACGCTATTTAGGTTATAAGGTAACCTATGTAAGGAACTTTACAGACATAGATGATAAAATTATCAAAAGGGCAAAGGAAAGGGGAAAGGACCCCAAAGAGATTGCCCAATATTTTACCAAGGCCTTTTATGAGGATATGGATAGCCTTGGTGTAGAACGTGCAGACATAGAGCCAAAGGCCACAGAGCACATACCAGAGATGGTCTCCTTGATTGAGAGGATTATAAACAAGGGCTATGCCTATGTAGTTGATGGCAATGTCTATTTTTCTGTAAGAAGATTTAAGGGCTATGGAGGCCTCTCTAAAAGGAGCCTAGAAGAGATGATGGCTGGGGCAAGGGTTGAGGTTGACCCAAGGAAAGAACATCCATTGGACTTTGCCCTTTGGAAGAAGGCCAAGCCAGGTGAGCCATTTTGGGAAAGCCCTTGGGGAAAAGGGAGACCAGGTTGGCATATAGAGTGTTCGGCCATGAGTATGAAGTATTTGGGAGAGACATTTGATATCCATGGAGGTGGCCAGGACCTGATATTCCCACATCACGAAAACGAGAAGGCCCAGTCAGAGGCAGCTACAGATAAGCCATTTGTCAATTATTGGATCCACCATGGTTTTTTAACCATAAATCAGGAAAAGATGTCAAAGTCTTTGAAGAATTTTTTTACAATCCGAGAGATTTTGTCAAAATTCCATCCAGAGGCCATTCGTCTGTTTTTTTTAAATCATCATTACAGGAGCCCTGTAGACTTTTCGGATGAGAAGATAAAAGAGGCAACAAAGGCATTAGAAAAATTATATATCACTTTGGACAGGGCAAAGCAGATATTAGGTGAATTCAGACAGGAAAGACCAGATGAGGCAATAAGGTCTAAACCACTTTACAAAAGATTGATTGAGCTTGAGGGGTCATTTAGATCAGCCATGGATGATGATTTCAATACGGCAAAGGCAATTGCCTGCCTATTTGATGCTATAAAGGAGATCAATCTTTATTTGGATAAGGATGAGAAGGAAAAGGGCCTAATCTTTGAGGCGGTTAATAAGGTAAAGACATTGGGGAATATCTTGGGTATCTTAAGGCTGGAACCAAGGGCGTTTTTGACCCAGGGAATAGATATATCAGTAGAAGAGATAGAAAAATTGATTGCTGAAAGGGCAATTGCCCGTAAAAGAAGGGATTTTAAAAAGGCAGACTCTATTAGGGAAAGATTGGCTCAGTCGGGTATAATCCTAGAAGATACCCCCCATGGCACTACATGGAGGGTGGATTATAAGAGAAATTTATGAATCATTTTAAAGAGTCCTGTGGTGTTTTTGGTGTTTATGGACACCCAGATGCATCCAAACTCACCTACCTAGGCCTTTATGCCCTACAGCATAGAGGGCAAGAGAGTGCAGGAATCGTAAGTTATGATGGAGATAAGACATATGAATATGTAAACATGGGCCTAGTCTCTGAGGTGTTTAATGAGGAATGCCTAAATAGGCTCAAGGGATACTTGGCCATAGGGCATGTCCGCTACTCTACAACTGGGCCTTCCATATTACGAAATGTCCAGCCATTTCTTGTGCATCACTTGGGTAAAAGCTTTGCCATTGCCCACAATGGAAACCTGATAAATGCCTATACCTTACGTAAAAAATTAGAGGAAGAAGGGGCCATCTTTCAATCCACGATGGATAGTGAAATCATTATGCACCTCTGGTTAAAGTATCTCCATCTAGGATTAGAAGAGGCCTTACTTAAGGCACTTTCCCAACTAAAAGGGGCATATTCTCTACTCCTTATGACTGATGATACATTAATTGCTGCCCGTGACCCATTTGGTTTTCGTCCCCTCTGCCTGGGCAGGAAAGGAGACACTCTCTTTGTGGCATCTGAGACGTGTGCCCTAGATTTGGTAGAGGCTGAATACATAAGGGATATTGAGCCAGGAGAGATTTTATTTATTGACAAAAATGGTTTGAGATCCATCAAAATGCCTACAAACAAGCATGCCTATTGTGTATTTGAACTCATCTATTTTTCCCGTCCAGATAGTTATATATTTGGCAAAAATGTATATCTATTTAGGAAGGAACAAGGACATCAATTGGCTAAAGAGGCCTTTATAGAAGGTGATTTTGTTATGCCCCTCCCTGATTCAGGAAACTATGTTGCCTTGGGTTATGCCGAGGCCACAAAAATGCCATTTGAGATGGGCATGATTAGAAACCACTATGTAGGGAGGACATTTATTCAACCCTCTTCGAGTATGAGGGGACTTTCTGCAAGGATAAAATTAAATCCTGTAAAGGCCTTACTCAAAGGAAAGCGTATTATAATCCTAGAAGATTCAATCGTTCGGGGGACTACTTCACGCAGCCGCATTAAGGCCTTGCGTGAGATTGGGGTAAAGGAGATCCATCTTTTGATAAGTTGTCCACCACACCGCTTTCCTTGTTTCTATGGAATAGATTTTCCATCGCCTGGGGAGCTTATTGCTGCCTCTAAGAGCATAGAGGAGATTAGGGATTTTTTGGGGCTAGATAGCCTACATTATCTAAGTCTAGAAGGGCTACTCTCTATTGGCATTGACCCCAATAAATTCTGTTTAGCCTGTTTTACAGGGGATTATCCAATAACGCCAGAGAGATCATTTTCAAAGAGATGGCTCGAAAGATGAATTCTAAGAGGTCCATAAGACTGGCAAGGGAGGTATTGCAGATTGAGGCAGAGGGCATCTTATCCCTAATAGATAGGGTGGGGATAAATTTTCATGAGGCCATAAATCTCATATATAAAACAAGGGGAAGGGTCATTGTTACTGGCATTGGAAAATCAGGGATTATTGGAAGGAAAATCGCAGCTACCCTCAATAGCACAGGCACACCTGCTCTATTCCTCCACCCAGCAGAGGCCATACACGGGGATTTGGGCATAGTAACAAAAGAGGATGTGGTACTTATAATCTCTAACAGTGGTGAGACAGAGGAGGTAATTACCCTAATCCCAAGTTTTAAAAGATTGGGTGTGCCTATTATTGCCTTTACAGGCAATCCAGATTCCACTCTGGCAAAATACAGTGATATAGTAATTGATACAGGGGTAAAAAGGGAGGCATGTCCCCTAGGGATAGTTCCAACAGCAAGCACTACATCTGCCTTGGCTATGGGGGATGCCCTATCAGTAGCCTTGTTAGAAAAAAGACAATTTGGCCTTAAAGAATTTAGGAAGTACCACCCTGGGGGAAGCCTTGGAAAGAGGCTCTCTCCCAAGGTAAAGGACTTGATGGTGCCTGCAAAGGATTTGACGATAATAAGGAAGGGACAAACTATCAAGGAAGTCTTGGACAAATTGGGTAAGGCCCAGAGTCTTTGGATACTTAATAGAGATAAGAAATTATTGGGTGTCATCACAGATATTGAGAAGAGAGCACTGTTTTTGATGCCATTTGATAAATGGTCTCACATAAAGGTAGAGGTTATTATGTATAGGGTCCCATCTATTGGCCTAGAACAGTCTATTATAGATGGATTGAAGATGCTAAAAAAGGCCGATAGGAATGAGCTAGCTGTAATAGATGAAAATGGACATTTTTGTGGAGCCATCTTTTTACATGATATCCTAAATAGATCCTTGGAGGGATAATGCCTTTACCAAAAGGTCTGATCTGCCCCATATTGCTGCCTATCAAGAAGAGTGGTGAGCTTGATAGAATAAACTTTACATCAATTTGGAATTATATAATGCCGTGGGTCTCTGGCATCTCTATAGGCAGTAGTATCTTAGAGATGGAAATAAATTTTGAAGAAAAAAAAGAGGTCTTTAAATTGGTATCAAACATTTGGGACAAAAAGACACCTATATTTTTGGATATTACTTGTGAAAACGAATATCTAACCCTTGAACTGGCAAGATTTGTTGCAGAGATATTTTCTAGAGAAACGTATGCATTTTTGGAGGTATTTCCCCTTCTGTATAGGGGGAATCGGGGATTGCCCCAGCACCTAGAAGGGATTTATAAAATAACGCAAATGCCCATTATCTTAGTAAATCACCCAAAAATGGTATCAAGGAAAAAGATGCTCTTTAAACACAAGAATATACGTACAGCTATCTTTAAAAGGATTTGTAAAGAGGGATATGTTTATGCAATGATATTCCAGGGCAAATTAAACAGATTTTTCAATTATCAAAGGGCACTTCATGGCAGGGAATTTTTATTTTATGAAGGGGATGAGGCTACCTTTTTAAAACAGCCTACAACTGCAGGGGTAGTAGCAATTACATCTAATCTTGCACCAAACTGGTGGCAGAAGGCGGTCTCCAATATGCTTAATTTAAAAAAGACCGAGCATATAGATACACACACACTTTTGGTATATGGTCAAAGGCTTAGGGCCTTGCATGAGATATGTGCTAGCAGGCCAAGCTTGATTTATTGGGGCTTAAGGGAGCTTGGGATCTTAGATGGATTGGAAGAGGTCCCAAGGGACATCCCCACAAATTTTAAAAAGATGATAGAGGAGATAGGGAGATGATAGAGGAGATAGAAACAAAAATTTCTACATTGGGGCCAATGAAGGTAGATTCTCCTATCCTCTCTAAGCGTGGAAATGTGTTTGTAAAGGATGATGAACGTGTTTTGATAAATATTACCCAGTCCTATGTAAATGAGAGGTTTCATAAAAATAAGGCCCTACTTTCCTTTGAGATGGCCGGTCCAAGGAGGAAGATATACTTTGACCCATCAAAATTAAAGTGTGGAATTGTCACTTGTGGTGGATTATGTCCAGGGACAAACGATGTCATTCGTGCCCTTGTGTTAGAACTTCATTATGTTTATGGGGTACGCCATATATATGGATTTAGATACGGACTTCAAGGCTTTATCCCAAAATATGGGTATGAACTCATGGAGCTTACACCAGAAAAGGTAGCCAGTATTCACGAACTTGGGGGTACTATCTTAGGCACCTCCAGGGGGCCTCAGGATATAAGTGAGATTGTGGATACACTAGACCGCCTTAATATAGGCATATTGTTTATGATAGGTGGAGATGGGACACTTCGTGCGGCATCTAAGATCTGTGATGAAATCAAGAGGAGGACATTGAAGTGTTCGGTGATTGCTATTCCAAAGACAATTGACAATGATATATTCTTAGTAGAGAAGACATTTGGATTTGATACCGCTGTGGAAAAGGCTACAGAGGCCATTAGGGCTGCGCATACAGAGGCCACTTGTGCATACAATGGGATTAGCTTAGTAAAGTTTATGGGGCGTTTTTCTGGCTTTATCGCTGCATATGCAACATTGGCACTAAGGGATGTAAATTTCACATTGATTCCAGAGGTAGACTTTGATCTAGAGGGAGAGAGGGGATTTCTGGCTGCCTTAAAAGAGCGCTTAGAGAGGAGAAAGCATGCAGTAATTGTGGTAGCAGAAGGGGCTGGGCAAAAGTTCTTTAAAGACCAAGATTTGGGCAAAGATGAATCTGGCAATCCACGCCTTGGAGATATTGGAAAATTTTTGATGGAAAGGATAAAAGACTATTTTTCTCGTTTGCATATCCCTATTACACTAAAGTACATAGATCCCAGTTATATCATAAGGAGCCTACCAGCAAATGCAAGCGACCATATCTATTGTGGATTTTTGGCACAAAATGCAGTCCATGCAGGCATGGCAGGAAAGACCGATATGTTAATAAGTGCGTGGCGTGGTCATTATGTGCATATTCCTATAAAGGCAGCCATCTTAAAGAGAAAGTACATAGATCCTCAGAGCCCATTGTGGTTTAGTGTGCTAGAGACTACAGGGCAGCCTTCCCTAAAAAATGAATAGATTTAGGATTTCTGAGAATTCCTTGGACCTACTATTGCATTTAATCCATAAAAACAAGATAGATATAAGTGATATACCTATTGGCCTAATCGCAGAGGAGTATTTAGACTACCTGAAATTTATGAATTCTATTAATGTGGATTTTTCCAATGAGTTTTTCATTATGGCAGCTAAGTTGGTGCACATTAGGTCATGTACAATCTCCTCCTATTTTGAAGAAATGGACCCAAGGGAGGAAATTACCCATATTCTGCTAGATTATTTAAAGAAAAAGGACATCTCCTCTATGTTAGAAAATAGGGGAGTCTATCAGGATTCAACTGATGTAATAGAAGACTTCTTTCTCCCCTCATTCTTTGAATTATTAGATGCATTTAGGGAGATTATGAAAAGGAGGTTTAAATCTTGGAAGATAAGGTCTTTACCTGATAGAAGAGAAGAAATTGTTGGATTCCTTCAAGAAAAAAAAGAGCCTTTATTTGATGATTTGTTTGATGAAAATATACCAGAGGAGATAGTTGCCAAGTTTCTTTCTTTACTAGATTTGGTCCGTCAAGGCGTTATCTTTGTCTACCAGCCACTACCTGAAAAATCCATCAAAATAAAACTTAAATGAAGGAGCGCTTGCAAAAGATCATCTCTCGGGCAGGGATTGTCTCAAGGCGGAAGGCAGAAAGGATGATACTTGAGGGGAGGGTTAGGGTAGATGGTAAAGTAGTAAATAGGTTAGGTGAGAAGGCAGACCCTTATGTACAAAGGATTGAGATAGATGGAAAACCCCTATCTATTCCTCCCCCTATCTACATTATGCTTTATAAACCAAGAAATTATTTGACCACACTTTATGATCCAAAGGGCAGGCCTAAGGTCTCTGATCTATTAAAGGATATACCAACTAGGGTCTTCCCCGTAGGGCGTTTGGACTTTGATGCAGAAGGCCTTTTGATTTTGACAAATGATGGAGATTTGGCAAATGCCTTAATGCATCCTAGATATAAAGTACCTAAGACATATCTAGTAAAGATAAAGGGTATCCCTTCAAAAGAGGAATTTTATAGGCTATCTTCTGGAATAAGGCTTGAGGATGGGGTCATTGCAAAGGCAGAAGTAGAGATTGTCAAGATCCTAAAGAGAAACACCTGGCTTAAGATGATAATAAAACAGGGGATCTATCATCAAATCAAACGTATGTGTCTAGCTATAGGACACCCAGTAATAAGAATAAAGAGAATTGCTATAGGAAATCTCCAATTGGGGGATTTAAGGCCAGGTGAATATCGATATCTTAGAAAAGAGGAGATAAAGAAGATAAGAAATATATTTTAGCATTACTTGACTTTTTTAAATGTATATTGGAACATATTAAGGATGAAAAAATCAAATACTATTTTGGAATCAATAGAGGGAAAGGGGTTTTTGGAGGCTATCTTTAATTCCATTGAGGATGGCATTCTCATCTTAGACAAGGACCTCAATATCCTAGAGATAAACAAATTCTTGATTGAGCAATTGGGCATGGAGAGGGATGAGGTAATTGGGCAAAAATGTTATGAAGTCATACCCAAAATGGGCAAAAGCTGTGATTTTACTCAATCAATTTGCCCAGTAAAGGAGGCCCAAGCAACTGGTCGCTCTGCTAGTCATCTTCATGTTTACCTTGATAAAGAGAAAAGAACCAGATATGTCCTAACAAAGGCCATTCCACTGAAAGGTTTGCCTATAGAGGCTACGGCTGAGATTATCAAAGACGTGACAGAGTTGGCTGTCTGTGAGACGGCCCTTGAAGAATCTGAAAAGAAATTCCGAAGTATATTTGAAACTGCCACTGATACTATACTTATTTTAAATAAAAAGGGCAATATAGTCTTGGCCAATAAGGCCTTAGAGAGGACCTTTGGCTATAATATAGGAGAAATTATAGGAAAGGAGGTCTCCCTGCTTTTATCCGAAGGAAAGGAAAAATTCTATCAGGCCTTGCAAAGGATAAGAGGAAATGAGGGTCTACAGTTGGCCTTAGAACTTAAGGCCATGGACAAACACGCAGAGGCATTCCCTATACGATTGGCCATCTCCTCTTTTAGATTGAGAGACGACATCTATTTTACAGCAATTATTACTGACCTTACGGAGGCAAAGGCATATGAATTCAGGGTTATCCAAGCAGAGCGACTGGCGGCTATAGGGGAAGCGGCGGCCTTTTTGACCCATGAAGTAAAAAACCCCCTTGTAATTATAGGGGGTTTTGCCCGTCAATTACTTTGGCAGGAGAGCAATGAGCAGCAGAGAGAAAAGTTAAAGATTATCATAGAGGAAGTGGGAAGGTTAGAGAAACTCCTAAAAGATGTGGGTGATTTTGTTCGACCTATGGCCTTAGAAAAGGGATTTGTTAACGTAAATGAACTATTAGACACTATCTTGACCCTGTTTAAAGAGGAAATAGAAAGACAGGGTATTATTATCTCAAAAAAATTTGATGACCAGTTGCCCTTGCTCAAACTCGATCCCCACCGCATAAAACAGGTTTTCTTTAATATCATAAAGAACTCTATTGAGGCCATGCCCAATGGGGGTGAACTTGGCCTAAGGACGTCTACTCTGGCTGGAAATGTTCAGATTGTAATCAAAGATACAGGAGGTGGGATTGAGCCTTCTATCCTTAAGCAGATCTTTTATCCATTTTTCACTACTAAAAAGGAGGGCACAGGACTAGGTTTGGCCATTTGTCACAAAATAATACAACAGCATGCTGGTTCAATAAGAATAGAGAGTGAGGTAGGCAAAGGAACTGTTTGTTATATTATTTTTCCTATAATTGATTGATATTTGTTCATGTGGGCAATCCTCTTCTCTCGCAGATACTTTTATATTCTTTGCAATAAAATTTAGTTCATTCTCTGAGCACATTTTTGATTCCTCTTTTTATCTCTTCCCATTTCATCTTGACAAACAATTTTTTTAATTCTATACACATAAAATCAATATTTTTGTGTATAGAGGTGTTTATGAGAACCAATATTGTTTTGGATGATAAGCTTGTTGAAGAGGGAATGAGACTAACAGGGGTTAAAACAAAAAGAGAGTTAGTAAATCTTGCTTTAAGGGAACTGATTGAAAGGAGAAGGAGAAAGAATTTGCTAAAATTTGAAGGAAAAATTGAGTGGGAAGGAAATCTTAACGAAATCAGGAGAAGCAGGTTTTGATATTGGTTGATACTTCTGTTTGGATAGATTTTTTAAAAGGTACAAAGTCGAGGGAGGAAATTATATTAAAGAAGTTAATTGAGGAAGAAGAAGATATTTGCATAACTGGAATAATCCTCACAGAGATTTTGCAAGGAGTCAAAAATGATTTCAAATATAAAGAAATAAAAAAATTTCTTTTGGCATTGCCGATATTTTTTCCTAAAAAGGAAACTTACATAAAAGCAGCAGAAATTTATAGAAAGTGTAGAAAAACAGGAATAACTATAAGAAGTACTGTTGACTGCTTGATAGCCCAAATAGCAATAGAGAATGATTTAATTCTTCTTCATAAAGACAGGGATTTTGATAAAATAGCAGAAATTATTGGAAAACCAGAATTGTTAAGATAATTTTTAGAAGACAGATTAAGGTTGGCACCTTTTGCAAGGACGATAGCCTTCATAAAAGGCATCCCACTTTGAGTGAAACTTAATGCGGTTAAATAGAGAAGTTCTTAGGCCAAATGGGCAGTCAGGGCGATGGAATACCTTTGTCCTTTTATTCCCTATATAGTAAGGGGCAGTCTCATTTAGTATTATTGTCCAGATACCTTTATTGTCTTTCATCGCCTCCCTTTGATATTTTAAGAGGAGATCCCTATACTTTATATTGGGGCCAATAGATAAGACATATGCATATCCTTTTTTAATCAATGCTGCGTTTACAAAGGTTCCGTCCTTTAAGAATACATAGGCCAAAATCCTGCCATATCTATCTGTTTTTTTCCTATCCATCTCTAGGCGGACATACTTATTTTTGACTAAGTCAATATTGAATTTTAGGGCCTCCTTTCCAAATGGCTCCCCTGGTTTGTCATCATGAGGGATCTCTGGTGCATTTATCCCTAAATACCTAATATGCCTTCCATCTTCTAGTATAATTGTATCCCCATCAATTACCCAGGTTACCTTATACCACTGGGCCATTGCTGGGAGGCAAAATAATAGACACAAAACAAGGGCAAAGAGATAAAAAATACGTCTTAAATGCATTTCCTTAATACCTCACTTCTTTTAAGAATAACCCCTGGGCTGGTGCAGTCATGGCGGCCAAAGATCGATTTTTACCCTCTATAATATTTGGAACTTCATCTGGAAGGCGCCTTTCCCTTCCTATCTCTACAAGTAGACCTACTATATTCCTTGCCATCTGTCTGAGAAAACCACTTGCCTCTATTTCTATTACAATAAATGGAGGTATATTCTCTATATCCAATCTATAAATCTCGCGTACAGTGCTCTTTACAGGGGTGCCTGCATTCATAAAGGAGCAAAAATCATGGATTCCTAAAAGATAATTTGCTGCCTTCCTCATTTTTTCAAGGTTTAGCCTTTTGTGAATTTGCCAGCTAAAATCAATAAAAAATGGTGAGGGTAATCTGTCATTTAATATAAGGTAGGCATATGTCTTGGATTTTGCACTAAACCTTGAATGAAAATCAAGGCTTACCTCATCTGCATAGCGAACTACAATATCATTTGGCAAAAGGCTATTTAAGGCCCTTAAAAGAACATCTGGGCCTAAATGACTATTTGTGTGAAAATTTACTACTTGAGTAAGGGCATGCACCCCTGCGTCTGTCCTACCCGAGGCATTTATTGTGACCTTTTCATCTGTCATCTTAAATATACACCGTTCTAATACTCCCTGGATTGTTTGAATATTACCTTTTTGACGCTGCCAACCTGCATAGGCAGTGCCTTTATATTGAATTACTAGCCTTATATTCCTTAGACCGCCTAGTGATCCTTTCAATGTATATTTATCAGGAAAAGGGATTTTTGGAAAAAATGCATCTAATATCATATTGAAATTATTTTTATTATATTTTATACTTTAAACAAGCGCCCGTAGCTCAGCGGATAGAGCGCCGGACTACGAATCCGTAGGTCGGGGGTTCAAATCCCTCCGGGCGCATATTCTTGAGCGCCCGTAGCTCAGCGGATAGAGCAACGGACTTCTAATCCGTAGGTCGCAGGTTCAAATCCTGCCGGGCGCGCTCTTTCTAACCCACATTGGTGCAGAAAATCAAGTTAAAATAAAAGAAGCTTTAATAAGGAAACCACGGAGTGTTAGTCCTTAAAGGAAATTCTAATGGAATTATTGAGCTTCAATCCTGACCCATTGCCTCTACATATTGTTCTCCCTTCTCTGTAATTCTATAAAGCCCCTTTTCAGCCCCTTTTTCTATAAAATTATATTTATAGATCGCATCCCATACTTCCTGGGGATATTTTGCTGATAGGGGCAAGTTTACAGATTCATAGCATAGTTTTAAGTCTTTTAGGGAAAATTCAGGTTTGTTCTTAAAATGTTTTAGATAATAGGCAAAGAAGGTTGCAGTAGCCACCCTTGTTTTGGGACACTTTTTCTTATAGGACTCCCACAATTGTTGATCAAGACTTTCTTTTGAATTTTCTATTTTTGTTTCTTCTTGCTTAAATATTTTCCCCTTTGCATTTCCTCCAAATTCTTCTAATTCTGTCTCTCTTTCGTTCTCAACCTTGGTTGAAAAAGACCTCCTTAAAAGATAAGGAATAATCTCTTTACTTAAATAGTCCCATGTGGTCCTAGCCAATGGTTCTGGTCCCTCGATGGAAAAATTTAGATCTAATAAAGATATCTGAAGCTTAACAGAAGATCGTTGCATAACTTCCCTCTGGGTATCTTTTTAAGGTTTTAATTAGAAACTTTTCCTTAACACGGTTATTGTTATTTGTCAATGTTGTATAAGTTGCCCGTACGCTAACAATAATCAGCATTTTAAGAGACATCTTTAATTTTCTAATTTTTCTGAACCTCCACCCTTAATCCCTCATCACCACTAAAGCCAATAGCAAAGGCGGCACCTACAGCAGCGGCAATGGCTATTACCAAAATTACAGTGAGGAGTAAATGTCTTTCCTCCCTTTCCATTTGTTTATCAATTGAATTATGATTATACCTTTTGGGCGCAGTAGCACAGCTATTGCAGAGGATAGAAATAATCAAGGTGATGGCTATTAAATATTTGAATTTACTTAGCATTTTTTTTCTTTTTTAAAAAGGCTAGCAGTTCCTCATAACTTAAGGTATTTATAACGTCCCTCTTTTCTAACCAACCACGCCTTGCCACATAAACCCCCAAGGGTATAAATTCCATTTGATCTAAGATATGGGCATCTGTACCGATACTCAAAAACACCCCCTTATTCTTTGCTGTACGGCTAAGAACATCATTTAAATCCAATCTTTTATAGTAGGCGTTAATTTCCATGCATGTGCGTGTTTCTGCAGCTACCTCAAGTACCTTTTCTATATTCAAGGCATATCCTCCCCTTTCCCCGATTATCCTCCCTGTAGGATGGGCAATAATGTGGACATATGGGTTCTTCATGGCAGAGATGATCCTCTTTGTCAAAGTGGCCTCATCTTGCTTAAAACCTGCATGAATAGCAGCAATTACTACATCTAGTTGTTTCAATATTTCATTGGGGTAGTCCAATCCCCCATCTGAGAGGATGTCTACCTCTGTTCCACACAAAAGCCTTACATCTGTGCTGCTACGATTAAATGCATCTATTTCAGCCTTTTTCCTCCTCAAGTCCTCAATAGAGACACCACGGGCGATCTTTAGGCCCTGAGAATGGTCAGTAACGGCTACCCATTCTAATTTCATCTCCTTTGCCTTTTTTGCAATCTCAAAGAGCGTGGCCGTCCCATCGCTATATTTGGAATGAACATGCATATCTCCTCTTATTTCATCCATCTCTATAAGTTTTGGCAATTTTCCTTCTATGGCTGCCTCAATCTCTCCCCTATCCTCTCTTAGCTCTGGTGGAATATAAGGTAAGTCTACTACCTCAAATACATCTATCTCTTCCTCCCCTCCAATACGCTTATCACCTTTGAATATCCCATATTCATTTACCTTTAACCCTCTTTTTATAGCCAGTTCACGAATCCTTATATTGTGGGCCTTAGAGCCAGTAAAGTAACATAAGGCAGCGCCATAGCAACTACGGTTTACCACCCTTAGGTCAACCTGTAGGCCATCGCCTGTGCGGATACTAGACTTTGTCTCGCCCTTTGCAATTACTTCATGCACTAAGGGTAAACTGATAAATACATCCATTACCTTATGTGGATGAGAAGAACAGGCCAAGATGTCTATATCCTTAACAGTCTCCTTCTTTCTCCTGACACTGCCCGCTATATCAATACGGTCTAGGATGCACTTTTTCTTTAAAGTCTCTATAATCTCTTGGGCTATGGGCAGAATGGCCCCCAGTGGGCGCCTCTCCATGCCCATCTTTACCAATTGAATACCTTTTAAGATATTTTTTTCTGTCTTTGCCTTAATTCCAGGCAGCTCTCTAATCTTCTTTTCTAGACAGAGTTTTTCTAACTTATTTAAATCGATTGCCCCAAATCTATCATAGAGGGCCTTTGCTGTACGTGGCCCAACACCAGGGATAGAGAGTAGGCTTACAAGGCCATTTGGAACCTCTTCTTTTAATTCTTCATATCCTTTAAATGTCCCACTATCTAAGATCTCCTGAATCTTTTTGGCCAGATCCTTTCCAATCCCTGGGATGTTATAAAGTCCGCCCTTTTTTGCAATCTCTTCAATGTCTTCTGCAAGGTTTTCAATATTTTGTGCTGCCTTCCTATAAGCCCTTACCCTAAATGGATTCTCACCCTTTATCTCCAAGATATCAGCAACATGATTAAAGATATTGGCCACATCTTTATTTTTCATCCAAGGTGCCCCTTTAATTATTCTTTATTAATTTTAAAGGGTTTTTGGTGATTATAACTTGGATGAAAATTTTTTTAAAGGCTACCTATAGATCATAAATCTGATGAAAAATGCAGCAAAAATAAGAATTCCTAGCAAGCTAAAGACAAGGCCGGCAGCAGCTATCGGTCTCAAAACCCCCTTTATGAAGGGAAAAATTCCAAAAACTATTCCTAATATAGCAAGTATTAATCCATACCAGATGAATATAGCAGAAAGTAGAGCCCCAATTATCCCTAATATCAGTGATGCAATAGCAAGGTCTTTCATCTCAAAACATTTCTATTATACGGATTTTTACCTGAAGATGGAAAGAGTAGTTTACATGGAGATACAAAAATGTATATTTATATGTCCGTGATTGTACCTTTTCTATTCACTGGGGTGGAAAACTTATTATAAAAAAGTAAGATTCCCCTTAAAACCAGAGATGAACTCTCTATGGCCTATACCCCAGGAGTAGCACGAATTTGTAGGCCCCCAATTCTTCAACGGCCTCTAGTGCCTTTTTTAAAAACCATTCACTGTCTGATTTCTTATTTCCTCTCTTATTTGTTCCACATATCCCTAATATCTTCATTTTTCTCTTACCTCTTGGCAATGATATTTGCTACCTTTTTTGCAGTATAAACACACGACTCAAGGTTTGGAAAGCGGAAAAAATCTCCTATAACAAAGGCATTTTTTACATTTGTAACTACATCTACAATCTTACCCCCTGGGGCATGACCCCAAGGGCAGGTGACCAACCAAGGCGTTCAATAATCTTATATTCCTTAAATACTGCACCTAAATTTGCATCAGGACGATAAAGGAGGATAGTACAAATAGACCGACCATCTGGCAGGTGTTGCATTTCACCGCCGTGGACACCATGCTCATTTCCCTTCTTGGGGAAAATAATCAATTCATATGGACGATATTGGGGACAAATGGCCTCTATAATAAATCCCCTAGTTTTTGCTGCCTTAACATTAAAATCTACCTCTGGCATGATATTTTTTATAGTCCGCTGACCAGTGGCAAAGATGCAGTAATCATAAGGACCTTCAAGTTTAAGGGATTTATTTTTATTATTTTTCACTTCTAACATATAACATAAAGCCTTTTTCTTGATAATTCACCTTTTTTATGTGTGTATTCAATCTTATACTACTACCTAACCTCCTTTTGAGTTCAAGTGCTACCTCCCCCATGCCCTTTTTGGGGTAAAGGTAGGTGTTATAGAGTAGGCAATCGAAAACAACCCCTTATCGGCAGCAAGTTCATGGGGTTCAACATACTGGAAGCTTGCATAAAGTTGGGCAAGATAATCTACCATCTTGTCACTAAAGCCCATTTCCCTTTTACAAAATTCCTGAAGAGAAATTTGATGCCACTTAAGTAATCTCTCGTCTGGCTCAGTGTAGTCAAAGTTAAGTGATTGGACCAACTGCTGAAGCTTTACCCATAAATTGACCTCCTCGGAGTTAAATAACCCACTCTCAAGTAGACCTTGTCTATTCAGGGGAATAAGCTTATTCCCAATTTGGACTACAAACTTGGACTTCTTTATCTCCCTATAAAGGGATTCCCAATTCATGGATGAGCGAGGTAAAACAGGGATTGAGTTTTTTAGAGAACATCAAGGCTGCGCGACTGATATATACTCCGTCAATCTGCAGCGTAGAACACCTGCCCCCTACCTCTGCCCTCCTTTCATAGACCACAGATTCTAAACCATGCTTTTTTAGGAAATAGGCACATGCCAGACCAGAGATCCCCCCACCTACAATAGCAATTTTGCTTTGAAAGCCATATATTACCTCTTTTATGTAAAAATTTTACTATAAAAATTTTATCAAAATATCATAGCGAAAATAAATAAAATGTCAAGTCTTTTTTATAGAGATTCAAGTAAATCTTGGAAATTTAGGCTCTTCTAGTCCCTTTCAATAGATAACGACCAGCATCATTTTGATAAAGTTTTTTCTCTGCAATAAGTTTCCTTAAAGTAAGGACTACAGTACTATAAGAAAGCCCTAATTTTCTGGCAATAGCTGCCCAATGGTGTGATTTTCCATCAGACATGATGGCCAAAACCCTTTCTTCTAATCTATCCCTACACATTTTTTTAAAATTCGGCAATTTAAATGCATTTGTTCGTATCAAGTCCATCTTTGAAATTTCTCAAGGATTATGGTAGGAAAACAATAGAATGTATAAACAATACCTAAAAGTTATTAAAAGGCCCTCTTTTTATCTTATTTGTATTATGGTCACCCTCATCTTATTGTTAATATGCCTCTTTTTCTCTATTCAAAGCCCCCTTTTTGTTAATACTTTAGGAAGGATGCTTAAAGATCGGATTGGTTATAGCATAAATGTCAAAGATATTTCCCTCTCTCCAACATTAAAGGGAAGGATTTCAGGTCTTGAAATAAAAGACAAAGACCTGATGATGTCCTTTCCAAAAGTAAGCTTTAAGGGCAAAATCTGTAGCCCATGGCAAGTAGTAGAAAAATTATCTTTGAAAGAACCCCACTTCTCTTATCATTGGAGGGAAGAAGGAGGGTTTGATATATCTTTTTTAAAGATGCTTCCCTCCATTAAGGTGCTTAATATAAAAAAGGGGAGTTTAGAAATTTTAGTTAATTCCTTTATTGGAACAATAAAACTTATAAATCTTAATATTAGTGTAAATGATTTTTCGCCTTCTAAGGGTGGAAAGGCCATATTTTATAGCCTTATCCAGGTTGTCTCTAATAATAAAGAGCAGATGCAGGCAGAGGGGTGGTGCCAAGGATCTTTGAACTTTTCAAGAATCTATCCCAGACCTATAGGAGAGGGAAATTTTGATATTTATTTAAACTCTGGTCTCTATAAATCCGTTTGTTTTAAAAATCTCAAGATGCCTTTAAAAATAGAATTTAAAGGGGACAAAGTAAATTTCACCTTGGTAAGTACTATTGACGCTTTGAATCTAAGGAAATTGGAGACTTTAAAAAATTTAAGGCTAGGGGCCGGGTTTGTTTTTGATCTTGATAATAAAATTATCTCTTCTACTCTCTTAAAGGGTAAAATTTCCCCGTTATGTAACCTAAATGGGTCTTTCAAGGCAGTCCTTTCTAAGGATTTACCTTGGAGGTTGTCCTTTGAGCTATCTTCTGTTGATTTTTCTAATGTCTTTAAGGTAATTAAGCCAATTCTGCCTCCAGAATATCAAAGATGGGCCTTTTATGGAAAAGGAGAGGCAAAAGGCCACTTAGAAGGGAATTACACTCAAGGAAGACCAACATTTGAAGGCGATCTGGCCCTCCATTTTTACCATGGGGGATTTAGTTCACCCAAAGGTACCAAAGCAGCAGAGGGAATAGAAGGTAATATCATTATTAAATTGAAGTTTCCTCCAAATAAGGATATAAATTTTCACCTTAGCTCCGAATTGAATGGGGGTGAATATCTATGGTGTACATATTATAAAGACCTAACAGAAAAGAATATAAGGCTTACTTCCCAAGGAGATCTCAGGGATAACTATCAAAAAATTAGATTTAATGGCTTAGTAGATATCTTCAAAATAGGTAAATGTAGCTTTTCTGGTTTTATTCAACCGAATCAGTATAACCTCCTCTTTGAGGTGAAAGATATCTCGGATATAATAGCCTTCTTTTTGGAAAAGGAATTAGAATTGACAGGCAATTCTCATTTAAAGCTGAAAATTAGTGGTGATAAAAAACAGATGAATATAGAAGGGAAAATAGAATTAAAAGATACTGATTTAATTATGTCTGAAAGACACTTTTATTTACGTGGAATCAAATTGATGCTTCCATTTGATTTTTTTTACCCACCTCATAGTTCAAAAAGATCTATAAGAAATAGAGTGGGGATACTTGACATAGAGACCATTAAAAAAGGTGACATAGAAATAAAGGGGCTTCATACAAGATTGGTATTATCTCAAAATAAATTATATTTATTAGACAATATCAACCTAAATTTATTTGGAGGTAAGATTAGGTTATCAGCGCTAAAGGGTGAGTATCTCCTTTCACCTGACAGATATTTTGATTTTTCTATAAAAATAGAAGATATAAATATAGGTCTCCTACCCTATATCAAAGGAATGCTTTTAGGTTACCTAAAAGCAGATTTTCCCAACATAAGATACCAAAATAAAAGACTGATTACCAAGGGGAGATTTCTAATCAATATCTTTGGAGGGCAAGTGGAGGTTACCAATTTTTTTGTTGAAGACCCCCTTTCCAACTCTCGAAAGATAGGTTGTGATATATATTTTGATAATATAAATCTTGAGATGCTTACCAATAATATCAAAATTGGCAAAATGACAGGTATAATCCGTGGGTCTATCAAAAAACTTGAGATAGAATATGGTCAACCTTCTAGGTTTATATTGGATATTGAATCTGTTAAGAAAAAGGGGATAAAACAAGTAATTAGCGTAGAGGCAATAAAAAATTTGTCACTTTTAGGTACTGGCTCAACAGGGATAATGGCTGTCCTAAGGAGTGGATTAAATCGATTTTTCTCAGAATATCCATATAGTTGTATGGGTTTTTCCTGTATTTTAGAAAATGATAAATTTTCCATAAGGGGCAAAATCCACCATGGAGGCGTTGAGTACCTAATTCGCCGTTCTTTCTTACGAGGCATCGATGTAGTGAATCAAAATCCAGATAATGAAATCAGTTTTAAGGATATGCAGGAAAGAATAAAAAGGATATTTAGGGACTAATTTGACTTAAGGGTAAAAATAACATAAAAAGATTTAAAAAAGGGGGTTATATGAGGCATAGATATATTTGGTTTTATGGTTTTCTTATATTCGTCTTAGTATCCTGCGTTACGGTAAACATATACTTTCCAGCCGCTGCAGTGCAAAAGGCGGCAGATAAAATTGTAACCGATGTGCGAGGGAAATCAGAAGAACAAAAGTCCCAAGAAGAGCCAAATAAGGGAGGCTTATTATTTTTTAAAAAATTTAAAAGATTTTGTTTTATTACAGAAAAGGCCCATGCTCAAATAAATATTGAAATTTCTACTCCAGCCATTCGTGCTCTCAAGGCATCCTTAAAGAAGAGATTCCCAAAATTAAAACCCTTTTATGACAGAGGAAATATTGGGGAAAATAACAAAGGCTTTGTAGATATTAGGAATTTGTCTGGCTTAGGACTTAAAGAGAGATCAGAACTTATGCGCTTAGTTCAAAGTGAAAACAAAGACCGTAAGGCACTCTATAAGGAGATTATGAGGGCCAATAAATTCGGACCTGAAGTCTTGCCAAATATTCAAAAAATCTTTGCAAATAGCTGGCGAAAAAAATCTAGACCTGGCTGGTGGATTCAGGAAGACAATGGTAATTGGAAGAAAAAGTAAAGATTATTTACCCTATTAAATAACTACATCCTTCAGCCAGCTTCTATTTTCTTTGTACCAATCTACTGTCCTTTTTATACCCTCTTCTAAAGGAACCTTGGGCTCCCAATCCAGTATCTCCTTTGCCTTCTTTATATCGGCACAAGTAGCCTTTAAATCTGCCTTATGGAAGGGCTTATAAACAATGTGGGCCTTTTTTTCTAAATATCTTTCTATTAGTCCTATAGCGTACATCAATTCATTTGGGTGATTATTTCCTAGATTGATTATCTCATAGCCCAAAGGCCTTAAGGCCCTGATTGTCCCTTCAGCAATATCGTCAATGTATGTAAAATCCCTGCTTTGTCTACCATCCCCAAATATCTCCACTGGCCTTCCCTCATCTATCCATTTAATAAACCTGAATATACTCATGTCTGGTCTTCCGGCAGGGCCATATACAGTAAAATACCTAAGTATTGTAATGTCTATCCCATAAAGATAGTGATATGCATAACAAATAGCCTCTGCTGCCTTTTTGCTGGCCGCATACGGGGAGATTGGTCTATTTACAGGTAAATCTTCCTTAAAAGGCATAGGGGAGCCTGCATAGATTGAGGAGGTTGAGGCCAAAATAAATTTCTTTATCCCGAATTGCCTGCAACACTCAAGTAGATTTAGTGTCCCAATGGCATTTGTAGTCATATAGATAAATGGGTTTTCTAAGCTATACCTCACACCTGCCCTAGCTGCCAAATTCATTACCGCATCTATACGATTTTCTTTAAAGATCTCTTTTAAAAATTCTATATTCTCAATATCTTCCTTATAGAATCTAAATCCATCCAATTTATTTAATCTGGAGAGTCTGTACTCCTTTAGCCTCACATCATAGTAGTCATTCATGTTGTCTATGCCAATGACCTTAAAACCTCTACTCAATAATCTCTCTGCGGTCTTCCATTCTATAAATCCTGCTGCCCCTGTCAAAAGTATAGTCTTCAATTCTATCTCCATTTCACTTAGGCATAGGCCACTTTTGCCTCTTGAGGCCTTTGAATCTCGAAACTCAAATCACCATCCCTTAATGCCACTAAAACATAACTTCCGTCCACTATCTCACCAGAGATGATCCTCTTTGCAAGCTCTGTCTCTATCTTTTGTTGCAGATAGCGCCTAAGTGGCCTTGCCCCATAGACAGGGTCATAGCTTTCTCTAGCAATAAAGCCTCTTGCCTCATCTGTAAGCTCAACTGTAATATCATGTGTCTTAAGCCTATTTTGAATATATTTCATCTGCAGATCTACTACCTTTTTGATCTCCTCCATTGTAAGCGGTTTAAAGAGGACAATCTCATCAATTCTGTTTAGGAATTCTGGGCGAAATGTATGCCTCAGTTCCCTCATTACCTGATCCTTTGTCCCTGAATCAATCTCCCCATTTTCCTTTACCCCTTCTAATAGGTAGTGACTTCCGACATTTGATGTCATAATGATCACTGTATTTTTAAAATCAACCGTCCTCCCATGTGAATCCGTAAGTCTTCCATCATCTAGGATTTGAAGTAGGATATTGAATACATCTGTATGTGCCTTCTCAATCTCATCTAATAATATTACGCTATATGGCCTTCTCCTAATGGCCTCTGTTAGTTGTCCCCCCTCTTCATAGCCTACATAGCCAGGGGGGGCACCAATAAGTCTTGAGACTGTGTGCTTTTCCATATATTCAGACATATCAATCCTTACCATATTCTCTTCTGTATCAAATAGTGCCTCTGCTAGTGTCTTTGCCAGTTCTGTTTTCCCTACACCTGTAGGGCCTAAGAAGATAAATGAGCCAATGGGGCGGTTTGGATCCTTTAGACCGGCCCTTGCCCTTATCACTGCATCTACTACTGCCTTTACTGCCTCATCTTGCCCTACTACCCTCTGGTGTAAGATCTTATCTAGTTTTAATAACTTTTCCCTCTCACCCTCCATAAGCTTTGTCACCGGAATACCTGTCCAGCGAGAGACAACCTCTGCTACCTCCTCTTCTGTTACCTCCTCACGCAGTAGCCTTCCAGTAGATTCTTTTTGTGCCAATCTCTTTTCCTCATCTTTTAACTCCCTCTCTAGGGCCGAGAGCCTTCCATATCTAAGCTCTGCTGCCCTATTTAGGTCATATTCCCTTTCTGCCTTTTCAATCTCATGCTTTACCTGTTCTATCTCCTCCCTCAATTTCCTTAACCTTCCAATTACCTCCTTTTCTGCCTCCCACTGGGCCCTCAGTGCATCTGCCTTTGTCCTTAAATCTGAAAGTTCCTTTTGGATTGTCATTAAGCGTTCCTTTGATGCCTTATCCTTTTCCTTTTTTAAGGCCTCCTGTTCGATCTCAAGCTGCATTATCCGACGTGTGACCTCATCTAGCTCAACAGGCATAGAGTCTATCTCTGTCCTCACCATGGCAGCTGCCTCATCTATTAAGTCAATTGCCTTATCAGGCAGAAATCTATCAGTAATGTAACGGTGTGAGAGCACTGCCGCTGAGACAAGTGCACTGTCCTTAATCCTTACACCATGATGTACCTCAAATTTTTCCTTTAACCCCCTCAGGATAGAAATGGTATCTTCTACATTTGGCTCTTCTACAATTACTGGTTGAAATCTCCTCTCAAGGGCTGGATCCTTTTCAATATACTTTCTATATTCATCTAAGGTAGTAGCACCAATGCAGTGAAGTTCACCCCTTGCAAGCATGGGCTTTAGCATATTGCCTGCATCAATGGCCCCCTCTGCCCTACCTGCACCTACAATGGTATGGATCTCATCAATAAACAAGATGATCCTTCCATCACTTGCCTGAATCTCCTTTAGAACTGCCTTTAGTCTCTCTTCAAATTCACCACGATACTTTGCCCCAGCAAGTAGTGCAGCCATATCCAGTTGATAGATTGTCTTATCCTTTAGTCCCTCTGGCACGTCTTTCCTTAAGATCCTCTGTGCTAGACCCTCTACGATGGCCGTCTTTCCTACCCCTGCCTCACCAATTAGGACAGGGTTGTTCTTTGTCCTGCGTGAGAGTATCCTTATTACTCGCCTTATCTCTGCATCCCTTCCAATTACTGGGTCAAGTTTACCCTTTTTTGCCTCTTGTACCAGATCCCTCCCATAGCGGGCGAGTGCCTCATAGGTCTCTTCTGGCGTTGGACTTGTAATGCGCTGTCTGCCACGTATATCTGTTAGTGTCTTTAAAAAACGGTCACGGGTAATATTAAACTCCTGAAAGATCCTTCCAACTTTTGTATTTGCCCCTTGCTCAATTATGGCCAAGATAATATGCTCAACACTTGTATATTCATCCTTAAGGTGTCTTGCCTCCTCCTGTGCCTTTACCAATATCTGATGAAGGCCACTTGCAAGGTAGACCCTCCCAATCTCCCCTAATGGTCCTTTCATCCTTGGTCTTTTATCTAACTCAGTCTCTATCCTCTCCCTAAATACATCTACTGGCACATCCATCTTTTGAAGGAAACGGGGAAGCAGTCCTCCCTCTTGCTCTAGAAATGCAAGGATTAGGTGTTCTGTATCAACCTCTTGATGCCCATAGCGGACAGCAATGTTTTGTGCCTCGCTTATTGCCTCTTGTGTCTTTTGGGTAAAGCGACTAATATCCATTATTTCCTCCAAAAATATTGAATTTCTAATAAAAAATAAGCATAGATATTGGGAGAAGCAAGTTTTTTATTATAAATTATGATTTTAAAACAAACTTTCGTAAGGCTGTAATGGCCTTGAGGGGATTTAAACCCTTGGGGCAGGCCTCCACACAGTTAAATATATTGTGGCACCGCCACAATCCTGGATGTGCCTTTAGGATATTCTTTCTCTCTTCCTTTCCCTCATCCCTGCTATCCATAAGAACACGGCATGCCTGAACTGCTGCAGTAGGACCCAAAAATTCTTTATTTGCCCAAAAGGTAGGACAGGCGCTTGTGCAAGCACCACAAAATATACATTCATAAAGGCCATCTAACCTTTTGCGCTCAGATGGCAATTGTAGCCTTTCTCTTTGAGGTGGTTTTGTCTTTGTAATTAGATAGGGTTTAATCGTCTCTACATGTCTGTAAAGGGGAGTCAAATCTACTACCAGATCCCTTATAACAGGAAAACCAGGCAATGGCCTTATCCTAATCTTTTGGGGCAAGTCAGCAACCCGCTTTTCACATGCAAGTTGATTCCTTCCATTGATATTTATAGCACAAGAGCCGCAGATACCATGTCGGCATGCCCTGCGGTATGCCAGGGACAAGTCTTGCTTGTGTATGGCCTCTAAGGCATCCAATATTACCCAACCATCCTCACACTCCAAAACATATTTTTGCCAGTAAGGCCTTTTGTCCCTTTCTGGTGAAAAGCGTTGAATAAAAAAGATCTTTTTCATTAAAATCGCCTTTCTTCTGGTTCAAACCTAGTGATGACTACTGGCTTATATTCTAATTTATATTTTTCTCCTTCCATAAAGACTAAGGTGTGTTTCAGCCAACCCTCTTCATCCCTATTAGGAAAGTCAATACGATAGTGCGCACCACGGCTCTCCTTTCTTGCTAGTGCAGATTGCACTATTGCCTCGCTTAAATTTAGCATGTGTTTTAGCTCCATGGCCTCTTGAAGGGCCAGGTTATACTCCCTTGGCATACCCTTTAATCCAATTTCTCTATAGGCAGCCTTTAGGTCTTGAATAAGCTCAACTTGGGCCTTAAGGCTACTTTTGTCCCTTAAAATACCACAATTTTTTGTCATCCCCTCTTGGAGCCTCTCCCTTACCTCGGCCAGGGGTAGTTTTGCACTGCGGTTTAAAAGACTGTCAATCTCATCTAATCCCTCTCTAATCTTTGCCTCTGGTAGAGGGAGGAAATTTAGCCTTCCTGCTATCTTTGCCATACGCCTTCCTGCCCGGCGGCCAAAGACAACACACTCCATAGTAGAGTTTGTACCCAATCGATTGGCCCCATGGATGGAGACACAGGCACACTCCCCTGCGGCAAAGAGCCTTGGGACAATTTTTTTCTTGCCATCTGCAAGGACCTCACAATCTATGTTTATTGGGATGCCCCCCATGCTATAGTGGGCCGTTGGGGCTACAGGGATAGGTTGTCTTTTTGGGTCAATACCGGCAAATTTTATGGCCATTTCACGAATTTGGGGTAATTTTTCCTTTATCACCTCATCTGGCAGGTGGGTGATATCAAGGTGGACATAGGGCTTGCCCCCTATACCACGTCCTGCCTCTATTTCACTTTGAATGGCCCTGCAGACAACGTCTCTTGGTGCAAGCTCCATCTTTTCTGGGGCATATATTCTCATAAACCTTTCACCTTCTTGATTTATAAGATAGCCACCCTCTCCCCTCACACCCTCACTGATGAGGAATCCCCAGGGATAAAGGCCAGTAGGGTGGAATTGGATAAATTCTATGTCTTCTAAAGGGAGGCCTGCTTCCAAGACCATCCCCATACCATCACCAGTGTTTATGGCTGAATTAGTGGTTATCTTAAAGAGGCGAGAACAACCACCAGTTGCAAGAAGTGTTAATTTTCCTTGGAAGGCATGCATCCCTCCATGAATTATATCCCAGCCCATCACCCCACTACACCCCTCATCCTGCAAAAGGATATGGGTGATGAGAAACTCATTATAAAATTTCACCTTAAAGTGTAAACACTGGCCAAATAGGGTATAAAGGATGGCCTGGCCAATTCTATCTGCTGCCAGACAGGCCCGTCTTACTGGAGGTCCCTTTCCAAAATTACTATAATGGCCACCAAAATGCCTCTGAAGGATATGACCATCCTCTGTGCGGCTGAAGGGGACGCCAATGTGTTCCAAAAAATAGGCTGCCTCAATGGCCTCCTTACAAAAAAGGGCCTGGGCATCTTGATCCCCTAAAAAATCACTCCCTTTAACAGTATCATAAAAATGCCACTCCCATGAGTCCTCCTCCATATTACCTAAGGCAGCGGCTGTACCTCCCTGTGCAGCCACAGAGTGTGAATGTGTAGGGAAGACCTTTGAAACAACAGCCACATCACTGCCTGCCTGAGCTGCCTCTAAGGCAGCCGCCAAACCAGCAATCCCAGCACCAACAATGATTATTTGGTGTTTGTGTATTATCATCTAAATAAAATAAGTAGGCCTAAAATAAATAGAAGACATCCTATTGACCATAGGCAAAAGGCCAAGACCCTCCGCAAGTCCTTGTTTAATATATATTCCTGACCAATCTGCCAAAGGCCATTTAGGCCATGGGATATGCTAAGTCCCAATAAACAAAGGTCAAAAAATATCCAAGGAGGAGAGGATGTACGCACTTGCATACCTTTATAACTCAAGGGCTGCAGATGGCTGATATCTAGGTGGATAAATAGCAATATCAGTAGACCAATTCCACTAAACCTTTGCCAAAGCCAACTAATCATGCCAAATTGGATAGACAAAAAATGTACTTAAGATTAGACTTAGCATAATAACAGCTACAAACAACTGCCTTTGCCAACGAATGCCAATGCCAAGATCAATCAAGATAAGCCTTATACCATTGCCTGCGTGATAGCATACTGCCCAAATGAGAAATGTCTCTAAGGTCTTCATCCACAATTGCCCCCGCATCTGCAAGAGCATGCTAAAGGATGTTAAAGTCTTGCCAAACCAAAATATAACCCAGAGGTGGGAAAAAAGGTAGATGACCAGGGCAATGCCACAGAGGCGCATAAGCAGCCAGGCAAGCGTGCCTATATGTAAATGATAAGAAAATAGATATTTTAGATATTCTTTCACCTTTATAAAAATAGGTGGGATGCTAAAGTCTCATCACATCTTTTACTGTTTTTCCAAGGGTTCCTAAATCCTCTGCTATAAATATCCCTTCCTCTCTAAGTGCCTTTATCTTCTCCTCTGCTGTATCCTGGCCACCAGAGATAATGGCCCCTGCATGTCCCATCCTTTTGTCCTTTGGGGCAGTGCGGCCGGCTATAAATGCCACAACAGGTTTCCTGAAGTGATTTTTGATATACCTTGCTGCCTCTTGCTCTGCCGTACCACCTATTTCCCCTACCAAGACCACACCCCTTGTCTCCTCATCCTCATTAAATAACCTTAGGATATCGATGAAG
>Ga0190286_1000195_pt1 | contig 29235 bp, 30 predicted proteins | sample 48691834_MG_FD_183241 | JGI IMG/M metagenome (GOLD analysis project Ga0190286, IMG submission 183241) | Hydrothermal vent microbial mat bacterial communities from Southern Trench, Guaymas Basin, Mexico - 4869-18-3-4_MG | ecosystem: Environmental > Aquatic > Marine > Hydrothermal vents >... | reverse complement strand
ATTCATAATAGTTGAAACAAAATACTTTTTATGGAGATCAATCCCCATATAATACATACGTGCACCTCCTTCTTTGCTAAAAATCTCTTACTACCAGAGGTGCACAACTTTTTCATGTTATCACACAACAAATGATTAACCTAAAACTAAAGAGTGTTTTTCTATTTCAAATTTAAATAATTCGTGAATTTTGAATTTTTTGCTTACATCTAAGATTTCTATTGCCACTATTTCATTTTTTTTGTAACATGAATAATTATGCCTTCTTCTATTTCTATAGCACCATTATGTTGATAATTTTTCTACCAAAATATCTACAATTCGCTTTGCAGCTTGGCCGTCCCAAAGGGGAATTGGGTTTGTTGCGTTATTGGGTTTGTAGGGCTGATAGGGTTTGTTGAGTTGAGAAAATGCGGCGCTGATAATGTTTTCCTTTTGAGTTCCAGCAACAATATTTGTGCCCATTTTTACTGTGATTGGTCTTTCTGTATTTTCTCTAATAGTTACACATGGGATACCTAAGACAGTTGTTTCTTCTTGAATACCACCAGAGTCTGTGAGGACAAGTCTGGCATTGGCCATAAGCCATAAAAAATCAAGATAACCAAGGGGTTCTATGCAATAAATGCAAGAGTGCTTAGTCGATAGTCCATAGTCCCTGGTTGAAGGATTTATAAAATAATTCTCTAAACTGAATTGTTTGATGCGGTTTTGAGTGCGCGGATGAGCTGGGAAGATGATAGGTATTTTTTTAGAGATTTCTTTTAATGCCTCTAAAATATTTAAAAATGTTTCTTTATGGTCTACATTGCTTGGACGGTGAAGGGTGAGGACGGCGTAGGGGGTACTTAGTGCGTAGTCCCTAGTGCTTAGTCCTTGGTTGCTAGTCCTTAGTCGCTGGTCAATTAGACCTAATCTATTAAGAATGTCAGATTTTTTTGCTTTTTCTAAATGTTGGAATAAACTGTCAATCATTACATTGCCAACAAAAAAGATTTTTTCTGAAGAGATTCCTTCTCTTTTTAGATTCTCATTAGCATCTTCTTCTGTAGTGAAAAGTAAGTCTGATAATTGGTCAGTTAAAATACGATTGATTTCTTCTGGCATGGTGCGGTCAAAGCTACGTAGGCCGGCTTCTACATGGACAATCAGCGGCTTTCGCCGTTTTAAGTTGCAAGTTACAAGTTGTGAGTTAGAAGCTGGGTATTGGATTTTGGAGGCAACTAGGGTGCAGGCGATAGTGGAGTTAACATCGCCGACAACAATGATGGCATCAGGTTGATATTGTAAAAGGACTTTTTCAAATCTTACCATAATTTCTGCTGTTTGAACTGCCTGGGAAGCAGAGCCAACTTCTAGATTAATATCGGGTTTAGGTAGACCTAATTGATTGAAAAACAATTCAGACATATTTTCATCATAGTGCTGTCCAGTATGGACAATTACTTGGTCCAAATGAGGAGAAATACCTGTTTGATTATGTTCCTTAATTGCTTTAACAAGAGGTGCAATTTTCATAAAATTGGGCCGAGCACCGACTATGTGCATGATTAGGTAGTTCATAGGGGTTAGCGGTTAGGGGTTAGCGGTTAGCGTTTAGCGAATAGGGATTAGCGGATTAGTGTTTAGTAGATAGTTTGTTAATATAAGTTTTTAAAAGTTTTATAACTTCTTGGTTTAATTGATAAACTTCTTCAAATTGACTGTCTTTACAAAAACCTAAATCTTTACCTAAAGAAAGCTGTGTTTCTAACTCTGCTGCTGAGCCCAAAGCGATTTTTAGAAATTGAGTATATTCCTTTGAACCTCTCATGTAACCTTCTGCTATATTTGAGGGTACTGAAATAGCACACCTTCTAAGTTGAGCAGTAAGGCTATAAAGTTCCTCCTTGGGAAAGGATTTTGTTAAATTATAAACCAGTTTTGCTACTTCATACGCTTTCTTATATGCATCTAAATCTTTATAGCTTTTTATCTTCATAATAACTGACAAGCGTTTAGCAATTAGCAGCTAGTGATTAAGCGTTTAGCGGATAGTAAAACTATACTCTACACGCTATACCCTCTACGCTACACGCTATATGCTACACGTTATTTCATCCATTTTTCACACCATTTTTCAAACATAAGTAAAGCCCAAAGAGGAGCAGTGTGATTAGCAATGCCAAGTTGATGCTCATGCCAAAGTTTTTCAATGAATTTGTAATTAAATAAACCACGTTGTTTGGCCTTTGAACTAAATAGGATATCTTTACTAAGTTCCTTTATCTCTTTTCTAAACCATTTTTCAATAGGGATAACAAATCCCATTTTTTTGCGGTTAAATATATGTGACGGCAATAAGCGAGACATGGCCTTTTTAAATATGTATTTTGATACATGTCCATTTAGCTTTAAAAAAGAGGGAATTGTAGCGACGAATTCCATAAATTTATGGTCAAGAATAGGTACTCTCACTTCTAAGGCATGGGCCATGCTTGCCCTGTCGACTTTGGTTAGAATGTCATCAACAAGATAGGTTTTCATATCAATATATTGAACTCTAGAAAGAGGATCATTGGTTTGAGTAGCTACTTTATTAAAATAAGACTCAAATATAGATGAAGTATCATATCCTTTAAGGGCAATAATAACATCTTTGCTTAATAATTTTTCTTTCATTCCAGGCAAAAGTTGAGATACAGAATAAAAGAATGCTTTAGAAGGCGGCAGGGATAGATTTGTTAAAAATGATTTGGCCCTAAAGATTTGAGGAAGCCAATCAGCTTTAGGGTAAATTTTGGCTAAACTGGCAATAAATGAGTAGCGAAAGATTTCTGGAATGGTTTTTCTTAATCTATTTTCTAATCTATCATAAAAGTAGCGGCGATAACCAGCAAAGTTTTCATCACCACCATCTCCTGAAAGGGCAACTGTAACATTTTGTTTAGCTACTTGAGAGACATAATAAGTAGGGATGGCTGAAGAATCGGCAAATGGTTCATCATAATGAAAGGCTAATTTATCAACAATATTTAAAGCATTTGGAGTTACAGTGTATTCATGGTGATTGGTATGAAATAATTTTGCTACTTCACGGGCATAATCTAATTCATTATAGGCTGCCTCTTTAAATCCAATAGAGTTAGTAATTACTGGCTCTTCCATCAATTGAGCCATAATAGCCACAACAGAACTAGAATCTACACCACCACTTAAAAAGGCCCCCAAAGGAACCTCACTTATTAAACGTATTTTGACTGCTTTGGTAAGTAGTTGAAATAATTCATCTGCCCACTGTTCTTGTGATTTGCATTTAACTTGAGCAAAGCTTATATCCCAATATTCTTTTATTTTAAGGCCATTTTGGGAATAAGTTAGGATATGTCCAGGTGGAAGTTTATAAATATTTTTAAACATTGTTTTTGGTGCAGGTACATAAAGGAGAGAAAGGTAATCTGAGAAGGCTTTTAAATTTATTTCTTTTTTAACAGTGGGATCCTTAAGGATGGCCTTAATTTCTGAACCAAAAATAATTTTTTTATTGTTGACATAATAATAAAGGGGTTTAATCCCTATGCGGTCACGGGCAAGGATTAGTTTTTTTTGTTTTTCATCCCAAATAGCAAAGGCAAACATGCCACGCAATTTTTCTACACAATTTTCTCCCCATTCTTCATAGGCATGAATTATAGTCTCAGTGTCACTTTTTGTCTTAAATATGTGTCCTTTTTTTTGAAGAAATGTTTTTAATTCTTGAAAATTATAAATCTCACCATTAAACACAATCCAAATAGTGCCATCTTCATTAGACATAGGTTGATGGCCTGTATCTAAGTCAATAATGCTTAGGCGGCGATGGCCCAATGCTACGCTAGGTTTATCTCCTATACGCTGACTGCTATTCGCTATTTTCTGTTTGTTAAAGTAGTAGCCTTCATCATCAGGGCCACGGTGGGTAAGGGTGTTACTCATCTGGCGCACTAAGTCCTGATTAACGGCTGTACCGCTGAAATCAACTATGCCGCAGATGCCGCACATTTTTCAGTTAAAGTTAGAAAGTTGCAAGTTAAGAGGCTAGAATTTCTTCCAATATTTTTAAATTATGTTGCCAGCAGTAGTTTTTTTCTATAGTTTGGCGAGCAGAAATACCTAAGTATTTACGTTTTTCAGGATTTTCTAAAAGCATTGTTATTTTTTCAATAAATTCTTTTTCAGAATCAGCTAATAGTAAATCTTTATTAGGGGTTGCTTCAATGCCTTCAAAGGCCTTAGAAGTAGAGATTACAGGTTTAGCCATAGCCATGGCCTCTAAAATTTTATTTTGAATGCCTCTAGCAATCCGTAGAGGCGCAATATAAATGGTGGCTTTTTGGTAATAAGGCCTGATATCATCTACGTAACCAGTGATTATTGTGTTAAAATTAGCTAATCTTTTTATTGATGGTACAGGATTACGGCCAACAATATAAAATTTGAGTTTAGAGTATTTTTTAATTAAATAAGGAAATATTTTTTCGCAGAACCATATAACACCATCTATATTTGCATAATAATCCATTGCTCCAGTAAAGAGGAGAATTGGGTAATTGGTCGTTAGTCGTTGGTTGTTAGTTGGTAGTTGGTTTGGGTTGAAATAATCAAAGTCAACACCATTTGGGATAGCTAAAATATTGTCTATATCAGGATTTTGCATATAAAATAATTTGGCTTCTTTTTTGGATACAAAGATAGAATAATGAAAGATTTTAGCTACTTTTCTCTCATATTGTGCTAATCTGTTACTTTCTAATTTATATATCAAAGAAAATGGGGGCCTTACATGTTTAGCGTATTGTTTCCATTTATCGGAATCAACATCAACAAAGTCCATAATGAGTTTGGTCAATAGTCGTTGGTTGTTGGGCGATGGTTTATTGTTACGGACTAGCAACCATTGACCATGGACTATTGACCTAAATATATATTCAGCCATGGGTGAGGAGAAGCAAATAATGGCATCGTAGTTATTGGTTGATAGTAAATGGTTGATAATTTTTTGTAGTCTTTTAGAGTAAAAATATGATACTGATAAAGGTTTTTTATTTAAAAGAGAAAAAAATGTCTTAAATTTGGCTGTTTTTAATTTAAGAGGGATTGTATTTACTATTTTGCAATATTCTTTGAGATTTTTTGTATACTTTAAATCATTAAGATCATCTGCTAGACAGGCTAAATGGATTTCATGATTTTGCGATAAATATTTTATTTCGTTAAAAGAACGAATTTTGTCTCCTTTATTGGGGGGATAAGGAATGCGATGGGCAAGGAAGAGAATTTTCATTTGGTCATTGGTCGATGGTAACAAGCTATATGATAGGCGGGGCGGGATTTGAACCGCGCGACCTCCCGGAAGTAAACCGGGCGCTCTCCCCCTGAGCTACCCGCCTGTTTTTGTCCTTAGTTAGTAGTTCATTAGTCAATAGTTATTTGTTTTATAGTTTTTAAAAAATGATAACAACTAATGGCCATGAGCTAATAAACTATATATCATAATTCCAACAATTATACCTAATATGTTAAATACTATATCGCCAAAAGAGGCATAACGTCCATGGACAAATAATTGATGAATTTCATCTAAAAAACCATAACTAATAGAAATGCCCATGGTCCATAATCCTGGTCTTAATAAAGAATTTTTATTTTTGTTTAAGGCCAGCATCCATAAATAAGCAAGAATGCCAAATTCAGGGATATGAAGAAGGTTTTGTATACTTGGAGAAATGAAATAAAGAAATTGACTACTCTCTTTACCATAATCTGGTATCGAAGATAATCCAAAAATGAATATCATATAAAGGATAGGGAAAATATAAGAAAGATTTTTACGCAATGGATTTAAGGGATATACTTTACAATTATAGGGCCAAAAATTTTTGTAAGATGAAAGGGAAGTTTTTTCCATATTTCAATTCGTTTTTGATATTTGGGATTAATAGGGCTGATGTTGGGTATTTCTTTTACGCGATGTAAATAGTATTGATAATACAAAGGTTTTGGCTCAAATCCCCAATGTCTTTTAAAGTCAAAAGAGCCTGTGCCTTTTTTACTACGGCCAAAATCGAATATCCTATATCCATTTTCACAACCATATTTCATTAATTCCCAATACATAAAATCATTGGCTGCCATTTTTTTACCTTCAGGCAAAGATCCACCATAATAGGGTAAGACTTCACCTTTATAAAAAAAGCTCATAACACCAGCTATAGCTTTACCTTCAGGGTTTCTTACTAGTAAAATTTTGCAGTTATTTTTAAATTCTTGGAGAAAATTTCTAAATAAAGCCTTTGGATAAACAGGACTTCCCAAATTGTGAACACTATGGGCATAGATTTCATAAAATTCATTTAGTAGATTTTCTCTACCTATTTCTGATTTAAGTTTGTATTTATCACGACCTACTCTTACCATTCTCCTTGACTTACGAGGTATGGCCTTTAAGTTGTCTTCAAGATTTGGAAAGATTTCTCGTCTAAAGGTATAGTATAAATCTTTAATGGGCCAATTTGGCTCTTTGCGGAATAAATTTCTTAATTCAAGATAATCCAGATTTTCTTTTTGGGTAATTTTTATTGCCTCTTCTAATAAACTTTGTGCGACTTCTTCATCTTTATTTTTGGCCAAGACCCCACCATAAGTTCCAAAAGCTATTGAAGTTAAGCTTTTTCCAAAAAGAAAACTTTTTACAGAAAATAACGGTAAGATGCCAACAATCTCTGAACCATTTTGAGCTAATAAATAATAACTTTTATGACCAAAAGTTTTTTCGATAACATTTTTCCAGCCGATAAGATGAAAAAATGTTCCTTCAGGATGGTTTAAGACAAATTCATCCCAGGTGGTTTGGTCAGATGGGGTGTAGGGGCGGATGATCATAGTTTTAAGTTTTAAGTTTGAAGTGTTAAGTTTGAAGTCTTAAGCTTTTTATTAAACCATGTAACATTGAAGAGATTTCTTTCAATTCCCTAATCAACTCATTCATTTTTTCACTTGAGATTAATCCTATTTCCTTACTGATATAAAGTTGTGTCCTTAATTCCGCTGCCGAACCTTTTGATATGTTTAAAAAACGGACAAAATCCTTAACAGAATCCCTCTCACAACCTTCGGCAATATTTGATGCAATAGAAACAGCAGCACGAGTTATCTGGTCTTTTAATCCAAAATCCTTACAGCTTTCAAAAGTTTTATAGATATTTACTGACAATCTACATGCTCGTTTCCAAACGTCTAATTCCTCAAAAGAATGATAGCTCATTTTTTACTTAAAACTGAATACTTAAAACTTCTAAAACTGTACTAAATTTAAAGTCTGATAAAAGTTTTCTAAACTTTCCTTCGGTTTTGCCTAAGTTTACATAGTGTCTAAAGCGGGAGCGCCAAGGTATATGATTAATGCGAGGCTGATTCGGGTCTAATTCCCAAGGATGAAGATAGAAAACAAATGGTTTTTTTTCTTTAATATTTATATATTTTAGGGCATTTTTAATGAATGCATAAGGGAATAACCTAAAATAGCCCCCACCAGCAACAGGGATGTTTATATTTAAAATTCGTAAAGTGGTTAAGGGAAATTCTCTTAGCAGTTTGCAAGTTTGCAAGTTTGCAAGTTTGCAAGTTTGAATATTAAAACGTGTGACGTGTGAATGTTGAAAGGTAATTACAAAAGGAAATCTAGGTGCATTTGGTATGCCATATAAGTCATGTCTAATAGGGAAAATGCTTGAATCATATTTATAACCTTCTTCGGCAAGAATTTCTAATGCCCAGAGTGTTTTTTGAGTAATGGAATAAGTAGGGGCACGGTAACCAAACACGGGTTTTCCAGTAATATCCTCAAGTATATTTTTCGTCCTTTTTATATCTTCTCTAAACTCCTTTGGTGACTGTTTATAAATCGGCTTATGAGCATAGCCATGTGAGGCAACTTCATGTCCTCTTTGGGCAATGTTTTTTATTAAAGAAGGATATCTTTTCGCGATCCAACCCAGGCAGAAGAATGTGGCTTTTATTTGATAGTCATCTAAGATATTTAAAATTTTTTTTGTGTTTTGTTTTATACGACAAGGATAATTATCCCACTCATTATAATTTATTCTTGAGGCAAATGCTTCTACCTGAAAATAGTCTTCTAAATCAATACTTAAGGCATTGAGCATTTTAGTCACTTAGTGCTTAGTTCTTGGTCCTTAGTCCCTAGGGGTTAGTTAATTCTAGCGGATAGCGGTTAGGGATTAGCGGTTAGTTTTTTACCATTTTTTCTTCAAGAATTAAATTTTCAGTAGAAATATTAAAAACATCAGCCAAGGAATATCTTTCGGTAGCATCTAATATCTCTAATCCAATTAACCTATCATTTTCATCTAAATCAATATTAAGTCCCTCTTCTATTTCTATCGTTTTAGCTACATATTTTTCTTGCAAACGAATATACAATGCATCAATTTCTCCATCATGTTCTATCTTCATAATTCTCCAGCTTCTTTTAAAATTTTTTTAATAACTCTATTACTTAATCGGAATCCCTGTTTATTAAGTTCATCTATAAAAAACCCTGAAAGGAAGTCTATCTGTTTATCAATTTTCTTTTGAATTTCCTCAGGAAGCCAATCTTCACTTTTAAGTTCTTTTAAGAAGCCCTTCTATGTCCAAAAATGTTTTCATGTACTCCTGTGCCTTTTTCCATCTTTTATGGTTATTCATCTCTCTATTTTTTCTTCTTCTAAATCAACTAAAGATGATATTATCTCAAAATCCTTATCTAGATGTAAAAGACAAGCTTTTTTATATGCTGTTGAGGCTATAATCAAATCAGTGGTAGGAACAATCTTACCTTTCCTGTCTAATAAAAATCCCCATTTTGAAGCCCTTCCAATAACGGCATGATCTATAGGGATTTGTGGGAGTGACATAAGAGATTCATTAAGCAACTGAAAATCTTTTTCATTTTTAGCACCTCTAAGTACTTCAACAACCACAATTCCACAGCAAAGGGCTTCCTCCTTTCGAAGAATTTCTCTGATCCTCTCTTTAACCTTTTTAGACCCTTTTGGATGTAAATATTCAATCCAGGCAGAACTATCTATAAGGAACATCTTTTCTTCTCCTCTTGATGAATTCCTCAAGGTCAAATGAAAGCTCTATCTTTCCTTCAAGATCAATTAATCTCTTTGCCCTTCTTCTTTTGATAAACTCTTCAAGTGCTTTTTCTACAGCCTCTTTCTTTGTCTTTGCACCTGACAATACTTTAACCTCATTCAGTAATTCTTCTTTTATCGCTAATGTCGTCCTCATAGATACCCCCAGTTCATTTTTTATCATTTTATCAAATACAAAAAGAGATGTCAAACAGATACATTTAGATGCCTTTTTAAAGCATCTTATTTAAACTGCTCTTATTGATCATTGTTTTTAAAACATATAGCTCCGCCATTCAGGTTAGATATCCTAACCTGTGAAATAGCTAATTTGTCCGATACTTGCCAATTTTTATCTAACGTTAAGCCCTACTCATATAGCTTATGTAGGGCCACGTTATTTATTAAATCTATAATATGCAAAAGTATCTGTAAAGACAATCCTGTTAGAATTTAAAACTCTATACCTCCTCACCGCTGAGGTAAATTTGGCAAGAATTATGCCAAACAAAAAATGTTGATTATATCTGCAAATCTGTTCTTATATATAAAAGAAAGTGAAAATAATTTCCTATTAAAGGAAATCACTTTCCATTCTTTGTGTCTATTTAAATAAATAATTTTCATTCCATCCTATCCAGAGGTAATCATCTCCCTCTTAGTTTCTCTATTATTTCATCAGGAGATTGGCCTTTTTTATCTTTTAAATAGCCCATCCATTTGCCTCTTTTAAATTTTTCCAAACCTGATTGAAATATGGCTATGTTGGACATTTTACTCCCTAGCGGATAGCGGTTAGTTTTTTACCATTTTTTCTTCAAGAATTAATGTTGAAGCATCAGAAATTACTTTCATTTTTGAATCTCTCTAGCTGTTGCAAATTCAGCTTGAAGTTCATCTTCATCATAATCTATAACAGTTAATCCCAATTCGTTTAAAAAATCTATAAAAGCACTTAAACTAAGTCCTGCTAGCTCAGAAGCTTTCCCAAGACTAAGAACACTATTCTTAAAAAGGTGGGCAGAAAGCAATCTTTTAGCTTCTTTAGAAATTCGTTCTTTGTCATAACCACTACAAGATAAAGTTAAATAAGTATCTTCAGGTATTTCAAGTATTGCTTCTATTTTACTCATGAGCCTCTCCTCCTATTATTTCATTTGCTTTTTAGCATGTCTACTAAATTTTATTTTCATTCCATCCCATATTCCGCTAAACGCTATACGCTACCCCCTGCCTTTCAAATATTTTCTATAAACTTGCATTCACTCTGATGAAATATGTGCCATGAACGTTGAAACGTTTGCACGTTTACACATCCTTAGTGCGTAGTGCTTAGTCCCTAGTCCGTGGTGCTTAGTCCTTTGTCTTTAAGCAGTTGGCTAAAATATTTTTCTAGATTAAGTTAAGTCTTTTATAAACCAAGAATTAATTATTCTCTTATTCTAATTTTCCCTTCAGAAATTACAATTAATTTACCATATGGATTTATGTGCTCTTTTTCTAGCTTATCAAAACAACCTTCTAAGAAAAGATTAACTGTAGCTGGCTTTTTTATTTTCATTCTCAAAACAATTACAGATATTCCTTTTAAGAAAAATATTTCTCCAAAATCTAAATCAAAAGTAACAATGATTCGCCTTTCTCTATTAGCAATGTCAGCAATTTCTTCAGATATGCCTTTATAACTTTCTTCAATACTTAAAACATTAAATCCTTTTTCTCTTAAAAATTTGACTGTTAAAGGAGAAATATTTTCATCAACCAGTAGCTTCAATTGCAAATTCTAACTCCCTATATCTCGCAGCATCTGCACCAAATTTTATAGCAGCAATAATGTCTTCTTTTTTTAAAGAGGGATAATATTCTAATATCTCTTTTATACTACATCCTTCAGCAATAAGATCTAGAATCACATAAACTGGTATTCTGGTCCCTTTTATCACTGGTTTACCTAAAAGAATTTTTGGATTTACGTCAATCCTATCAAGGTAATCTTTCATTGCCATGTTGAATTCCCTCCTTTTGGCATACATAAATTACAGTAGTTGATTTATAAAATTTTTTAGCATAAATAAATTTCAGTTACAAGTTGCAAGTTATTTATTATTTGCGTTGGATTAGCACGTTTGCACGTTGACACGTCTGCACGGAGAATTAGTAGCTAAAATATTTTTTCTAGGTTAAGCTCAAAATCTTTAAAAAGTGAAGAATTGACAGTATCTTTTTCTTTTGCCATTTGGATAAGTTTAAATTGACCTTCTTGATTTTGATAGATTTCTATGCTTTTTCTTTCTGGGTGGACAATCCAGTATTCCTTCACTCCATTTTTTTCATATACTTCATATTTTCTACCAAGGTCATAATAGGCAGTGGCAGGGGAAAGGATTTCAATCACTAAATCAGGTGCGCCTTTTATTTTTGTTTCACCAATAATATTAAGTCTTTCTTTTGAAATAAAAATAATATCTGGTTGATAAGTTTCTGTTTCTTCAAAATAAACATCAATAGGCGCATCAAATACTTCGCCTAGTTCATTTTTTTCTACATACTCTATTAGTAAGAACTCAATTTTTCTAGAAATTCTTTGGTGATAAGGTGTTGGAGCAGGGGTCATAATTAATTCTCCTCCAATGAGCTGATAGGGAGCACCTTCAGGGAGCTTAGCATAATCCTCATAAGTATATTTTTTCTTTTTAGGAATTGCTATTGCCATATTAATTTTTTGATCCACCTCAGATAATAGACCTGAACTTTTCTAGGAAAAGCTCTACATCTCCGAGATGTGTTTGTAAAATCTGATAGAGTTCCTCTTTATATTTCAACTCCTAAGACCTCACGTAAATAACTTTTTTGGTAATAGGCAAAGTCAAGATACATTGAAATTACATATTCCTCAAATTCAGCCCTTGCTTCATCACTTAAGGCAAAAAGTAATATGCCTGTCTTTATTACTTCATAACAAAATGAAATGGGCGCCCGATTTAAAATCCTTACATCAAATGGGTAGCCAAATCTATTTTGTAATGCTACTTCTAGCTCCAATTCATAGTCAATGGCCAGACCCTCAAGATGGCCTAGATATATACCATATTTTTTACTGTCACCTCTACAAATTTACCCTATTTTCCAATTAGGACGGCTACACTTTATCATTATTTGCCTACGGCGTTTTTATAGTTATTAGCTGACGCTGTTATTTATTGGATGTTAGAAAATGTTATATCAAAATTCATATGAATAATAGACTCTTTTTATTCCATTTTTGTAAGCATATTCTTCTACATCAGGCTGGGTAATCATGTGAGTCACTAGAATAGGAAAAAACTCTTCTTTAAACACACCTTCAAGGGGTCTTATCTTTTTTCTTAAAAATTCTAAAACCTTATTCTTTGAAAGCTGTGTTTTTGCTTCACCAATAATGACTACCTCTTTCCCATCTCTTATAGCCTTGCCAATTATGTTTATCTCAATAGGTCTTCCTTTTTTGTCTTTTATAAATTTTCTTACAAGCCTATCTTCAACCTTTAAACCAAATTCCTTTAGCAAAAGGGTAGGCAATACTTTCATTGCCTCATTTTCTAAAATATAGCCAACCATAATAGATAATCCGCCAACCTGCTCCCTGGTTTTGGTATGTTCTTTGATTAATTTTTGTAATTCTTTTTCAGTCTGTTTTTGAGCCTGAGCCAGTTCTTCAACTACTTTTTCAAGCCTTGTTAGTCTTATTTCAGTTTGTTTTTGTGCTTCAGCTAGCTCTTCAACCCGCTGTTCGGTACGTTTTTGTGCTTCAGCCAGTTCTTTTACAATTTCTTTTAGCTCATTAAACTCCTTTTTTGTGACAGTCTCTTCCCTTTGCCGTTCTATCTCTTCTAAAATGGCAAATAGGACTCCTCTTAACCTAGGTTCTACTTCTTCTAGTTTTCTAATTAAGGCAATACTTACTGGCATAGCTTTATATTAAACTAGTCCTCCTTTTAAAGTCAAGTTAAGTAAATGTTATTTATTGTTATTTGCCTGTGGCGTTAGAATGTTTGAACGTTAAAACGTTTCAGTTACAAGTTACAAGTTGGAAAGTTTGCAAGTTAAACAATAAATTACAGCGAAGCGCAATAACTATGAATTACGCCGTAGGGCAAATAACTTATGATGTTTAAGGTTTCACGTTTGCATGTTGGCATGTTTGCACGTTGGAACGTTTACATGTTGAAACGTTTAATCAAAAATTGTTTTTAAATCAACGGTAAAATCCTTTATCACACTAGAGCTTACAATACCTTCCTCTTTTAAGGACTGTTTGAGGATTAATTTATTATTTTTGTTTTCATAAATTTCTATTTTCTTTTTTAATGGGTCTACTAACCAATATTCCTTTACTCCATACCTTTCATAAAGCTCTTTTTTATCAATCAAATCATAGTAGGCAGTAGAGGGGGAAATAATTTCTATAGCTAAATCAGGATAAGTATTTATCCTTTGGTTATTTATGATGTTTGTTCTCATTTTATCAATAAAAATAATATCTGGTTGAACAATATTCCACTTATCAAAATAGACATCTATAGGTGCAAAAAACACTTCTCCAAGTTCTTTTTCTTTTACATATTGCCACAAGGCAAAAGCTAGATTTCTTAAGACTTTTTGATGATAAGGTGAAGGTGCAGGTGTCATTATAAGCATGCCTCCAATTAATTGATAAGGAGCTCCTTCAGGAAGAGCATTATAGTCCTCTTCAGTATAAATACTCTTTTTTTCTAATTTCATTTGCTTCATAGTAATTTTTTAGCATAAATAAGTTTTAGTGAAAAGAGAGTTATATGCACGTTGGAACGTTAACACGTTTCAGTTACAAGTTACAAGTTACAAGTTGGAAAGTTTGCAAGTTACAAGTTGGAAAGTTTGCAAGTTACAAGTTGGAAAGTTGCAAGTTAAACAATAAATTACAGCGAAGCGCAATAACTACGAATTACGCCGTAGGGCAAATAACTTATGAGGTTTAAGGTTTCACGTTTATATTATCTTTAAGATTAGCTTGGCCAGTTTGTCTGGGTCATGGCGGATCTTTTTACCCTGGCAGGCCACATCCCCCTCTACAGGGATAATGCCCATCTTAATTATCTTCCTTAAATTGTAGGTAACCGGTATGGAGCCCTCATTCTTATATCTGTCTAAAATATCTGCTCTGAGTGTATTGTTATTTAAGACTACATAATCAAAGATTGTCTGACCGCAATGCCTAGATATGGCATCTAAGTGGTCCTCGGCTGTATACCCATCTGTCTCACCAGGTTGGGTCATAAGGTTCATGATACAGATCTTTTTGGCAGGGGATGAAGATATAGCCTTTACCACCCCTTTTATAAGCAAATTTGGAATAAGGCTAGTATATAGGCTCCCAGGGCCAATTATAATGGCATCTGCTGTAGCTATGGCTTGTAAAGCAAATGGTGATGGCTGGGCATTTTCTGGCCTTAAAAATACCCTTTTAATGCCACCACTTCTAGCAATAGCTGTCTCTCCCCATATAATTCTTCCATCTTTAAGCTCTGCACCAAGCTCCACCTTCTCTAACGTTGATGGAACCACCCTTCCACAGGCCCTTAAAAGTGTACTCATTAGGTCTATAGCATACTGGAAATCACAAGTCATATTAGCCAGTGCAGCCAAAAGCAGGTTTCCAACAGGGTGGCCATTTAATTCTCTACCCTTGGTAAAACGATACTGTAAAAGTTCAGAGAGGAAATTTTCTGTATTGGCCAAGGCAACTAGGCAATTCCTGATATCTCCAGGTGGCAATATATTGAGTTCCTTTCTTAGCCTGCCAGAGCTACCGCCATCATCGGCTACAGTAACAATAGCAGTAAGTTTATTATATAATTGCGCATTTTTTGGATATAGATACCTTTTTAATCCCTTAAGCACTACGGGGAGTCCTGTTCCACCACCTATAGCAACAATCCTCACAGCTCCGCCCTTTGGGTTAATTTAGCAAGAATTATACCACATAAAAACATTGATTATACTTGCAATTTTTTATTTCTGATAAGAAGAAAGTGAATTTAATTTCCAATCAGTGGAAATTATTTTCCATTATAAAGACATAGCTCCGCCATTAAGGTTAAAACTAAAAAATAAAAAGTTATTCAATTTTCTCAACAAGGGAATAGTGAAGCTCTATTTTGGCCTGATATGAAATTAGGTTTAACAAAAGCCTCACCCTCCCCCTGTCTGAATGCCAGCACTGAAAAATACCAATTACATCCTTTAAGGGGCCCCTTACAATCCTGATCTTATCACCTTTTTTAAACTTTTGCCTGCGGATAATCCCATCAGGCCCCTCAAGCCCCTTAATCCTATCTATTATCTCATCTTTTATAGGTATAGGCCTTGCAGAGTCAATGAGTATCTTTGTTACCCCCTGAGTCCACCTTACTGTGTCTAGTAGTTCCTTTGCAATAAAGCGGGCAAACAAGTAACTTGGAAAAAGTGGTTTGTGTACCAAGTTCCACCTGCCTGCATGAAAGGTCATGACCTCCATCCTTGGTAGATAGACCTCTACTCCCTTTTGTCTTAGATGAAACAATGCCCGCTCCTCTTCTCTTGGCTTTGTCTGTACTACAAACCAGTTTTTTATAAAGAGATATTCCCGCTCCATGTTGAATTATTATACTTTGAATATTTTCCTAGTCAATTATAGTTTAATTACTTTTTTATCAAAATTTTTAAAGGCATTTCTCGTATCTATGATCAACCTTGCATTCCTCCAGATGTATTTATAGTCAAAGGCATCATGGTTTGTGATTAGCACTACACAGTCTGCTGTCTTTAGTGTATTCTTATTCAATGGCCTTGCCCTCAAGGACAGGTCTCCTAACCTCAGTTGAGGCACATGAGGGTCTGAATATGTAATCTTTGCCCCTTTGCGCTGGAGTAAACTTATAATGTCAAGGGCAGGGGATTCCCTTGTATCATTTACATTTGGTTTATAGGCTACACCCAAGATATGAATCTTAGAATTTTTTATACTCTTTCCCTGTTCGTTTAAGGCATCTACCACCTTTTCTACCACAAAGTGAGGCATTTGGCTGTTTATCTGACTGGCCAATTCAATTAGCCTTGCCTCAAAGCCAACCATCCTTGCCTTCCAGGTAAGATATATTGGGTCAATTGGGATGCAGTGGCCCCCTATCCCAGGGCCAGGATAAAATGGCATAAAACCAAATGGCTTTGTAGCTGCAGCATCTATTACCTCCCAGACATCTACCCCCAGTTTATTGCACATAAGTGCCATTTCATTGACAAGGGCAATATTTACACTGCGGAAGGTATTCTCAAGTAGTTTTACCATCTCGGCAACCGTGGCCGAAGAGACTGCTATTACCCTCTCCAGGACTTGACTATAAAGGGTCTTGGCCAACTGTGTGCAGGCGGGCGTTACCCCCCCTATTACCTTTGGGATATTTCTTGTATTATATTTAGGATTACCTGGGTCTACCCTCTCTGGTGAAAATGCCAAAAATATCTCCTTACCAACCTTCAGTCCGCTCATTTCTAAAGCAGGTTTTACCATCTCCTCTGTTGTCCCAGGGTAAGTAGTGCTCTCTAATATAACAAGCTTTGGGGGAGATAGGTACTTACTCACCTCTTTGACAGCAGAGAGGACATAGGAGAGGTCAGGGTCCTTTGTCTTTCTTAAGGGGGTAGGGACACAGATTATCACTGCCTGACACCCCTCTAGAACCTTATATTCAGAGCTAACCCTTAATCTTTTTTCTCTTACAAGGGGCCTCAATTCCTCTGTTTTTACATCTAAGATATAGGAAATTCCCTGACTGGCTGCATCTATTTTATCCCTGTCTATATCAATCCCCCAAGTAAAAAAGCCCGATTTGGCAAACTCCACTGCCAATGGCAATCCAACATATCCAAGCCCTACCACAGCTATCTGTGCATCATGGGCCTTGAATCTAGCTAGGAGTTTATTTTGATACCTCACCTTGCCCCCTTCCTTAATAAAAGTACCTTTGAGGTCTCAAATAGAATGGCCAAGTCAAATAAAATAGACATATTTTTTATATAATATAGATCATATTTTAGTTTTTCTATAGCATCTTCAACTGAATCTCCATAGCGATACCTTATCTGTGCCCAGCCAGTGATCCCTGGTTTTACTGCATGACGCTGGGAGTAATAAGGAATCTGCTCTTTAAGCATCTTAACAAAATAGGGCCTCTCAGGGCGGGGGCCAACAAAGCTCATCTCCCCTTTGAGGACATTCCACATCTGTGGGATCTCATCTATCCTCATCTTACGGATGACCCTCCCTACCCTGGTAACCCTTGGGTCATTCTCCTTTGCCCAGACAGGCCTATCTTCTGCATTTATGTGCATAGAACGAAACTTATATAGAATAAATGGCCTCTCTCCTTCTCCTACCCTTTCTTGTTTAAAGAGCACAGGGCCTTTAGAATCCAATTTGATGGCTATGGCAATAATTGCACAAATGGGCATAGAGAGGAAAAGGCCAATCAGGGATAGGCATATATCAAGCAGTCTCTTTACCCTCTGGCGGAATTTGCTTATTCTAAATCCACTGGAAAAGATAAAATAACTGGGACGCAATTTCTCTATCATGATCTTGCCAGTTAGGTGTTCATAGAATTCTACCCCATCTTGGATAATCTTTCCCCTTAGTTTTAATTCTAGCAGTTCAGAAACGGGGAGATTCCCCCTCTGCTCACTCAGTGCCAGGACAATCCTCTCGCAGGGAAACCTTTTTGCAATAGGCAATATATCTTTAGTGCTACCCAAGATTGGTACACTGCCTGTAAAACTTGATGGATTTGATTCCCCCAAGATACCCAAAATGTTAAAACCAGTATCTTTCCTCTCTTTTGTCTCCTTTACTATATCATGGGCAAATGAATCTGAACCCAAAATCAATATCTTTTCCTTGAATTTTTCCTCCTTTAAAATCCAGTTATATACAAGGCGCCAAGAGAGGGTAAATGAGACAATGAGTAATAAGGCAAACATAAAGACCTTCTCTGCAATGATTAATTGGGGAAATAAGGTATAGATGCCAGCTAAGAGCAAACAAGTTATGCCCAAGCTCTGCAATAACCTGATAAATAACTCTCCATACCCATAGACTCCCCCAAAATCATATAGGTCATGATAATACAGGCTCAAGATGCAGACAAAGGTAATGAGGCCAACCCTTGGCAATACATCCATCCAGACAAATACATGATTATCAATAATCCGAATCTTTATAATAGATGCCATAAAGATAGAGAGAAAAATCAAAATAGTCTCAGTGATAAAAAAGACTAGGTTCCTTATGGGGTAATAGAGGTTAAAGACCTTGATATTCACAGTCATTTCTCATGATTATAGTAATGGGAATAGCCATATTTATATCTGAGAAGTTTATAGTCTACCTTATTAAATATAATACCCACTATCTTTTTTTTATCCAAAAACTTTAAGGACCTCTCTAAGGCATCCCTCTGTGTCTTGCCATACTGAACCACTACTATTATCCCATCTGCCTGATTCAGTAAGAGGTCTGACTCTGAGGTAAGCAGAATTGGGGTAGAATCAATAATGATATAGGATCTTGGATATGTCTCCCTTAGTTCATTTATCAGGTTCTTCATCCTAGGAGAGGACAACAATTCCACTGGGCTCTTTGATGGTCTTCCGGCAGGGATAAGTGATAATTTGGGTATAGAGGTCTTATAGAATATCTCTGAAAGGGGTACAGTTGCCCCTAGATAGTCCCTAAGCCCCTTATCTATAGAGACCCCTAGAAGTTTATGTAGATTTGGCTTTCTTAGGTCTGCATCAATCAAAATGGCATAGATTTCAGGTGTTTGAGCAAAGGCAATAGCCAGATTGGCCGCGGTAATGGTCTTTCCCTCTAAGGGTAATGCACTTGTAATTAAGATAGTTTTTTTTTCTGCAAGGCTGTTTTGTAAGATGTGGATACAGACCTTTTTGAACTGCTCTGCCGCCTGTGATTTGGGTTCTTTTAAGGTGACCAAAATGTCACTCAGTTTCAAATCTTCAATTAGATGTACCTCTTTGCCCTCTTCTGTAAATCGGGCAGGCCCTTTTCTCTCTGCCTCAGCCTTCTTTAGTGCCTCATATACTCTGCTCAATTTATACCCCTGCCAATTTTTTAGCCTTTATTTTTGGGATGCTGGCAATTACAGAGATGCCTGTAAATTGCTCTAGATCCTCTATCTTATAAAAGGAGTGGTCAAGGTACTCTATAAGGCCAGCCAATCCGCCACCTGCCGCCATACCCAAAAATACCCCAAATAAAATAATCTTTGGCCTGTTTGGCTTAAATGGCCTTTCAGGTATCTTGGCCTGATCAAGTACTTTAAATCTCTCCCCCTTTTGTTTTCTCTCCATATTGGCTGCTAGCTCTGCCTGAAGCTTTTTATCCAGCAGAGATTGATATTCCTTTTGTGTTACCTCATAACCACGGGTAAGCTCTTTTAATTGTTGCTCTATCTTAGGTGTTATCTCTACCCTCCTCTCATATTCTTTAATCTCGGATTTTAATCTTTTTCGTTCATTCTTTAGCTGGGCGATCTCTGCATCCAATTGGGCAAGCTGGGCCTCAATTTGAGAAGTCCATGATGGTTTCTCATTAGTAGTAGATGCCTCCTTTGGGCCCTCTTCACTGCCTTTCTCCTCTTTTTCCATCTGGGCAATGAGCCTCTTAAGTCTTATTATCTCAGGGTGCTTTTCTGTATATTTAACTCGCAGTTGTTCTAAGCGTGCCTTGATCTCATCTAAGCTAGAACTTTCAAGAATTGATTTCTCACTGCTACCCTCATCTACTGTGATCATAGGCATAGTCTGCATCTGGGAGAGCTGTTGTTGCAGCATCCTCCTTGTCTCCTCTGCTGTCTTTAGTGCCTCCCCATTGCTCTGAAGCTGTAATTGAAGTCTATCGAGTGTCCTTAGGTTTGCCTCTAACTGCTCTGGCAATACCCCAAGGTGTTTTGCCCTAAATTCAGAGACCTCCTTTTCCTGTTGCTTTAAGAGTTTGCGTACCCGTTCAAGCTCCTTTTCCAAAAATACTAGTGTACCCTCTGCCCTTTCCTCCCTTACCTTTAGGTTCCCCTCTATAAATAGGGAGGCAAGCCTATTTGCCACCTTCATTGCTATTACTGGGTCTTGATCCTCAAATGAGACACTGAATACCCGGCCCTTTTTTACCCTTACATCAATGCATTCCCTCATCCTCTCAATTACTGATTCCAATGGAAGTCTCTTTCTCATCTCAGGATAGAGGTCAAACTCATTGATTATCCTTTCAAGATAGCTCCTGCTCATAATCTGCTCAGTAATGGTCCGCAGCTGGGCCTCTATATTCTCAGTGACTGTAGGCTTTACATAGGTAGTGGGCACCTTTTGGGGCTCTACCAGTATCAGGGTTGATGCCCGATAGACATTTGGGGCATAGTGGGCATAGGCAATGGCGGCTATACTGATTAACACAAATGGGACAATAAAATACCACTTTCTCCTCAATGCAATCTGTAAATAGTCCTTTATATCAAGTGTTTCTTCCATCCTAATAGACAAAATATAGGCTGAGTATTACCCTGTTAACGCTATAACCCTCATAAAGCCATGTTGTGTCTAATCTTGTATGTTCATAGCTAAGCATCCCCCTAAACCACTTTAGTGGACTATAAGAGATGTTTGCACCTGTAGTCCAAAATCTATCCTCCCTGTGTGCATATGTATAGTGGTTCTTTGTATAAGAACCAAGTACCTCAATGCGCCAGTGCCGAAAAATATCCCGGCTGGCATTGGCCAATATGCGCCAATATGTGCTAAAGCCTAGATTCTCTGTGGTAAAAAGTACCTCTGTATAGCCCTTTTCCCCACTGAGGCCAAGGCGTGTCCTGCCACGGCTATAGTTAATGGCAAAATCCCCTAAAAAGCCACTGCTACTATTGCCCACCTCTGGGTCTTGGATGAAGTATCCCCCCCTTGCAGAGAGGTTAAGATATGGGGTCATTACCTTTGTAAGGCCTAAAAAAACACCATATATCTGATAGTCAATTGTCCATATCCCAGTATAATCGCTGTGGATATAGGATGTGCCTGCAATAATACTTGTCCTTGGGCTAATGATATACTCATACCCAAACTCAAATAGGTGCCTGTTAAGGTTGCCCCAATAGTAGGCAAACTGCCCATGTGTAAACATATAATTAAGGGTTAGTATATTGTGTGGATTTAAACCATATATTAGGCCTATAGTGCCTGAGTGTTCTGTGCTATTTTCATAGGCATATGTCTCAAATTGTGACTTTGTATATCGGTAGCCAAGGCTAAGGACCCTATTTGGCCCAAATGTGTAGTCCAAGGAGGGGATAAGGCTATTTTGCCAGTAAGATTCCCTGCGTCTCCTTAGCCCATATAACTCAATCTCTGTTAAGCTCTTAGAACGGATATAGGTATCTGCCAATTTTAGATTTAACCTCTCTGTGGCCCTATAGCTTGCTTCACCATTTACACGGTGGGTTACTGTATTTTCATCTGTATTTTCTACAAAGAATTCAAAGCCGGCACTATAGCCAAGTGTCAGCTCCTTATGGTAACCAGGGATGGATAACGATATAGCAGGGTCTATACGATTTATTATATCACTCTCCTTCTCTCTCATCCAATAAATATTATCGTTATATTCAGTGGATAAGTCCAAAGATGGAGAAAGCCTCATCCTGCCCTCTGCCTCTGTCTGAAAGCAAGTTATGCTTAGCATAATAAAGAACATTGTAGCCCTAAGGGACAATGATCCTATCACCTGGCTGCAGTCTGACATCCTCTGCCCCTTTTTTTCCATCAATGACCCTGTCTATATTTACAACTATCCTCTTGTCCTTTTGTCCTGTTTTACGTAGGATGATTACCTTGCTCTTTTTTGCCCACTCAGCAAAGCCCCCTGCCAGGGTAATGGCCTGTAGGACTGTGATTTCACTCCTTAGCGGGAATACCCCTGGGCTATTTACCTTGCCCATAACATAGATCTTTGGGCTATTTACCTCGTTTATAATTACAGAGACCTCAGGTGCCTCTATATACTCAGAGAATGCCCTTTTTAGTTCCTCGGCAAGGGCCTTTGGACTCAATCCCTCTGCCTTGATATCCCCTATAAGGGGGAGGGAGATTTTCCCATCTGGGCGCACTAAAACTACCCTTGATACATCTGGCTCCTTCCACACAATGACCTCTATTACATCCTCTGGGCCGATCAAATAATCACACCATGCCAGAGGATGTGTGGCCAACAGTATAAAAAGGATACATATAGTCCTTGCCAATCTCATTTTATTAAATGTGGTAGACAAATTGTATTCCCTCCTCTTTTATGGGCCTCTTCAAGCATCTCTTTAGCCAATTGAAAAAGTGTGTCCTTATCTACCGAGTTTGTTGGAAAACAGGCACCCCCAATACTTATATTCAATCTCTGCTGGGGTTCTTTGGAAAAGGCATAATTATTTATGTGCCCCATAATCCTTGAGGCCATAATATAGGCCCCATCTAGGTCTGCAGCAAGTAGGATAATCCCAAACCTAAGGCTATTTAGACGCCCAATGATGTCTGTTTCCCTTATATTCCTCCTTATAAGGCTAACTAGCTCTGCCAATGTCTTGATATCCCTTGGTTCCTTATCTGGTTCTAATATCAAGAGGGAGGCAAAGTCTTGGTACCTGAAACTCCTCCTTATCTCCCAATCTAAGAGGAAATTAAATAGAGGTGAGATAAGGGCCTTTGTCTCCCTATCCAAAAAACCATTGCCATCAATTAAGATTTTTTCAATCATCTTGCATCTACTTTTAACTCCTTTATTTTATAAAGCAGTGCCTTATAGCTTATCTTTAAAATCCTTGCTGCCTCCTTCTTGTTCCAGTTGACCTTTTCCAATACCTCCCTGATGACCCTCCTCTGTGCATCACTTGATGCCTTTTTAGAGATCTTCTTTAGATTGTACTCGTTTCTTTGCCCTGTCTCAAGGTTCTGCTTTAATCTCTCTTTTAATTCTTTAATCACTACTGCCTCACCCAATACTACCAGTCTTTTTATGGCATTTTCTAGTTCCCTGACATTGCCTGGCCAGTTGTATTGCCTGAGGAGGCTAAGGCACTCATGGGAGATGTCAACAAGTGGCCTATTGTATTCCTTGCAAAATTTATCTTGAAAAAATCTTATCAAAAATGGTATCTCTTCCTTTCTCTCATATAAGGGTGGTATCTTTATGTTTATTACATTGATGCGGTAAAATAGGTCTTCCCTAAATTTTCCCTCCTTTACCATTATCTCCAAGTCCCTGTTTGTGGCTGAGATTATTCTTATATCAACCTTGATATCTCTATAACTGCCTAAGCGGGAAAACTCACCCTCTTGTAAGAGTCTTAAAAGCTTTCCTTGGATAATTAATGGAATATCCCCTATTTCATCCAAAAACAGGGTACCCTTATTGGCAAATTCTACCCTACCAGGCTTACTCTGATAGGCACCCGTAAATGCACCCTTTTCATATCCAAAGAGCTCACTCTCTAATAGCTCAGGTGGTATATTCATACATGCCACCTTTACAAATGGCCTATTGTGCCTTAGAGAACTTATATGGATTGCCTTTGCCACTAGGTTTTTCCCAGTCCCACTGGCCCCTGTAATAAGCACGGGGACATCTGTAGAGGCTACATCCTGCACAACCTTCCCCACCTTCCTCATGGCCTGGCTGTGGCCAAATAAATGCTCAAAATCAATACCAGGTGCTATCTCTTCTCTCATATAAGCAATATTTATGCCATAAAATATATTAAAATTTTCTTTATAATACATAGGCATATGGTATCTTGTCAAGGAGAATAGGTAAAATACTACATAAAATATGAAAAATTTTTCCCAAGGGATTCAATCAACAGTAAATATATCATTAAAATTTGTAATTTTTCAGTACTTTTTTTGCCTCCTCCTTATAAGGGGACTCTAGGGGTGATTTTATTATTGTCTCTAGCTCCTTTTTGGCCAGCTTTTTCTCACCCTTTTTCAGATAGGCCATAGCCAGGTGGTAGCGGATTGGGACTGACTGTGGTGACTGCCTTAGGGCATTCTGAAATAGCCCTATTGCCTTTAGATAAAGGCCCTTTTTGTAATAGATCCATCCTAGTGTATCCGCAATTGCTGGATTATCAGGCATCTTTTCATGGGCCCTTTCTGCCAAGGCCATGGCCTCATCTAGATTTCCGCCATATTCGGCATAGTTCCAGGCAAGGTTATTGGCTGCAGGGGCAAATTCAGGGTTTATCTTTAAGGCCTCTTTATAATAGTAATTTGCCTTTTCTATTTTCTTTTTTGAATTATAAAGTACACCTAGCATCATGTATGCCTGTAAGAAGTCTGGCCTTGCCTTAATTGCCTCCTCATACTGCCTTATTGCCCCTTCTGTCTTACCTTGTGCCAGATAGACATCTGCTAGCATCATATATGCAGGAAGTAGTGCCTTATTCTCTTCAATGGCCCTGCTTAGGGACTCCTTTGCCTTACCATATTCCTTCATAAAAAGGTAGATCCTTCCCAGTTGATAATAGATAAATTCCTTATCTTTTCTGGTATCAAGGTATCTTTTGCATAGGGAAATGGCCTTAGATGGCTCTTTCTTTACATATAGATAGACATTTATCAGATTTGCCAAGGGTCCCTTGGCACTGGGGTTTATCTTCAATGCCTTATTTAATTGCTCAATTGCCTTATTATACTTGCCCCTTAGCAGATAGGCTATACCTAACCTTGAATACCCTATAGACCTATCTGGGGCAATCTTTATCAGGGCCTTATATGAGGCTATGGCATCCTCTATCTTGTGTTGCATAAGGTTGACATCACCCATCATTAGGTGGGCAATAAGGTTATTTGGATTTACTTTAAAGATTGCGTTTAGCTGTTCAACTACTAAGTCAAAGTTCTTTTCACTAAAGTATATGTTTGCTAGGGCAAGCCTTGCCCTTTCATTCCTTGGATTTAGCTTTACTACCTCGAGGAATTCCCCCTTTGCCATATTTCTATCCCCCTTTGCCAGGTGGGCAATGCCTAAAAAGTAGTGGGCCAAGGCATGCCTTGGCCTCTCCTTTACCACCTTGCCCAGTTTGGAGATGGCCTCATCCCACCTCTTTTCTTTTATGTCTATCCTGGCGGCCAAAAAGAGGGCGTCTATATCCTTTGGGTTCTTCTTAAGCGCCTCATTTATCAATGACTCTGCCTCTCTATTTCTATTTAGGTCTAAATATAGGCTGGCAAGCCTTATCTGGGCCATATTGCCTCTTTTTTGTAATTTTTCCGCATTTTTATATGCCTTAATGGCCTCATCCCACCTTTTTATCCCTACATAAAAGTCCCCCAGTGTTAGCCAGCTAGATGGATTATTATATAGCTTGGCCAGTTCCAGGAGCTCCCTTTCTGCCTTATCAATATCTCCTAAGAGGCGATAGAATTTGGCAAGGAGCAGACGTGGCCTTGGGTTTTTTGGGGATAATTTTATTGCCTTTTTATAAGTGCCCTCAGCCTCTTTAAGGCGACCCTGCCTTGTTAGCAATTCGGCAAGGGAGAGGTTTATATCCAGAGAGTCAGGAATAGAGTCTATACCCCGCTTCAATATCGCCTCTGCCTCTTTTAGTCTATTCTTTGTCATATAATAGCCTGCCAAGATAAGATAGGCAGGTTGATACTTGGGGTCTATTCTAAATAACCTCTCCATTACTTCCTTTCCCCCTTTTTCTTTTCCCTGCATTAGCAGCGCCTTTGCATAGACCAACAGGGCATCCCTATCCTCTGGACTTTCCTTTAATACAGGCTCTATTAAATCTAATGCCTCCTTGACCCTATTTGCTGCCAGATATATATTTGCCAAAAGGGCCCTTGCCTGGCTGTGTTTTGGGTCTAGGTCTATTGTCTTCCTCAGTTCAGAGACTGCCTGTCCAAAGCCCCCTATCTGATAATATAGCCTGCCCAGTTCAAAATGGGGCACTACTGCCTTAGGGTTTATCTTTATGGCATTTTTGTACTCTATGATGGCGGCCTTTAGTTTGTGCTCCTTTATATATGATTTTGCCCTCTCTATATGTGTGTTAAACTTTTTTTCAGGGCTTTGACAGGAAATGAGAAAAAAGACTAAGACAAAAGATACTAAAAACTTCCTATACATCCTATCCTCCCCTAAAAAATTTCTCTAATATAGGATAAAAGACCCTAATAAAATCCTTTTCTATCCTTGCTGTATTATCTATAGAATAGATAACTGGAGCTGAGAATTCTATTAATGCCCCATTGCTCCTCTGCCTAAAGATCCTATCAAATATAAGGTAAAACTTTGCCTTATATTCATTAGTAATTATCCTCCCCCTCTCTATATACCAGTAAAATACAAGCTTTTCCTCTTCCCCCTTTTTTAAGAGAAGCCTATTTACAACAATCTTCTTTGATGGAATCTCTATGGCATCTTTAGTCATCTTTATTATCTGCCAACCTGCAGCTGGGTAGCAGTGCCTTGGGGAGTGGATGAGTGCCCCCTTTTTTTGTGAGGCATAATATCCAACATATACCCAGATTGAAAGATTCCCCTTTGTATATAACCGGCTTATATAGTCATCTACTCCCAGGATATCTATTGTCCTCATCTGCAACTTACTATCCCTCCCCCTCCAACTATCTAGGATTAAAGGGACCCCCTTAAGTGGCCTTTTTAGGGGTACCTCCCTTTGCCTTGATAGGGCCTCTATGGCAAGGATGCCAAGGGCCAGGATTAATATGGCGGTAAAAAATATAGACCTATCTTTCATGATTTATCCTGTTTAGGCCAAGATTTATCAACATCAGGCAGGCAAGGGCAGCCAAGAAGACCAACCAGCCAGAGAGATAGTGAAAAAATCCATGGGCAACCCTTGTGCCTAGGTAAAAGGCCAATATCCCAGTAATTGTTATCCTTAGGGCATTTGCAAGGATGGCAATAGGTATTGTACTTAATACCAAGATGATACGCCTTGATAAAGAAGATTGGAAGAGGTAGGAAAAGAGTGTGCCCAGGGCGATAAGGGCCATAAGGGAGCGTATACCGCTACAGGCCTCAACAACCTCTAAGGTCATATCTGGGAAATATATGATACTTCCCTCCCTAAATACAGGGATACCCAATGGAGAGAGAAGATATACAGCAAGTTTTGAGGCAATTATCTTTAAGGGGAGTGTCAAGGAATTATAGACAATATAAGGTAGGGGGACCATAAATACCAAAAAGAAGATAGGGAAGCCTAGATCATTTAATACACCTTTACCAAATAGACAGAGGATTAATCCAACAACTACAAAGATAAATGAGATGCGCATAGTAAAGAGCTCTGCCCCGGCTATACCTATAATTAGGACAAAAGACCCCCATGCAAGTACCACAGGCCCCCACCAGGATGGTGAAATGGAATTCCTCTTTAGACTATCCCACTTTTTTGCTATCAAATAGAGGGAGACTATGGGGATAAGAAAGCCATGGGAGTAGTTCTCATCCCTCCACCAGTCAAGCCCCATCTCATAGAGGATGTCATAGTAGATAAATAAAACAGGGACTAAAAGGGATAATATCTTGTACCACACAACAATTCTCTAAGCAAAATTAATGCCATTAGGCAGCTTAACAGAATTTTTGTTATTTGACAAGACAGTTTGCCATATGCTAAACAATAATTATGGCACATGTCCTCTTGCTAAAAAGGAATGAGGAAGAACGTAAATTTTTGGCTAAGGAACTTAAAAAAAAAGGATATGAGGTAGATGAGATAAGTAATATAAGAGAGGCAATAGATAAGATTAATGAACTCCGCTTTGATGTGGTGGTAGCAGACCTGGACACAATAGAGGGGCATAACCTATTGGATGTCATCCGTGGGCAGGTAATCCCCCCTTTTCTAATTGTAGATAAAAAAATCCCTTCATGGAAGGAGCCCTATATATTGGAGGCCAGTTCATTAAGGGAGGCAATTGAGCTAATAGGGCATATTCAATCCAAAGAGCAGAGACTTATGCAGGCAGAGATAGACTATCTTCGCCACAGGCAACCATATATATACAACACAGACCACATTGTGGCAGAAAGCCCCCAGATGAAACATGTGCTATCCATGGTAAGGAAGATTTGTTCCTCTGATGCTACAGTATTGATTACTGGAGAGACAGGGACAGGAAAGGAGCTTATTGCCAGTGCCATCCACTTCAATAGCCCAAGGCGCAGGAGGGCATTTGTAAAGGTAAATTGCGCTGCCCTGCATGAGACCCTTTTAGAGAGTGAGCTCTTTGGTCATGAAAAGGGGGCATTTACTGGTGCCTATAAGAGGAGGATTGGGAGGTTTGAGCAGGCAAATGGTGGCACTATATTTTTAGATGAGATAGGGGATATGAGTCTATCTATTCAGGCAAAGGTCTTAAGGGTCATCCAGGAAAGGGAGTTTGAGAGGTTAGGGGGGGAGAGGACAATAAAGGTAGATGTACGCCTGCTTGTGGCCACCAATAAGGACTTAAGGGCATTGATAGAAGAGGGAAAATTTAGAGAAGACCTCTATTACCGCATTAATGTAGTACACCTACACCTCCCCCCACTGAGGGAGAGGCGTGAGGATATAATGCCACTTGCAGAATTTTTTCTAAAGAGGTTTAGTGCCCATTTCTCAAGGCCTATAAACGGCTTTTCCCCCGGTGCCAAAAGGCTGCTTTTGAATTATCCCTGGCCTGGAAATGTCCGTGAACTGGAAAATATAATTGAAAGGGCCGTACTTATGGCAGAAGGAGACATTATAGAAGAAAAGAACCTCTCTATTGAATATGACCTTTTCCCCTCCATTATCAAAAAGGGTATCAGGCTAAAGGAGGCAGAAAGGGAGCTTATCATCCATGCACTAGAGAGGAGCAACTGGATACAAAAGGATGCGGCAAAGCTCCTTGGCATTAGCAAGAGGGTGATCCACTATAAGATAAAAAAATATGGCATAAAACA
>Ga0190286_1000193_pt1 | contig 29607 bp, 26 predicted proteins | sample 48691834_MG_FD_183241 | JGI IMG/M metagenome (GOLD analysis project Ga0190286, IMG submission 183241) | Hydrothermal vent microbial mat bacterial communities from Southern Trench, Guaymas Basin, Mexico - 4869-18-3-4_MG | ecosystem: Environmental > Aquatic > Marine > Hydrothermal vents >... | reverse complement strand
CTCGTATGGTTAATGGATTAATAAATTTGGCTCTAAGGAATCATAGATTAAGGAAGGCTCTTCTTCAGGCTACAGAAAAAGCTATTTATCAGGTCTCCCTAAAAGGTCCCTCCCGCCCTCTCAAAGTGCAGTTAGACAGGTATTACATGGGAAGAGCACTACTTCATTCTCTGGATCGAGCCTTTTCCTCTGGAGCTTTATCTTCCCAATGTATAAAGAAATTGGCAAATGTTTTCTTTGGGAAAATACTCCTCTTAGGAATATACACTCGAAGGAAATTTTATCAGGAGCATGGATTTCGTCCCCCTTCCTTTGTAACCATCTCTCCTACAAACGTATGCAACTTAAGATGTAAAGGGTGTTATGCAGGAGAGGTCTATACAAAACATACTCTTCCCTATGAGATATTTGACCGTATTATTGAGGATATGAAAAGAGAATTCGGAGCCTACTTCTTTGTGATCTCTGGAGGAGAGCCCTTTGCCTATCGAAGCGATGGGAAAACTTTATTTGATATTCTGGAAAAGCATCAAGATGCCTACTTTATGACTTACACCAATGGAACTATGATTACACCGGAAGTAGCCAAGAGATTAGGAGAACTCGGTAACTTTACTCCGGCTATCTCTGTGGAAGGATTTGAGAAAGAGACTGATGAAAGGAGAGGAAAGGGAACATTTCGTAAAATTATGAGAGCCATGGATAATCTTAAAAAAGAAGGGGTCCCTTTCGGTATCTCTGTAACTCCCTGTCGGCATAATGCAGAAGTTCTTTTGAGTGATGAGTTTATTGACTTCTTCTTCCGGAAGAAAGGAGTATTTTATGGCTGGTATTTCCAGTATATGCCCATCGGTAGAGCCCCTAATATGGATTATATGGTTACCCCTGAACAGAGAGTTAAAATGTTTAATCGAATATGGGAACTGGTAATTCACGAGAAACTCTTCTTAGCAGATTTCTGGAATTCTGGTACCGCCTCTGATGGCTGTATGGCAGCTGCTCGAGGAGGAGGTTATTTTTACATTATGTGGGATGGAACAATTACTCCCTGTGTGTTTATACCTTTCAAAGATAAAGAGTATGGGAATATCTACCAGGTCTATGAAAAAGGTAAGACTCTAACAGATGTAATAAAATCTCCCTTCTTTACCGCTATTAGGAAATGGCAATCCCGTTACTGGATTGACCAACCCGCAGAGAAATGTGGAAATCTACTGGCACCCTGTATTATAAGGGATAACTCTCGCGTCTTTTATCAGATTGTTAAAGCAGTAGGGGCAATACCTATAGATGAAGGTGCCCGAACCTATCTCAAGTTTATAGAAGAAGGGTATATGCCCAGATATAACGAACTTTACCGTTCTCTCACCGAACCTGTTTGGCAGAGAGAGTATTTGAATAACCAGAAAGAAGCAAAGGTAGTGGGAGAATAGCCTCGGTGGATTATTTCCAGAAGAAAAGAAAGAACCCTTACCAGGCAAGGAAAGTAGAAAAATCTCTAAAAAAAGAGGTATAATGTAAGTGGGGCGGTTAGCTCAGTGGGAGAGCGCCTCCCTTACAAGGAGGAGGTCAGAGGTTCAATCCCTCTACCGCCCACAGGCTAAGAGGTGTGCAAGTATTGTATAATTTCCTGGCTCCCAATTTCCAGATACTTGATACAAGAGGGGCCGTGGTGTAGCGGTCAACATACCTGACTGTCGATCAGGTGATCGCGGGTTCGAATCCCGTCGGCCCCGCAAGATAAAATTTTTATTTTCAGTTAAAGAGTGAGTAAGAGGTGGGGAGGGTCTAATAGCCGTTTATTTCTCTTCTGGTTAGCGAGCATAATTTTACTCTCCGCTTTTTTAAGACTTTTTCTTCTTTCCCAAATTCCTCCCGGATTCTTCTGTGATGAAGCCTCCAATGGATACGATGCCTACTGTCTTCTTCTTACCCATCGTGACCAGTATGGTAAATTTTTCCCTTTCTTCACACGAGCCTTTGGTGACTACCGGGAAACCCTATATATATTTCTCACCATACCTTTTATAAAGTTTCTCGGACTCCATGAACTGGCTACCAGACTTCCAGCAGCACTTATAGGAACACTTACCGTATTTATTCTTTATCTACTGGGGAAAGAGTTTTTTGACTGGAGGCTGGGATGCCTATCCGCTCTATTTCTGGCTATCAGCCCCTGGCATATTCAATTCAGTAGAGTTGCTTTCCGGGCTATACTCTTTCCACTTTTCTTCTGTCTGGCACTCTTTCTTTTCTTTAAGAGTTTAAAGAGTCCTTCCTTCTTATGGGTGAGTGCGTTAGTTTTTGGACTTTCTCTTTATACTTATCCTTCTGCTCGGATTTTCGTGCCTTTATTTCTCTTAATATTGATGATTATCTATCGCCAACAGTTACTCAGAGTAAAAAAGGAGACTATTATGGCCAGCCTTCTATTTCTGTTTATCTTCATAGTTCTTTTAAGATTTTGGGTCTCACCAGAGGGAAGAGCCAGAGCAGTAGCCACACTTAATCTCTCCTGGCTTAAGAACATAGAAAATTATTTCTCCTACTTTGCCCCTCCTTTCCTCTTTTTAAGCGGTGACCCCAATCTGCGTCACAGCCCTCTGGGAGTGGGAGAAGTGCATCTGTTTGAGGTAATAACCATACTGGCAGGTATTTTTTTCTTGTTAAAGGATAAAGGAGAAATCTATAGGATTCTCTTACCCTGGCTACTTCTTTATCCCCTCCCTGCTGCTTTAACTGCCCCTAAACATGCTTTACGTGCTATAATTGGAGCCCCTTTATTTGCCCTCCTCTCCGGTTACGGAGTTATAAAGTTGGGGAAAGAATTATCCCCCAAAATAAGAAGATATTTTAACATAGGCATCCTCTTCTTAGGTATAATCAGTATGACTTTATTCCTTAAAAATTATCTCTTAGAATACCCCAGATACAGTGCTCCCTTCTGGCAGTATGGGATGAGAGAGGCAATTACTTTCTCTGAAGAAACCCCTTATGAAAGAATAGTGGTAAGCGATAGTTTCTTCCTCCCCCATATCTTTATTCTATTTTATACTCAATATCCACCGGAGAAGTATCAGACTTCTCCACTCCTTACCCTCTCCCAGGGCAATTGGCAATATACAGATTACTCCTTAGGAAAGTATTACATTACCACTATCTCTCGCCTGGATTTAAGAAAGCCCTGTTTAGTTATTTTAAAGCCGGAGGAGATAGGGAAAATTCCTTCTTTCAAATACTATTGGCATCTTATCCAAGTGGTAAAAGACCCTTATGGCAGGGAGATAATCTATTTAGTAGAGGTTAAACCAAAAGGGAGAGGATTCTAATCTCTTTCCTTTACCTCCAACTTCAGTCTTGCAAAGGCTCTCACCCCTTGAGGGTCTTCCAGAATAAGAAGTGATTCCTGTTTACCTACCCTTTTCTTCTTTAACCAGGTAATTTTTACCTTTTTTCCCCTTTCTCCTTCCTGAAAGTAAAGAACCTTGGGTTCTATTAAGAAGTATTCTTTCCTTCCCACAGGAGTATAACCAGGAGTGGGAGGGATACCTTGGAAACCGGGTGTTCGAATTCTCAAAGCCAGACGAAGAGATTTAGGAGAATTGTTAAAGATTATTATCTCTTTACTCTCCCCCACAGAGTTAAAATTTAGAGTGGATGGCAAGGTCCCTACCTCTCCATAGGGGATAATCTCCTCCTTTTTACTCAAAGTCTCGATCTTCCCTTTAGGACAGAGGGAAACAAAAAAGCCTCCCTCTCCACATCTCTTCACCTGTAAAGTTACCATCCAGTGCTGGTTAAAAAACTCCTTTCGGGGAGGAATCTCTAAGAACATTCTTACCTCACCACTACCATATGGTCCCACCTTAATCTCCTTTTTCTCAAACTTGAGCCATTCTGGATCCGGTATCTCTTGATATCCTGGTGTCCACCTTCGATTACCTGCTTCTGAGGGACGATGAGAGGAGATTAAAAAAGTACAACTTACCCCATCCCGGTTATATATCCGTAGTTTCAATCCCGCCTCTTTCTCCAGATCGTATACTTTACCAGGAACTACTCCCTGCAGAAGAAAATTAGCAGGTTCCACTGCCACACTGATAGCTCCTATCTCCCCTCCTGTAATAAGCAGACATATCCATAAAGTTAGATATCGCATCTACCTTTAAGGCGAAGCAGAAGCAGAGAGTGTAACGCTTATATTCTGCTCAATACCTCCATAAGCAGTAGATGTGGGAGCAAGGAATTTAAGATCGAAACTCTGACTACTCCCTGCTGCCAGACCCTCCACCAATAAGGTTCCGGAAGGATTTACAGTAGTCCAGGTAGTCCCATTATTCAGACTATACTGGAGAGCGAAGGTCTCGCTACCCGGAGATGTGCCTGCTGTCCAGTTGGCACTATTTCCTACACTAATGGTTATATCCTCAGCAGTGTTTCCATCATTGGTAGCGGTGAAATAACCTCCACTGGTATTACTGCTTCCTCCCGTGGATAACTCTCCTATGGCCCAAGAACTGGGAGTTACCGTGACGGAAAGAACCTGAGTTATAGTGACGGTAAGGGTGATAGTGGCAGTATCTGCAGCCATTAAAGAGGTGCAACCCAGAATTATAATACCTACCAGCATAAGAAGAAAAGATCTCTTCATCCTTCTTCACCTCCTTTCTCTATGGGGATGAGGCTATAAGGTTAACATTTATGGTCTCCTCCACACCTGGGTAAGAGGTGGAAGTGGGCGCCTGAAATTTTAAATCAAACTGGAAATTCTCACCCGGAGAGAGATTATTTATCAGAGGAAGGGGAAGAGAGGAGAGAGGAGTAAAAATTGGTTCTACTCCCTGAGTCTGGGTCTGTCCCCATCCTAAGTAGAAAGTCTCTTCTCCTGCCTCCTCACCAGGGAACCAGTGAAGAGAAGAGGAGACAGAGATACTTACATTAGCCTCTACTGTTCCGTTATTGGTCAAGGTAAAGAAACCTTCACCACTTTGATAATCAGCAGACCAGGTACTAAGAATGCTTCCTTCCTCCAGAGTACCCAAGTTCCAACTATGGGGAGTTACTGTAATACTTAAGACCTCTCCCTCGGTGAAACTCTCCACCCTTACATCATCAATGAACCATCCGGGATAAACATTGGCTATGGAAGAATCCTCACAGTAGAAATGAAACCTCAAATTTATCACCTTGCCCACATAAGAGGCAAGGTCAAACCTCCTCTCTTCCCACTCTCCAGCTGTGTCCGTTGCTGACCACAGAGTTTCCCAACTACTCCCTCCATCGGTAGAAATCTCTACCCTCCCCCAGTCCCAGGTATTCTGGTCTCCTCCCTTAGAGAGAGAATGGTAGAAGGAAAGGCGAGCATTGGTAACACCTGTCAGGTCAATAGAGGGAGAGGTTAGATATCCATGAACCCGATCTATCCCTGGATAATAGAAAAACTCCCATTCTCCCTCATAAAGTTCCTCCCGGCAAAAGTGCCAGCAGTGTGTTCCACTGTAAGCAAAATGTTCAGTTATGTACCAGTTATAAGGGGGTTCTGAGGAGGCATCATAACTTACCTCCCAACCATCTACTCCGGATTCCATATCGTCTTCAAAAAGGGTTACTCTCAACTTTGTGGTAAAACTATAGTAATTTCCATCATTATCATCCCAGGTAAAATTTCCCGCTTTATCTTCAGAGCCCACTTTAAAGTAATACACAGTTCCCGGAGTAAGACCAGTTAACAAGATGGAATGAGTGCTTACCTTAGTTTTATCTGTAAATGTGGTATCTGGAGGAATGGCAGTCCCATAGACCACCACACTGGAACTTTCTTCATCAGTATCCCAGGTAATGGTGGCAGTATCATCACAAACTTCGCTCACCTGGACATTACTGATAACCGGGGAAAGAAAATCTGCTAAGGCAGTTGTCGTAAGAAGGTGGGAATTACCAAGACCATCATCTTCATCGAAGTAGGTAGCAGTGAGGGTGTCTCCATGGAGAGCCTGCAAGCTGCCATCTCCCGGATTCACTTCTCCTTCCTGTAAGGTCAGAGAGCCTTTAAAAACTCCAGTATTCTTACCCGTTTCCGTTAAAAGAAGGTCTTCTTCATCACCACTTTCTGTTTTCAGAGAGATAGAAAGAGTATCTATAGCCTCATGGTTCACATTCAAATCCATATCCATAACTGTCACTTCAATCTCATCACCTTCCTTATAAGCCTCCTGACTAAAGAATATTCTCCCTTCCTTGCTTACTGCCCCTCCAAAGGTTGTCTCCGGGTCTCCCAGAAGGTTTAACTCATAATAGCACCATCGGTAAGCACCGGAAGTATCTGCCATCATAACTCCGTAACTGTCTTCCTTGGAATCCTGATTAGCCCATCCCAGATTCTTAATCCCTTCGTTAAATACTGCGTCCCAGAACTCGTAATCAAATTGTTGAGAAGGGCTATGTTCAATATCTCCTGGCTCAAACCATCCATAACGAGCATTCATAACCACAGCAAAAGCACCATACTTAGAACGCACAAAGTTCTCCCCTACGCATTCATCCGTGTAGCCATAAGGCTGGGAACCAAGGTCAAAAGCACCAGCATAACATCCCTGGCTATAGATAAAACATTTATCCTCATTCTTAATATCATTCTCATCTCCGAAGATATCGTAAAACTCCCAGTCTCCAATCCACATCACCATCCACACATCGGAGTGTCCCATATGATTAATCATGTGTTTCCCTTCGTTTATCTCCTGGATAATTACCTCTCCATTGTTATTAAAGTTACCCAATTTATCGTATCTCTTGGTTATATTGTATTCCTCCGGGAATAGAGTCCCTATGATGTCTTTATAGTCTCCACCCCAGGTCTCCGGATAAGGATCTCCACAGAGGTATTCCCCTACCAGCATAACCTCTTTAAGATACTCTGCTCCGAAACTATTTTCATACTGTATGGTTTTGCTTACAAAGTTATCTGCTTCGGTAAGAGTTTCTACAGGTGCTCTTCCAACATATACTTCTGCAAAGAAGTCTACTTCATCTTCCGGCTCACCGTATACTCCATCCCCATCCGCATCCCAGTCTCCATCCAGGCAAGCGTAATACATATCAGAAGGGAAAGTATCCTCTACCGTCCCTTCTACCGGGTCTTCTACCCGAGCATACACGTTCCTTACCGGTACCACTTCCGTGTCTCCCCCAAGAAGGATATAATCCACATTCCAGCAAAGGTAGGCATCCTTTATAAAATCTCTAATCTTCTTTGGATTGTCTCCTTCGGTATAATAGGAGTAAATATCTTCCACAGTAACTACCTTAGCCCTAAGTCCTCTCTGAATTTTATGATTGACCAAAGTCTGAAAGACGGGTTTGAGGTTCTCACTGGTAATGATAATATAATCGTAAGGACCTGGGTCATTGTATAAAACTTTAGTAGGCACCCTGAGTTTACCCCTAAGAGTATAAGTTTTTATGTCTCCAGGGTTTGCCACTTCCCTTTCTACAATTTTTCTATCCCCTGCCTTAGAGCGGAGTAACTTTAACTGGGAGAAGAAGGCAACTCTCCCTTCGGTTTCCACGGTTATCCTGATCTTGGGAAAGAAGTAGATAATACCTTCAGAGGGAATATACTGCAGGGGATATATATTTATGGGAAGAATACGATAACCTTTCCATCCCTGTTCAGGAAGAAGGGAAAAAATCTTCCTGGGATAAGGAAGGGAAGAAGCATAAACCTTAAGATTCTCTCGGAGAGGATAAAACTTCACCTTGCTTATCTTGCTTATAGGTATTACTCTCCCTCCTGGTTTAATACGAAAACGTCCTCTCAGAGTAACTCTTTGTAAAGGAGATACTTCCACTTTTTTAATGTTTTCCCCTGCGGGGAGAAGCACCCTTACAGTTTTTATAGGTAACTGGGGTTCTCCAATTTTCCCATACAGAGGAAGTCCGGGTATTTTTATAAGTTGATAATCTTTCCAGGAGGAAACTTGAGGAGGAGGGAACTCTAAGGTGATACTTCGGGAATCAGAAAAAACTTGCCCGGAGAGAAAGATAAAGAAAATTAGGAAAAGAAAATAACCGTTTTTCCTTCTCTCAGGAGAAGGAGCACTCTCCTTCATTCCTTCCTTTAGTTTAAATGTTAGCCAACTATCTCTCTACCAGAGCAGTTACTTTTCTTCTTCTGAAGGAGTGGGTTCATAGGGGGTACGCATGGTTTCCATATAAGGGCTTTTGCTTTCCTGCTGAAGCCATAGCCGATAGCCTACCATATTTATAGCCAGAGCATCTTTTCGCGACAGATTTATAAGTTGCACCTCTACCCTGTAGGGTTCACCTTCCTCCTTACCTTCTATCACTCCTGTCACTCTTCCTTCTACCTTTATGCGGTGACCATTGGGTAACTTAAAATCCAGTTCTAATCTATTTCCCACCTCTACTTTTTGCATAGTCTCAAATATAAGGTCTCTTAAACCGATTTCTTTAGTTACTCCTTCTTTCTCTTCTTCTCCTCCTCCAATGCGAAAAATTCTTTTGTAACTTAAGGGAATACTTAATTTAAAACGAGAAATTCCTCGTCCCCCACCTAAGGGTCCAGCCATCCCATCACCTCCATCCCTACTTTACATTTTATCCAAAACCATGTCAAGCCTCCTAACTTCAGGTGAACAGTTATGGTATAATATTTGAGATTGGGGAATGGTGTAACGGGTAACACGCCTGACTCTGGATCAGGAAATTGGAGGTTCGAATCCTCCTTCCCCAGCGGCGCTATCGTCTAGGGGTTAGGACACGAGGTTCTCAACCTCGAGGCCGGGGTTCGAATCCCCGTAGCGCTACTGATGAGATTTAATCGACTTTTCATGTTTTCACTTCTTTTCTCCTTTTTATGGCATCTTCTATGGATAGTTCTCTTCTCCATAAAATCCCCTCCTCTGGAGAGATTCTCTCCTCTTATCCCGGTCCTTTATCTGGGTGGTTACTCCTATACCAAGGAATTCTCTCCTAAAGAATTAAGGGGAGGAGTAATTCCCCTTTTCCAGCTGCCCCCTATGGAAAAAGAGGATAAGTCCTGGTTAGAATCCGGTTTCCTCTCTTCTCAACTCTTTGCCTCCTCTTCTCCCGGATTAAAAAATATTCCTCTGGAAGAGGATATATTTCTCTCCCCCTTAGATTTAGAAAAGAGAAGGTTGGTCTTTCTCCATCCTTCCCTCCCTCCTTTTCCAAAAGAGGAGCAAAAAGGAAAGGATAATTCTCTCATCCAGTGGGAAGAGGAGAGAAGAGAGGTAATTCTCAAAGTATTACCCCAATACCCTGCTTTAGCTAAAAAGGAGGATATAGAAGGAGAGGTGGTATTAAATTTTTTAGTTAATCCGGAAGGGAGAGTGGTGAAAGTGGAAGTGGATAAATCTTCCGGTTACCTGCCTCTGGATTTATCCTCTTCCCTTTCTCTTTATTACTGGAGATTCACTTCTTCTAAAGGATACAGTAAAGGTAAGATTAAATTTATATTTCCCTTAAGTGATGAGTAAATTTCTCCTGTATGGTTCAGTAGCCCTGGATACTATATATACTCCCTACGGAAAAGGAGAGGAAATTCTGGGAGGGTCTGCCACCTACGCAGCCTTAGCGGGCAGGATGTTTTCTACTCCTGTTCTGGTGGGTTGTGTAGGTGAGGATTTTCCTCCTTCTTATCTGGAGTTTCTTAAAGAGAGTGGTATTTCCTTAGAGGGATTGGAAATAAAAAAGGGAAAAACTTTCCGCTGGGTGGCTCGTTATGGAGAAAATCCCAATCAGGTAGAAGTCCTCTCCACCTGTCAGAATGTTATAGAGGATTTCTTCCCTGTTTTAACTCCACCTTTAAGAGAGATTTCCATCGTCTTCTTAGCCAACAATTCTCCTTCCGCCCAATTGGATCTGATTAGACAGGTGAACTCTCCAAAATTGGTTATCTGGGATACAATGAATTACTGGATTGAGAATTATCGCCAGGATTTGGAGAAGGTTCTACCCTATGTAGATATTGCTCTTCTAAATGATGAGGAAGCACGCAGACTGACCGGTGAGTTTAATCTTATAAAAGCAGGTAAGGCTCTTCTTAAAAGAGGGATTAAAGGTGTTGTGATTAAGAAAGGAGAGCATGGTTCTCTCTATATCTCACCGGAAGACTTTTTCCTTCTTCCTGCTTACCCGGTAGAGAAAGTTGTGGACCCTACAGGAGCAGGGGACACCTTTGCCGGAGCTTTTACCGGATACCTGGCTAAAGAAGATACTCTCACCTTCAGCAGGTTGAAGAAAGCCTTGGGTTTTGGTACAATACTTGCGTCCTTCTGTGTGGAAGGACTGGGAGTAGAGAGACTAAAAAGACTAAAGAGAGAAGAAGTGGAAGCGAGGTGGGAAAATTTCCAGAGGATGATGCAGTTTTAATGCGGGTGTAGTTCAGTGGTAGAACGCAAGCTTCCCAGGCTTGATGTCGGGGGTTCGAATCCCCTCACCCGCTCTCTTCAAATAGGTGGATTTATTCTACTGATTCTTTTTTTTACGGGCTGCGCTACCCGGGTGATCCCTCCTCCCCCTCCTCCTGTAGGTGTCTACCATATTATGGAGAAGGGGCAAACTCTGTGGAGAATAAGTAAAGTGTATGGAGTAAGTGTAGAGACTTTGATGAAGATAAACAAAATAACTGATCCTTCCCGGATAAAGGTGGGAACTCCTATCTTTATACCCGGTGCGCGGGTAAAGAAAGATGTGCCTTCCACTGTTCAGGTGGAGAAAGAAGAAACATTTTCCTGGCCTGTAAAGGGTAGAGTAATTTCTTACTTTGGAGTAGGAGAAGGTAAAAACCCGCGGGGAATTGATATAAAGACCTCTGAAGGAACCAAAGTGAAGGCTTCCCGTAGTGGCACGGTAGTATATGCCCGTCCCTTAAGGGGTTATGGTAAGGTAGTTATCTTAGACCACGGAGATGGATACTCCACAGTGTACGCTTACAATTCTCTGCTTTTAGTAAAAGAAGGAGACCGGGTGAAGAAAGGAGAACCCATTGCCATTGTGAGCCAGTTTCAGGGTAAATCTTACGCTATGTGTCATTTTGAGATAAGAAAAGGAAATGAGGCTGAGGATCCTCTTTCTTATCTTCCTTAGTCTCCCGGTCTTTCCTCTCTTATCTTACTGGGAATGGACACCGGAGACAGGAAGATGGATAAATCCCAAGTATGCTCCCAAACCTACTTCTCAAGAACAGTGGGAATATGCTAAGCAATTCTATGAAAATGAGGAGTATGAGAAGGCTTTGAGAGAATTCCGGAAGCTGATTAAATATTATCCCCGCTCTCCCGAGGCTCCTAAAGCACAATTCCTGATAGGAGAGATTCTGGAGAGAATGGGAAAATTATGGGAAGCAGCCCAGGCTTATCAAAAAGTGGTGGAAAATTATCCTTCCAATCCTCAACTGGAGGAGGTAATTCAGCGTGAGAAAAGAATTGCAGATACTCTATTTGAAAATCCACCCCAGGGTATTTGGCAAAGAACGAAAGAAAAATTGGGAGAGAGTCATTGGAAGAAAACCGCAAAAGTTTACCAGATGATATTGAAGAATGCTCCCTATAGTAAAGAAGCGGATGCTTTAAAATTTAGAGTGGGAGAGTGTTACTTTAAATCCGGTGAGTTTGAGGAGGCTTTCCAGCAGTTTAAGGAACTTGTTCGTGAGTACCCCACCTCTTCTTTAGTGGATAAAGCCCGATTCTATATGGCTCTATCACGCCTCTCACAGAGCGAAGCCTCACCTTACGATGAAGAACTTCTTGAGAGAGCCATCCTTTCTTTTAAAAGTTTTTTAGATGATTTCCCCCAAAGTTCTTACCGGGAAGAAGCAGAAAAACATCTCTCTGAATTGCTGGAGAAAAAAGCAGAGAAATTATATAAAATTGCTGAATTTTACGAAAAAAACCTCTCTTTTAGTTCTGCTGTTCTTTATTACCAGGAGATCTGCGAGAAATTTCCCCAGACTTCCTGGGGCAGGAAAGCAGAAGAGAAATTAGAATGGTTAAAAAAATTTGGATTTTACTGATTCTCCTTCTTTTTTCAGGATGCATGCGCTCCATCCCCTCTCTTTTCCCTCCTCACTACACCCTGGATATTGAATTATTTAAGAACTATACCTGGGAACCTGGACTCTCTGCTCTTCTTGCTTCTGCTCTTAAAGAGGAAGCCTTACACTGGGGAGTATCTCCTGGGAAAGGTACCCAGAAACTGAAGGGAGAGATAGAATCCTTAGAGGAAATTCCTCTTCTCTATGATGAAGAAGAAAAGGTGCTTCAGTATAGGATGGAAATAGAGGTAAAGGTCAGATTGGAGGAGGCTGACTCTATAAGATGGAAGAAAAAATTTAAAGAGAGCGTGATATATTTTACTACTGGTAGATGGAAAGAAAGCAAAAGAGAGGTGGAAAAGAGACTGTGCCAGCGTTTAGCCAGAAAAATTCTCTGGGAGTTGAGTAAAGGTATACATGAATCCTCTCCAATTTCTTAACCTGGTGAAAGAAAAAGGGGGAGGGGTCTTCATTCTGGAGGGGGAGGAGGAATTCTTCAAATTGAAGACCCTGGAAACTCTTAAAGAGGACCTTCCCTCTCCTGAACTCAACTGGATAATTTTTTATGGAGACCGAATTGAGGAAGAAAATCTATTTTCCCTTCTTCTCTCTTATCCTTTCCTCTCACCCTGTAGATATATAATCTTAAAACAGGGAGAGAAACTACCCTCTTCTCTTCTAAAAAAATTAAAAGAGAGAATTTCTCAGATACCCTCAACCAACTATCTCTTCTCCCTTCTCTCCAAGAAAGACTCCCGATGGAGAGAACTTTCCCCACCCGCAGTAATTACAACCTGGAATAAACCTACCCCCGAGGAGATAAAATCTTGGGTTAAGGAAAAACTTCTTAAGAATCACAAAAAGATTAAAGAAAATGCCCTGGAAATCCTTCTGGAAAGGACTAAGGATAATCTTCCCTTCCTGGAGAACGAAGTTGAGAAACTCATCTGCTTTAGTGGGGATAAAGAATGGATAGAGGCTGAAGACATAGAGAAAGTGGGAAGTGAGGGGAGTATAGTTACAATTTATCACCTCTTAGAGAGCATTCTGGAGGGAAATTTCCCTCAGGCTCTTCTTCAACTTAAGAAACTTCTCCTCAGAGGAACCTCTGCTTTAGAAATTCTGGGATATATAACCTGGGAATTTAAGAGACTTTGGAGTTTTAAATCTTTAAAGGAGAAGGGAATGGGCTCTTATTTTATTGCCCTGGAGTTAGGATTGAGAAAGGAAACCCAGAGAAGATACGAGAAGTTTCTCTCTTCCGGAAAAGGAATGGAATGGAAGGAATTAATGGAGAAAATCTTTCAATGTGACCTGGCTCTCAAAAGGGGAAGGGATCCGGAGATTGAACTGGGAATTTTACTTTTTTACCTTTGCGGTTAGAAACTGATTAACTTTCTCCTGAAGACGAGAAATCTTACGAGCAGCAGTATTAGGGTGAAAAACCCCTTTACTTTTTGCCCGGTCAATAAGAGAGACAGCCTCTTTTAAGAAATTTTCCACCTCCTCCTTTTTACCTAAAGCCATTACTTCCTCTAAACGTCGAATAGCAGTTTTAACCCGGGATTTCCACATTCGGTTCCTTAATCTTCTCTTCTCACTCTGCCTGACTCTCTTCTCAGAAGATTTTAAGCCCACTCTACACCTCTTTGTTTTGAAAGGGTGGGTATGTTAACATAAATCTCTCACCCATGTCAAGAAGAAGTAGTATCGTTCGAAGTACTTTTATCCTCTCCTCAGGAATCTTCCTCTCCCGTATACTGGGTTACTTTCGGGATGCTCTTATAGGTTTCTTTTTCTTGAGCAGGGAAAGGGATATATTCTTTCTGGCTTTTCTTATCCCCAATCTCTCCCGTCGACTTCTGGGAGAAGGAGCCCTCTCCTATGCCTTCGTTCCCATCTTCTCGGATATTTTAGAAAAGAAGGGAAAAGGGGAAGCCTACCGTTTTGCTCGAGCCATTCTCTATCGCCTGGTAATCCTTCTCTTTCTATTGACTGCTATAGGGATAGTACTTGCCCCCTGGTTCTTTCGTATTTTGGGGTTTTCTCCCCAGGAGAAACTGCTGGGGGTGGGAATTCTTCGCTGGATGTTACCTTTCATGATCTTTATATGTACTCAAGCAATCTTTACTTCTATTCTCAATACTTTGGGACATTTTTTAACCCCTGCTCTCTCTTTCTCTCTCTTCAACGTCTCTATGCTCCTGTCCATTATTCTTTTAAGAGAGAAACTCTCCCTTTATGCCCTGGCTATAGGGGTGGTAGGAGGAGGACTTCTGGAGATGCTTTTTCTCATCCCTCCTCTTTTAAAGAGGGGATTCAGATTCTCCTTGACCGACTGGTCTCATCCAGAAGTAAGGAGGGTTTACAAACTTCTTGCTCCTGCCTTGGTGGGTTTTGGAGTCTTCCAGATAAATCTACTGATAGACAAAATTCTTGCTTCCTTTCTCCCTGCAGGTTCTATCTCTTCCCTTTATTACAGTAACCGCCTGCTTCAAATTCCTCTGGCTCTCTTCGGCATCTCCTTAGGTATGGTCTCCCTCCCCCTTCTTTCTCGACAAAGAGCCAGAGAGGATATGGAATCTTTCACCCGCACTTTAGAACATACCTTTCAGATTCTTATTTTTCTTACCATACCCTCTTCTCTTTTCTTGATTTCCTTAGGGAAACCTCTTATTCGCTTACTTTTTGAGAGGGGAAACTTCACTCCCCTATCCACCTCCCAAACTTACTTTGCCCTTATTTTTTACTCTCTGGGTCTATTCTTTTTTTCCGGAGTAAGAATCCTGACCTCTACCTTCTATTCCTTAAAGAAACCATTAATCTGCGTGAAAAGTGGTATGTGGGCAGTACTATGCAACCTCATTCTCAACCTTCTGCTCATAAAACCACTTAAACAGGGAGGATTAGCCTTAGCCACTTCCCTCTCTGCTGGGTTGAACCTCTTCCTTCTATGGCAGCCTCTGAGGAAGGACTTATCAGTGACTTTCTCTTCTCCCTTTCTCTCTCAGGTGTGGAAGACCCTGGCTTCTTCCTTACCCGCTTTTTTCCTGGCCCTTTATCTTGACCGTTTATGGCTGGGTAGGTCTTACGGTATAATAGAGATGGGAAGGTTTGTGGCCACAGTGGGGACTTGTATAACAGTTCTTCTTCTCACTTACCATCTTACTGGAGTTAGAAGACTATGGAACTGGCACAGAAAATAAAAGACTTACCAGAAAATCCGGGAGTTTACATATTCAAAGATGAGAAGGGGAGATTCCTCTATGTGGGGAAGGCTCGTTCTTTAAAGAAAAGAGTCCGTTCCTACCTCTCTTCTTCTTCTCCCAAAATAGAGAGACTCTTGAAAAAGGCCACCCATCTGGATTATATCCTTACAGATTCGGAAATAGAGGCTCTACTTTTAGAATGTAACCTCATTAAAGAGTATCGTCCCCGTTATAATGTATTATTGAGGGATGATAAGAAGTATCCTTACATTAAAGTTACCTTAGGAGAAGAATTCCCCCGTATATTCCTTACCCGGGATATAAGGAGTAATGGTTCCCGCCTTTTCGGTCCCTATACAAATGCCAAGGCTGCTCGTGCTACTTTAAGATTAATCCGTAAAATCTTTCCCTTTAAGACCTGTAAGAAGACAAAGATAGATGGAAAGCCTTGTCTGAATTTCTATATAGGTAAATGTTTGGGGCCCTGTCGGGGGAATATCTCTCGCCAGGAGTACATGGAAGTAGTAAATCAGGCTATGGCTTTTTTAGAAGGCAAAACTCAGGACCTCTTAACTCAACTCAGAAAAAAAATGGAGACACTCTCAAAGAACTTGCAGTTTGAAGAGGCTGCTCGAGTAAGAGATCAGATTAAATCCATAGAGAAGATTACCTTCAAACAGGCACTCTCCACCTTGGAAAAGGTAAACAGAGATATAATTGCCATTGCCTGGGATAAGAGTTCTGCTCTGGCTACTCTTCTTAAAATACGGGAAGGTAAATTAATCGGAGAAGAGCATTTCCCTCTGAAAGGGACAAGACTGACCCCTCCTCCTGAAATAATAGAGTCTTTTCTTCTCCAGTACTATTCCCGCACTTCTTCCTATCCTCAGGAGATACTCTTGGAAGAAATGCCTCCCGACCCTCAACTTCTGGAGAGATGGTTAAAAGAACTGGCAAAAAAGAAAGTTCATCTGAGGACACCCCAGCGAGGGGAACTTAAACAGTTACTTCGTATGGCTTCTACCAATGCCCGGTACAAACTCATGGAAATGAAACTGGAGAAGAGGAAGAAAGAGAGAGATACTCTGCTTTCTCTTCAGAGAGAACTCAATCTTCCTATCCTTCCCTATCGTATTGAAGGGTTTGATATATCTCAGGTCTGTGGGAAAGAGGCAGTGGGAAGTATGGTGGTCTTTGAGAAAGGGGTTCCTCTTAAAGAAGAGTATCGCAGGTTCCGGATAAAAGCAGTGCAGGGAATCGATGATTATGGTATGATGGAAGAGGTTATAAGAAGGAGAATTCGCCGACTTATGGAAGAAGGGAAAATGTTACCGGACCTAATTTTAGTAGATGGAGGAAGAGGGCAGGTGAACGTGGCTAAAAAGGTTCTACACCAGTTCCAACTGAGGAAAATTCCTGTGGTTGGTTTAGCCAAGGGCGAAGAAAGAATATATCTTTCCTATCGTAATCTCCCTCTTCTCCTCCCTTCTCACTCTCCCGCTCTAAACCTCCTTCGCAGAATAAGAGATGAGGCTCATAGATTTGCTCATTCTTATCATCTGCGTCTGAGAAAGAAAGAGAGTTACCAGACTTTATGGGATGAACTTCCGGGTGTCGGAGAGAAATTAAAAGAAATCCTACAGAAGAAATTTCCTACCTTAAAGGCTCTCCAGCAGGCTTCTGTAGAAGAACTGATGAGTCTCCCTGGAATAGGAAGGAAAAAGGCTATAAAGATAAAGGAGTTCTTGAGGGAGAAACTTCCATGAGGGAAAGAGCAGCATATCTTTTGGGGATAATTTTGCTTCCTTTGACCTGCTGGGGGATAGTAATCACTGGCTTTCAGAATCCCAATAGTGTAATAATTGATCCAGAAACAGGTTATATTTACGTCTCCAATGTGAACGGTTTGCTCACTCAGAAAGATGATAATGGATTTATATCCCGTATCTCTCCAGACGGTAAAATGATTACCCTTCGGTTTATAGATGGTTCTTTAAATGAATATGACCTCCATGCCCCTAAGGGAATGGTTATAAAGAAAGGGGCTCTGTATGTAGCGGATATTGATACCATTAGAGGTTTTGATTTGAAGGAAAGAATAAATATTCATAATATTAACCTTCGCCCCTATGGAGCTCGTTTCCTCAATGATATTGCCCTGGATAAAGAAGGAAAACTGATAATTACTGATTCTCTGGCTAATATCCTCTTTGAAGTGGAGGCTAAGAAGGGAGCAGAGGTAAGAGTTATGGTTCATTCTCCTCTCTTGGAAAGCCCTCAAGGTATTTGTGTTACTCCTCAGGGAAAGATTCTGGTAGCCAGTAGTGTGGGAAGTACCATCTGGGAGATTAATGGAAGGAGATTCCGTAGACTCTTAGAAAAAAGGGTATATTACCGTTTTATAAAAGATGTAGATTATGATACAAAGGGTAATATTTATTTTGCTGATTTTTCCGGAGGGAGAATTTTCCGCCTGAGCCCTCAGGGAAAAGTCTCCACCTTCCCCGGCTACTTCCGCTCTCCCTCTGGTATTGCTATAGATAGGGAAAAAAATAGAATTATCATTGTGGAGTCTGCATTAAATAGGATACAGATACTACCTCTTTATTAACTCTTTCCTGATGAGTGCTTTTTACGCTTCTTTCAGAATACTTCATCTGGATACAGAATATGGATGGAGAGGAGGGGAAAATCAGGTTTATCTACTTCTTCGGGGGCTTAGAGAGAAAGGAATTACAACAGAACTTATAGCCCCTCCAGAGAGTGCTCTACTTAAAAAAGTTCAGGAAGAAGATATCCCTGTGACTCCCTTAAAATCCCGAGGGGAAATAGACTTTATGGCCATAGGCAAAATTTCTCATATCATTAGAAAAAAGGGGATAAACATCGTTCATGCTCACACTGCTCATGCTCATACTCTTGCAGGTTTCAGTGGACGAATATGTAAAATTCCTGTGGTAGTCACTCGCAGGGTGGACTTTCCCCTGCGGAATCCTTTCTCCCGCTGGAAATATCAACATCTGGCAGATGCAATCATCGTTATATCTAAGGCTATAAAAAGGATATTGCTCCAGTACGGGATACCCAGAGAAAAACTCTTTCATATCCCCAGCGGTATAGACCTTCAAAGGCTGGAAGAGGTAAAAGATAATTCTTACCTCTGGGAAGAATTTCCTCTCCACAGACCCATAATCGGAACTATTGCTCACCTCACTGACCATAAAGGGCATAAGTATTTATTAGAGGCTGTCCCCCAGGTTCTTAAGATATTCCCTCAGGCTACCTTTCTCCTGGTAGGGAAAGGAGAACTGGAGAAGGAACTTAAAAAAAAGGTAAGAAGAGCCTCTCTGGAGAATCACATAATTTTTACAGGCTTTCGCAGAGATATCCCAGAAATCCTTTCCCTGCTGGACCTTTTTGTTCTTCCTTCCCATCTGGAAGGATTGGGTACCTCTCTCTTAGATGCACTTTATATGGGGATACCCATAGTAGCCACCTCTACAGGAGGAATCCCGGAGATAATTAAACATGAAGAGTGGGGCTTACTGGTACCTCCCCGCAATCCCAGGGCACTCTCAAAGGCAATAATTTCCCTTTTAACCGATAAAAGAAAAAGGGAAAGGTTTTCTCAGCGGGGTAAAGAGTGGGTAAAGGAGAATTTCTCCGTAGAGAAAATGGTGGAAGGAACCATAGAAGTTTATAACCAACTATGGGAAAGAAGATAGCGGTTTTTCTGGATAGAGACGGAACCATTAATGAAGAAGTAGGATTCCTGGGAGAAGAAGATAGGGTAAAACTTCTCCCTGGAGTGGGAGAATCTATCAGAAAGATAAACTTAAGAGGTCTCCTGGTGGTGGTGGTGACTAATCAATCAGGAGTGGGTAGAGGATACTTCACCTTGGAGGATTTAGAGAGAGTAAACCGCAAAGTAGAGGAATTACTGGCCTATAAAGGAGCCTGGATAGATGCTTTTTATTTCTGCCCTCACCGTCCTGAGGAAGGATGTACCTGTAGAAAACCTCAACCTGGTCTTTATCAGAAGGCTACCCAGGACCTTCAAATTGATCTGGGCTCTTCCTACAATGTGGGAGATTCTATAAGAGACCTGGAAGCGGGAAGAAAGGCGGGGATTCCCAAGAATTACCTGGTGCTTACGGGAAAAGGTAAACAGTCTTTAAAAGAACTGGATAAACTTCCCTGGAGAGAAGAAATAGAGGTGGTAAAAGACCTCCCGGAAGCGGTGGAGAAAATTTTGAGTTCCCTGCCTGAAGAATTAAAATAGAAAGACTTATGGATTACACAGGGAGAAAAAAGAAGATTAAAGAGAAGATGAAGGACAGGAAGGTAGAAGCATTCCTTACTTTTTTCCCACCTCATCTTAAGTATTTGACCGGTTATGAGGGAGAGGGATACTTACTTCTTACTCCTTCCCAAGACTTTCTCTTCTTAGACGCCCGTTATCTCCATGAGGTGAAGGATACTCTTAAAGAGGCAAAGATTGTAGAGATCAAACGGGATTTTTTCTCCCTGTTCAGGGGAACTTTAAATCGGGAAGGTATATATTCAGTAGCGGTGGAGAGCAATCGAATTCCCTTCTCTTTCTTAAAGGAACTGAGGAAGTCTCCAAGGAAAAGGTTTATCCCCGTGGAAGGGTGGATAGAGGAGGAGAGAATGATAAAAGAGGAAGAGGAAATAGAGAAAATCTCACACTCTATCCTTATAGCCCGACAGGTGCTGAAGGAGATAGAGGATTTCTTACAGGAAGGTAGAGAAGAGAGAGAAGTAATGGTAGAGGTAGAATACCGCTTGAGGAAAAAAGGTTCAGAACCCCTCCCTTTCCTCCCCATTGTAGCCAGTGGAGAAAACTCCGCCTTCCCTCATACCTTTGCCAAGAGGAAAACTCTAAAGGAGAAGGAACCTATAATTATAGACCTGGGTGCCCGTTTTCAAGGATATGCCAGCGATCTCACTCGTACTTTCTTCCTAAAAGGGAAGGGAGAATGGGAAGAGATAGAGGAACTGGTAAAGAGGGCTCTGGAGATAGCCCTGCAAAATATTCGTCCTGGGATAAAGGCATCCTCTCTCTATAAGATAGTATATGATTTCTTCCGCTCAGAAGGAAAGGAGGATAACTTCCTGCATGGTCTGGGACATGGAGTAGGACTGGAAGTGCATGAGAAACCTTCCCTCTCCTGGAAAGGTGAAGAAGTCCTTAAAGAAGGTATGGTTTTTACCTTAGAGCCCGGATTATATTTCCCCGAAGGCAAGATAAGAGGAGGGATAAGAATTGAGGAAATGGTATATATGGGAAAAAATGGAGTTAGAGTGATAAGCCAGGAGGAAGAAAATGAAAAAAGTGGTAGTAATTGCCAATAACCTTCGTACAGGTACCCATATACTCTTTCAGGGAAATGTCTATGTGGTCTTAGAGTATCAACATGTTAAGCCTGGCAAAGGTGGAGCCTTCATGAAGACTAAGATTAAAAATATCCAGACAGGAGAGATAATTTCCCACACTTTCCGAAGCGATGAGAGAGTGGAGCAGGTTATTATAGAAGAGGTTAAAGTTCAGTATCTATATAGAACAGGAAATTCCTTCCATTTCATGGATATGGAAACCTTTGAAGAGTTTTCCATGGAAAAGGAAAAGTTAGGAGATAAAATTCAATTCTTAAAAGAAAACTCAGAAGTAGTACTTCTCAAGAGTGGGGAAGAGATAATAACCCTGCAGTTGCCTAATTTTATAGAACTCCGGGTGAAAGAAACTCCTCCTGGAGTTAAAGGGGATACGGTAAGTGGAGGAAGTAAACCCGCTACTCTGGAGACAGGAGCAGTAATCCAGGTTCCTTTATTCATTAAGCCCGGAGATGTGGTGCGAGTGGATACCAGGACAGGTAAGTATGTGGAGAGAGCATGAGGATGCATAAGTTCAGATCCCCACCTTTGGCAGGTATTAAGGATAACTATCTGATTTCTTCCTTTTCTAAGAGGCAAAGGGATATCCTCGCATTTCCAGGAAGAAGGGAATTCTCTTCCTGAGTGCCTTCTTCTCCATATATTGGCTATATCTTTAAGACCCAGATGAGTAGGCTCTTGGTTATAATCCTTAACCCGATAATGGGGGAGAAGAAACTTTTCTCCTTCTATCCAGGAAGAGGATTTACTCCAGTAGTTCCTCATGTTGTTCCCAGGCAATTCCGTTATCCATCAGCCCCGGGACATGATGGGTATCCATGAGGGGGTGAGAAAAAGGGTAAAACTCCAAAGGAGAGGCCAGCAAAATCTTTTCCTCCAATTCCATGAATTAAAGAAGACCCCTCTCCCAGACCGTCTATAACTTTACATCTCCCCACCATGAGTCCAACGGTCATCATCATCTCTTTTATAGCAGTGATAAATTAGCCCACCAGCTATCCTCTCCTAAGACATACAGAAAGGGGAGCAGTTGTAAAGACTCTCCCTCTTTTTATTCTGCAGGGTAACTCTTTTTCAGAGCCTCTTTTAGAGAAAAAAAGAAATAATTAAAGGCAAATTGGATACCAGTACTTACAGAGACATCTTCTTCTACCCGCAGATTTTATCCCTCATCTTTAACAAACCTGCCATCATCCCTGGTCTCGGCAAGTTTAGAAACTCTCTCTTTAAGCCATCCAATTTTTTCTACCTTAGGGATATCAAACTCAGGAACAAAAGGCTTTATATCCAGAAGAGGGGTTCCGTTTACGATATCCACATTCTCTATATAGAGAACGTTATCCTCCACCTTAAGAAGTTTAACCACGGAGAGCCCTAAAGGGTTAGGCCTTCGAGGAGCCCGGGTGGCGAAAATACCTCTTCTTTCTTTATCCATAAAGGGCTTTACCAGAAGTGAAAATCCTTTTACCAGATGGAAGTGATAAAGGAGGATTATATGAGAAAATCCTTCCAGGTCTTTCAATCCCTCCTCATAATCTTTGTCTATAACCACCTTTCCCTTCACCCCTTTGGCTGCCCGGGGTTGAATAGGTACTCCCTGAGAAGAATCAAAGGGAGAATAAATTATCCCAATGGGCTTATATATTATCGATTTTTCCATATCCATACTCCTTTCTAATTATAAAATATTCCTGTCTTTCAGGTCTAAAATTTGACACAAGTCTAAAAGAGAGTAGAATAAAGTTGGAGTTTAGGTAAGAAGGAGTCTTTCAGAGATAATCATAAATCCCAAAAAAGAAAGTGAGGGTTTTCTTATATGAAGGTACATTTAATTTCCCCTAAGTCTCCTGCAGTCTGTGCAACGGAGAGAGATAAGGCTATTCAATTTTCCCGCCTGAGTTTAGCTACTGTAGCAGCGTGGTTCCCTGAAGAGACAAATTTGCGAATAATCAATGACAATATAGAGGAAATAAATTTTCAAGAAAAAGTAGACCTTGTGGGTATAACGGCTATGACCTCTACTGCACCTCGAGCATACGAAATTGCGGATAAATTTAGAGAAAGAGGGGTCCCTGTCATTTTGGGAGGTATTCATCCCAGTGCTTTACCTCAAGAAGCATCTCAACATGCTGACTCCGTAGTTATAGGGGAAGCAGAAGGAGTGATGGAGAGTCTCATAGAGGACTTTCGAAAAAGAAGGCTTAAAAAATTCTATCATTCCGCCCGTAGACCCAGCCTTATGAATCTACCTTTACCCCGAAAAGACCTCTGGCAGGGGAGTAAATTCTACCGGGAATGGAACATGGTCCAGACTACCAGAGGATGTCCCTTCTATTGTGACTTCTGTAGCGTTACTACCTTCTTCGGAAGAACATATCGTACCCGTCCCGTTCCTGAGGTAATAAAAGAGGTTAAGCAGTTCCCCCACCCCTCTACCATCTTCTTTGTGGATGATAACCTCACTGCCCGGCCAGATTATGCGAGAAGACTCTTTAAGGCTCTGACACCTCTTAAGATAAGATGGTTCGGGCAGAGTTCCATTACCATTGCCAAGGATGAAGAATTATTGAGGCTGGCTTCCCGGAGTGGATGTTTCGGTTTATTCATAGGTTTTGAATCCCTATCCAGCACTAACCTGAAGGAAGTAGGTAAGACTTCCAATCATGTTCAGGAGTACCCTACTGCCATCAAAAAAATTCATGATAGTGGAATTGGAGTAGTGGGAGCCTTCATCTTTGGTTTTGACTCTGATGATGTAGGTGTCTTTGAGGAGACTGTAAAATTTATTGATAAGAACCAATTAGAATTGGCCAGTTTCGCTATCCTTACTCCTCTACCCGGGACACGCTTATATAAGCGAATGGAGGAGGAAGGAAGGATAATAGAGCGAGATTGGGCAAAATATACCTGTGGAGAGGTGGTCTTTCGCCCCAGGTTATTAAGTGTGGAGCAACTTCAGAACGGTTACTACTGGGCGAGGAAACAAATCTCCTCCTATGCTTCCATATTTAAAAGAACCCTCCACCTGAGAAAATCTGCTCTTTTCTCTCTACCGGTAAATCTTTTAATGAGAAGAGCAAGCCGGGCTTTCCTTAAAAAGAGTGGTTTTAAAAATTCATCCCCATATCTCCCAAATTCATTTAGTCTTTGAACAGTACCTGGGGCGCTCTTCCCCCTCATTCCTGTCTTAACTCCATACTCAGAATCTTTAGGAGTAACCCCTATTATTTTTGCCTGCAGAAGGTCTTCCGGTCCCTTTAGTGGTTTTCCAGCGTTCCTTTAGCAATTGCGCCGGCCATCCCAAATTCCTTCATGACTTCTATTTAAAAATCCTGCAGCCAATCTGTCCTCTGGGAGTTATGAAGGCACAGTATCGACCTTTTTCCCACTCCACACTTAACCCTTTGGCTTTTCCTTGAGGAATTAGTATATCTCTAATTCTACTCCCATTTTTTATCCCTCCTGCTTAATTAAGCATCCCTTCCCTATATAAGGGAAGTGCGTGGTGTTGAAAATTGACTTCTCCAGGGAGAAAGCGTAAGATGAGGAGATATCCGTGGATAAATTTTTGGCTTTCCCCTCAATTCTTCAAGCTCTTCTGGCCACACTCTTCACCTGGTGGGTTACTGCCTTAGGGGTAGGAGTGGTGTTCTTTAAAAAGGAGATAAATCGTAAAGCGCTGGATGCCTCCCTGGGATTTGCCGCAGGTATAATGATCTCGGCGAGTTTCTGGTCTTTGCTTCTACCGGCTATCCAACTTTCTACCGGAAGCAGGTTGCCAGTATGGTTTCCTGCTACCTCAGGATTCCTTCTTGGTGGCCTCTTCCTGTGGGTTCTGGACAGATTAATTCCCCATCTTCACCTTTACTTACCTCAGGAAAAAGCGGAGGGAGTAAAAAGCACGCTAAGAAAAACCACCTTACTTATCCTTGCCATTACCATTCACAATTTCCCGGAAGGTCTGGCTATAGGGGTAGCCTTCGGCAGCATCGCTTCTGCAAAAGGAGCCAGCCTTTCCGGAGCAATTTCTCTCACTGTAGGGATAGCCATCCAGAATTTCCCCGAAGGCATGGCTGTCTCTCTTCCCCTTAGAAGAGAAGGCTTTTCCCGGATTAAAAGTTTCTGGTATGGACAATTATCTGCTCTGGTAGAACCAGTAGGAGGAGTTTTAGGAGCAGGGCTGGTAATGATATCCCGTCCCCTTCTCCCTTATGCTCTTGCTTTTGCTGCGGGAGCCATGATTTTTGTAGTAATTGAAGAACTCATCCCCGAATCCCAGAAGGGAGAAAATGCGGATATAGCCACCATAGGAGCCCTGGTAGGATTCGCGGTGATGATGGTGTTAGATGTCGCCTTCAGTTAAAATCCTTCTTTCCCTAACTGTGCTTCTAACAGGGAGACTCCCTTAAGGGGCATTTTTCTTTTCTGATTCGTGAATCTATCTCCGCATGCTTACAATAGTGGATTATCTCCTGAAGAGGCTCTCTTCTTCCCTGGTATTCGTAAAGTGCCAAATTCCTCTTTCTCATTACCTCTCCCATCTGGGCATATAATACCTCTCATAGTGGGAAAAGAGAGGCCGTTCCTAAAAGTATGCACAAAATAGAAAACCCCTGAAGAAGTTTCTTAACGCTTAATATTATCAGAAAGAGATACAAAAACATTGTAACCGCTGTCCTTATTTTATAGACAGTATTAAGTTTATATTCGGACATACTTCTCAACCTTTCCTCCGGAATCTTCTCTTGCCCTATTCTCAAGGTATATCCTTTAGATAAATTACCTGATATACTTTAAAAAAGGAGGAAAAACCATGAGAAAAATTTTTCTGTTAAAGGGAATTCTTTTACTTCTTTCCTTTATTTTCTCTATACCCTCCTTTTCCTCCTCTCTTTCTGATTATTTAGATGAGATTATTTTCGCTAATTTCCAGCTGGAGGCAGTCACAATAGATATGGAACGATTTCTGGGCTGGTATTTTGAAGACAAGGAACTGATTGAAGAGGGTTCTCAGAAAGCCCTAAAGGACCTGGAGGAAATAGAATCTTACGTGAGGAAAATTAACTTCCCGCAAGAATTAAGAGATTTGAAAAATCAATTTTTAGACCTGGTGAATAAATTAAAAGAGATCTATAAAGGTATTGAAAAAAAGAAAGTCGAGGAGATAAAGAATGAATTTACCGCTTTTCAAAACTTATATGCCCAATTTTCCAAAAATTTCCAGAAAGTCTCCCCTCATAGAGAGCCCCCAAAATTATCCAGAGATTTTCAGTTAATTGATGAGGAAGTAAAATCAGCAAAAAGTGAAGAAGACAAAAAACTCTATATAAAAGCAAAGAATTTGATGAAAAGACGCCAATTTAAAAAGCCTATGAGATTCTTACCCGGCTTAAAGATAAGTATAAAAATACACCTTTCGCAGATTGCATTATGTTGAGGATATCCGATTGCTTGCTATTCCCCTTTTCAGAGATAGAAATAGAGGGTATAGACCCCATAGACAAAGGAGAAGAAATCCTAAATAAGATTATAAATAACCAAAGGTATTTTCCTCTTATTTTTGAATCTTTCTATAAATGGAGGACCATTACCCAGATGAATTGGTATGGTATGTCCAATGCTTCGGAAATCCCTAATAAAATGTATAATCAAAAACGCTGGGAGTTAGTGAGACTGATAAAAAGATATATAAAAAATCACCCTCAGGATCTCTGGGCAAGATATCAACTGGAGTTGTTTTTAAGCCTGCCCAATATACAGAGAGGAGGCCTCTTTGGAAATTTCAACCTGACCAACTGGGGAACTCTATATGGAAGTTTAAGGGATAGAGATAATACTGATATTCATCAAAATCTGTAGAGGGGTTTCTGGTTCTTTCTCCGTTACAAAGGTAATTGTCCCTCGGAGGGGAGGGAGAGTTGACTGGTGTAAGGCCTCAAATCTCATAGCCCATTCCCGATATGGGAAAGATGGCTACTATGATGTATGGATAATGAAACCCGATGGTTCTGGCTTACGATGTATAACCTGCAGGAAACCCCGGGTCCCTCAACTTCATAATGGTCAGCCAGCCTGGCATCCTCATGGCAAATACATAGTTTTTCAGTCTCAGGATCCAGAACTTCCCCATAACAGAAAGATTGATTATATCTACACCCAGCCCGGACATGGTCTGCATAACGATTTATGGCTGGTAGATATAACCTCAGAGAGATTTTACCGGCTCAGAAAAGTTAAAAGAGGAGGCTTGAGAAAAGAAGACTTACCTTAAAAGGAGAAAGAAATCTTTAATACTTAAACTTGAGCCAAGTGCGACTGAAGGAATAGATACCCGGCCACCGGGTTTTTCTCACTTTGATAGCATAAATCTTCTTACAGACCCTCCACCTGCATATCGCGGGGATGCTCGATCAGGAGGGTGTAAAATATCTCCTGCTTTGCTTTCGGCTCTAATTTCAGTTTCCAGAGCCAAATGCCCTTTCTATCTTTCCAATCCTTCTCATCCGGCTCAAGGCTCACATCCTTTATCTTTACTTTGATCCGCTCATCCTGAGAAACAGGCATTGCCTCAAACAATCTCACATTTATTCCTCTGGATTTGTAATTCTCGATAGAAACCTTATATTTTAGAGTAATGCGCTTAGTTCGTGAAGGTATCCCACCAATTAGGGTTTCGTCCACTCTCTTCTCTAAACACTCCCTTTTTACCTTCACATTCTCGTCCACTCCTAAATACAGATCGAATTCCTCCCCAGGAGCTATATTATCAATACTGGATGAACCAACAAAGTCTCCTTCTAAGAATATATTAACCCTTCCCGCAAGCAACTGGAGCTTGGCACTATTAGTTACCCGGCTACCGAGATAAGCAAAAGGAGATAACCGTGGGTAGGTTGAGTATTCAAACTTCGCTTTTAATATCTGTGAGGATACAGGTAATTTATGTTCCGAACCATCAGAGTTAACCGTTGCCTTACGGGCAAGTTTATATGCAACGGCAATACCTTTTTCTTCCACTCGAGCATATTCAACCTCAGTCCTTCTTCCCTCTCTTGGTCTCATTTCTTCCTCAAACGCCCTCCTTTGATACATAGGTGCTTCCATTTTTAACCCTTTTCTCCTTGCTATCGGTTGATAAGGTCTTAAAAACCAGGGAGAAACATAAGGCATCCTTCCTCCGATGGCAGGCTTTGCTGTGGAGAGAATAATCTCCACATCTTCCCAGTCTTCTCCAGTGGTTTGTTTCACAATCCCGTAAAACACTAATTCAACTTCGTTTTTTTCAAAAGAAGCACGGGCATCATAGATGGGTCTCCAAGAAGCGCCTCTTACCATATAAGAAACAGAGAGGTCTAAATTTCCTCCTTTCAGTACCTGAAGTTGTACCACAATGGACCTCTTTAATTTTTTGACCGGGCCCCGGATTTGATTTAATTGTTTCTTTAAAACATCGATCCTTTTCTTCTTTTCTCTTATGGACAATTCAGCCTCCATAAGGCGGGAATAATTCTCCTTGAGTTTTGCATCCAGAAATTTAAGTATTTTTTCCAAATCCTCAGGCGTGGGCATCTTGGTGACTAAGTCCTGAGGTATCTGGTGATGTGAGAATAGTCTTATGGAGTCTAAAAAATTTTTTTCTTCTAAAAGGAGACTCTTAAGATTCTCCATAGCCTTCACCTCATCCTCTAAGTGCTGAATTTCCTCCTGTAGCCGTTTGATTTTCTCAGTAGGCACTTCTTCTAAGTATTCCTTTTTGAGTTGCGCACCGAACAGCTTAACTTCAGCCTCGCCCGATGCAGAAACCCGCAAAGAATTTTCATCCACTTCCGGAACTATATCCGCAAAAACAATCTCATATTCTCCTCTTTTTAACTTTAGCGAAGCTGTCCGGTTGATTAAGGCAGAAGCAGGATAAACGGTAACTTTCGATATTCTGGATTCAACTCTGATCTCAGCTGACTCCACCTTGCTACAATAAAGGAGACTGACACAGAATAATAATACCCATAACCAGCTTCTTTTACTCATATTTCTCCCCTCCCCAGTTCCTGATTGATATGTTCCAGATAATCTCGAACTTTCTTCACAATTTTCATGATTATAACAGTTAAGTGAACCACCTCTCAAATTTTTAACTCTTTTTGGCTTTCCTATTATTAAATCCAGATTCAAACAATAGAAATTCTCTCATTTATTATTTTTGGAGTGATGTTTTCCCTTAAATTCCAAACTTCTTAAGAATTTGAGAATAAGTTCTTCCCATTCCAGTATTTCTTCTTCCCCGGGTAAGGGTCTCTTGAACCATTTACTGAAAAGGCTTGACAAATATATAATGATATGATAATATTTTCATATAAAAAGTGAATAAGGAAGCAAGCCTTGGAAAAATTTATAAAAATATTTAAGGCTTTATCTGATGAAACAAGGTTGCGTATTTATCTTCTTTTATTAAGAAAAGAACTCTGTGTTTGTGAAATAGTATATATTTTAAAAATTGAGCAATCAAGGGTCTCTCACTGTCTCAGGATTTTAAAGGAAGCGGGTCTGGTTACCAGCAGACGGGAAGGTATATGGATTATCTATTCAGCGAATCCGAAGGTGCTAAAAAGCAAGATACTCCAAGGGATTAAACAGGAGTTAGAACTCTCAGGTAAGGACTTAAAAAATCTTGAAAAATGCATGAAAGTGAGAGTAAGAGAGCAATGCAAGTTGAAATAATTTTTGAAGGAGGTGTGAGGATAGAGGGGAAAAAGTTTGTGTTCCTTGCTCTATATTTAAGGTGCTAAGATGAATTTAGTTTACCTTGCTCCACTGATATTCCTTTTCCTTTCTTTTGTTTTTTCCATGCTGGGAATGGGAGGAGGACAGATTTACATTCCCATTTTGTACTGGCTTGGAATGGAT
>Ga0190286_1000191_pt1 | contig 29675 bp, 29 predicted proteins | sample 48691834_MG_FD_183241 | JGI IMG/M metagenome (GOLD analysis project Ga0190286, IMG submission 183241) | Hydrothermal vent microbial mat bacterial communities from Southern Trench, Guaymas Basin, Mexico - 4869-18-3-4_MG | ecosystem: Environmental > Aquatic > Marine > Hydrothermal vents >... | reverse complement strand
TTAGGGGGGCAAGGGGTATACTTATTAATATTACAGCATCTAGCGATATCACCATGGAAGAGGTGCAAGAGGCATCTACACTGGTCCAAAAAGAGGCAGATGAGGATGCCAATATCATTTGGGGTACAGTAATTGATAATAATATAGGTGAAGAGATGATGGTGACGGTGATTGCTACAGGGATTGGTGGGGTAGGTAAAGATACAAAAAAGGTAAAGAAGGGACAAAAAATGTTTTTTAGCCGGGATGAAAAGGATTTGGATGTCCCCACCTTTCTCAGGCATCCGATAGATTAGATAGGCTGATAAGCGATGGGGTCTTTTATCCCTGCCTTCCTAAATGCCTTAAGCCTTAAAATGCAGGATTCACACCTGCCACAAGCAATATCTTCTGACCTATAACAAGACCATGTAAGGTGAAATGGTGCCCCCAATTCTGCCCCCAATTTTACCACCTCCCATTTTTTTAGATGGATAATTGGGGTTTCAATTTCAATCCTTGTCTCTGGCCTGGTCCCCAGATCAATCAACCGATTATATGCCCTAAAATATACCTCCCTGCAATCGGGATAGCCACTGCTGTCCTCTTCCATTGCCCCAATAAATATCTTTTTTGCACAGATGACCTCTGCCCAAGATACGGCAATAGCGATTAGATGTGTATTACGAAATGGGACATATGTAGAGGGGATACCTTCAATTTTGTCTCTATAGTCAGGAATTTTAAGGTCTTTATCTATCAAGCTTGAACCGCCGATCTTCTTTAGATAATCAATAGAGACTATAAACCTTTTAGAAACACCATAAAAATCGGCAATCTCTTTAAATGCCCTAAGTTCCCTTGCCTCTGTCCTTTGTCCATAGTTTACATGCAAGAATGCAAGTTCATAATCCTTACTGGCCACTGCTGCGGTAACACAGCTATCCAAACCACCACTAACTAATACTATTGCTAAGGCCTTCATTATGCAACTGCCCGCTTATCTTCTAACTTTTCTTCGTTTTGAATAATTATTTTAGGGTTCGGGTTCCGAGGAGGAATAGGTAATCCTTTTTCTTTTAATAGCTTTATATGTTCTTTCATCCCCCATTTTGCTTTATATATACAATCTTCGATTGAATGTCCTATTCCAGTAAAACCTTCTAAATCTGGTGAATAAAAACTAAAATAATCAGGCTCTTTTGTTGCTTCAATTATTAATGAATATTCTAATTCTATCATTTTTGTCTCCTTACTCTCTTTTTATACCTGCTGCTTTAAGTATAGCATGACATGTACCCTTTGGCACTTCCTTTGAGCCATGATAGTCAATACGAATTAATTTATTCCATCCAGGTTTGCCATAGTATCTTATTGAGCCTTTTTCTTTTATAACTTTGAATCCATTCTTCTCAAGAAGTCTAACGAGTTCACTAAATTTCACTTACTTGTCTTTTTTATTTGAGGCAAAGTTATCTTGGAAGCTTACTTTTTTGTTCATTTAAGCTTTGACATTTGTCATTTCAAATTCTTAGGATATTTCATAAAATTCCTCTATCTTCTCTACTATATATACCTGCATCTCCTCAGTTAGTTCAGGATAAATAGGCAGTGCCAGTGTCTCCTCAGCTGCCCTCTCTGCCTCTGGGAAGTCCCCCTTTTTGTATCCCAAATACCTAAAACAGGGTTGAAGATGAAATGGGAGGGGATAGTAAATGGCAGTGCCAATCCCCCTCTCTTTTAAGAACTTCCTCAATTCATCACGCCTTTTTGCCCTGATGATATACTGGTTGAAAATATGGCCATTTTTTAAATCTTTATATACCACTTTTGGCAATTTGATTAACTGCCTTTCTAAAAGTTTGGTATTTTTAAATAATATCTCATACCTTTCTGCATTTTTTCTCCTCTCTTTATGCCACCTCTCTAAATATGGAAGTTTTACTAATAGTATAGCTGCCTGAATAGAATCAAGCCTAAAGTTTCCTCCTATAAGACTATGAAAATACTTTGGCCTTGCACCGTGCACCCTGATTATCCTTAATCTGTCTGCAAGCTCCTTATCATTTGTAACTGCCATTCCCCCATCTCCCATTGCCCCAAGGTTTTTAGAAGGGAAAAAGGAGAAACAGCCTACATTTCCCATACTCCCTGCCTTAAATACCCTGTCTTCTAATCTATACTCTGCCCCAAGGGCCTGGGCTGCATCCTCAATCACAGGGATATTATATCTTCTTGATATATCCAAAATGGGCCCCATATCTGCACACTGCCCATAAAGGTGAACTGGGATAATGGCCCTTACCTTTCTTACCTCTTCTCTGTTTTTTTTAAACCAATCCTCTAGCCTCTTTGTATCTATATTATAAGTAATAGGGTCAATGTCAAAAAATATAGGTCTTGCAGAAAGCCTTACAATCACAGAGGCGGTAGAAAAGAATGAATAAACACTAGTAATGACCAGGTCTTGGTGCCCTATCCCCAGGGCCATTAAAGAGGAGAGCAGGGCATCTGTGCCTGAGGAGGTGCCTATGGCGTACCTACAGCCTACATAGTCAGAGATTGCCTCTTCTAAGGCAGCCACCTTGGGCCCCAGGATATATTGGTTGGAATCTATGACCTCTTCTATGGCCTTGATTATCTCTGGACGGAGCCTTTTTATTTGGGCACCAAGGTCTAAAAGCGGGACTTTCATTCCAACTCTTCTGGGCTTGCGATCTTTCCTAAAAGGGCCGAGGCAGCAGCTACTGCAGGGCTTGCAAGGTATACCTCACTATCTTTGTGTCCCATTCTGCCGACAAAGTTGCGGTTTGTTGTAGAAACAGCCCTCTCTCCAGGGCCTAAAACGCCCATATGCCCCCCTAGGCAAGGGCCACAGGTGGGGGTACTAATGGCTGCACCTGCCTCTAAAAAGGTCTCTATAATGCCTGTTTTTATGGCATTATAATATACCTTTTGACTGCCTGGGATCACAATCAGCCTTACCCCCTTTTTTACTCTATTTCCTTTTAGAATATTTGCGGCTACCTCTAAGTCTCCCAAACGTCCATTGGTACAAGAGCCAATTACTACTTGGTCTATCTTTATTTCACCTATTTCTGAGATGCTCCTTACATTTCCTGGTGAATGGGGCAAGGCAACCTGTGGTTCTAGTGAAGAGATATCATATTCCTTTATCAAAAAATAATTTGCATCCAAATCACTCCTATAAATTTTATATTCCCTCCTTGCCCTCTCTTTTACATAATCCTCTGTCTTGCTGTCAGGGATAAAGATGCCATTCTTTGCCCCGGCCTCAACGGCCATATTGGCCATAGTAAATCGCCCATCCATAGAGAGCTCCTCAACTGCCTCACCAGAGAATTCAATGGCCTTGTAGTTTGCACCATCTACCCCCAAATTTCCTATGGTATAAAGGATTAAGTCCTTTCCACTTACCCATTTTGGTAGCCTGCCTTTGTAGATAATCTTTATGGTCTCTGGTACCCTTAACCAGATTTTTCCAGTAAGCATCACTGCCCCCAAGTCTGTACTTCCTACACCCGTAGAAAATGCACCAAGTGCCCCATAAGTACAGGTATGGCTATCTGCCCCGATAACCAAATCCCCAGGGAGGACTAAACCCTCTTCGGGCAAGAGGACGTGTTCAATACCTACCTCTCCTACATCATAAAAGTGGGGGATACCTTGTTCTAAGGCAAACTTTCTTACCTTTTGGCACTGGATGGCAGAGGGTATGTCCTTATTTGGGGTGAAGTGATCCAAGATAAGTGCTATCTTTTCCTTATCAAATACCCTTTTTCCACCTGCTTTGTGGAAGGCCGAGATGGCTAGTGGGGCAGTGATATCATTTGCCAAGGCCAGGTCTACCCTCACCTTTATTAACTGCCCTGGTGTTACTTTATCTAGGCCCGCATGCTCTGCCAGGATCTTTTCTGTAATAGTGAGACCCATAATTTTAGCCATTGTATAAAATTAAAAATTTTTAACAAGTTTACCCTCCCAATTCCCATTTTGCAACCTAAGTAAACTATATAAAATTTTTCTCATAAAAGTAAAAAGAACAAAGCAAGGATATCTCCCGCAATAAGCAGTGCTTTTTCTTGATGTTTAAATGTCAGAAACATTTTCACTCCCACGATTTAATCATGTTACTTCTCAAATCTGCTAAGCAAAATGTAGCCTAACGTTCCCAGCATAAAAGAAGTTTTTGCGAAGCAAAAATTTGGGTGAGTGCCGTTAGGCACGAACCTTTTATGCTGTGAGGCGATGCGGTGTTGACATTCTATCTCTTGGCATGTTTGCTATGGAGGATTGCAAATACATTTTTCTCCCACTCTGGATAATATTTTGGCTCTTTTAGGAGAATTTTTAATGATTTGTTTAGAATCGTCTCTAAAGAATCTGATGAGGTGAGTGTTCTTGCTTCAGACAAACCTCTAATAGTAGAGGAGTAACGCCGAGCATTTGGAAGTAAGTTTTTGATATTTTGAATTGATGTCTCAACGATTGAATCAATCAGGACATCTGCACATTTAAGTTCAAAATCTGGGAGTCTTTGATAGGACTTTACATATGTTTCCCACATATTTCGTACTAAAAGCGTAATTTCTTCCTCTTGATAAGCAGGCAACAATGTTTTATAGCAAGCATGGACACGAGCAGCTCCTGGTGGATGGACGTCTGTTGTACTTATATTGAAAGGATTTCCTCCCATTTTTACTATCATATCTACACAGGAAAAATAGTAAGCTGGACCACAGGTATAAGTTGCGTAAATATCGCTGAAAATTTCATTTAACCTTTCGATTGTCCAATAATTCTTCGCATCTTTAATTGCATCTTCAAGTTGAGTTCGTTTCTCCGGTCTCATGGGACCAATTTCTTTCATCCTTTCTGAAAAGTGTCTTGATATTGTTTCTATTAGATTATCTGCTATTTCTTTAAAGCGTTGAAACACAATGTGCCCAAGCTCATGATAAATGCCGGCCATATCTAAAAGAGAATTTGCCTGCTGTGGGGGAGCAAAAATAATAGGAATCTCAGATAGTGCCGGTAAAGCCGCATGAGGACCATCAAGCCGCACTAAGATATCTTTGACCCATGATAAACCCATTCTTTCTACATTTGAAAGTAATAGATTTCTGAGAAATAAATCGCTTTCTTGCTCCCTTTTTAGCCCTGGAATGTAATGACAAGTTAACATGTATATTCGGTACTCAATGTCATGAATAATTGGTAAAGTCCTATTAATTACCCTATTATTTCCTATGTTAAGAATCGCCTTAAGACAACCGTTCGATTGCTTTAAATCCGAAACTCTGTTTTTAAGGAAACTTATAATTTGAGGATGCACACTTTTTGCTTGAAGAATTCCAATTTCGTTTTCTATCCAATCCAAAATGAGAGAATATTCCATGATTTTTGAATTGACATATTCACGCATGCTAAGCACCTACCGTAAATAGAGACGCCGAAGGTCTTCGGTGAACTGATCGTCAAGCAAAGAAAGGATATCTTCTATAACAACTACATCATCATCTACAATTCTATTATTTTGCAGATGCTCAATCAATCTCTCTAAATCCTCAATCCAGTCTTCAACAGGTTTCATCCCACTTTTGAAATGATTGACAATGGGTGCTAAATCTATGGATGGTGCTTCCTGCTTGAGAACAGAACATAATCGCTGAGCGAACTCAATGATAAATTTTCTGCTTTTAATAACATCCTCTGAGGAGATATCTAGTTCGGAAATTCGCTCCAATGCATCTACTTCCAGGGTTAACAAAGCGTCATTTAACCTTTTTAGAAGTTCTCCCTCTCTTTGAAGTTTTGTAGATATGGCTCCAAGGTCTCTCATGTGTACCCACCTCCTTTCTTGATTATAAAAGCTACCTTTATTTAAATCCTTCATTTAATTCCTCCAAAATTTCCTCAATACCCTCCTCTTCCTCAAATTTCTCGATTTCTTCAGTTTCTTCTACTGGAGGGCGAAAAGTTTCTCTAAGAGCTTCATCTGTCCAGCGTATTGTTACAGGTAGGTTTATCTCAATATCCGGTGCGCTCCAGTTAAGATGTGTTAATCTATATGCATCTTCTGCTATTTTAACCGCATCAAAATCACCCCCAATGGTTTCAACTACTTTCAATAAGATGGTTCTGGCAGTACGTCCATCGGGTGTATCCCATTCTCCAGGTCTTCCCGTAGTCGTAAGGATTACATCGTTTGGATCGAGGACTAAATAAGTTCCAGGGAGGGGATTTTGAAAATAGGGATACGATTTCGCCTTCGTAAAAAGTCTTATCGGTTTATGAACCTTCCGAATCTCAACCACAGAGCACTTAACATCGGAAGGGAGAATATTATTACTCTTCAAATAACCCATTGCAGCACGGAGTCCATCGCTCTCACTTTGCCACCACCTGCCATCTCTGTGAATGACAATGCTTTTGATCTCAAAACCTTCTTCTACAATCCTTCTGATATTTTCTATAAGTCTTTTTTGAATCTCTGGTTTTTTAATCGCCTCTTGCATACGACCACGTGCAATAGCATGCCCAAGTTCTGTCCTTATAAACCTACCCCCGGTCCCATACAGGAAGTGATAACATATATGACCATAAAGTGTATCGATACCGATATATAAATCATAATGCAATGGCTCAGCAAGGACCCAAGGCTTAATTCCTACTTCAGTTAATATAGCAAGGACTAAATTCCTCAACTGACTCTTCGCTCGCTGAGGATTATATTTCTTGCATATCTGTTTTACAGTCTTCTCTGAAACGCACTGTGAAAACATAGGGTGTATAGTTTCTTTAAGATCGGTATGAACCCTCTTATAGAAACGATCCCATAGGATGATAAGAGCAAGGCATTTAGGATGACTATTCTTCACTTCCGTAGCAAGCCTTAATAGCGAAGTGTCCATCCCCTCTCCTCCCCCTGTTCGATAAGCACGTTGTTGTAAAATGTTCATAGTTTGTCTTGTTTGTAATCGTATCTCCTGTTCCAAATCCTTAAGAAATGTTTCCCGAGTAGGTCTATCAATTGTATCAGGATAAAGAAGCACGATACCTGGCAAAGGCTCTCTGGAGTATGGACCTAGGTTATAAAGGAGAGCGATCTTTTTTGACCCAAATCGAACAATGCCAGCATCAAACATTCCACTTGCTTTGGGAGGGATCCATCTAGGAAACGGGGTAAGGATCTCGCTATTCCCAAACTCTAAACTGGGAGGCACAAAGACAGTTCTTTCTTTAATCAAAGGATCTTTTTCGATTTCTATATGAGTGCCACCATACTTTATATCTGTAAAATAGTCTAAAAATTTTTTTATGTTATCAATACGCTCTTTGGGGGTCATTTGTGGTTTAACCGAACATCGTTTCACCCCTTCATATTCAGTTATGAATACAGGGAATAACCGAGATTCGGGCACTGGTATAGAGCGATCTCTCCCAATACGATCTTGAACAAATACAGCTCTATCGTTCGGATTAATCTTTAAACCTGGATACCTTTCATAATAATATTGGAGCACAGTTTTGTCCGATCCTTCAATTGTACAATTTGCAACTGTGCTCCCTGTCTTCCCTGCATATCGGCAGGGTATTTTTATAGTCCCATTATCTCTAATAAAAGAGGAGCGGTCTTCAATTGGAACTTGAAGATCAAGATGCTTTGATAAGACTTCTCCTCTATCCGAATCAGTATACTCTGACAAGGATTTACGTCCGATATATCGTGTTCGAACATCTACCGCAAGATATGGTTTATCCTCTATTAAAACTACACCAAATTTGTATCCTCGATATGCATTTACGATATCGTAAGGAATATTCTTATTCTCGGGCTCTTGCAGGAAGAATAAAGTCCACTCGGCTCGCCAGAATATGTTTTCTAATGATCTGAGTTTATCTGTAAAAACCCTCTCCAACATTCTACAGACAAGCTCTCTCTCGACATCTTTAGCTTCTTCTATTGAAATCTCAACAACTTTATCACTTACATCAATATGGTAAACACGATCAGGGACATCTCTTAACTCGATAGAATTAGACGGTGCATTTTCTGCGGGAATGAGAAATCCTGGGAACCCATATTTGGTTGTAGGATAGACAGCGCATCTTAAAATGTGCCTCCATAAACGGTCTGCCCATCGTTGCATTCTAATAGGTCTAAGATTATCGTCTGGGATTCTTTCTCTAAGTTTCAGAACCCTAAATCGATAGCGGGAATCTGCTAACCCCTCAAGGCGAAATAAAGTTGCTGCTAACATTTTTACATCTCTGTTCATACTTCTAACTCCCTTCGACATATTCCTTTAAACGGGCAATGAATACAAGATTTCTCCGTATAGGCAAAATCAAGGTCATCAAGCGTTAAATGCAACATTCTGTCTAATGTCAATTGAAGACTATCATGGTGTATTTGTTGGTGGAAGTATTTCATTCGAGAGATACTTTGGCGAATCAAACTCAAAGTATATTCTTTTATATTCTCATCTATCGTGAAAGAAAGTTTTTTAAGGGGTGTATTTCCAAAATATATGAAATGAGCATTTATGTTATGTAAGGGTATTTCGAAACTGAGATTTGCCCAAAGCTGATAGACAGCAGCTTGAAATTCTGGTTGCGTAATCCAATAAGTGGGTTGATTAACATGAGCCGATGTTTTCCAATCAAATATAATAAACTGCCCTTCTGAATTAAGAAAGGCTAAATCTACCCTTGTTATAACTTGAATCCCATCAATTTCAAATCCGGTAGCCCCCTGACCATAAGTTGGGGGTTCAATCCATGTTTTGGAGCTTTTTAAAATCATTTTATCAATATTCTCATCCCTATTCCATGCGGCAAATCGTTCTATCCAATCCTTCATATCTTGAATTGCACTTTCCAGCGAATTTCTGGATACATCTTCTTGATATAAGTGCTCTAACAATATAAAATCGCTTTGTTGATAGCTATTTACTTGTCTTGTTAAAAGATTCTTTTCCACAAATTTAAGAGATGAGTTCCACTGATCTTCCATCTGATTTATATAGTGTGTTAATAAGTCATTTAGAAAAATCTCATATCCCTGATGCCTTCTTTTAAGGTATTCTGCAATAATTGAATGAAAAATCTTACCTTTCCACATAGAGATGCTGGTTACCCTCCTCAAAAAAGCAATTTCCTTTAATAGAGGGTTGCGACTGTTAATCCTTGCTGGAGCAAGATATTGAAAATAGTATCTCCTTTCACAGGTATGGAGAATTTGGTCCCGACTGATTGACCATACTAATTCCATTTTTGACTAACCTCCAACACCGTTTCACCTAACTCGTTCATATACGCATTGCGTATATCCTTCCAATTTGGTGGTATATACGCAGTATTGCGTGTATACATGCATTTTTATGTTTTGCCCTTTGCCTCTGCCTGGACTTGAACACGTTTGTGGAAAAATATAGAGGCAGGGCCAGAAATTAGATAAGCTATAGAAATGGCCCATAGCATAAAAAATGGATGGACCATAATAACCACCATCAATAAGACAAAAAGGACCAGGTTCTGAAATGGCCTGTGCTTTACCCATTGTAGGTCTTTGAAACTGTGGTAATGGATGTTGCTGACCATTAAAAAGGAGAGCAAATAAGAAAGGCCCAAGATAACAAATTGTGTTACACCTGCACTAAATTGCCACTGTTTGCAGATGTTTATAGTCAAAATAATAGAAATGGCCGCTGCTGGGATAGGAAGCCCAATAAAATAATTTAGATTTATCTTTTTGACCTGCGTATTAAATCTGGCAAGTCTTAAGGCACCACAAGCAACATATAAAAATGCCGCTAAAAAGCCAAGCCTTCCCAATGGTTTAAGGGTATATGTAAAGGCAAGGATGGCAGGTGCTATCCCAAATGTCACCAAATCACTTAAAGAATCATATTCTGCCCCAAATACAGTTACAGTATTGGTCAACCTGGCAATACACCCATCTAGCCCATCCATGAAGGCAGCGATAAGAATGGCTATTATAGTCTTTTCTGGATGTCCATTAATGGCCTCAATGATCCCATAAAATCCAGCAAATAGGCTAATTGTGGTTAGTAGACTTGGTAGGATGTATACACCCTGCTTCCTTTTCCTTTTCACTGTAAGTACCCGATAATGGTTTCCCCTGCCTTCACCCTCTTGCCTAGTAGGGGTTCTAACCTTATGTTAAGTGGTAGATAGAGGTCAACACGGGAACCAAAACAGATTAAACCAATACGTTGCCCTGGGCTTACCTCATCGCCCAATTTTAGGTAGCAGATGATCCTTCTGGCCAAAATGCCTGCAATTTGCACCAATATATAGGAAAAACCCTCCTTCTCAAAGAGGATAAGATTGGCCTCATTTTCAGAAGAGGCCCTTTCTTTAAATGCAGGTAGGAAACGTCCCTTTTTATATCTTATCTCCTTGACCCTACCTGCCATTGGGGCACGATTTACATGAACATCCCACAAAGACATAAAGATACTGATCTTTTTTACCTTCTTTCTAGAGATAGGGTCATGGGACTCCCCCTGGAAGACTACCCTCCCATCGGCAGGGGAGAGGATGTAGTTTTCATTTTTTGGGATGTCCCTTTTTGGGTCTCGAAAGAAAAAGGCCATGAATAGTCCAAATATACCAAAAAAAATGGCCCATTGATAAAAGTTACAACCTATCGCCAACCCAGATAATAAAAGATTTGGTGTAATAAATAGCCAACCTACTTTGCTCATTCTTTTAGCCAAGGCATCATCTTTCTCAACCTTCCGCCAACCTCCTCTGCAAGATGGGAAGCCTCCTTTCTCTTTAAGGCATTGTATACAGGCCTGCCTGCCTTATTTTCCAATATCCACTCCCTGGCAAATTCACCAGATTGTATCTCAGCCAATATCTCCTTCATTTTTTTTCTTACGCCCTCATCTATTATCCTTTTACCCCTTGTCATATCACCATATTCTGCAGTATCGCTAATAGAATAGCGCATATGCTGAAAGCCACCTTCATAGATCAGGTCAACAATCAATTTTAATTCGTGTATACACTCAAAGTAGGCAATCTCTGGCTGGTATCCTGCCTCTACCAGGGTCTCAAATGCCGCCTTCATAAGTGCTGTTACCCCACCACACAATACTACTTGTTCCCCAAACAGGTCTGTCTCTGTCTCTTCTTTAAAAGTGGTCTCCAATACACCTGCCCTAGTAGCTCCAATCCCCTTTGCATATGCTAGGGCCCTTGCATAGGCCTCCCCTGATGCATCTTGCTCCACTGCCACAAGGGCTGGCACACCTGCCCCCTTTTCATACATCCTCCTTACCAAGTGCCCAGGCCCCTTGGGGGCCACCATAATCACATCTATGTATGGAGGTGGGACAATCTGATGATAATGGATGTTAAACCCGTGGGCAAAGAGGATTGCCTTTCCCTCCTTTAGATGAGGCTTTATCTCACTATTGTAGATAAGGGGCTGAATGTGATCTTGTGTAAGGATGGCAATCAAATCACCATTTTTTGCTGCCTCAGCAGCAGATACAGGACTAAAGCCATGCTCTATGGCCAGCTTATAGTTTGGCCCCCCTGGTCTTTGGCCAACAATTACGTTTAAACCACTATCCCTCAAATTTAGTGCATGGGCGTGTCCTTGGCTACCATAGCCAATTACAGCAATGGTCTTCCCCTTTAGGGCATCAAAGCTTGTCTCTGAATCATAATAGATTTTCATTATTCCTCCCCTTTTTCCTTAAATGCCTTCCTGGCCCTAGGCAGTGCTACTGTACCAGTGCGGGCAATTTCCTTAATCCTAAAGTGCTTCAATAGTTCAATAAATGCCTGAAGTTTATTAGCATCCCCTGTAATCTCCACTGTGTAATAATCAGGGCTTACATCTACTACCTTACCACGGAATATATCTACAATACGTAGGATCTCGGCCCTATGTTCTGGCGCAGCCCTTACCTTAATTAGTGCCATCTCCCTTTGTACTGATTCTATCTCTGATAGGTCAACTACCTTAATAATATTAATTAGCTTGTTCAATTGCTTTTTTATTTGCTCAATAATCTGTTCATCCCCATTGGTAACCAAGGTAATACGAGAGATTTTGGGGTCAATTGTCTCGGCTACACAGAGGCTCTCGATATTAAATCCCCTGCCACTAAATAGGCCAGCTACCCTGGCAAGTACCCCTGGTATATTTTCTACTAATAATGAAATAGTGTGTCTCATACTAAAAGCATGTGTGAAAGCGGTGCACCTGCTGGCACCATAGGATAAACATTTTCCTCCCTTTCTATGACAAAGTCTATAAAAACAGGGACATCTTTACTCAACGCCTCCTTAATGGTAGCCTCTACCTCATCTGGTTTGGTGGCCCTTAGGCCTACAGCCCCATATGCCTCAGCCAGTTTTACAAAATCTGGTGAATATTCTAAGGATGTTTGAGAATAGCGGCCCCTGTAAAATAGTTGCTGCCACTGACGCACCATCCCCAAATAGCCATTATTTAAAATAGCCACCTTAACAGGTAACCTATAGCTTACAGCCGTAGCCAACTCCTGGATATTCATCTGTATGCTACCATCTCCAGCTATGTCTATGACCAACTTCTCTGGAAAGGCTGCCTGTGCCCCGATTGCTGCAGGAAAACCATACCCCATTGTCCCCAATCCACCAGATGTAAGAAATGTCCTAGGCCTATCAAATTTGTAATACTGGGCTGCCCACATCTGATTTTGCCCTACTTCTGTAGAGACTATTGCCTTTCCCTTAGTTAGCTCATAGAGTTTTTCTATTACATATTGAGGTTTAAGTGGCCCACCTTCTGGCTGATTATAGGATAGGACGTGTTCCTTTTTCCATTCCTCAATCTGCTCTAGCCAATCCCTGTGCTTGTCCTCCCAATCAATATTGATATTTGAAAGTGCTTGGTTTAACTTTAGGAGTGCATCCCTACAATCCCCAACAATGGGGACATCTACTATTACATTTTTACTGATAGAGGCCGGGTCAATATCGATATGGACAATCTTTGCATCAGGGGCAAATTCCTCTAATTTTCCTGTTACCCTATCGTCAAACCTTGCACCTATACCAATCAACACATCACAATGTATAACTGCCATATTTGCCTGATAAGTACCATGCATCCCTAACATCCCCAGCCACAAGGGGTGGTTTCCAGGAAACCCCCCAAGCCCCATAAGGGTATTGGTTACAGGCATGGAGAATCCTTCTGCCAGCCTCCTTAACTCCTCATTTGCCCCCTTTGAATAGATGACCCCACCCCCTGCATAAATTACAGGCCTCCTAGCGCTTGCAATCAATTGGGCAGCCTTTTTGACCTGTCCTATATGTGCCTTGTATTTTGGGTTATAGCCAGCTAGCCTTACCTCCTTTGGATATTCAAATTCTGCCTTTGCCTGTTGCACATCCTTTGGTAAATCAATCAAAACAGGACCTGGACGTCCAGAGCCAGCAATATAAAATGCCTCCTTTATGGTCTTTGCCAGTTCATTTACATCTTTAACCAAAAAGTTGTGTTTGGTGCAAGGCCGGGTGATCCCCACAATATCTGCCTCTTGGAAGGCATCATTACCAATCAACTTTGTGGGTACTTGTCCTGTAAATACCACAATAGGGATAGAGTCCATGTATGCAGTGGCAAGCCCTGTTACAGTATTGGTGGCCCCAGGCCCAGAGGTCACCATGGCAACCCCTACCCTGCCCGTTGCCCTTGCATAGCCATCTGCAGCGTGGATGGCGGCCTGTTCATGACGGACAAGTATATGTTTTATAGGTGAGTCATAGAGGGCATCATAGACATCTATAATTGCACCACCGGGTAGGCCAAATATGATGTTTACCCCCTCTTTTATTAAACTCTGGATGACTATCTGTGCCCCTGTTAATTTCATTTTATCTCTTTCCTATATTTTGCCAAAATTGCCTCAATCTTATCCTTCCCTGCTAACTTTATTTTTTTAAGCCTCTTTTTTTCTAATTCCTCCTCTGGTGTAAGGTATAGACGCTTGTTATACTCTTCTATCTTTTTTTCCAATTCTAAATGTTCCTCCCAATATTTACGTAAGGTCTCATCATGATTGATAAGCCTCTCAATCAGGGCCTTATCCCTCTCCTCCATTGCCTCCTCCTAAACAAAGAGTTTTATAGGTAAATAATGCATATGTCAAGTTGGCATATTTTTGAGTTCTGCATCTGATGGTCTTATATAAAATGGGGTTAAATTCATTTTATCTTCTATCTCTCCTTTCTTGATCTTTTCTAGGGCTATGCGACCAATGACCTCTGCTTGAATACGATTTAGGTGATGAGGTGGAAAGATTGCTAGATCCTTCATCTTTCTTTCTATCAGGCCTTTATAGACTAATACACCTGTACCTGCAAATATAGTCTTTCTCCTAATCCCTTTTATCAGATTAAGTGGCCTTATACTGTAGTAGGGGGAGATTCTCTCTAATTTGCCTTGTTTTGATATATATAATGCAGAAAAAACCTCATTTTTTTTGGCATCTATCATAGGGCAGATGAGGTAGGGAGAAAATACAAAGTTCCATGCCAGTGCATCTAATGTGGTTACTGAGACTATTGGCTTATCTAAGGCATAGGCCAGTCCCTTTACAGTAGCTATCCCAATACGTATACCTGTAAAGCTACCCGGGCCCTTTGTAATGGCAAAGGCCTCTACTTCTGACAGGGTAATGCCTGTAAATTTTAACAAGATATCAATGATTTTAAAGATCCTTTTTGTATGGGTAATGGGGAGGTCTAAATCAATTTGCCCTAATAGCCTTCCATCTTTAACCAAGGCCACTGTACCAAGTAGAGTTGAGGTGTCTATGGCCATGATATTCATGGAAAAAAGGACCTCTTCACAATCCTTATGATGTCATTGTATGTGACCAAGAGCATAAGTAAGATCAATATAGCCAAACCAACATTTTGGGCAATCTCCATCGTCTTTATATTTAGTGGTTTTTTCTTTATAAACTCGATTAGATAGAAAAGCAGATGACCTCCATCCAAAATGGGGATGGGAAGTAGATTGAGGACCCCTAAATTAATAGAGAGCAGTGCGGCAAAGGACCAAAGGACAGCAAGACCTGCCTCGGCCCTCTGTGTAGCAAGTTGGGCAATGCCAATAGGTCCTGCTAGTGTCTTCAGTGAGATCTTTCCTGAAATGAGCTTTTCTATGGTAACGAAGGTGAGTTTTGTAATGGCATATGTCTGGACAAAGGCCTTTATAACTGCCTGCCAAGGTAAAAGGTGTTCTGTTTCTACTTCACCAGAGGCAATAATGCCAATAATAGGCCGTCTAATCTCCTCACCAAAGATATTTTTTGTCTTCTCTAACTTTGGGCTTACTATTAAACTAATAATTTTTTTATCTCTTTTAACCTTTATATTTAAAGGCCCCTTGCTATTTTGAATCTTGCTTGCTAGCTCCTCCCAGGTATTTATTGCTTTATCATTTACAGAGATGACTATATCACCTGCCTTAATGCCTGCTAATGCAGCAGGTGAGCCCTTTTGCACCTCAGCTATCTTCGGGATGAGGTGGGGGTATCCATAGAGCATGAACAAGGATACAAAAATAACTATCGCAAAAAGAAGATTTGCCATTGGCCCTGCTATGACAATCAAGGTGCGTTTTAAGAGGGGCTGGTGGATAAATGCATGGTATACCTCTTCTTTTGAGATCCTTTCATTTGGTGATTCACCAAGGAGTTTTACATAGCCACCAAATGGTATAGCGGATATGATATACTCTGTCTCACCAATCTTTTTTCCAACCACCTTGGGGCCAAATCCTAAAGAAAACTTTCTTACACCAACCCCACACCACCTAGCTACTAAGAAGTGCCCACCTTCATGAACAAATATAAGTAGGCCTATGATTACTATAGTCCAAAATACAGCCAATTTATACCCCCATATGCCTTCTTATCCACTTTTCTGCCTCATCCCTTGCCCATTTATCTACAGCAAGGATAGTCTCTAAAGAGATTGAGGCAACAGTCTCATGTCTCTCCATAACTGAGGCAATGAGCTTAGGGATATCAGTAAATTCAATTTTTCCATTTAAAAATGCCTTTATAGCCACTTCATCTGCGGCACTTAATACTGCTGGCATTGTTCCACCTATTCTAGCCGCTTCTAAGGCCAAATGCAAACATGGAAACCTCTCAAAATCCGGGGGAAAGAATGTAAGTGGTTGGGAAAATAGGTCAAGGGGTGAGATATTTATTGGAAAACGCTCTGGGTAATTTAGTGCAAAGGCAATAGGCAAATGCATATCAGGTACACCAAGATGGGCCATAATAGTCCCATCAGCCAGTTCTATTAAGGAATGAACAATGCTTTGGGGGTGAATCGCAATATCTATTTTAGAGAGTGGTACATCAAACAACCATTTTGCCTCTATGACCTCTAGACCCTTATTCATTAGGGTGGCTGAGTCTACACTGATCTTTTCTCCCATAGACCAATTGGGGTGCTTTAAGGTCATCTCTGGCGTTACCTTACTAAGTTCCTCCTTTTTTAGGTTCCAAAATGGGCCACCTGAGGCCGTTAGGATAATCCTTTTTAAATGGGCCCTCTTTTGATTATGCAAGAGCTGAAAAATGGCACTATGTTCACTGTCTATAGGCAATATCTGATTTTCTCTTTTTAATGCACCTACTATTAATGCACCTCCTGCCACTAGTGATTCCTTATTCGCCAAGATTACAGTCTTCCCTGCCTCAATAGCCGCCAAGGTAGGCCTTAGTCCACTTATGCCCACCATAGCAGAAACAACCATATCTACCTTGGGCAGTGTTGCTATTTCCTCATATCCATCTTGTCCGTAGACTATCTTAGGGTGTCTATCTTTGGGTAGATTGAGGCTCAATCTATTGGCTAGCTCCTTATTCATTACACAGACCAATTGGGGTTGAAACTTTTTGATCTGTGCTTGTAAAAGAGACAGATTTTTTCCTGCCCCCAAGGCAATTACCTTAAATCTTTTGGGAAAAAGACCTATTATATCTAAGGACTGCCTCCCAACAGAGCCTGTAGAGCCTAGGATACTTAAGTACCTTATCTCATCCATAACAAAACATAATATACTACAGGTAGGACAAATAATAAAGCATCTATTCTATCTAGCATCCCCCCATGCCCAGGCAGTATATGGCCTGAGTCCTTACACCTTGCATATCTTTTAATGGCAGATTCAAATAGGTCACCTATTTGCCCTGAAATTGCTATAATTAATGACAAAAATAGAATTTTTTCCAAAGATATAGGAAGCCACATAAGGCCTATAAAACCAAGGAGAATAGCAGAGAGGATCCCACCAATTCCACCTTCCCAGGTCTTCCCTGGACTTAATTGCTCATAGAGTTTGTGCCTACCAAAGAGATTTCCTACATAAAATGCCCCTGTATCACTAGCAAATACCGTCAATAATATCCAAAAAAGCCATATTTTCCCCTTTGGCAAGGCCCTTATAAGGAAGGCATGTGCCAAAAAGATATTGGGGTAAATTAAACCAAATATACAGATGGGAAGCAGTGAAAGTTGTTGTGGGGTATACTTATAGATGAGTATGAAATAGAGACTAGAGATTAAAACAAACAGATTAAGGCCTGTTAAATGATAAGGGTCAAAGGCAAAATATAAAATTAGACATGCACTTAAAAATACATGACCCCAAAACAAAAATTTTTTTGACTTAAGACCCCAAAGGCTATAGTGTTCATAAGCAGAGATTGCCCCTATGGCAAGTACAAAGAGAGAGAAGACCAAATAGGGGGCAAACAGTAAAATATAAAAGACTATAGGTAAACCAATAGTGGCAGTGATGATGCGCCTTCTGTGGGCCTTATTCTTGTTCAGGTATCTTGCCAAAACGCCTATTCCTCAATTGGTATGCCTTAAGTGCCTCAATGAATTGGGCACGGCGAAATTCTGGCCAAAAAATAGGGGTAATATAGATCTCGGTATAGGCCAATTGCCAGAGGAGGAAATTGCTTATACGCATTTCCCCACTTGTCCTGATAAGCAAATCAGGATCAGGGAGGCCCGCTGTATAGAGATACTTTCCAAACAAAGAGGGGCTGATGTCGCCAATGTTAATCCTACCCGCCAATGTGGCCTTAACTAACCTCTTTGTTGCCTGGACAATCTCTTGTCTGCCCCCATAGCTTAAGGCCAAATTTAATATCATACCTTTACAATCTTTTGTCTTTTTGATGGTTTCTTTAAGGATATTGTATGTGTTGGTAGGAAGTAAATCCAGTTCTCCTATGGCCATAAGTTGAATATCGTTCTTTAACATATTTTCCAATTCATCATTTAGATATTTATTGAGAAGCTCCATTAAGGCAGAGATTTCCTCTTTTGGCCTTTGCCAATTTTCATAAGAAAAGGCATAAAGTGTGAGGACCTTAATACCTAACTCCCTTGCTGTTTCTACTATCTCTCTTACAGATTTTACCCCCTCTAGGTGTCCCTCAATTCTGGGCTTACCGTGTTTTTTTGCCCAGCGGCCATTTCCATCCATAATGATTGCTACATGTTTTGGCAATTTCTCCTTAATTAGACCCTCCATCTAAAAATGTCTCTCCATTTCATAATTTTTAACAATTATCTCCCTTAGTATATTCGCCAATTTTTCCTTTTCTGTCTCCTTATAATTTTTTGTAGAAATGGGCCTATCAATGATAATCTTAACATGACCTGGCCTTATAAAGCGACCCCCCTTAGGTAGGATATGCCTGGTTCCTATAATAGTTACAGGGACAATAGGCCTATTTGACCTGAGTGCCAGTATAATCCCGCCTGTCTTAAAGGGCCCAATACGACCATCCCTGCTGCGGGTACCCTCTGGAAAGATAATGATGGAATTACCTTGATTGATCAATTCTAATCCCCTTTTTAGGGCCCTATATGCACTTTTTGCCCTTTTTCGGTCTACTGGGATGAAATCGCAAGACTTCATGGCCCAGCCCAAAAATGGGATATAAAATAGCTCCTTCTTTGCCATCCACTTAGACTTTACTGGTAGGATAGATAGGATAGAAAAGATATCAAAGTAGCTTTGATGATTCATAGCAAAGACATATGGGCCATTTTTATCTATATTTTCTAGGCCCTTTACACTTACTTTTACACCACTTACAAAAATGATGGCCTTTGCCCAAATTTTTGCTGCAATATAGCATACCTTATCCCTTACCTTGGGCAGGAGGCGGGCAATTACCGTAAATGGATAAAGAAAAATAGTTAATATGGCTATAAAAACAAATACAAAGATAAAACGTAGCATTCTAAAAGATCTTTACAAGAACCCTTCTATTTCTTGGCCCATCAAACTCACAGAAGAAGATCCCCTGCCATGTCCCCAGTGACAAATGGGCATTCTCTATGATTATTGTGATAGATGGTCCAATTAGGGTAGCCTTTATATGTGCTGGGGAATTGCCCTCAAGGTGCTTATAATCATATCTCCAGGGGACAATCTCATTGATAATATTTATAATATCCTCACTAACACTTGGGTCTGCATTCTCATTAATTGTCACAGCAGCTGTAGTATGGGGCACATATACCAAACATACACCATCTTTTACGTTAGACCTCTTTACCACCTCACTCACCTTGGAGGTAATATCTATTAGTTGTGTCCTCTTTGTAGTATTTATATGAATTGTCTCTACCATAATCTCCTCCAAATACTATTTTTCCTTTAGCTCAATAAATTTTAGAAATTCACTATCTGGTGTGAGGACAAATGTAGTCTTTCCGTTATTTAGACTCTTTTTATATGCCTCTAAGGAACGGATAAAATTATAGAATTTTTCCCCCTTTTTAATGGCCTCTGCATATATCTTTATTGCCTCCATATCCCCTTCTCCCCTGATCTTTTCTGCCTTCTGATAGGCCTCTGCCAGGATTATGGCCTTTTCACGATCTGCGTTTGCCCTTATCTCCATTGCCTTTTGTTTTCCCTCTGAACGGTAGCGCTTGGCCTCCCTTTCACGCTCTGCCCTCATTCTATCAAATACATGGCGTTCGTTCTCTGGGGGCAGGTCTGCCCTCTTTATCCTTACATCTATTACCTTAATTCCATAGCTCCTAGCCAATTTATCAGAGTTTTTGGTAACCTTCTCCATAAGTGCACTCCTTGCCTCTGAGACTACCTCAGTCAATGTGTGGACACCAAGTTCCACACGCAATTGGGAATAAATTATGTCATCCAAGCGGGATTGAGCACCTGCTATGTTTTTTACGGACTGATAAAATTTTAATGGGTCTATGATCTGCCATTTGGAATAATTGTCTACTACCAAATTTTTTTTGTCCTTGGTAAGGATTTCGGCTGGGGCAGCGTCATATACCAAGATACGACGTTCAAAATATATTGGTTGTTGGATAAATGGTATTTTAAAATGAAGACCAGGCCCAAAGACCTCCCCAACAGGCCTTCCTAATTGGATCAAGATGGCCTGTTGTGTCTGATCTACAGTAAAGAAAAACTGTGATCCAAGAATCAAAAGAATAAAGACAACTAAAATAATCCATGGTTTTTTCCCCACAACTACCTCCTATTTCTCAAGTTTTGGCAATGCCCTTTCTCCCAGTGGGAGGATGATCTTCTCTGTACCTGCTGGAATTACAATGTTATTGGTTTTGGAGAGAATTTTCTCAATTGTTTCTAAATAAAGCCTCTTTTTAGTAATAGATGGTGCCTTATTATATTCTTTAAGCATACTCAAAAATCTAGCCGTTTCACCCTTTGCCTTCCTAATCTTGGTCTCTTTATATGCTATGGCCTCGTTTATGATCCTGGCTGCCTCCCCCTTTGCCTTTGGCAATATATCATTCCTATAGGCCTCGGCCTCATTAATGAATTTGCTCCTATCCTCCTTGGCACTGGCTACATCTTTAAAGGCATCTATTACTGCCTTAGGCGGATGGACATCTTGAAGCTGGACAGCAATAACCATTATCCCTGCCTGGTATCGATCTAAGATGGATTGTAGTAGTTGTTTTGTCTCTTGTTGAATGCGGAATTTACCGATAGTGAGCACCTCATCAATAGATGTCCTTCCCACTATCTCCCTCATGGCCGCCTCTGCTGCATCCTTTACTGTCTTGCGGATATCTTTCACATTAAAGAGATAAGCAACCGGGTCTTTGATGCGGTACTGTATGATAAATTCCACACTAACAATGTTTTCATCTCCAGTGAGCATTAAGGATTCTTTAGGGATGTTCTTGTATCTTGCAGGTGGACCTACATCTATGGTCCTAAAACCTATTTCTAGACGTTGTACCTTTGTTACTTTGGGTTTTATTACTGTCTCAATGGGATAAGGCAAGTGATAATGAGGCCCTGGGCCAGTTTGTCTTACCATCTTGCCAAACCTCTTTACTACGCCCACTTCATCTGGAGAGACGATATAGATCCCTGAGGCCAGCCAAATTAGGATCAAAATGGCTATTAGTATAGGCAGACCCGAAAATTTTTGAAATCTTGAAAATTTTTCACGCAGCTGTTCAATGTCAAAGGGCAGATTGACCTTTTTTTGTCTTGAATATTCCTCCCAATCCATTGGCATAGCATCCTCCTTAAAATCTAAAATTAACAAAAATAAAAAAAGAGGCAAGTGTTACTTCCCCTTTTCTTCTACAGTTTAAAATTGTATTAATAAAAGATGCAAAACAAAGAACCTTTCTCTTTCAGCAAAGTAATTTTGGAAAATGGAACAGAAATTTTTTACAAAAGGATTAAAGGCAAAGAGACCCATATTAGAATCCTTCTTAAGGCCGGTGGTGCTAGGTATGACCCAGTAGGGAAGGAAGGATGTGCCCATCTCCTTGAACACCTTATACTTAAAAAGACCAAAAATTTCCCTAATGAATTTTTAATACAAAGGTATGCCCTAGAAAACTTTCTAGAATTTGGGGCATCCACTGGTCTGGAATCTTTAATCTTAGGAGGGGGCTCAATAGATAATATTGAGAGTCTCCTTTTTATATTAAGAGAATTTTTGATTTATCACAGATTAGAGAAAGGGCTTCTAGAAAAGGAAAAAATTGTTATTACAAGAGAAATGGGTATTTATCAAAAAATAAAGGCCTTAGCCCATATAAAACTTGAGGTAAAAAAGGCATTATTTCACAATCATACCTTTAGCAGAATAATAAATCCAGCCGGGACCCTTTGGACATTAAATTCTTTAAGCATTGAACATTTAGAAGGACATAAAAAGAAATTTTTCATAGCCCCCAATTTGTCTATAATTATTCTTACATCTATACCTTTAAAGGAGATAGTGCCAAAGATTGAGGGGTATCTTAGCCTTCCAAAAGGAGAAAAAATTATCTATCCAAAGCCATTAAGTGATTTTCCAAAACCTTCTAAAAGTTTGGTCTCTTATTCCTTTAGTGAGGTAACAGGATCTAAAAAAATGGAGGAGATGGGTGATAGATTAGAGCTTCTTGCTGTGATACCCAAAACGGAGATATCTCCAGGGTGGAATATAATTAGAAGAAGTTTAAAAGAGATTTTACTCAGTGAGCTAAGATATAGACTTTCTTGGAGTTATGATGTCTCTGTTATGGGTTTTAATTATAGGGATATCTATATTTTGGACATCAAAACCTCAGTTCCAGCCAATAAGGGGATGGAGGCAAAGGATCTAATTTTTGAAAAAATTTTAAATTTTAAAAAGGAAGAAAGGATTTTTAATTGCTTTAAAAAAAGAAGAATCTATGAATTAGAAAATCCGATAATTTTTCCAGCAAAGATTGCTGAAGAGGCATGTGCAGATATTGCTACATATGATGTAATCTTTACATTAAAGGAGGCAAGACAAAAAATAAAAGATTTTAGTTTTAAAGAGGCCACAAAATTAGTAGAAAAGTGGCTAAATCCAAATAGATTTTTGGTCTATATCCTTACCCCTTAACCTTGGCAGAACCAAAAGAAAGACCTATTGCCTTGGGTTATTAATCATGATAATCTAAAAATAAATGGGGATTGTATTAGAAAAGATAGATAAATATCGCTTTCGTATCCCTAAGCAGGGGAAGATGCGTACAGATGGAATCATCTATGCCAGTGAGGGGATGATAGAGGCGATAAAGCAGGATCAAAGCCTAAATCAGGTAGCAAATGTGGCCTGTTTGCCAGGGATTGTGGGTCCCTCTTTGGCCATGCCTGATATTCACTCAGGTTATGGTTTTCCTATCGGGGGTGTAGCGGCGTTTGATTTAGACCAAGGTATCATCTCACCTGGGGGAGTAGGCTATGATATTAACTGTGGTGTGAGGCTTTTGCGGTCTAACTTGACCAAAGAGGAGCTAGAAAGGGATATAAAAAAATTGGTAGATGCCATATTTGTCAATGTTCCATCAGGTGTAGGCTCACGTCGTAAGGACTTTAAGCTAAATCAAGCTACACTGAGGCATGTACTAAATGAGGGGGCAAAGTGGGCCATAAAGAATGGATTTGGAATAAATGAAGACCTGGACCACATTGAAGAAGGGGGGCATATAAAGGGTGCAAATCCAGAATTTGTCTCAAAAAAGGCACTAGAGAGAGGAAAAGACCAACTGGGGACATTGGGTTCGGGCAATCACTTTGTAGAGATAGGTTATGTAGAAAAGGTCTATAATGAAAAGATAGCTAGTGCCTTAGGTCTATTTAAGGGTCAAATAACCATTATCATCCATACCGGCTCAAGGGGCCTAGGGCATCAGGTATGCGATGACTATATCAGGATTTTGTTAAAAAGCAGTGCAAAATATGGAATTGAACTACCAGATAAACAACTTTGTTGTGCCCCTATAGACTCAGAGGAGGGCCAGCAATACCTCAGTGCCATGGCATGTGCAGCAAATTTTGCATTTACTAACAGGCAGTTGATCAGTCACTGGGTGAGGGAGACATTTGAAAAATTCTTTAATAAATCCTTTGAAGAGTTGGGGCTTTTTCTCATCTATGATGTCTGTCACAATATTGCCAAGATAGAGACCCATAAATACAAAGGGAAAAAGATAAGGGTGTGTGTTCACAGAAAGGGGGCTACGCGTGCCTTTCCCCCAGGGCACCCAGATCTTCCAAAGGATTATAAAGAGATTGGACAACCGGTGCTCATCCCTGGGGATATGGGCAGGTATTCCTATGTCTTGGTAGGGACAAAGGGGGCTATGGAAGAGACATTTGGGAGCACCTGTCATGGGGCAGGGAGGGTAATGAGCCGCCGTGAGGCCATAAGGTCTGCAAAGGGGAGAGATATAGAGAAAGAGATGGGCAAAAAGGGCATCTATGTGAGGGGTGCAGGCAGAAATACACTGATTGAAGAGATTTCAGAGGCCTATAAAGATGTAGCAGATGTGGTAGAGGTGGTAGATGGTGCCAAAATAAGTGCTAAGGTAGTAAGGCTTAAGCCTCTAGGGGTAGTCAAAGGATAGACTTTTCCTTGATCCTTATATCTGCCCCTTTCTTTAGATTTGACAACCAGCTATTGAAAAAGATTGCCCTTCGGACTGAGAGGAGGTCTTTTATAAACGACTCCCTTTCGGTCTCAAAGGCCTTCTTATCTGGTTCCTTGCGTTTTAAAAATTTTAATACATAGAAGTTTCCACCAATCTCAACCACCTTATCTAGATAAGGCCTTGAAGGGCCTAAAGAAAATAACTCCCTCTGGATGGTTGGTTTATAGCCTATCTTTGGGATATTCTCGTTAATGCCAAAAAAACCGGTCTCTTGTATGGTAAGCTTGCATTCCCTTGCCAACTGAGAAAATTCTTTTCCTTCTTTTAATTTATTAATAAAGCCTTCTGCAGCCTTTTTTGCCAATTCCCTTTCCTTTTCTTTTATATAATCCTCTTTTACCCTCTTTTTGATCTCTGAAAATGGTGGTACAGAGGCATCCTTTTCGGCAATAACCTGGGCCAAGAAATAGGAGTTTTGGGTCTTTAAGGGGGGACTTATCTCACCCCTTTTTAACTTCAGTATCTTTGGTATTAAACTATAATGAATACCTTTGGGATAATGTTGATTACTAAAAAAATCTGTTTTTCTTATAGGAATTTTAAAATCATCTGCTGCCTTTTTTAGGCTATTGTCCAAAATGGCCTGGGCATATAGACGATTAGCCAGTTCCTCTGCCATTTGATTTGCCCTTTCTTTTTTGATTCTTTGGACAATTTGTGTCCTTACCTCAGGAAGTTTTTTGGTATATGCCTCCTTTATATCTTCAACCTTAATAATATGGAATCCAAACCTTGTCTTTACCAGATCACTTATTTCCCCCTTTTTAAGAGAGAATGCTACATCTTCAAAGGGTTTAATCATTGTATTGCGCCCAAACCACCCCAAATCCCCGCCTTTGGCGGCAGTAGCCCTATCCTCAGAGTATCTCTTGGCCAATTTGGAAAAGTCCTCTCCTTTTTTTGCCATCTCCAATACCTTTTTGGCCTTTTTCTTTATCTTTTCAATCTTTTCTTTTGATGCATCAGTTGGTATCCTAAACAAGATGTGCCTTGCATGCACTGTCTTTGGCTGATAAAAATCTGACTGGTTTACTTTATAATATTGCTCTATTTCCTCATTGGTAGGTTTTATCTCTGGGATAAATTGCCTTTCAGAGATATTGACATAATCTATCTTTAATTGTCTGGGCACTAAATAATTGTCTTTGTGTTTCTCAAAATAGGCCCTTAGTTTTTCCTCACTAACATTGACCTTTTTGTTAAAGGCCTCTGGCTTAAAGGTTACAAACTGCAAATTAATCTGTTGTTTTTGCCATTTGTAGGCCTCATAGGCCTCTTTTTCAGAGACATGGGCCAGGCCCTGGATGGCATTTCGTAGGTAGGACAATATTAAATCTCCCTTTAGGTTTTCCTCAAACTGTGCAGGTGTGTAGTGATGTTTTCTTAAGATTGTTTGATAAAGTGTTGGGTCAAACCTCCCATTTTTTTGGAAGACTGAATAATGCGTAATAATTTCACGAACTTCGTCTTCAGAGGCAGAAACACCCATCTTTTTTGCTACTTGAATTATTAATTTGCGCTCAATTAAACTGTCTAAGACAGTTTTTTTGAGATTTAGTCTCTTGATCCAATCCTCATTAAAACCCTTAAAACGGGCCCTATAACTATTGATTACCTGTTCATAGGCCAAGGCAAATTCCTTGTAATAAAGTGGCTCTCCATTTATGTAGGCCAGGATACTGGCCTTACGGGCGCGAAAGGAACCCACACCCCAGAAGATAAATACTATAATAATTACTAAAAAGACAAACTTAATTAACCAAGATGTTGCATGTTTTCGCATCAAATTTAGCATAGTTATTTAACCATAGGGAAGACTATAGAGGGGGATTGCCTTTTGTCCAATTTTGCACCAACAGGCCGGCCACAGCCCATACAATAATATTCATACTTATCACCTTCAGGCAAGATCAATAAGAGCCTCTTTTTCACAGGCATTGCCCGTCGACAATGTGGGCAATAAAGAGAAGTGGCTTCAAACTCCTGATAATCTGATTGGGTTTTGGTCTGCATAATTATACCCCTTTATATGCAGATTTAATTAGACCCCTAATATAGTCTTCAGGACTGAGCAACGCCTCTCTTGTAATCTCAAAGATATCCTGTCCTGTACGATCCTTTACCAGTTTGAGTCCTAATTCTAGGTCTTTGGCAAATCTTTGGCATATAGAAATTATATCTAAATCCTCTTTTATAGCATGTGTCAATAAAACATCTATTGCCTCATCACAAAAGCGGCATTCTAAACCAGTTTCCTCAAAGAAATCCCTTTCAAATTCTCTAATTTCTTTAATATACTTTGCCAGTTGTTTAAATGCATAATCTATATCAAAATAAAACTTGTGATAAAAATCAACAATTAATGAGATCCTCTCCTCTGTGAGTCTTAAACCATATTGTTTGGCCAAACCCTTAGATTTATTATCAATTACCCTCCTTAAATACTCCTTTTCTGCAGCAATTGCCTCCCAATAACGTCTCTTATATGAATCTTCTGTGTGGCATTCCAATAACCTTTTAAGCTCCCCGACTGGGTCCTGCACTACCTCCTTTGTAACGACAAATTTATTGATATTGGTAGATGGAAGTGCCTTTTCAAAGGGTAGGATGCACCTTTCCACCACACTCACCAGAGCTCGGGCCCCTGTCCCTTCAGCGGCTGCCTTTTCTGCAATCAGCCGGAGCGCCTCGTCTTCAAAGACAATGTCAATACCATAGGCATGAAAGTCTTGTTTTTTTGCACTGATAATACTGCTATTTGGATTCTTTAAGATTTTATAAAGGTCATCTACCTCCAAATTGTCAAATACTACAAGTACAGGGAGTCTGCCAATAAATTCTGATTCAAAACCATACTTTATTAGGTCTTCTGCCTTTACATATTTAAGATAATCTTGGTCTTTCTTAGAATCTATTTTGGCCCCAAAGCCTATACCTTGTCGATTAAGGCGTCTTTTGATGGTCTCCTCTATTCCATTAAATGCACCACTCATGACAAAAAGGATATGACGTGTATTAATTGTTTTCTTTTCACGTCTTCCAGTACGCCTATATTTCTCTAGTGCCTCAAGCTGTGAGATAGGGTCATAAGGCGTTCTTAAATCTACCTCTGTCTCCTCCATAGGTTTTAATAGGCAACGTTGTACACCCGTGCGGGAGACATCTGGTCCAATAACATTTCCACTGCTAGCAATCTTATCAATTTCATCTATGTAAATAATGCCAAATTGGGCTAGTTCTACATCCCCATCTGCCTGATGCACTAACTCCCTCACCAGGTCTTCTACATCACCCCCTACATAACCCGTCTCACTAAACTTTGTGGCATCACCCTTTACAAAAGGCACACCCAACCTTTGGGCTATCAATTTCACCATATAGCTCTTACCTACCCCTGTAGGGCCCATCATTAATATGTTGTTCTTGATATAATTTGTGTATTTCCACCCTTGGTGTCTTTGGCTAAGCCAATATCTCACACGATTAAAGTGGGTGCAAATTTTGGTAGCCAAAATGGCCTTTGCTTGATCCTGTTTAATTATGTATTGGTCTAAGTAGGCAATCAATTCCTCAGGTTTTAAATCAAACTCTATTTTAGACAATATACCCTTTCCAGGATATTTCTCTTTTTCTTTTGACTTTGGGTGGGGAAAGGAGGTGGAAATTATCCTCACTCTATGACCGTATTTTTTTGCTAAATATTCATTTAGCTCTTTTTCTAATTCCTTTTGCGATGGCAACCCATCGTGCATATCATTATTTTAAATCCTCATTGTCCCTTTGGCAAGGTATTGCATGTATCTAAAACCTGTGTTAAAGGTGCTTTATATTAAAAATAAGGAGATTATTTGGCAGAGGGGATGGGAATACATCAGAAATTGCAGAGCTGGGCTTCCAATTTCTAGAAAATTGCGCAATCTACATGGGATGCATATAATAAACGTGGATTCTAATCAAAGGGTGAAGAATTTGTAGAAAAGCAATTGCCAAAAAAGTTATGAGACCACTAATTCAAGTTGCGCTGGACTTAATAGATAAAGGGCGGGTACTGAATATAGCTGAGATAGTAGCCCCTTATGTGGACATTATAGAGGTAGGTACCCCACTACTTAAGGCAGAAGGGATAAAAATTATAGAAGTATTAAAGGAAAGATACCCAGATAAGTTATTATTGGCGGATACAAAGACCATGGATGTAGGGGCAATAGAGGCAAGATTGGTATTTGATGTGGGTGCAGACATCATGACTGTTTGCGCTGCCGCTGAAATAGAGACTATATCAGCCGCCATAGGTGAGGCGCAAAGGCAAGGTAAAAAGGTAATGGTGGATTTTATTGGGGTTGAAGATAAGATTTTAAGGGCAAAAGGCATTGTCCCGCTCAGGCCTCACTATTTCAATCTACATACGGCCATTGATGTACAGAGGTCTAAAGGAAAGTCCTTTGAGGAGATAGGGGCATTTAGCAAAGCATTTTCTGTACCACTGGCCATTGCCGGCGGATTGGTACCTCAAGATATTGCAATCCTGGCGCCCTTTAGCCCTTCAATTCTCATCTTTGGCAGTTTTATTACAAAGGCATCTGACCCAAAGAGGGCCGTTTTGGAAATAAAAAAGGAGATAGATAATGTATTATCGTGAGATCTTAAAGGAGATAATGAATATAACAGATAGAATCAGCCCTGATGAATTTAAGGAATTTATAGAAATTGTCATAAATTCACCAAGGATCTATGTAGTAGGGGCAGGGCGCTCTGGTATGGTGGCCAAGGCATTTGCCATGCGTTTGGTCCATCTGGGGATAAAGGTATTTGTAGTAGGTGAGACAGTTACACCAGCACTGAGGGAGGGGGATACGCTCTTGGCGGTCTCTAGCTCAGGGAAGACAGCATTGGTAGTTGAGACTGCAAAGGCGGCCAAATCCTTAAAGGGAAAGGTAGTTGCCATAACAAGTGACCCTGATGCACCTTTGGCAGGGCTGGCAGACGCCATAGTACTTATTCCCACAAAGGTAAGGCCAAAGGAGTATCCCCATTATGAGGTGGGTGAATTAATGGGCACTCCATTTATGCCCTTAGGTACGCTATTTGAGACATCTGTTATGATA
>Ga0190286_1000190_pt1 | contig 29752 bp, 28 predicted proteins | sample 48691834_MG_FD_183241 | JGI IMG/M metagenome (GOLD analysis project Ga0190286, IMG submission 183241) | Hydrothermal vent microbial mat bacterial communities from Southern Trench, Guaymas Basin, Mexico - 4869-18-3-4_MG | ecosystem: Environmental > Aquatic > Marine > Hydrothermal vents >... | reverse complement strand
GAACAAGATGGATGCCGTGGATTATAACAAGGAAACGTTTGAAACCGTGAAGGCAGAAATAAGCGAACTTTTAAATTCGTTTGGCTACGCTGCGGAAAGGATGCTGTTCATACCTGCATCGGCGATGGAAGGCGATAACATTTACAAGAAATCTGAACGAATGGAGTGGTATAAAGGTCCAACGTTAATAGAGGCTTTAGATGGAGTGACGCAGGAAGGAAAAGAGAAACCACTGAGGTTTGTTGTTCAGGATGTTTATGAGGTGGAAGGAGAGAAAATAGTTGTTGGAAGAGTTGAATCAGGCATGTTAAGAAAAGGAGACGAAGTAATTTTCGAGCCTTCTGGCATTAGAACAAAAATAGAGGAAATAAAAGTCTTTGAGGATGAATTAGAAGAAGCAGCAACATGGGACTGCGTTGGAATTCTCATCGGCGAAGAAGTAAAAAGGGGAGACGTTGGAGGAACGGTAGAAAGTCCACCAAAACCGGCGAAGGAATTTTATGGCGAAGCTGTTTTGCTCGGTAAGAATCTGAAAAAAGGAGAGCCAATAGAACTAAGATGCGGAACTGCAAAGGTGAGATGTGAGATAAAAGAGATAAAAGAAAAGATAGATTCAGAGACCGGAGAAGTGATGGAAGAAAATCCCGAAGAGATAAATGAGCACGATGCGGCAACAATTGTTTTTGCTACGGAGCCGTTAGTCGTAGAGAAATTTGTAGAGATTCCGGAACTTGGAAGGTTCGTTCTAGTGAAAAACGGAAGGAATATAGGGGCAGGGGTGGTTCTGGATGCAAACTTTTAAAAAAGTTTGACCAAAAACGCTGCGCAAGCTTCGCAACAAACTTTTCTTTTTAAGCGTAAAAACAAACTTAATTTTGGTGATAAATATGGGAATAAGAGTAAAAGCGAGATATGAGAATAAGGTATTGAAGCCGTTGGAGGGATTGGATTTGAAGGAAGGAGAGGATGTGGAGATAGAGGTGAAGAAAGCATTGGTAGAAGAGTTCCATGGAAAAATGAGAATTGACAAAGAAATTGCGGATGAAATAATAGAGATGGAGATATGGGATTAAAGCTCAGAGAATTACCGGCCAATGAAGAAATATTCATAGATGCGAACATATTCTTATATTCGGCATTTAAACATCCTGTTTTTGGAAATAAGTGCAAAAATTTTCTTATCAGGATAGAAAAAGGGGAAATAAAGGACTATACTTCTGATTTTGTGCTGAATGAGATTTTTCACAAACTAATGATTGCCGAGGTTGTCAAGAAATTTGGGATAGCGGCAAAACAAGTTGTCAGATTTGTTAAGAAAAAGCCAGAAGTAATTGCGGAACTTGAGACAGTTTGGACTGAGATGGAAATCATAAAAGGTTTTAATATATCCATTTTAAACGGTTCGCTATTCCCTGACTTCATTAAAATATCCAAAAAGTATTGGTTAATGGCTACTGATGCTTTTCATGTCGCCACAATGAAAAGGCATGGAATAACAAACATCGCCACAAATGACCCTGACTTTGAGCGGGTGGAATGGACAAAGGTTTGGAAGCCATGACTGGGGAAAGAAATAAGGGAACGTTTCTCGTGTTAGGAATAGATGCAGCAACATGGACAGTTATAACACCGAATTTGAACAAGCTGAGAAATTTCAAGCGATTGATAGAAATAGGCAAAAGCAAAACAATCACCCTGAAGGAGAAACCAATATCTGCATCTGTCTGGTGCGGCATGTTCTCAGGTAAGCTTCCAGAGGAGCATGAACATGAAAGCTATGTGATTAATGGCGAGATAGTGAAAAGAGAAGACATAAAAGTGGATTTTATATGGGATGTTTTAGAGCGAGAAGGAAAGAAAGTAAAAGCATTGAACGTGCCTTTTGTTGTGCCACCTTACTCTTTCGGGGTAGATTTCAAGCCAATAGGTTTTGGATTGCCAACAAACGAGAAAGAATGGAATGAGGAGTTAGAGAGAGTTACGGAGAAGACAAAAGAGCTTTTAGCCGAGAAGCCTGATTTGCTTATCTCGGTTTATACGTGTTTGGACAGGATTCAGCACTTCCACTGGGGTGAGGATTACGTTGTTGAGTGGTATAAGAGAATGGATGATAAAATTGGAGAACTAATATTTGATACGGGTTTTTTAGATGAGAATAATAAGTTAATTGTAATTTCAGACCACGGATTCTGTTCTTTTGGCGAGGCGAAGGTGCAGACGTTGCCTGAACAGACGCCGGAAGGGAAATTGAAGGGCGATCATCATGAAGATGCTTTCTTGGTAACTGTGAATGTGGATTATGAGATAGAGAGACCGCAGGATGTGTTTTTTGCGATAAACTTTTTTGCAAGCAAAAACCTTTACTAAAAAACACTTTTTCTTTTTCACAAAAAGAAAACCTGTGCTAAAAGAAAAAATAAAAAAGGAGAGATAAAGATGGTCTGTGTTGTTGGTTTAGGCTATGTTGGCTTGCTACTAGCTGAAGCTTTTGTGATTGAAAATAAATCAGTGTAATCAGTGTAATCTTGTGGTTATAAAAATACCATGTCCGAAATCGTGAATCAAAGCCTGCAAAAAATAGCAAAAGGCACCGGCATCATTTTCATCGGCACGATAATTGTTTTGCTCTTAGGTTTTGTTGGAAGAGTTATTATTGTTAGATGCATAACACAAAGCGAATACGGAATTTACTCCTTGGCATTCGTTATAATAAGCATATTTGTCACAATCTCCACTCTCGGGCTACAAGAAGGCTCTACAAGATACATCGCCTACTTTAGAGGGAAAAATGAAGGAGGAAAAGTAAAAGGCATTATTTCTTCATCAATAAAAATCGCTTTAACCGCAAGCATCATTTTTTCCTTAATTCTTTTTCTCTCCTCTGACCTTATTTCCACGAATGTTTTCCATAGTTCAGAGCTTTCTACACCTTTAAAAATTTTCTCCATCGCCATCCCTTTCACTGTTTTAATTGGTATTTTCACATCTTTTTTCCGGGGATTTGATAGAGTAGAGCCCAATGTATATTTTCAAAATATCCTGATGAGTGTTATTTACATCATGTTTTTAGCTGGAGCAGTTTTACTTGGCTTATCTTTCTTTGGGGTACTCTATGCATATTTAGCATCGGTCATGTTTACTTGCATGGCTTTTGCCATATATGCAATCAAAAAATTACCTTTACCTACTTTTTTTGTAAAGAAGGAAGCTGATGCAAATACTGCTACCGCTATCAACCCGATTGGAAAAGAATTACTACTTTTCTCATTACCTCTTCTTGCCGTTGCAATGCTCAATATGATCATGAGCTGGACAGATATCTTGATGCTTGGCTATTTTAAAACCGCTGATGTTGTTGGGCTCTACAATGGAGCTTTGCCTCTTGCTCATCTAATTCCAATGACTCTGAATTCAATGGGCTTTATTTATGTTCCAATCGTTTCAGGGCTTTATTCAAAGAAATTGATAGGAGAAATGGGGCAAACATATCAAGTTCTAACCAAATGGATTTTTTCTGTTACAATTCCCCTATTTTTCATACTTTTTTTATTTCCTGAGACAGTTTTGAATCTTCTTTTCGGGCTAAATTATATTCAAGCAGCTTCTGCATTAAGGATTTTAGCCTTAGGTTTTATGTTTCATGCGTTTCTTGGCTTAAATGGGCTTAGCCTGATGGTAATGGGAAAGACGAGATTTTTAATGCTGAATAGTTTATCAGGAGCTATATCTAACGTAGTTTTGAATGTGGCTTTAATTCCTATCTTTGGAATAGTAGGAGCAGCTTTTGCTTCCCTTTTATCATATAGTGTGGTGAATATTCTTAATTCAACAAAACTTTATCAGCTTTCTAAGATACATCCTTTCACGAGAAATTACGTGAAACCAATAGGAATAAGTATAGCTCTTTTAGCTTTAATTTATGCTTTTACCTCTTTTCTTAAAATTGATTTTTGGATGCTTCCCCTTCTTCTATCTCTCTTCTTATTTGGATATGGTCTTTTGTTACTTTTAACCAGAAGCTTCGATAAAGAAGATATAGATATGATTCTTGCGATAGAGAAAAAGGCGGGAATAGATGCAGAGCCAATAAAAAGACTTATAAGGAAATTCGTCTGATTAGATTAAATTTTACTCAGAGTCCTTAATTCTGTAATTCTTTTTTTAACCTTAGTTTTTTCAGTTTCTCTTTTTCTCGCCTTGAGAAAGTTTAATGTTTTTATTAATTCTCCCTTAAGTTTTTCAGCTACCTTTTTCTGTTCCATAGATATATCTCTAAGCTCCATTGGGTCCTCCTTTAAGTCATAAAGTTCCGTACGACCTTCTCTATAAATTAACTTATAACGATTGGTTCGGTATGAATGTATCGCTTTACCCTTCTTTAAGTATTCTACCTGATTTGGATCTGCGCATTGTATTCCTTGAGATACTACAGGCTTTTTGAATGGGTTTGATTTTAAAGGGCTTTCGCCCATAAATGTCTTTGGATTGTCTATTCCCAGTATATCCAGAATGAGCGGAGCTATATCTACTAATTCTATCTCTTCTTCAAACTCTCTACCATTCAAATCGTTAGAAATGTCTGATAAAATCTCTTTTGAGCTACTCCAAATTATTAGAGGAACATGCAGCATTTCATCAAAAAGAGTGACTGGCTTATTCCCACCACAATGTCCGTAATAACCTCTTTCACCAAGCGCTTCTCCATGATCTGAGGTGATGATCAGGACAGTCTTATTAAGATCACATAAGTTTTCTATGGTCTCTAATAGCTCTCTTATCTTATCATCAACATATCTAATTCCATTATCGTAGAGATCGATAATAATTTTCCTTTCTTCTGGAGAGATGGCGGATGGATTCTGCTCTCTTTTGTCCATAAGTTTTTTAATTTTTTCATTATCAATTTCTTGGCTAAAATAAAATTTTTCGGGTATATATGGCTCATGTACGTCCATGTAATGAATCCAAAAATAGAATCCCTCTAAAGAGCCTTTCAAATAAGAAATAACTGTACTATTGATTTCTTCTGCCTTAGCATAGGGATAAATTATTTTATTCCCTCTGTGAATCCTTTTGAGAGAGCTATAAACTTTTTTGATTATCCTGTAAGTTAAGGAATCTTTGCCAATATAATCGATCAACTGTTTTTTAGTTTTATCGGTCAAACCTTTTTGTATGTTGGTTACACCCATTGGATCCACAAACTTACTGAATCCTTTACCATAATTGTAGACTGAAAACCAAGGATTGGAATGCACACCTACTGTGAAAAACCCCGCTTTATTTAAAAATTCTGCTAAGGTACGCCTTTTAGAAAGATCTGTATAATCCCTTTCCGGAATTGAAGGATAAGTTGATGTTTGGATAGCTGTAATTGATGCTGTGGTATAAGGAGCATTTGCTAGGGCTTTTTTAAACAAGATACCTTCCTTGGCTAATTTATCTATATTTGGAGTTGTATCTCTCCTATATCCATAACAGCCTAAATGGTCTGCTCTAAGGGCATCTATCGTTATCAAAATAATATTTTCAGGTTTCATCTCATCCAAACCTTTAAGTAACATTTTATAATGGATATGTTATTTGAGTTATTTGATATACCTATATAAAAAGATGATGGGAATAAAATTAAGGAGGGTAGAGAAGAGGCATGATTGAAACCGAAAAAATACCTGTCGTCATCCTTTGCGGCGGTATGGGCACAAGACTAAAAGAAGAAACGGAATATAAACCAAAGCCTATGATAGAAATTGGCAGAAAGCCTATTTTATGGCACATAATGAAAATATATTCGGCTTATGGGTTTAAGGATTTTATTCTCTGCTTAGGCTACAAAGGAGAAATAATCAAAAGTTATTTTTATAACTATGAGATTCTAAATAACGATTTTACGGTTGAATTAGGCAGCTATAAGCATGTAGAAATTCACAGTAACCATAAAGAAAAAGGCTGGCGAGTTACTCTGGCTGATACCGGTGAAATGGCTTTAAAAGGTTCGAGGATAAAGAAAATAGAAAAATATGTAAATGGGAATTTATTTATGCTTACTTATGGGGATGGTGTAGCAGACATAAACCTGCATGAATTACTGGCTTTTCATAAAAGTCATGGTCACATAGGAACAGTAACTGGTGTCCGACCTCCGTCAAGGTTTGGTGAAATGATAATTAAAGGGAATAAAGTTGCGTCATTTACAGAAAAACCACAGGTTTCTGAGGGTTTGATAAACGGTGGGTTTTTCGTTTTCAATCGAAAAATCTTTGACTACTTATCAGAAGATGACAATTGTGATTTCGAAGTGGGACCTTTAGAACAATTAGCCGAAGATGGCGAATTAACGGTATATGAACTCAAAGGAGAATGGGCGTGTATGGATACTTTTAGGGATATGGAATATCTTAATAAGTTATGGGAAAGCGGGAGAGCATTTTGGAAAAATTGGGATGAGTGAAGCAAAATGGAAAATCTAAATAAAGTATTGATAACAGGAGCTACAGGTTTCATTGGCTCTCATTTGACACATAGGTTAATATGGGAAGGATTTGAAGTAGGAATAATTAAGCGAGAAAATTCTGATACATGGCGGATAAAGGATTTGTCGGATAAAATAGTGGCTTATGATGCGGATTTACGAGATACGCAGGAAGTTTCTAAAGCAGTTTCGCATTTTAGACCAGATGTTATTTTTCATTTGGCTACCTACTATGCGGTGGAACACAACCCGGAAGAAGTATCTTTAATGATTGATACAAATGTCTTAGGAACAGTAAATCTGCTTGAAGCTGCTAAAGAATCTATGGTTAAGCTATTTGTTAATACAAGCTCCTGTTTTGTTTATAGAGAAAGCGAAAACAAGTTAAGAGAAAATGCGGATTTGAGCCCTCTAAATCTTTATGCATTGACAAAGATACAAGCGGAGCAAGCTTGCTCTTTTTATGCAGAAAAGTATGACTTGAAAACAATAACCTTTCGCATCTTCCCTCCTTATGGTCCCGCTGACCACGAAAGGAGATTAATCCCTTATGTGATAAGAAGCTTGCTTGAGGGGGAAAAGCTAAAGCTGACCACGGGAAAGCAGAGATGGGACTTTGTTTATGTTGGTGATATAATAGAAGCCTACTTTAAATTGATGAATATTCCTAATTTGCCTGAAAAACATGAGATATTCAATATTGGTACGGGGAACGCCGTCAGTGTTCGAGAAGTTGTAACTCGAATAAAGGAAGTTATAGGTACTGAGTTAGAGCCAGAGTGGGGAGCAATCCCCCATAGAAAGAACGAGGTTTGGTTTACCTGTGCGGACATAAGCAAGACCGAAATCTTTTTAAGCTGGCACCCCAAAATACAAATCTTAGGAGAAGGGTTGGAACTCACGGTAAAATGGTATAAAAACTTCTGGAAAAGGGGGAAGAAGGGATAAAAAATGAATGAGAAAAAGATTGAAGGCGTGATTGTAAAGCCACTGAAAAAGATACCCGATGAAAGAGGGTGCATTTATCACATGCTCAGAAGCGATGACCCGCTTTTCGAAAAGTTTGGAGAAATATATTTTTCGGTAATATATCCTGCGGTTATTAAAGGGTGGCATCTTCACGAGAAAATGACGCTGAATTATGCTGTAATACAGGGAATGATAAAACTCGTTCTTTATGATGACAGGGAAGATTCTTCCACAAGAGGAAATTTGATGGAGTTGTTTATCGGTGAAGAAAACTATTGTTTGGTTAAGATACCGCCAAAAATATGGAATGGGTTCAAAGGTATTGGCACTAAACCAGCAATTGTTGCCAATTGTGCTACAATCCCTCATGATCCTAATGAAATAGATAGGATTAGTCCATTTACGGACAAGATACCTTACGACTGGGAGCTAAAACATGGATAAATATTTTAGAGAAGTATATGGGGATAGAAAAGTATTAATTACAGGGCACACTGGCTTTAAAGGCAGTTGGTTGTCCCTATGGCTTACGGAGTTGGGCGCAAAAGTTATCGGCTACTCCTTGGAGCCCCCAACAGAACCAAATCTATTTGAGTCTATAAACCTGAAGGATAAGATAGTACACATTATTGGAGATGTCAGAGATGAAAGGCATTTAATTTCGGCTTTTGAGAGAGATCAACCTGAGTTTGTTTTTCATTTAGCAGCACAGTCGTTAGTGAGACACTCCTATAGAGAGCCAAGGTTTACTTATGAGACAAATGTGATGGGGACCGTAAATATTCTTGAAGCAATAAGGAAAACAAAAAGTGTAAGAGTATGCATAATTGTTACCAGTGATAAATGTTATGAAAATAGAGAATGGGTTTATGGATATAGAGAAATAGATCCTGTGGGTGGGTATGATCCATACAGCTCAAGTAAAGGCTGTGCTGAACTTGTAACTGCTTCTTATAGAAGATCATTTTTTAATCCAGAGAGCTACGGCAAAACTCACCATACAGCTTTATCTTCTGTTCGTGCAGGGAATGTCATAGGTGGTGGAGACTGGGGAGAAGATAGAATTGTCCCTGATTGCATAAAAACTCTATATAAAGGAGAAACTATCGTAATCCGTAATCCATTGGCAATAAGACCATGGCAATATATATTAGAACCTTTGTCTGGATATCTATTACTTGGAGTATTAATGTATAAAGATGGAGCTAAGTATAGTGATGCTTGGAATTTTGGGCCAAACAATGAAAGTATTATAACAGTAGAAGAATTGGTAAATCTTATAATTAAATATTGGGGCTGTGGTGATTATACAATAGATACTTCTAGTCATCCTCATGAAGCCAACCTCTTAAAGTTAGATGCAAGTAAAGCCCGTGCATTGCTTGGTTGGAAACCAGTTTATAATGTATACGAAGCGATTGAAAAGACTATTAATTGGTATAAGAATTTTTATAATGGCATGAGAAAAGAAGAATTGTATGAATTTACGGTTGAGGAAATTCAGGAGTACGTAAACTGTATGAGTGATAAATATGGAAGAAGGAGGGAGGTGACGAAATAAAATGTTAGCAATAAAAGCAGTCGTAAAGAATGGCTTGATAAAGCCGTTAGAAGCAGTAGATCTACCAGAAGACGAGGAGATTGTCATTTATATCTCAAAAGAGTCGCCCGGTAAAGGCACAATGATTCGGGAAGGGTTGAACGATGAGGAGCTTTTTCTTGCTGCGACTTTTCAAGCAGCAATAGAAGACGATCCGGAAGAAGATGCAATCTGGAGGAAGTACATCAAATGAAATGGAATATCGCAGTGGGAGATATCTTCGTTTATCTTGTACCATTTACAGATAAAGCGATGGAAAAGCCCCGTCCTGTGTTGGTAGTTTCAGGACAAAATTCCAAAGGAGACATCATGGTTCTTGCGGGTTCATCCAGGATTCATCAGTGGAATGAATCATGGCAAATGGTCATCCAACAAGATGATTTACGGGACGGTAGGCTGGATGATGCCACTGTTTTTCCATGTAGTAAGCAGTTGGTCGTTAGCCCTAAACTGTTTTCGACCAAAATTGGGAGCCTACGACCAGAAAAAATCGAGAAGACTCTACGCATGATTGCAGCGTATCAAACAGAAACATTTTATAAAACTGTCCACAAGCCAGTTCAGCATAAAGAATTTACCCCTGGCAAATCTTATATCCGCTACGCTGGGAGGGTCTATGACGAGAAAGAAATGATTTTTTTAGTGGATTCTGCCCTTGATTTCTGGCTTACAGCAGGCAGGTTTGCAAAACAATTTGAGACGGAATTTGCGGAGTTATTAGGAGTAAAACACTGCACTCTAACTAATTCTGGCTCCTCCGCTAATCTCTTGGCTATATCCGCTTTAACCTCTCCTAAATTAGGAGAGAGAAGGCTTAAACCAAGTGATGAAGTGATAACCACTGCTTGCGCCTTTCCTACCACTGTGAACCCGATTATACAGAATAATCTGATTCCTGTTTTTCTAGATGTTGACATTGGAACTTATAACATCCAGGCAGATAAAATCGAAAATGCTTTATCCGAGAAAACAAAAGCTATTTTTTTAGCCCACACCCTTGGCAATCCTTTTGACCTCGATAAAATTTCAGAAATCTGTGAGAAATACAACCTTTGGCTGATAGAAGATAACTGTGATGCTCTTGGCTCAAAATACAACGGAAAATATACTGGAACATTTGGACACATAGCTACATTTAGTTTCTATCCTCCTCATCATATTACTATGGGTGAAGGTGGTGCATTGGTAACCAGCGATGCACAGCTTAAAAAATTAATTGAATCTTTTAGAGATTGGGGGAGAGATTGCTGGTGCGAGCCGGGACATGATAATACATGCGGTAAAAGGTTTGGATGGCAGTTGGGAACATTGCCTTTTGGATATGACCACAAATATATTTATTCGCATATTGGCTACAACTTAAAAGTTACAGATATGCAAGCGGCAGTAGGTGTGGTGCAGTTAAAAAAGCTTCCCGAGTTTATAGAAGCAAGAAAGAAGAATTGGGGACTTCTTTATGAAGGATTGAAGAAATATGAGGATTATTTCATTCTTCCGAAAGCCGCAGATAAATCGGATCCAAGCTGGTTCGGGTTTCTATTGACAGTTAAAGAGAACGCTCCATTTTCGAGGAATGAGATTACGAACTACCTGGAAGAAAATAAGATTGCAACCAGGTTACTCTTTTCAGGAAATATCATTCGCCATCCAAGTTTTGAGAATGTTAGGTATCGTGTTTACAATAATCTTAGGAATACGGATTTTATAATGAATAATACCTTTTGGATTGGGGTTTATCCGGGTCTTACGGATGAGATGATTGATTATATATTGAAGAAGTTTGATGAGTTTATGGGAGATAAATTTGAATAGTATGAGCGAAGAATCTATGTCAACTGCGACTATTGAAAATAACGCAAAGGTTACAATCCTCCTTCTGAACTATAATGGGTGGAAGGATGCAATCGAATGCTTAGAGTCTGTCTATAAGATTACTTATCCTAATTGGGAGCTTATCCTTGTTGACAATGGGTCAGTTGATGGTTCAGTGTCAAGAATAAAAGAATGTGCTGCGGGCAAGATCCCTGTTGAATCTAAGGTTTTTGAATATGATGCGGAAAGAAAACCGATAGAGTCTATTGAAGAACTTTTCTATGATGAAGAAGAAGCAAGGGTTAAGGTATCGAAAAGAGACAAAGAATGGGATACATTACTTCTACATCAAAAACTTTCTATACTGCGAATTGAGAAAAATCGTGGGTTTACTGGCGGTAACAATATTGGGATAGAATATATCTTAAAAGAGAGAAAAACGGATTATATCTTGTTATTGAGCAATGATACAGTTGTTGATAGGGAGTTTTTGACCGAGTTGGTGAAGGTTGCGGAGAGTGATGAGAAAATTGGGATTGTTGGGGCGGTAAATTATTACTATGATAAGCCAGAAAAGATTTGGGCTTATGGGGAAAAAATCAATTTTTGGAAAGGAAAAAGTTATCATATCGACGTAAATGCGAGAGATACTGAACAACATAACATGATTGAAGAAGCAGACTATGTCGCAGGTTCATGTTTTTTGATTAAAAAGGAAGTAATTGAAAAAGTAGGTATGTTAGATCACGAATATTTTGCGTATTGGGACGAGGCCGATTGGTGTGCCCGTGCCCGTAAGGCAGGTTATAAGGTTCTTTGCCCTCCAAAAGCGAAAATATGGCATAAGATAGCCTCTACCAACAAAAAAATAAGCGGATTTTTTGAATATTATAATACAAGAAATAAATTTTTGTTCATGAAAAAATATGCAACACGAGTGCAATTCATTTCATTTATGCTATGTTTTTTCGTTTTTGATTTTTGGTTTACAAGTGGAATGCTTTTTTACCATAAAAACATAAAAGCATTAATTTCTTTTTATAAAGGGATAAAAGATGGACTTTTGCATATAATGAGGGGGTGATTAGACATGCTAAAAAAATCGGGGTGGTTTTATAAAACAGCAATTCAAACGCTGCACTATATGTACTTTGTCACGACAATGGAAGCAAGGATAATCTCGAGGTTCCTGGAGCTAAAAGAAGGGGACAAAGTTTGCGATATCGCTTGTGGCTCTGGACAGCAAGGCATTAAAATGGCAAAGCAAGGTTGTGAGGTTTACGGCATTGACCTGAATGCAGGAGCCATAGAAACCGCAAAATCGATTGCCAAAGGCTATGACTGTGATTTTCAGGTCGGAAATGCAGAAAAGTTACCTTATGATTCGAATATATTTGACAAAGTTGTATCCGTATGTTCATTGGAACATTTTAAAAACGATGAAAAAGCGTTAGAGGAAATGAATAGGGTATTAAAGCCGAGTGGCATCTTAGTTTTGACTGTTGATAGCTTCACATATAAGGGTATTAAAAAACATCTTCAAGAGAAACATAGAACCGATTGTAACGTAGTTAATTATTATTCAGTTTCTCAATTGACGCAGAAATTAGAAAAATATGGATTTAAAGTTTTAAAAAGCAAGTACTTCATAAATTCACCAATATCAAGTTTCTTCTTTACCCTGTCAATCAGAATTGGAGGTGGATACGTCTTTTTTAGCGCAATTTTCCCTATCACTTATAGTTTGAGCCTTTTTTCAGACCTCTTTTTTGGTCGCAGAAATGAGGGTTATATATTAGCTATAAAAGCGCAAAAGGTCGAATAAAAAGAATGAAAAATGAGAATATTGCTCATTGACCCTGGAACAAAAGAGCTGGGTGGAAATTTTCCCCATTGTGGCTTGGGGTATGTTGCAGCAGCCTTGGAAAGAGACGGTAATCAAATAACGGTGCTTGACATGGCTGTGTCGAAGCAAAAGGTACTCTCTAAGCTCCTAGGGTCAGGTATTGATCTTGTAGGCATTAGTGCCACTAGTTTTACCTTTACCAGAGCGGTGGGTGTCATTGAGAAAATTAAATCTATGAATAAGAATGTCATCACAGTCATGGGGGGACCTCATACTACTATTGCTATGGGTGACGTTCTGCAATGTGCCTCCATCGATTATGCTGTCTATGGCGAGGGGGAGTTAACTATGGTTGAACTAGTTCGATTGTTGAAACTTCAGCCAAATCCGAGTCAACACCGGCTGGCATCCATAAAAGGACTAATCTTCAGGTCGTCCGAAGGGGATACCGTGGTAAACCCTCCAAGGCCATGGATAACGGATTTAGACAAATTGGCTTTTCCTGCATTTCATCTCTTTAACATGAATCACTATCAGGTCTATCCGCTGATCACCAGTCGGGGCTGTCCTCATCATTGTATTTATTGTGCTGTCGGTGCAATCTGGGGGCGGAGGGTGAGGTTTAGAAGTGTAACTAATATCATTGAAGAAATCAAATATGCACAAGCTAACTATAATTGGTATCATAAATCATTCACCATACAGGACGATTGCTTCAACGCAAATGTTCATAGAGCACTCAAATTTTGCGAGCAGCTAATACAGGACAAGATTAATATAAAGTGGTCTTGTCCAGGAATAAGAGCAGATAATATGCCTTTAAAGTTGGCTATGAAGATGAAGATGGCTGGTTGCATTGGTGTCAGTATTGGTGTGGAAAGCGCCGACCCACAGGTGCTTAAGAACATCAAAAAAGGAGAAACCATTGAACAAATCTTAGATGGTATCAAAAACCTCGTCAGGGCAGGGATAAGAGTCAATGGAGGCTTTATGATAGGAAACCCCGGGGATAACCTTCAGACCATAAAAAAGTCCATTGAGTTTATCCGAAAGAGCTCGTTATCCACCGCTTACTTTAATACTGCTCTACCTTACCCTAAAACTGAACTTTGGGACTTTGTGCAGAAACACGGGAATTTTTTACATGACGATTATACCAAATTTCATCATTTCTCAAGTGAACCAATATTTGAAACGGAGGATTTCCCCCGGGCAGAGAGAATAAAAGCGTATAAGATGGCAAGGAGATTCTATCTAATACATAGGCTTAAGAGTGACTTGAGGATAGCAGTAATCCGTTTAAAAGGGCGTGAACTAAAGGAAGTCGGAGTAAGGGGGGTGATTGGGTTTATGCGCAATTACTTTAAGATTATTTTGGATATTCTATTGAATAGAGAGCAAAGAGTTTGAAAGTTTCTTGATGATTCACCGATAATACACTTGTGCACCGCCATTTGAATATATCCTACTGCTCTCATCGAGCAGTGGCGATATATCAGTGGTGTTCCAGTAACTTGTCCTAATGTGCTCATACATAAATCCATACATAAAGCCATAACGAACATTTGGGTATCCCAGGTAGATATACGAACTCTCTCTTACCTGGGTGGTGTTGGTCAATATATATTCATGTGGCATCATGGCATAACGAAAAACAAGTTTTTTATGCCACGTATCTGCATAGATTTTCGACTCTTTATTTCGATTTTTTGATATCCATTTCACACCGAAAATGTCTTGATCTGGATAATATGCCGCATAAAGACCAGCTTTATCTCGTGTATCCCCATACTCCTTAATCCACTCCTGACTCAGCGAAATCGAACCAGAATGACCCTCCGCCACCTCATAAACAAACCCAATTTGATACAACATAAATATCACAAAATACACGGATAATACTCTCAATGAGGTTCTCACACTTTTATTTGTCCACGATACTTTAACAATTCTACTTAACATCCTGAGAACCGTAATACCACCAATCACACAGAACGGCGCTAAAAAGATGAGTGCTATATGATACAATCGATTCATATGAAGCGCGCCTGAAAAGAACGGAACAGATACGCCAGCAAATAATATCGCTAAGTTTACCATAGAAAATGCAGCATACCCTCTTTCAAATTTAAGCTCCCTATATTTTAACAATAATACAATGCAACCTATAATAATAAGTATTTGATTGAGATAACAGATAACTCTGTGGACTTCGTGTAATACACCAGGTTCTGGTTTGGCAAGCATCACGTACAATCCCTCAGCAGCTTCGGGATTTAGAAAGTCCGTGTAGATACTGCTTGCAACGTGGTCACCTATGTGCACAATCGCGTCGAATGCAGAAGAGCTTGAAATATACATATACCATGACAGTGCAAATGTGATAAATAAGAGGACAAAAGTCAAACTGATCGTTCTATCTTCTATCTTTAAAGAAATTGGATTTGGATTCCCGACAAGGCCAAATTTTTCACGCTTTCTACTAAATTTGGAATAAAGGTCATCTCCCAATCTTTTCATCGCTGGATTTTCTGCTAAAACCAATATTACCCATGCTGTGATAAGACAGAACATGTAGATGTAAGAGGTTCCATAGTGGGATACCACGAGTGAAACACCAAAAACGATAAAAAAAAGTGATCGCTTTATTTTATCCATATTTTTGTCTATCATTGATAGTATCAAGAAAACGAGGAATAATTCAGCAATCCATTGCCTTCCTGGTTCTATGCAGCTCCAAAATCCAGAAAAGGACATAAAGAAGAAACACGATAAAAAGGCGATCTTATCATTTGTCTGCTTTTGAAATATTCGGTATAAACCAAGCGGCACTAAAGAAAACAACAAAGGATGAATTACTTTAAAGACCCATGTTAAATCCATATTTGAGATAATGGAATAAATTGTGGGTAGCATAACGACACTTAACATGGCATTGCAAGTACCATATATCGTTGGATCCCATATACCATTTATTTTTACCAAATTGCATAAATAGTATTCACCATGAACATCCCACCCAGTCAGGTACATTGATATCAGCCATCTGTGAAATAAAATAGAGATTGCAATTACAAAAACCGCTACGGGATATAAATTCTTTGAAATGGACTTATTAAAGCCGATTAATAAAGCAACTAATGCAATTACAACGATCATCAGCATCAAAAGAATGTTACTATGGTAAAAATTAACAAAATACGTCCCAAATATTGCCAAAAAAGGAATCAGAGATAAAAACAATGCTGGTGGTGATAGCACATCCCCAACGTCAATAAAACTTGGATCTGAGAAATCCTTGTCTCTCACATAACTTAAGATGCATAAGACTAACACAATGATGCTTATCGTAATTATTAAAAATGTGATTGAGATTGGTCCGGAAACACCGAAAAGGGGATAGACCGTATTCATAAACAATCCAGTGAACATCAAAGTCGCAATGCTTAGTCCAACGGTATATAACAGCGTCTCGATATTGCCGAGTTTGTGCAGTTTGAGAATTCTGAGGAGGAGAACTCCGGGTATGAATGTAAGATAAATAAAACCGATGAATTGTCTTAGGATTGGAATTTGTATGCCAATGGCGTTTAACCCTATCACACCCCACATTGCGAGTTGGATGGCTAATATTACTTTGAGAAACTTTCCGATTGCCCAATCGTTCATTTGAAGGGGGTTATTTATTTGCATGATTTTATTTCCTACGCACAGTATGGAGTAGTTACCTCTTTGTTAAAGTATTTGTTGTGTGAGTTTTATATCTTACCGTAACTCTTCTTTTTAACCCATAGGTTATCTCTGCGGAATCAGAATTGACGTGTTTTCATGCATGAATCATGTTAGGGCACAATATTTGCCAATTTTTCTTAACTTTATCACCGACCACGGGGCTTACACCAAAACAGTGTAAATAGAATCATGTAAAAACCGAAAATTATTTTAATTGTTAACCCATATATTTTAACCCATATGAAAATCCCGTTAAAGGTGCTGAGAACCTTCGAGCGCATAAAGAAGAGGGAGTCGCATCACATCGAACTGAAAACCATCAAGAACAACTACTATGTCTATCGCACAACGAGCGAATGGGATAAAGAGCGGGGGAAAGTCAGGAAGATAACTGAGTACATGGGCTCGATAGATCATGAGGGTGTATTCACGAGGAAGAAAGCGAGATCACGGGTTCAAGAGTCAAAGCGAGAAGTTTTTGAGTATGGAAACGGTGCGCTTGCATATCATATGATAAAGGATCTCGAAGATATTCTGGCTAATACACCCTTTTGCAACGAACTCCTCGCTTTTGCTATAATCAAGGCGATCGATCCGATGCCACTAAGGCTGTGTGCTTCCAGATGGGAGAAGCTGTATCTATCCAAACTGATTGATGTCAGCCTCACACCAAAGCATCTCTCCTCTGTCTTGAGTAGTATAGGTGAGGACATCCATACATGGTATGACCTCTTCTCAAAGCTCGTCACCAAAGAGGATCTTTTGCTCTATGACTTAACCGCCATCTTCTCACACTCAAAGAACTTAAAGCTCGCAGAGAGGGGATACAACGCAGATCATGAATACATCGATCAGATCGGCGTAATTATGGCTTTTTCTTCCATTACAAAGCTACCCGTTGGAGTGGATGTTTTTTATGGCTCTATGAGGGATATAACCACGGTTAGAGACTTCATTGCACGATTCCCGAGGAGAGACATCGGGTTTATCTTTGATCGAGGGTTCTCTTCGTATGGACTGTTGGATGACCTCCGCGGGGATGGAATACACTATATCGTCCCTCTAAAGAAGAATTCAACGCTCATCGATCTCAGATGGATGCGGTGGAAGGAGCCATTCCTCTATCGGGATAGACCCATTCGATGGAGTACAAAAAAGACCGGGCACGGCACCTTATATGCCTTTGAAGACCCTTTACTTAAAGGTGAGGAGGAACAAGCACTTCTCAGGAAAGTTGAAGCAAATATACTCACGATGGGAGAGTTTGAGCAGAAACGCAGACTTGCGGGCGTCATATGCTTGATCTCTGATATGGATAAAGAAGGAATCGAGATGTTCGATCTGTATAAGGGCAGAGAAGATGTGGAGCAGGCGTTTGATGCGATGAAAAATGAACTGGAATCAGATAAGACGTATTTGAGATCAGAAGAGGCGGTAAGGGGGTATTTCATGGCTACATTCCCCGCTATGCGGATATATTTCAAGATCTTGAAGAGGTTGAAAGAAAAGGGACTCTCAAACAAGATTTCTGTTGAGGAAGTACTGTTTGAACTCTCAAAGGTCACAAAAATTGTCGAAAAGAGCGGAAGAGAGTATTTCGCTAAGATTCCTAAGAGAGCAAAACGGATGTGTTCATTATTCCCCGAGGCTCTACCTATGGGTTAACTTGCGGAGTTATAGATCTTATATGTTTTTATGATAACAAATTATTGGGCAAAAAATATCCGATAAGTTTTAATAGAGAAGCGGTGAATAAAAGAAGACCATGAAAAAAGCATTAATCACTGGAGTAACAGGACAAGACGGCTCTTACTTAGCTGAATTTCTCCTGAGCAAGGGTTACGAGGTTCACGGTATTATTAGAAGAGCATCTACATTCAACACAAAGAGGATAGACCATATTATAGTGGAGCATCATGACCCTACTGCGAAGTTCTTTTTCTATTATGGTGACCTCTCCGATTCCGAGCAACTATCAAATGTAATCTATAATGTTAAGCCCGATGAAATCTACCATTTGGGAGCGCAAAGTCATGTGCGTGTTAGCTTTGACATGCCAGAATACACGGGTAACGTTTCTGGATTGGGTACTACCAGAATCTTAGAAGCTCTCAGACGAAGTGGAAACGAGGTGAGGTTTTATCAAGCATCAAGCAGTGAAATGTTCGGCGCCGCTCCGCCACCGCAAAACGAAGAAACGCCGTTTAAGCCAAGAAGCCCTTATGCTTGTGCCAAAGTTTATGCTTATTTGATGACTGTTAATTATAGGGAAGGATATAATATATTTGCATGCAATGGCACTCTTTTTAATCATGAGTCCCCGAGGCGTGGAGAGACTTTTGTCACAAGAAAAGTAACGATGGCAATAGCAAATATATTGGCGAAAAAACAGGACAAACTCTACTTAGGGAATCTGGAGAGTAAAAGAGACTGGGGTTACACGCCGGAATATGTAGAAATAATGTGGAAAATGCTGCAAAATGATGAACCCGAAGATTTTGTTATAGGGACCGGAGAAGCGCATTCAGTAAGAGAATTTGTTGAAGAGGCTTTCTCTTATGTGGGCTTGAATTGGGAAGATTATGTTAAAATAGACCCTACGTATTTCAGACCCACAGAGCCTGAGACATTAATTGCAGATGCGAGTAAAGCGAAGAAGAAATTGGGATGGAACCCGAAAATAGGATTTGAAGATTTGGTTAAGATTATGATAGATGCGGATATGCGCGAGGCAGGATTAGAGCCGATAGGGGAAGGGGATGAAATATTGGGGAAGAAGTTCCCGAACAGGTGGTGGGGTGTGGATTAATGCGTAAAAAGATTTTTGTCCCGGGCGGTAACGGATTTTTAGGGAAGAGAGTAGTAAAAAAGTTAGAGGAAAGAAATATTGACTACATTTCCCTCTCTTTAAGGGACGGCTATGACTTCAGAAACTTTAAACAAACGAAAGAATTATTTGAAGAAGAAAAATTTGATGCAGTAATCAACTGTGCTGCTTTTGTTGGGGGTATCCAGTTTGGTTATGAAAAGCCGGGAGAGATATTTTACAACAATATCCTGATGTCCACCTACTTAATGGAAGCTGCAAGATTGATTGGAGTGAAGAGATTCATCAATCCCATTTCAAACTGTTCTTATCCTGCTCGTTTAACAAAGGATTTTAAAGAGGAAGAATGGTGGGACGGACCACTTCACGAATCTGTTTTGGTGTATGGATTTGTAAGAAAAGCGAGTTGGGTGCAAAGTTGGGCTTATTATAAACAATATGGATTTGTAACAATAAATCTCATTCTGCCAAATATGTATGGACCCGGGGACCATTTTGAGGAGAAGCGTTCTCATGCGCTCGGCGCTTTAATCATGAAGTTCGTAGAGGCGAAGAGAAAAAATCTTCCAAGCGTTTTAGTATGGGGCACGGGCAAGCCGATAAGGGAATGGCTTTATGTAGATGATGGAGCAGAGATTCTTATAAAATCACTTGAAATAGAGCCTACAATAGAGCCTATTAACGTGGGTGTAGGCAAAGGTATTTCTATCCTGGAGCTTGCAGAATTGATAAAGGAAGTGGTGGGTTATAAAGGTGAAATAGTTTTAGACAGGTCGAAGCCAGATGGAGTGCCATATAAGACGATGGATAATACTAAATTAAAAAAGATATTTAAATGGGAGCCACCAACAAGTTTAAGGGAAGGGATAGAAAAAACGGTGGAATGGTATATAAAAACCTTTCTTTAAAATTTAAAAAAGAAAGCTTTACCAAAGAAACATTATACTTTTTACAAAAAGTAAAAGGAGAAGGGTTATGAAAACAGAAAAGATAATGGATGGGGATTCGACTTTAGCAATTGTAGTAAGGGAAGAAGATTGGGAGGAAGGATTAAACTTTGTGTCTTCCAAAGAGGAGTATCAACAGGTAGGGATTTGGGGATATAATAAAGGGAAGAAATTAGCACCGCATATTCATTTGATTGCACCACGACAAGTATTGCGCACTCAAGAGGTCGTTTTTGTTAAAGAAGGTCGTATAAGAGCCGATATATACACAGAAAAAGAAGAATTTTTAAAATCGGTTGAATTGGAAAAGGGGGATACCATAATTCTCCTTAATGGCGGGCATGGCTATGAAATATTAGAAGGTAATACAAGAGTGTTGGAAGTAAAAAATGGTCCGTACGTTGGAGCGGATAAAGATAGGAAGAGGATTTAACTATGAATAGAGAGATAAAGTTACATTTAGGATGCGGAAAAAGGTTTATTCCAGGATTCATTCACATTGACCTGGACGACTATCCGCATATAGATTACCAGAGCGACATCTCAAATTTATCTATGTTTGAGGATAATTCGGTGGATTTGGTCTATTGTTGCCATGCGCTGGAATATTTTGATAGAGAAGAGTCGAGGAAGGTTTTGAAGGAATGGCATCGAGTTTTAAAACCGGGTGGAATTCTCAGGATTGCCGTCCCTGACTTTGAGGCTTTGATTAAAGTCTATGCGCAATACAAAGACCTGAATATGATCTTGGGACCGCTTTACGGAAGGATAGTAATTAAAACTTCTGAAGGCGAAAAGATAGTTTATCACAAAACAGTTTACGATTTCAAATCATTGAAAGAGGTTCTCGAATCAGTTGGTTTTAAAAACGTTCATAGATATGATTGGCGTATAACCATTCATAAGGAGTACGATGATTTCTCACAAGCTTATATCCCTCACATGGACAAGGAACATGGGTTGTTGATAAGTTTGAATATAGAGTGTGAAAAGAAATGAATAAAGTTTCTGTGATAATCCCGACAAAGAACCGGATGGAAGATATAAAAAGATGCTTGGAATCTATCTCATCTCAAACACGTCTTCCTGATGAATTGGTGGTGGTTGACAGCAGCGATACAGAAGAACTTAAGTCGTGGCTGGATTCTTTTTGCCGTTCAAGATTTCCTGTGCCATTTAATTTAAATTTTAATTTTAAATATATTCATACCAAGGTAGGTCTGACAAAAGCAAGAAATACAGGTTTAGATAACAGTACTAAAGATATTGTTATTTATGTTGATGACGATGTAATATTGGACAAAGATTGTATAAAAGAGATTGTCCATGTTTTCGATAATGATTTAGAAAAAAAAGTTGGCATAGTATTTTGTTATAATTATGTATTGGACAAGAAGGATTTTATTGGAGACAATAAAATTCTCGGCTTTTTCAACCAGATTTTTGCTACCCTTTTTTTCCAGCGCGGATTCAGTGATAAAGGTGAATTCAAAGCCTCTGGTAATCATACAATTATTAATAAGAGAGGGGATAAAATTGTAAAAGTTGATACTCCTACTGCGGATATTTATGCTCTTAGAAGAGAGACATGTAATGAATTTAGATGGGACGAAGAGTTGCCGGGGGGTTTTTATGGCGATGATATTGACTTATCATATAGGGTATCGCGAAAATATCAAAATATCTATAATCCGCGAGCTAAAATGATTCACAAGCCCTCGCTTGTAAGACCTAATAAATCTGCACGAGCAAAAATGGCAATAGAATTTCAGTATTATTTCTTTATGAAAAACTTTCCGCAATCATTCAAATATAAATTCGCTTTTTGGTGGTCAGTATCAGGACTATTACTAAGTTCAGCAATAGGAATGATATTGCGCAGGGATAGCAGTGTGTTTAGAGGACACTTAAGGGGATTTATAAATATTATTAGAGGGAGAGTGTATCTGGGAAGTTAAAAGAAATATGACGCGAATAAATCAGATGGAACCCTGGATAGGCGAAGAAGAAAAGCGTGCCGTAATGGAATATTTGGACAGCGGAGGCTGGCTGACCGAATTCAAAAAAACAAGAGAATTTGAGCAGATGATTGCTAATTATGTCGGCAGTAAATATGCTTCAGTCGTCAATAACGGCACAGTTAGCTTAGTTATTGCCCTTATGGCTTTGGGTATAAGGGGCGGGGATGAAGTTATTGTTCCTGATTATACGATGATCGCTTCAGCCAATGCGGTTATTTTAGCAGGTGCCAAGCCTGTTTTAGTGGATATTGATCGAGCGAACTTGTGTCTTGATTTGGATCTTGTAGAAGAGGCTATCACACCAAGAACAAAAGCCATAATGCTTGTTACCATTAATGGTCGTTATCCCGAGATGGATAAATTCGTTGAGTTTGCTCATGATCACGATCTATTTCTCATAGAAGATGCTGCACAATCGCTGGGCTCAAGATGTGATGGAAAACATCTGGGCACTTTCGGAGATGTAGGCAGTTTCTCTTTTAGTGCTCCAAAAGTCATAACTACGGGTCAGGGAGGTGCATTAATTACGGATGATAAAGAACTTTATCACGGGATACTAAAAATAAAAGATTTTGGCAGAACTCAAGGTGGTGTGGATTATCACGAAACCATGGGTTACAACTTCAAGTTCACAGACCTTCAGGCTGTAATAGGAATCGAACAGATGAAAAAGTTAGATTGGAGGGTCGAAAGGAAAAAGGAGATGTATGAGCTTTACAGAGATTTATTAGAAGATGTAGATGAAATAGAATTTATAGATACCGATTTAGAAGATACATCGCCATGGTTTATTGATATTCTCGTAAGGGAAGGAAAAGAAGAAAGGGATAAGTTAGCATCGTTTTTAGATAAAAAGGGGATTGGGACTCGACCTTTTTATCCGGCTATTCATACTCAGCCGCCGTATTCTGGGGTGAAAGGGGATTTTAGGAATTCAGAATATGTTTCAGAACGGGGATTGTGGTTACCATCAGCTTCCTTTTTAAGTGATGAAGATATAGAAAGAGTATGCAAGGAGGTGAAGAATTACCATGCTTAAAAAAACACATTACAAACGCATAAATATAAATCAGCCTCTACAATACCGAGCGAGGCACAAGGCTTTTGCATTTCTACAAATTCCCCTTTCTTCGCTTTTGTTCCGGCTTACCCCTTGGTTAGCAAGCAAGATGTTCCGACCCTTTGTCATTGGCAGGTTTGTGGAACTTCCCTTTGTTTTGTTAAATATCGGAAGCATTAAAATTAGGATTCTTGACGTGGGCTGTTATGGAAATATCATTCCCTTACAATTGGCAAGCTTAGGTTATGAAGTATATGCTATTGATGTCCAAAAATACTATGCAAAGCATCCAAATCTCAACGTGATCCAAGGAGATATAACCCAAACATCCTTCCCTGATGATTTTTTCGATGTAATCACTGCCGTCTCAACTATTGAACATATAGGGCTAACACGTTATGGTGACCCTGCTTATAAAGATGGCGACAAAAAGGCTATGGCTGAGATTTTCAGAATACTAAAAGTTGGTGGACGTGTGATCATGACTGTCCCCTTTGGAGAGAGGAACATCTTTTATCACAAGAATATTCCCTCGCATAGAACCTATGACCTCCCTTCACTGAAGGAGCTTTTTTCCGAATTTGAGATTGAGAAAATGGAGTTTGTCTTAAAAAAGGAAGGCATCTACCACCTTACCTTATCAGTTGATGAGGCTTATAGAAATTATGCAACTGGGGACGGAGATTACTCCTGGCTCAAGGCAATTGCTTTGGTAGTGGCCTTAAAGAAGACAAGGCAAGGCAAAGCTAATCTAGCAGAGGAGGACGTATAAACCATGATCCAGAATCAGTCTTTTAGAGATAGTAATATACTGCTAATAACTATCGATTGCTTAAGGGGAGACCACTTAGGCTGCTACGGATATACAAAAAATACTAGCCCCAATCTCGATGCCCTGGCATCCAAGGGCATTCTCTTTTCGCAAGCGATTACGGCGGGCGGAGGCACTGCGGAAGCTTTCCCTGCTATTCTGTTCTCAGCACTTCCACCCCTAAGCCATCAAGAATTTGGAGATGGTGCTAAGTGGAACACCTCATTGGGAGAGATACTTAAAAGGAATGGATGCCGGACAGCCGGATTTCACTCTAATCCCTACCTGTCCAAGCTTTATCACTTTGATAAGGGCTTTGATACCTTTGACGATTATCTTGGGGAAAGGCAAAGTGGAATGGAAGCAGTTCGCCGAAAAGCGATATCTCTTTTGGGCAGAAGTAATTTTTGGTCTTTCCATATTATTAAATTTTACAACAAGTTACGCGACCTTACTGGTAGTATAAAACCTCCCTGCGCAACAGCAGAGGAAATAAATATGAAATCGCTGTCCTGGCTAAGAAAAGGAAGAGGAAAGTTTTTTCTCTGGCTTCATTACATGGATGTGCATCAGCCGTGTCTACCTCCGACAGAATATTTGAATCAATTTTGCCCCTACCCTGTGAGCAAAGCGAAAATATTGAATCTGACAGCAAAAACGAGACATAAGCCAAGAAAGGTTTCAACAAAGGAACTTGAGATCCTGATCAGCGTTTACGATGCATGTATCAGATATGTAGATAGGATGGTAGGACAGCTTTTTTCTGAGTTAAGGAAATTGGGGTTGTTAGAGAATACGATAATAATAGTGACAGCAGACCACGGTGATGAATATGGAGAGCATGGGTTTGAACATTATGGTACCTACGAGGCCCAAATTCATATCCCTTTGATACTCAAAATTCCTGGTGCAAATGAATGTAAAGTGGTTCCGAGACAGGTAAGCAACTTAGATTTAGTACCTACCATTTGCGATTTGGTAGGCATCAAGAGAGGGGAGCCATTCCGTGGCAAAAGTCTGGTTCCTTTAATAAGAGGAGAAGAAAAGGAGGGGCATCCTGTTGTCTTTAGCGTAGCTCTTGAGAAATCCCCTTTATATCATGATATATATATTTCTTGTAGAACCGAAGAAGGCTGGAAATACATATATGCCATTGATTATGGTGAGCATGGACCAGAGGTAAGTGTGGAACTCTATAATTTGAAAATTGACCCGGGAGAGAAGAAAAACCTAAAGGATATAGAAGAGGAAAGGGCTCAATGGATGGAATCGAAAATAATAGGGTATATGGATGAAATAAAACGTGACAGAGAGAAGCGAAAGACAATGCAACAGAAAATGTTAATTAAACAAAAGCTGAAACAACTGAAAGATTCAAAAATTATATAAATTTAAAAAACAGTTACAGTAAGAAACATGACATGAAAAGAGAAGAAACGTTAGAACAAAAAGAAAAAGAAATCCTTGTATCCATTGTGACGCCATCGTATAATCAAGCAGAATTTATAGAGGATACCATTCTAAGTATTCAAAACCAAACCTATCCTTTTGTTGAGCATATTATTGTGGATGGTGCATCAACTGATGGCACAGTAGAGATTCTAAAAAAATATGGTGATAATATTAACTGGATATCTGAACCAGATAATGGTGAAACCGAGGCTGTGAATAAAGGGTTTAAAATGGCAAGAGGAGAGATCATAGGATGGGTCAGCTCAGACAACACGTTAGAACTTGATGCTGTTGAGACGGTTGTATCGATTTTTAAACATCATCCCGATATTGATATGGTATCAGGAGGAGCTAATATCATAGATAAAAATGGAAAGCTTCTTGAAGTTATCCGCCCCCCTGCCATCTTTTCATTAAGAGGCTTGATTCTTAAAACCGGTGCTTATGGGATGTACGAACCAGCTACGTTCATCAAAAAAAATGTTCTTAAAGAAGTTGGTATGCTGGACTCAAGCATGAAGTATGCAATCGATTTAGATCTTTTTATCCGGATTGGAATGAAATACAAGGTAGAGCATGTACCACATATATTAGCTAATGTAAGATACCATCCAGAAGCAACCACATTAAGAAAATCAAAGGAGCAAAGGGCTGAGGTTCGTATATTAGGTAAAAAATATTTAGAGCCGTCCATAGCGAACTTTATTTTTTTAAAGTATTTTGGCTTGAAACGTTTTCTTAGTTATAGCATGCGGGAAAAGGGTGTTTACCATATATTGCAAAAGTTCAGGCAAAAAATTAGAAAAATTTGATGTTATGTTATTCTTTATCACTTAACCTCTTTAAAATTTAAAAATACTTTTCCCATCAAGGTTGAAATTCCCTTTTCCATCCAAAAGATCCAATATCGTAGGAGCAATATCCATAAGTGTAACATTTTTTCTAACAAAATCTTCATTTCTTAAATTTGATACTAAAAAGGTACCTTCTCTTTTATGCCCACCAGAAATAAGTTTATGGGTATAATTAGCACTTATAATGGAATTATGTATTGTCCAGTTTACACCATAATTCTCATTCAGTTCAAAGATAATATCAGGGAATTTGGAAATATATTTACCCGAGTACACTTCTTCTCTTCTACAAATCCATTTCACCAATTTTTCACCCGTGTCTGGGTCTTTAATCTCACGAAGTTCTTTGATCAGAAGATCGCGTATCCCTTCGTAATCCCTTTCATCCCCACTTTCTAACCCTTTATCTGTATTTAAATTAATATTTATACCGCCACATGGAGTCATTCCCGCAAAATCGGATGCAAAAGCCAAACTTTCATTCATATCAATAATAAATGACGACTTCTGCAACTCCTTACTTTTGGGAATGACTTTTGCTAATTTTATTGCTAGTTTTCCTAATTCGTGTTTATGAACAAAATCCAATGATTTTGCTTTCATTCTCTCTATTAAATATCTTATATTTGTATAGTTTGAAGTTTTAGCTCTCGAAATCAAAAGCCCCTTCCTCCTTAAAATTTCGTTTATGTTTAATAATTTGGTGCTACGCATACCATGTCCATGATCACTATGGACAATAATCACCGTATCAGAATCCAAACCTACGATGAATTCTCCAACTATCTTATCAAATAATTTGTAAAAATCTTTTATCACATTTTTATAAGGGTTATCGCCTGGATATGTAGGGTCATCTTCAAAACAATACCTCCAGAAAAAATGTTGTATCCTATCCAATGTCAGAAAGCATATAAAATATAGATCCCAATCATAGTCCCTTAAGAGTTTTAGTCCAAACTCTGCTTCTTCTAAAGTTATTTTTTCCGTTTCACCGCAAAACTTATCAAGTTCTCTTTTAGATGGAAAACCAACTATTCCTCCTAAATGTGGTACTTCATATTCTTCAAGAATGGATTGCGGATAAGCTTGCACCGTGCCATCTATAAATACTGGACCATTTATCATGATTCCATTCACCTGCCAAACAGGATATGCCATGAAAGGATTTATTATACAAACTTTCTTGCCAAACGTACCTGCGTAATCCCAATAGGTTCTTCCAGGAAGAATACCTGTGTCCATGTCACTTTTACCGCAGCGTTTATCTAAATAATCGATAGAACGCAATAAACCATGATTTGCAGGATTTAGTCCAGTATAAATACTGGCCCACGCTGGAACAGAATCAACAGGAAAAACAGATTCCATTTTTAACCCAACCCCCTCATTTTTAAGTTTTCTGAAATTGGGTAAGTCACTTTCGAATTTTGATAGCAGAAACCGATCCAAGCCATCTATTCCTATTACTATCACTTTACCCATTTTATTAGTTCCTCTACTCGATCTTCAAGTACGCATTTCAGATTGTTTAGAGGTATGGAACCATCCAAAATTACCATCCCTTCCTCTTTCCCCACGTCCAAATAAATCTTTCTCCTTTCTTTTAAATACTCTACGGATGGTGTATCATCTTTTCGCTGAAATGCTATCACTTCTGGTAAATCTATAAGAAAAGATAAGTCTGGTTTTGGGACGGTATAAAAGCATTTTTTGAGTGCCTTTTTTATTTCTGTCTCTGAGTAATCCATATCTATTGAGAGATCGGTAATTACCGTATCATACACATATCGGTCGCAAATGATATTTTTCCCAAATATCAAAGGAAGTTTGACCTTAAAAAACATTTGAAGTAAATAATCAAATAGCAAAATTTGCTGATATAGTTTAGATAAAAAAGAATATTTTACAATGACTTTTTTCTTTGTATTAGAATATTCCAAATAATCTTCAGATATATCTTTCCCACGCAGAAATAGCCTATCGCCAATGAAGATAAAGGGCTTCAATATAAGCGGATTTAATCTTCCGTATACGTATTTGCATTTAACTCCTTTTTTCTTTAGTAATTCTACCAGTTCTTTTGAGAGCGTTGTTTTTCCGGAACCGTCTATTCCCGTGAAGCATATCAAAAGTCCTTTAGTCTTCATTTCTGTCACCACTGATGAGTTTGAAATAAATTTCCTCTAGTTTTTTCCCAACAGCTTCCCATGAATAAGGCAACACTTTTTCTCTGTTTTTTATGTTTGTATCGTTTTTAATTTTCTTTAAAAGATTAACAAAGTCTTCCTCGCTTTTAGCAAAGAATAAACCATCACCTTCTTCAAAAGCTTTAGTTAACCCTTCATATTTAGTAGATATTACGGGCAGGTTACATGACATTGCTTCCATTACAGATAGAGGCATAAATATGCTATCATCCCTCATAACAGGGAATACGTAACAATCAGCCAACGCATAAACTTCTTCTATATTCTCAAAGTATCTATTCCATATAATACAACCACTATTTATCAATTCTTGATAGAGATTTTCATCTGTTCTGAAGTATGAACTGCCAACTATAATCACCTGATTGGTTTTATCCTGTAGTCTATTAAATATCCTAATACCTCTTGTCTCCTTAATGTGTCCCACGTGCAAAATCACAAATTTTTTTTTATCTATTCCGTATTTCTCTCTCAACTCTTCTTTAATTTTCGCAGAGGCGGGCACAAATCGTTCTGTATCCACGCCATTTGGCAAAAACTCAGTATTGCATCCGATCTCTTTAAAAATCACTTCACTCTCATGCGATTGCGTCAGTATTAAGTCCGGTTTAATTAATGGAATGAATGTTTTTAAAACGGGGTTTCTCAACAGTTTGAGACAATATGGATGTAGTGACGAGATTACAAGCTTTGCATCCTTATTACAGTAGATTTTGGCAATTCTCAACGCGACAAAGCTTGAGAGCGTAGGTGCCGTCAGGTAATGGATTATATGTGGTTTAAAATCTCTAATTTGCTTCCAGAAATGAGTTGAAAATATCTCTTTTACATTCACATTAAGTACATCGTATTTTTTTGATAATTCACTGGAAACAGTAGAAGCTACATTTTTGAATCCTTCATCTAATTCACTCCCATATTCTCCCAGCAGGCATATTTTCATGATATTACCTCATTGTAGACCTTCTCCGTCTCCTCAGCGATTCGCTCCCATGAATAATCCTCCACTTTCTTCCTCGCATTCTTTCCCATCTCTCTTCTTACATCTTCGTTCTCTAATAAATAAATTATCGCATCAGCAAGATTGTTTTCATCATTTCTTTTGGTGAAAAGACCGTTATATCTCCTTTCAATTATGC
>Ga0190286_1000189_pt1 | contig 29793 bp, 35 predicted proteins | sample 48691834_MG_FD_183241 | JGI IMG/M metagenome (GOLD analysis project Ga0190286, IMG submission 183241) | Hydrothermal vent microbial mat bacterial communities from Southern Trench, Guaymas Basin, Mexico - 4869-18-3-4_MG | ecosystem: Environmental > Aquatic > Marine > Hydrothermal vents >... | reverse complement strand
AAATGGGAGACGAAGTACCAAATAAAGAGTTAAAGAGGCGCACTAATTTGTTAAGGAAGCTAGATATTACAAAAAGAAGGCTCTTTTCTCTCCAAAACCTTGACAATATAGTTCATGTGTTGATTGAGAATAGGGATAATGATGGTTATTTAAGGGGTTACTCTGAAAACTACCTGCCTGTATATGTTAAAGGGGAAGAAGTACTTAGAAATAAAATAGTTAAGGTAAGGTTGCTAGGGTTAAAAGACAAATTGGTCTATGGAGAGATAGTTGATTAAGATGGAGGCCAAGGATCGTTTAATTTTTCCTCTGGATTTTTCAAGCCTTAATGAGGCCAAACATTATGTAGAACTCCTTAAGGATTATGTGGGACTCTTTAAGGTTGGACTCCAACTATTTGTGGCCGAAGGTCCAAGGGTAATTCAGACCATTGCAGAAGGTGCAAGTGCCAAAATATTTCTTGATTTAAAATTTCATGATATCCCAGTAACTATAAAAAGTGCCCAGAAAAATCTCTCGGAAGATTATATTAAATTTATTACAGTACACTGTGATCAAGGTCTTAGATTGCTAAAGGCCATAAGTGGGGCCTCTGATAGGATTAAAATGTTGGCCGTGACTGTTCTAACTAGCCTTAATACAAGGGATCTAATAGATATTGGTATTGATCCCAATCTCGCCAAGGATCCATCTCAGTTGGTTCTTAAAAGGGCTGAGTTAGCTTACAGGGCTGGCTGTGATGGTGTAGTTTGCTCAGGTCTAGAGGCCAAAGAGGTAAAATCAAGATTTGGAAGAGATTTTATAGTAGTTACACCGGGTATACGCCCCCAATGGGGTTTAATTGCTGATGATGACCAAAAAAGGGTTGTTACACCTTATGAGGCAATAATTAATGGTGCCGATTATATAATTGTAGGCAGGCCTATACGAGACGCCCCTGATCCTAAAGCAGCAGCCCAGAAGGTTGTTGAGGAAATAAAACAGGCCCTAAATGATCTGAAATTGCACTAGGCTGCTATATTAAATAAGATCCACAACCTCTTTTTCAGGCCCTGTCTTTGGGATTAACCTACCTCTTCAAATTCTGCAGAAAAATTTTTCCCTGTCTCCAATAATCCTTTGTATTTGCCTTGCCCTGGGCATATCTCTCGTGCCAGTGTTGGCCAACAGGCATATTCTTATATAAATCCTCCCTTAATGCCTCAAGCAACATCCTCTTTTTGCCCATAAAATCAGCCCCACACATTATCCTTCTGCCCGTCTTATAGGATAATCTCTTTATCCATTTAATTCCCTCTAGGCTCCTCATTAAGTGGTGATCAATGATTAATGTGCCTACATTATAAGAAAGTCTTTTGGCATTATGCCAAGCCCTGTCAATCTGGTCTTTAGAAAGCCTCTTGGATAAATAGAGGGGAGGGCCATCAACAATAGCAATATCAGGGTGCCAGGCTATAATTTGAGAAACGGCCTCATCATTTAAGAGTTGAATCCCAGGGGCATGGACAAAGACCTTATCCTCTTTAATCCTTGTCATAATCACAGTGGTTGTATGAAAGTCTTTGTCGCCGTGGAATACAGGCCCAGAAAAGGTTATTTCTCCCTTACTTTTTCCCTCAGCCATTATAGGTTTCTTTGCCAAGGCAGAAAATATAAACTTTGCCCTCTTTTCCTCTAATGGTGATAGGTGTGATATATCTTTAGTCCATATCCTTACATCAGGATTTAGATGGACTACCCTCTTGATATTGAGTTGATAGGGATTGGCATCAACCAAGGGGGTGTGATCTCCATGAAAATGGCTGATTATAATATCTGTGGCCTCAGTCCATCTTTTTATAATCCTATTTTGTATCCTCTCATCTACTGCCACCTGAAAGGGATGGGGTAAAAGCCCAAACCTTGTATACCCCAAGGCAACACCAGGATCAATGAGTATTTTTCTTTTCCTTGTTTCTACAAAACAACAAATTCCCCTTACACCTAAAGACTCAGTACCTAAAATTTCTATTCTCACTTTTTCATTTTTATATTAGCCCTGTGTACAACTTTCCTCAAGTCCTAAATGCCTTTTCAAAATCAATTTTGCTAAGCCTTAAGGCATACCGGATTCAAAACATTGGTAAGGCCCTTTGAGGTTATTATGTTGCTGTTCACCACCTTATATATTAATTTGCAGTTGGAGAAGGAGGTAATGGTCGTTTGCTTTATCAAAGTCACTAAAGCGGTATCTTGCCCTTAAAATAAGAGGCCACTGCCTGCAATTAAAGTGATAAATCAGCCCCAATTGATACCGGCGGACTGTTTCATTTAATAAGTCATATTTCTCATACCAATAACTTCCACTAAGACGTGTATTTTGATTAATATCGTAAGAAATTTCACCAAAATAGCTATCAGTGCTTCTACCTGTATAATACCCAATCAGTCTTCCCCGAAACCGATATCCGCTTTTATAAACATGATGTTCATACCACCAGCGACTGATATGGGCCTGTTCAAAACGCAATCCCCACTTATCTAATAGCCCCACTGCTCCTATACCTACAATATGTGCCCAGTGACTTGGAAAATTTCCTGCTTCATCCTCCCCTGCACCCTCCCAATATAAAACCACGTGGTTAAAAGGCCTAAGTCTAATATCAAATCCTGCCTTTTGATCACCCTCTGTTTTACTTGGAGAATAAACATTTTCCCCTTTTGGCCATAATATTTTTGATAAGGAGATCTTTCTTCCCTTTCCTCCACACATAATACTTCTATTGATACCTATTTCCAAAAAAGGGAAGGGTTTAAAATTTATCTTCATGCCTACTAGCCAAGGATGAGGTATATGCCTTTTGTCCTCAAGCCGTGATAAAAAAAAAGAACACTTAAATAACCCAAGACGATTAAATACCCAAGGCAACAGTACAGGATTTTCCAGCTCCAATTTAATAAGCCTATTATAAGGCGGTGGGTTTAAAGAGGTAAGGAGGGTCCCTGTATAGGCCTGCCCCCACCAAACACTATCTACACCTGCCTCTAGTGCCAATTTCCCAAGGCCTATTTTTCCATACCCTATGAGAAAACGGCCTTTGGTGCTATGACCATTGCCCTCTAAATTGGCAAATTCAAATTGGCTATGCAACAAAAAGAAGGAAGAAATTTTGCATTTACTTTCAAAACCAAAAACAAGATTATTTTTCTTTAGGGCCCTTCCGCGAATATTTTCAGGGGGAAATTTATTGACATAAGAAAAGGCTATGTATGGATTTTCTAATGGTTTTAGATAAGAAGGCCCACTGTAGACCCCATTTTTATATCGAGGCCATAAGGCATCTAACCTTGCCTTAAGGTAGGGACTAAGAAGATCCTTCTTTTCCATTGCCTCCTCTAAGAGCCTTCCCACTTCGCTGACTGTAAAGGGTTTAATCCCATAAATCTGACTGTCAATGGCACCAACGGCCTCCATCTCTTCTAAAATATTATATACCTCATCTTCAGCAGATACATTAAAAGAGACAGCCAGAGCTACTCCTAACCAAAGGGAAAAGATTAAGGTAAAAAAGGCTATTTTAATATGCCGCAACAATTACCCCTGCTGAAACAGCAATTTGATAAAAGATTGTTGTTATATCCTTTATATTTCTCATCCAGGCAATCTTTTCTAACCTTTCAGGAACAACAATGGTATCACCAGGGTCAAGCAGAGTCCTATGGCCTAATTCCCATCGATGGGCCTTAGGATTCCATCTTAAGCCAGAGCGCAAACCGCCTGGTCTTATGCCACTGCCATCTACCTTTAACACATATAATTTCTTTTTGTCTGCAGTCCTTGTATAACCGCCAGCCTTTTTTATATAGTAGGAGATATCCTTACCAGGTATATAAATAAATGCGGTTGGATTATAGACAGCCCCAACTACTTGAATGGTCTGAGGATTGGGGGGAATATAAAGTTTATCTCCATCTTCTAATTCTATATCATCTGGCGTTCCTTTAAATTCCTCTAGTGGTCTTAGATGTATTACTAGTCTTCCCTTTGCCTTTATCTTTCGTAACCTTGCCAAAAATTCCCTTTTCATCTTTGCCTCTTCTGCGCTAATTTTTGCCTCCTCTGGGGTTATGGCAGCACCTGTTTTGGCTACCCCACCTACCATTAGCTCCCTTTCTAGCCGATCAATCATCTCATTTATTTGCCTTTGTTGCAGTTCCTGAACCCTCTTTCGTGTAAATACTGCCCCTTTTAGGTATGCCTTATCAGTAAATCCACCTGCCCTTTTAAGGACAGACGAAAGCCTCTCCCCCTTTTTAATCACATATCTACCAGGGAAAAGGACCTCGCCTGAGATATCTACTGCAGCAAGTTTTTTCCACTCTGGAACATTTTTAACAAGAAGATAGTCATTTTCCATCAGAGGAATATTCTCATTTGGGTCTCCAGCTAAAGCCTTTTTAAGATTGATTTTTATTATTTCTGTTTTTATTCCTTTAGAAGTAGGAATATTTCTTGTCAATTCTGCTTCATCTAGATATGCGTAAGGTTTAAACCCTCCAGCAAGTTTTATAAGATCAGCTACTTTCATATTAGAAAGGTACTGATACTTACCTGGTTTGTTGACTGCCCCTCCGATCTCAACCATCTTTTTAGGCATAACATCCCACTTGTTGGCAACTAGAATAATATCGTAAGGTCTAAGTTTGATATTCTCTTTTTCAGAATGCTCAATTAAAAGTTTTTTTAAGCTAAAAGTCTTGTATTCCCAATGGTTATCAGGTGGGGTCAACCTCTTAATAATGGCAAAGTCCATTAAGGTATCAGGTAATAAATCTTTAGTGGACTTTATTATATCTCCTATTTTCATCCCTTGTTTGTAGGCATATCTACCTGGATAGCGAACATTTCCATATAGATACACAGCATTTGTATCTTCTTTGACAATAGAAAAAACTTTGACTAAATCACCATCCTTAAGGTTAAAGCTTTTTAGAGACCTTTTATCAGTCGCATCTATATCTAAGACCACGTTTTCCTGATTTTTCTCTATCCTTTCTACTTGGATTTTTGAGACATAAGCAGTAGGCAGAAAACCTCCTGCCAATTTGATGACGTCTTCTAAAGTTTTTTCCCCTTTTAATTCATATACTGCCGGTCTTTTTACATTACCAGCTATCCCCACCAAAGGTCCTATAGTAGGAATAAAAATCACATCCCCATGTTTAAGATATTTATTGTTTGTCTTATCTCCTTTTAGCAAGAGATCATATAAATCTAGTGTGACTATAACTTTATTTTCTCTCTTCAGTAAAATTTTTCTCAAACTCCCTGTCTCTTTTGGCCCACCTGCAGCAATTAAAGCATCCATGATAGTTGACATAGCACTTAATTCATAGACACCAGGATGTTCTGCTTCTCCCAGTACAAATACCTGAATTGTGTGCAATTTACCTATTGTCACGGCTGCATTAGCCCCAATGATCCGCTCTGCCTGTTTTTTAAGGAAAGACCGCATCTCATCATAACGCATGCCAGCAACAACTAATGGCCCAATTTGTGGAAAAAGTATTGTCCCATCTGGATTCACTATTAAAGTATAGGAGACATTGACCCGTCCCCATAGGATCACCCCAATCTCATCTCCTGGCCCGATTATATAATCAGGCGGGACAGGCTGCACTGGAGGCATTTTTAAAGGAGGTCTTTTAAAGATTTCATACCCAAAAGGCTTTAATTCGAGAGAAACCTCAAGAGGAGATTTGCCCTCCTTTTTTCCTAAATATTTCTCAAATAAAGACTTTATTTTCTTTTTAGGTACAAAGGCCTGAGGTCCTAAAGTAGCTGTGTAAGCTTGGGCTAGACTTCTAATCTCTTCCAAAGTAAGCCCTTGAAATTCTGGTCTAGCCCTAAGTGCCTCTATTACTTCTGGGGTAAGCACACCACCACTTTTAGCTAGCTCCTCTTCTATTGCCCTTCTTTGGGCAGGGGTAGGTTTTGAAACTGGCTTAACCAAATGAGTTTGGGCCAAATTTCTAATCTCTTCCAAAGTAAGCCCTTGAAATTCTGGTCTAGCCCTAAGTGCCTCTATTACTTCTGGGGTAAGCACACCACCACTTTTAGCTAGCTCCTCTTCTATTGCCCTTCTTTGGGCAGGGGTAGGTTTTGAAACTGGCTTAACCAAATGAGTTTGGGCCAAATTTCTAATCTCTTCCAAAGTAAGCCCTTGAAATTCTGGTCTAGCCCTAAGTGCCTCTATTACTTCTGGGGTAAGCACACCACCACTTTTAGCTAGCTCCTCTTCTATTGCCCTTCTTTGGGCAGGGGTGAATTCACGAAACCTTTGTTGCATTTGCCCTGAAAGTGTAGGGACACTTCCAACTTGGCTATAACCTGGCAAGGAGATTAAAAGAAAGAAGAGCAGAAAAAAGAGAAAGGGATATTTATTCATTTTTTACTCCTCTTGCCCTCTCTTTTGCATTTTTTATATATTCCAAAAAGAAGGCCAGAAAAATGCTAAAAAATAGGGCTGTAGTAAAGGCAATAGTAACCATTAATCCCCTTTTAGGCTTATATTTTTTATTAGGAACTCTAGGTGGATCAATTACTTTAAAGGCAAAATTTTCATTTACCTTTGCCATGGTGATGGTCTCCACTTGCTTAGCAATTAAGGAATAGAGCTTTTGTTGAATAGTAGGGTCAGTTGTCTTAATAAGTTCCTTTTCTAAAAGTTCTTTATTCTTTTTGGCTATCCTTATGGCCTCTTCACTCATATGCATCCTTAGGGTATTTATCATATATTGCACGAGTCTGCTAGCCATCTCTGGGTCTGGATATTCAACAGATATGGATATAGTGCCAAGCTTTCTGTCTTCATTTATCCTTAAAATCCCATCAAATGCCTCTATCCCATCATCAATACTGGGGGTATTGTCCCCTTTTAAAGAAACATTATTTTTTTTAAAAATACTCCTAATTTTTTTAAGCATCTTACTTATAGGTCCAGGCTGTTTCCACTTGCTATTTTCTTTGTCCCATTGTTTATAAAACAAAATAGGCAGTAGCTTATATCGTTTAATGACCTTTGCCTTTAAGATGTCAGATTTTAAAAGGGCCATAATCTCTACACTTGATCCTCCTGATGGAAGGGATATCCCTGCTATTTGTGCTAGGCCTCCAAAACGAGAGGCGATAGAACTAATACCAGAGCTTTCAGTTTTAACTGGGAGGATGACTGCCTTGGATTTGTAAATGTTAACTTTAAAAATAGAGATAACTAAAACTATAAAAGAAACAGAAAAGGTAAAAGTCAATATCAATTTTTTATATCTTGCCAAAACCTGCCAGTATTCATAGAGGTCTATTTCATCCTCTTCTAATTTTACCCTAGAATATCTTTCTTCCATAAATGCATCCTTGTATACAATACTTTTTGGAATTTTTCAATTCCCAAAATATAAAGATAGATGGTTTATCAAGCATATCAGATAGTCCCTTTTCCCTTATCCTCTTTAAATTTAGACCAAAGGGGGCAAATGTCAAATTTATCCTTTATAAGGCCTTTTAACGTACTAAAATTTTAGCTGAGGCTTTAGCTATTAATCTACCCTCCTTATCCCTTATATCTGCCTCACATATACAAAGGTTTAATTTCTTCTTTATGATCTTTGCCTCAACAAGCAAATCACTCTTTGCTGGTTCAAAAAACTCTATTTCAATCTTCTTTGTATAGCATGGTCCATAATTTATAGTTACAAGCACCGCCATAGCATTATCTGCTAATGAAGATATTGCACCACCATGGACTATTCCATGTATGTTAGTAATTTCCTTCCTATATGGCATGGTCATAGAGATGTAGTCCTTTTGAATATTAATTTCTTTAATACCAAGTAGTAACTCATATAGCGCATAAGGTCGTCCTTTAATTTCTATAGGAATATCGCGTCTGCCTAATTTTTCATAGCACCAATCAATTATCTCTTTAAAAGTAGCAGATTCTTTTAAGGAGAGAGTTGCCTTTAATCCATTTCCTTCTTTTATTACCTTTACTTGGGCCACTTTTGGGTGCCTTAGAATAATAGATTCTATTTCATCTATTTTTTGGGATTTAATCATGAGGTAAAGTAGCCTTGCCTTGTGTCTAGGCCAAGGGATAAGATAGTTTTTTAAAGCTCCGCCTGACTGGTTTTCTAGTGCCCCCGAGACGATTCGAACGTCCGACCTAGGGATTAGGAATCCTATCCATAGCCTTTTGCATGGTTTGCAGTCTTTGAATATCTGCATAAAACAAGGATTTTCATTTTGCATATTTGGCAGTTTTTGAGGACGTACATGACAGTCAACATGACATTATTTTGTTTCAATGGTCTAATTTTGTCTATACCCCTTGCCCAGCCTTAAACCATTTTAATACTTCTTCAGCTATGGTGTCAATCTTCTATACCATATTCTTTATCACATTGTGGAAAATCCCATGTTGTTGTTATTTGGAGGCTTTCGGGGGGCTTATAGCAAATATTAAATTTCATATTTGCTATATTACTCAACCAACTTGATATTGCATATTGAGAAACTTTTAATTCCCTTGCCACATCCTCTTGTGTTGGGTAACTTAAATAGTCAAGATATAGTTTTAAGGCTTTCTCTCCTATTTCTTTAGCTATCTTTCGAGCAGTTTTAGAAGAAGCCGACATTTTGTCGGTTTCTTTGCTGTGAGGTACGTGTCCTCCATGCTAGTCTTGAACAATTGCAATTTCTAAAATGGTGAAAAATGGTAATTTTACCCAAATTCACCATGCATAATAACTTTTACAAATTGCTACTGTCAGAATAGCCCTTTATTTTGCCATTTTAGGCCACCTTGAGGCATACCTAAGGCTTTTATACTATCCCTTTTTAGAAATGGCCTTTAAAAAGCCAAATTTGAGGGCAAGTAGAAAGGGCACCAAATGTGCCCCTGGCTTGGTGTATGCTGAAGATGCAAGACTTTCAATAAAAAAATAATAATTCTGCAACACTCTGTCAATTGCTTAAACCCTTGCTTAAAATTTGGCTGCCCTAGTAAAATTAACAAAATCTAAGATTAAGGAGGAGCTATGAAAGACCTACATCTTGAAACCCCTGGTTGTGAGATCCTAATAGAGGACCATGATGGACAGAGTGTTGTGACGATTAAAAGGTGCGGCAAAGTGGTTATTGAAAGTTTTTCACAACCTCATATTGAGAAAATAATAAAGGAAAAGCCTAGAGAGACAAAAGAGGCAGAAAGGCCAGAAATGAAAGAGAAAGATTTAGAGGCCTTAGAGGAACAAGCATTAAAAAAATTAAAAAAGAAGGAGGCCAAAGATGGTAGAGGTAAAGAAGGATGATGGCAATGTTATTGAGATTAATCCTCTAGTGCCAACTAATGGCAGTGATGAAAATACGATAGCTGAGATTGATGTAGTACCACAGCTTGCTAACTATGAACCTCAACTGCCTTATAGTGGCAATAGTGGCAACAATATTGAAGGTTGGCTATGGTTGCTAGGTGGGGCTGCCCTTGCTTTACTAATTTATGGGTTAGTTAGTGACTAAGGGAGGCAGGTAATGAAAACCATTGACCAAATTGAAGAGAGGATAACTTACCTCAAAGGCTATCTGCAGAGCATAATCAATCTGATCCAAGGGAATTACAAAGTTATGGGTGATATTGCAGCCTTACGAGGGCAGACCTTATTAGCACTAGGGGAATTAAAAGCCTTGTATTGGGTTGCAGAGAAAAAGGAAGAAAAGGAAAGAGAAGAGGCTATTCATAAATTTTTTGAACAACTCCGTAAGGACATTGAAGAGCAGAGGAAACTCCAAGAACAAGAGAGGCAACGCCTAGAACAAGAGACAAAAGAGGCAGCAAAGTTAATTGCTGAGGCAGTAAGAAAGGCTATCCATGAGCAACAATGAAGGAAATCGAAAAATTTGTCAGAACCCTTTCTTTAGCCTTAACCCATGGCAAAGGGAGGGTCCAAGTAAGACAAATAGAGACAGATGATGGTGTATTAAAGGTCAAATTGAAAGCATCTGCTAGAAAAGCACCTTTTATCGTAGGCAGAAATGGCCAGAATGTCAGAGCCCTAGAACAGCTAGCCACTGTTTTGGCAAGAAAATCTGGCAAGAAAAGAGTCACTATCCAAGTACTAAGAGGATAATATGCAAGGCGAGGAGATATCAAAAGGTGTATTAGGTGCATTAAAAGAGGCACAAAAAATCAAGATATCTGTTAAAGTAGTCATTAAAATATTAAACCAAATCCTCGCACGTTTGGAGCATATCCATGCTGACCTTAAAAGGATAAAAGAGCTAGAGGAAAAGAAAGAACCTATTGGCGCTATTTGGTATGATACAGCTAGTGTTTCATCTACTAGTCCTTATGAAAAGCAATTTGATATAACTCCTCTATTTAGTTGTCGATTTCAAAACAATGGCCCTGATGAGGTATTGATTCAAATTAACAATACATATCAGTTCGAATTGGCAAATGGTAGTACTTATGAGCTTAACTATGGATATCCAAAAATAAGAAAAATATCCCTAGTTTGTGAATCAGGTAAAACAGCTACAGTAGAGATTAAAGGCACACATTGAGGTCTTAAATGCCGACTAAAAGTCAAATTGCCTTACAAACAGTCGATGTAGCCGATAAGATACACGATTTATATCAGGCCGCTCAAGATGTAGAGATAGCAAGAAAGGCCCTAAAGGCAGCCAAGACTGCAAAAGAGGTAAATGAGGCCCAAAAAGCATTAAAGGCCGCACAAGCCTCAAAGGCATTAGCAGCTACAACCCTAGCTGCCACACTAGTAAACCTCTTAGTTAAAGAGGATGTTGCCGCAGGTATAACTGCTATCTTTAGTGCTTTATCAACCATAGAGGCCGCAGGGGCTATTGCTACATCTGGCCTTAGTGCGACAGCTGGCAGCCTTGTTATCTCTATCCTTGGCTTTGTTTTAAATATCGTCATAGTCTTTGGCTTTGCCAAGTCACCACCAAGGGTATATTGGGATGGCAAAGTAAAGATAAAGTTTGATCCCAAGACATTTAGCTTTGGTTTTTCTATTAAGACAACATCTTATAAGACAATAAATGGACCTCAGATACAAGATGAGATTTTTAAACAACTAAAAGAGATAGTAGATAGAGTTAACTTTGCCATAGGCCAGATACCAAAAAGAGACAGGGACTACATCATAAAGTACATAGGCCTACCACCATCTAATGAGGTTGAATACATCCTTAATATAGATGCAGGCACAGCAACAAAGGGTGTACAAGATAGATTTTTAGAGGCCTATATTAGAGAGGTAGGTGGCCTAATAAACAAGATAAATGAGCTTGGCAAAGAAATTTGTTATCTAGCCCTTGCAAGAGAGACAGGCCTTGATGAGCTAATAGACTTAAAGATTAACATTTGGATACCTGAGCTTGCCTATCAAGCAGAGGGCATATATAGGAGAGAGCTTGAAAGACTATCAATAAAGCTTTTAGAAAGGAGAGAATACACAAGGCAGATTAGGGCAGTTTGGGCGGCTGTCCTTGCTATGGCAGCACATAAAGGATGTGAATTAGTGGTTAAAAGAAAGGATTGGTCTTATGAATACTATGAGATGTATGGTGCCTTACTAAAGGCAAGTTTAGATAGGTTTGAAAGAACACCACTTTTAAAATATGGAGCAGACCTATATGGTGGCCTTGATAAACTAAAGAAACTTGATATAGGCTATGATCCACGCAATCCATTTCCCATCGACCATTACAAAGGCAAGATTAGAGTTACTAAATCAGGCAATAGATTAATAGTAGTATGTGAGCCGTATCAAAAGTATGTAGATGCAACATTACAATTTCTAAATTATCTTATTTCTGAGTTGCCAGAGGAATCTATTGACTATCTATCAAAAAACCTTGGCACAATAAGCATCTATATAAAAAGAGTAGGCTTTCCATGGACATGGGTAGGAGGGACTAAAATAAGTTATTGTGGATTTGGCTGGCGCCATGCATGTGGGGTAACAAGAATGAAACCAATAAATCATGCCCCATGGTTTACCCCTGAGCTAACAGATGGACTTGAGATTTTTAATTGCCTTGAAACAGATTTGCCAGAGCAACTAAATGCCTTAATGCAAGATATCATTGACCAGTATGCTATATGGCAAAAAGGATATGCACTTGAATGGGAGAGGAGAGTAAGAGAAACCCTCTTGCCACAATATAGAGAGGCTATTGCACCACACATTATAGCCTTTATGGAATCCTATATAAAAATACCAAAGGAGATACCACAAAGGATAGCAGAGGCAAAATATGAGATACTGAGAAAAAAAGAAAAAGAGGCACAGCAAATAACAAACTACCTGCCTATGATAGAGCAAAATAAGGATTGGATAATAAAAACTTTTGGAGTAGATGAGTATAATAGACTTGTTGAGTTAGCTAGAGAAAGATATAAAAAAATGACAGGCAGAGAGGCACCTATCATAGAAAAAGAGGCCTTAGTAAGTGCAAAAGGCATTTATTATATCCTTGGTGGTTTTATTTTAGGCTATCTCTTAATAAAAAGATAAGGCAACCAAAGATGCAATAAATACAAAAAAAGAGGTTACATTTTCAAAAATTTTTTCATGTAACCGTAACCATTGTTGTTTTTTTCTAGATATAATCTAGGTTTTAGTGGTTACATCAAGGTTACATCAACTTAGTTTGGTGTAACCGCTCTGTCTCTAACTTAAAAAAAGGTGTTACAGTGTTACAGTGTTACATTTACTTTTTTTTATTTTTTAGAAAGTATAGACTTAAAACCGTCACAACCGTCACACCTCTTAAAATCCTCATGATTACTACTATTTTGAGGTGACGGTAAACGTGACGGTAAAATCTCTTTACCGTCACGATCGTCACCCGTCAGTTTTATCTTTATTGATAGTCTTTCATTGTACTCTCTCATTTTTTAGAGAGGTTATGAGTAAAAGCTTCAATACCTTCAGAGCTTCAAAATGCTTGTAATTACTAGTGTTTTTGGCTGAAGGTATTTTGAAGGTAACATTTTAAAAGCTTCAGCCGTCAATTTCGTCTCTTCGATAGTCTCTCATGTACTCTCTCATATATAGTCTTCGCTTTTTGCGCCACTCAGGCTTTTGCTCTAACTTTTTCTGTTGAGCCCTAATAGCACACTTTCTTTGGCAAAAAATCTTATTTTGCTTGGAGCTGTAAAAGTACTTACCACAGAACGCACACTGTTTTACAAATGATGGATTAATAAATCTTAAAATTTCCATAGCTATTACATGCTTTAGTCTATCCTTTTCTTTAAGGCCTTCATACAACAAAACTGTACTAGTACCTAAATTAATGAGAAATGCCTTTACTTGCTCACAAGAAATAGCCTTTGCTTCTTTTAAAAATGGTAAAACCTCTTCATCAAAGATAGTCTGAGTTTCAAGGCGCAACTCTGGGAGATAGGTACTAAGAGCATCTATCCACTCATTCTTTGTTTTAGGCGCCCAAAAAAGCCAATCAATATTCTTTTTGTCGCCAAAGAACCTAAGGCGTAGTTGTGCCTCTTCTGGACTCAAGGTCTGCCATTTGAAATCACAGCCATAGAACCACTTAAAGAACAAAGAAAAGAGGTGCTCTGTGTTATTATCTGATGCTTTCAGAAAATCAAACAATGCCTCAAGTCGCTCTTGTATAGAAAGCGACTTTTTAAAGGTCGGTATCCTAAACATCTCTACCTCCTATTTTTAACTAATACAAAGATAACACAAAATTTAAGTTTTGTCAATTTACAAAATGCCCTTGACATCGAGGATTTTGAGGATTATATGTATTTAAAGCATACAACATAGGGGAGGTTAAAGATGGAGGTTACCAAAGATTTACCTTTGTTCTTAAGCGTCAAAAGAGCTAGTGAAATTAGTGGCATCACTAGGTGGACTTTGTATCGTCTTTGTGCGGACGGGACATTAAGAAGTCGAAAAATTGGCCACTTGCGATTAATTGAAACCAAGTCACTGCTTGCATTATTAGGCCTAACAAAGGAGCAAACTAACAAAGGGGCAAAGAAGTGAAAAGCAAAACAACTGATGGAGAAAACTATTGGGAAAAAGAAGATTTTTGGACTAACCCCGATGGTGGACTCTTAGATGATGCATCAATTACAGCGGTCGTTGAGAAGACATTAAAAAAAATAGAAGAGAGAGGAACAAAAAAGAAGGATAAAGAAAGGAAAAGAAAGTCTGTATCGGAAGAGTTAGTCGAAATAGCAATGGGGGAAATCGAACTGCTTTTCGTGGACCAATTTAAGGTACCTTATTGCTCTTTTAGAACGGAAGATACAAGGCAGGTCTGGCCCGTAAAGAGTAAAGCATTTAAAAGATGGATCTGCGGTTTACTTTGGGAGAAAGAAAAAAGGGCTGTTTACAGTGAAGCTTTGACCAGTGCCTTGAATGTCCTTGAGGCTCAAGCCATTTATGGCAGCAAAAAGCAAGTGCGCTTGTGGAATCGTGTTGCTTGGCACAATGGTGATATCTACTATGATTTGACCAATGAGAAATGGCAAGCCGTCAGAATTGGGAAAACAGGATGGGAAGTAATAGATGAACCTCCGATTTTGTTCAGGAGATTTACACATCACAAGCCCCAGATAGAACCCCAGAAAGGAGGTAACCTAAAAGATTTTTTGAACTTTGTCAATATAAAAGATGAGGATGTCCAAATTTTGACCTTAGTTTGGTTAGTTACCTGTTTTATACCTGATATTGCTCACCCCATCTTGATTTTGCATGGACCACAGGGATCAGCCAAAACTACCTTTTTAAAACTGTGCCGACTTATTATTGACCCTAGTGAAACACCTTTATTGACTATCCCTAAGGACATTACGGGACTTATTCAAATTTTAGCCCATCACTATTGCTCATTTTTTGATAACTTAAGCGTCTTACCTGACTACGTGAGTGACACCCTATCTAGAGGCTGCACTGGTGACGGCTTTTCCAAACGCCAATTATATACTGACGACGACGACGTTCTGTATTCTTACAAGAGAGTTATCGGCGTTAACGGCATAAATCTGCCTGCTTTAAAACCCGACTTGCTTGATAGATCAATCATTATTGAGTTAGAGAGAATTCCTGCTAGTAACAGAAAAGAAGAAATAGCCCTTTGTAAGGAGTTTGAAGAGAAATTACCTTTTATCTTAGGAGGTATTTTTGACACTTTATCGCAGGCAATACAGATTTATGACAAAACTCACTTGCCCTTACTACCCCGACTTGCCGATTTCGCAAGATGGGGTTTTGCCATCAGTGAAGCCCTAGGCACTGGGGGTGAAAAATTTTTATCGGCCTATTTCAAAAATAGGAACTATCAACATTATCAGATTGTTGAGAATAACCCACTAGCTTTGGCATTAATGAACTTTATGGAAGACCAAGACCACTGGGAAGGTACTAGCTCTGAACTCTTAAACAACCTAACAGAAAAGGCAAAAGAAATTGGCATCAATACTAAAATCAAGTGTTGGCCACAGCAGCCCAATACATTAGTAAGGCATTTAAATAGATTGAAAGTAAACCTTGAGGCAGTAGGAATTGACTATCAACATTATGGCCACACTCGGAAGGGGAGTTTAATTTCTTTAGCACGACGTGACGGTAAAGAAATTTTACCGTCACGTTTACCGTCACCTCAAAACAGTAGTAATCATGAGGATTTTGGAGGATGTGATGATGGTGACGGTTTTGCCCCTATTCTTTCTAAAAAAACAATCAAACACAACGGAGATGAGGGAGAGGTAATTTAAAATGAAGGCAATCCTGGCGGAGCTAGTCCAAAAAGGCATCAAAATAAAACCATTTGGAAGTGACAAACTCTGGATAGGCCCAAAAGACAAAATCACTGATAAAATAAGGCAGAAAGTAAGGCAACATAAACCAGAGCTTTTAAAGATTCTGCAAAAAGCCCCCCAAGAACCTTGCTATGCCTGTGGAGACTATAACTGGTGGCTTAGTATTCATGGACATTGGGTATGTGGTACATGCCACCCCCCTGCAGATGAGCAGTTAGTTGTAACCTTTGTTAGGAGAAAGCCACCTAAAGAAGTCAATTTAGAGGATGTCTTAGTAGAGGACGAGGAAAAAATTAGGGCTTGGCTAAAAAGCCAAGGAGGGTATGCAGTAGTCAAGAGCAAGGTATTGGATGATACAATTGTCTTATGCCTACCTGAGTACAAACAAAAGCTGCAAGACAAGAATTTTGTAACTTATGATGTCAATGAAATCTTACATCTTTTGGTAGAAAAGCCATCCCCTGAAGAATTGCGCCTAATCCATTATGTAAAGGCAGAATGTCCTGGTAGCACAATTTACCAATTAAGCCGAACAGAGAAAGTTGCTAGTCGGCTTTTTACTGAGGCGCTAAAAAAGCTACAGAAATTATACCAACCTGGTTTGATTGAAAGAGCCAATAAGAACCTTGAGATTCAATACCTGCAAAGACAACTTGATAAAACATGGTTGGAGCTTTTAGAGGGGAGATCAAATTTAAAGAAGTTTAAAAAAGCACTAGAGCAATGGTTTTTAGGCATTAGAGAAAAAATGGAGCGCTTGCAATGAGCCGAAATCGGAATTTGACACCCTTTAGTTATTTGGTGATTTGGGAGTTAGTTTGTCAGGGGATTGCAGACGATTTTCGATTGTGTGAGGAATACAGAAAATTAACAGGTGAGTCTATATCCATCGAGAGTGTTAGAAAAATCAGAAAATTCCTGAATTTTCTCATTCGTGAGATTAATAACTTTCCTCATCTTAAAGGTCTCTTGGCTCAGTATTTGTGCAAGATACGAGTAATTTTAGTTGATGGCCCTAGTGAATAAAAATGAATAGCTCAAAATTGCAAAAAAAAATCTGTCGCACTTTTAGAACAAGTGCAAAAAATAATTGCTCAATACAATTTTCCTTTAACCTTAAGGCAAATCTATTATCAATTAGTCTCAAGGCAAATTATCCCTAATCAACAAAAATATTACCGCCAACTTTCTAGGTTATGCGTTATTGGTAGGGACATGGGCATATTACCTGAGGATATGTTTACTGATAGACTTAGAGAGCTTGAAAAACCCAGTTGTTGGTCAAATCTTGCAGATTATTTGGAGGTTGTACGGTGGTCTTACAAAAAAGACATTTGGATAAACCAAGACAACTACTTAGAGATATGGACCGAAAAGGATGCTTTAAGAGAGGTAATTAGGCCAATTACAGACAAATGGGGTGTTGGTTTTATGGTTGTTAGGGGACAGGCAAGTAGAACTGCCATTTTTGAGGCTTTTAAAAGATTCGCCTCTAGTGTTCTTAAAGGTAAAAAATGTTATTTGTTTTATTTTGGTGATTTTGACCCTAGTGGCCTTGCTATCTATAACAGCTTAAAAGAAAGATTAGGAGCCATGCTAGAAAATATACGTGACCCCTTTTTTGACCCAAATATAAATTTTGAAAGGCCAGCATTAACTATGGACCAGATAACTCAATACAATTTGCCACAAGACCCTGCTAAAAAGTCGGATCCTAATTATAGGCGATTTGTTGAGCAATATGGGGATAATGTTGTGGAACTAGATGCCCTGCCTCCAGATGTTCTAAGAAATTTAGTAGAAAGTTGCATTACAAACTTAATAGATAAAGAGAAATTGGCACAAGTTCAAAAGATGGAAAAACAAGAAAGGATGCAATTACAGGAATGGGCAGAGATGTTAAGAACAGGAACTAATAGCTTATGAGAATAATTAGGTACTATAGCTAAATTTGACATATCAATGTGACACGGGCTTGCCTTGGCACGTACAACTTTTGTACCCAGTGACAATTGTTATTATTAGCCTAGCACGTGCAAAAGTCTTAGCCCCTATAGGGGTAGGATACTTTTGCCAAGCCCCCTTCAACATTGGCAGATATCCCTCAGAGACTTTATTTTTTTCTGGCATAACTTTACGAGCTTGAGAGTAGTAGGTATTTGCCCCACACTTATACACCCTAGGGGTAGGTGTTTATGACACACACAAAAAGAGAGCGAGATAAAAAGATATTTGATTTGTGGTTGCAGTACTATAGCCAAGAAGAAATTGCCAACAAGTTAAATATTGGGCAAGCAACTGTTTCTGAAACAATCAAATCCTTTATCGAAAATTGCCAAATGGCAAAAATCGATAACCCCCATGACTTTACCCCTCAACTTTATGATGTATGACTGTTAGCACTTGGATTGCCGACATTAGACCAGACAAAGAGGCACTCGAAACAACCTTATTTATAGGCTTTCTTTTTTGGGGTGGAGTCAATATGAAATTGCTGACGTGGTAGGCCTTGACCGAAGTGCAATTACTAAAATGGTGAAAAATAGTAATTTTACTAAAATTCACCATGACTACCAAAATGGTAAGAGTGTTGAGGAAATTGCAAAGTGGTATGGTCACGACCTAGTGGTCACATGGGCTATCTTACTACAGGGCAAAAGTGACCTTGAAATCTTTGAGACCTTTGGAAAGGATGAATATGGCAATAAGCAACCTAAAATAACTGACTATTGGAAATTTGCAAAAGCAGACCCAAGGCTTGGCAAAAAACCAATTAAAAGGCATTAGCCCTAGTACCCATTACTACCCATTGGAAAGGTAATTTAGCCGCATTTACCTTATAGATAAGTCAATTACCTAATTAAAAAAATTTTTGAAAAAATCATTAATAGTATATAGGTAAATTTTTAATTCAAATAACGATCCATTATTTGAATTTTTTAGGTATAATGGGCAGATATTAATGTAAAAAAAATATTTGAAACATTATTGACAATTATTTATAATTGATTATAATTTTAAATAAACATGACTGAGAAAAGATTTTTAAATAAGGATGAACTGGCAAAATTCCTAGGCATACCTAAAAACACCATCAATTTTTGGCTGCAAAAAAGATATATCCCCTCTTACAAGATAGGTAGAAGACGAGTCTTTGATAAAGATGAGATAATTGCCTGGGTTAAAAAACATAAAACTACCGAACCACAAAAAAGGAGAAGACCTAAAAAGGCAAAAAGCAATTAATATATAAGGAGGTTATATATGCCTAGGCCACCTAAAAAAGAAAGAGGGCTTTATTTGCGGGGTAAAATTTGGTGGATAACATGGGTCGATGCTAGTGGAAAACAACATTTTGAGAGTGCCAGAACGACATCTAAACTAGAGGCCAAGGCATTGCTAGAAAAACGGCGCCTTGAAGCACGGCAGGGCAAGGTACCTTTTAAGGCTAAGCCGATTTTATTTAAAGAGTTTGCAAAGGACTACTTAGAAAGTATCCGCCATTTAAAGGAGTATAAGAGGCGTTCATATAGAGTAAGGCATCTAGTTGATGTTTTTGGCAACCTTAAATTGACTGAGTTTAATACCAAAATTGTAGAAGAATATAGAAGCAAAAGATTATCCCTAGGCCTTGCCCCATCTACTCTAAATCGAGAGCTAGCGGTTTTAAAGCACATGTTGCATCGGGCAGTTGATTGGGATTTGATAGATGAAGATGTCCTAAGAAGGGTTAAAAAAGTTAAGTTGATGCCTGAAAACAATAGGCGATTGCGCTATTTGACAAAAGAAGAGGCAGACAGGCTAGTTAAGGCATGTTATGAAACTCCTAAGTGCCACCATCTGGCACCTATAGTCATTACTGCCCTACAAACGGGCATGAGAAGAGGAGAAATTTTAAGACTAAAATGGGATAATGTAGATTTCAAAAATGGGTACATTTATGTTGAGGATTCAAAAAATAAAACTAGTAGGCTTATTCCTATGAGTCAAACACTAAGGCAAACCTTATCTAATCTACCTAGACATTTATCAAGTCCTTATGTCTTCTGGCATGATAATGGCAAACCTTATGATGATATAAAACACTCCTTTAACAAGGTCTTAAAACGGGCAGGCATTAAAGATTTTTGCTTCCATGATCTAAGGCATACCTTTGCATCTTGGCTTGTAATGCAGGGTATAGATTTAACTACAGTTAAGGAGCTGTTAGGTCATAAATCAATTAGCATGACATTGCGTTATAGCCATTTAGCACCATCCCACAAGCAAAAAGCCATTGAGGCATTGGATGGTACATTACACTGCAATTATATTAGGCATCAATCTGTACTACCCACCCATAAATAAAAAAAACCGTTAGGGTATTAAATAGTGCATTACATTACAATTACATTACAATCGGCCAAGAAATCAAAAATGAAATTTTGGAAAACATTGATTATTTCTAGTGCCCCCGAGACGATTCGAACGTCCGACCTAGGGATTAGGAATCCCTCGCTCTATCCTACTGAGCTACGGGGGCTGTATGTTATTTAACACCTTTAAGAGATTTTTTCAAGACAAATTGAATTTTTTGTTGCATCTTAGCCCCTTTCCCTATATTATTTAAAAAATGCCTTTCCTTACTGCATTTATCCTCATTGGTATAGCCTCAACCCTTGGTCAGGTTATGTTTTTAAGGGAACTTGTAGTACTTTTTTGTGGAAATGAGCTTACAATAGGGATTGTTCTTGCCAGCTGGCTCCTATGGACAGGCCTTGGGGGGCTTATGGCAAAGAGGATTAGGGGAAATCCCCTTGTCTATTTTTCTTTATTTATTTCTATTTTGGCTATAAGTCTACCATCTTGCATCTTTCTAAGCAGGGTGGCCAAGGCGTATCTCCACATAGGTGAGATCCCATCATTGATTAAGACAGTCTCTTTAAGTTTCCTCCTCTTAATACCTTATTGCATCCCAATAGGGGCAGCATTTACAACTGGCTGTAGTTTTTTTAAGGATTTTTTAAAAAAGAAAAAAAAGGTTATTACATATGTCTATTTGGGGGAGGCCATCGGGGCTAGCCTTGGTGGGCTCCTCTTCTATCTCTTTTTATTGCCAAGATTCCAGTGCCTCCAAGTGGCACTCTTTCTCTCCCTCTTTATGATCTGTTTTACAATGTTTTTGACAAACTATATAAAAGGTTGCCTATCCCTTAGGCTGCTAAATATGTTTCTCCTGTTTATATTCTTAATAGCCAATCTTGGCTGGAAGAGATTGGAGCTAAAGAGTCGGGGCCTTGAGTGGAGGCCATATGATGTTATTGCCTCAAAGGATACAATCTATGGACACCTTACATTTATAAGGCACTTAGACCAGATAAGCCTTTATGAAAGTGGTCTTTTTGGTTTTACCTATCCAAATGTGGCCGTGGCTGAGCACTCTGTCCACTTTGCCCTCTTAGAGCACAGGTCCCCAAGGTCCGTACTCCTTATAGGAGGGGGGTTGTCAGGGAGCCTAAATGAGATACTAAAGCACCCCTCTATTAAGCAGGTGGATTATGTAGAGCTTGACCCAGAGCTTATAAGGCTAGGTATCAAGCTTTTGCCAAAGGAGGCAGTCTTGGCCTTAAACGATCAAAGGGTAAGGGTATTTTATATGGATGGGAGGCTCTTTGTAAAAGAGAAGAGATATAAATATGATGTAATAATCTTAAATATGGCAGACCCCTTGACCGCCCAGCTAAATAGGTTTTATACAAGGGAGTTTTTTGGTGAGATAAAGGAGATCTTAAATAAGGATGGGGTATTTTGCTTTGGTGTCTCTTCCTCAGCAAATATAGTTGGACTTGCACAGACCGCCTTTTTAAGGACAATCTATTTCACATTAAAGGGTGTATTCTCTGATGTAATTGCCTTTCCTGATAGCACTGCCTACTTCCTATCAAGTCCCTCAAAGGGTGTACTATCAGAGGATGTGGAGATTCTTATAAAACGCCTGCAGGAAAGGAGGCTTAATTTAAGATATGTAAGGGACTATTACCTAAGATTTGACCTATCTCCTTTGAGGATAGCCTACTTTAAATCCATACTTAAGCAGAGGGATCATCCCATGATAAATACAGACCTTAGACCAACCTGCTATTTTTATAGTATGGTCTTATGGGGGACCACCCATTTCCCAAAGATAAGGGAGGGATTATTAAAATTAAAAGACCTAAAGTTGTGGCATCTTTTTGTATTCATCATCCTAATCACCCTCCTTGTTTACCTTCTAAAAAGATATTTTAAGGATTTGCCAATAGTCAATGCCGTAGGGGTAACAGGGTTTACAGAGATAAGTCTAGAGATATTGATTCTTATTTGCTTTCAAGTATTTTATGGCTATGTATACCATCAATTGGTAATCCTCATTACTGCATTCATGTTGGGGCTTGCCCTAGGAGGCCTTATGGTCCAAGGCCTAAGTATAAAAAGACCAATTATTTGGCTCATCTGCCTTCAGGCAGCAATCTCTATATTTTGTTTACTGATTATAGCTACTATCTTTTTCCTTTATAATAAGGCAATAGCCCAACACAAGTTTATCACCCATATATACTTCCCCATGTTACTTGTTATTGCAGGTATATTGGGTGGGATGCAATTTCTTTGTGCTAGTGAGTCCTATGTAACATTGGGCAAGGGGGTAAAGGAGACCGCAGCCATACTTTATGGGACTGACTTGATAGGCTCAGCCATGGGTGCATTTCTCACAGGCCTTATCCTACTCCCCATCTTGGGCATCCCCTCCACCCTCTTAGTGCTTTTCTTTTTAAATCTCCTTGCCTCTCTTTTGCTCTTTTCTATAGACCAAATGCCCGGGATGGGATAACCACAATAGACACACCTCCCCTCATTGAGCTTTAGCTCCTGGATATGATAGCCAAGGCGCCAGATAATGAGCTTGTGGCAATTTGGACAATATGTGTTCTCGCCAGGATGACCAGGTACATTGCCGATATAGACATACTTCAGACCCTCACTCAGTCCTATCTCCCTTGCCTTTTCCAGTGTCTCAACAGGTGTAGGGGGGAGGTTTTTTAATTTATACTGGGGGTAGAAGCGGGTGAAGTGTAATGGTACATCAGGCCCTAACTCTTTCTTTATCCAATTAACCATCTCTTTTATCATATTTAAATCATCATTTTTTGTAGGGATTACTAAATTTACAATCTCTGTATGGACACCCTCCTCCTTTAAGATCTTTAGTGTCTCAAGTACAGGTGAGAGCCTCCCCTCAGTGATATCCCTATAAAATCCTTCACTAAATGCCTTAAGGTCTATACAGGCGGCATCCAGGTATTTGCAGAGTGCCCTTAATGGCCCTGGGTTTACAAACCCATTAGAGTGGCAGATATTCAATATATCCTCTTTATATGCAAGCCTTCCTATATCATACATATATTCATAGAAGATCATGGGCTCCACATATGTAGAGGCAATTGATAAACAACCAAACTCCTTTGCCAACTCAATTACCCTCTCTGGGGGCATGTCATAGTTGAATGTCTCTTCAGGCCTTGCCTGTGAGATCTCCCAATTTTGACAAAACTTACAGTCAAAATTACAGCCTGCCGTCGCCAAAGAGAATGCCTTACTACTGGGCAATACATGAAAAAAGGGCTTTTTCTCAATGGGGTCAATATGGACAGCACATGGATTTCCATAGACAAGGCTGTAATAGATACCCCCTCTGTTTTCCCTTACCTCACAATACCCCCTCTTTCCATCCTCTACCACACAATACCTTGGACAGAGTGTACACATTATCTTCTTATTTTCTAATGATTTAAAATATGGAGACCTCTTTGCCTTTATAAGGCCCCTTTTAAGGAATTGTCCCCTCACAGATGGAGTAAAGAAGAGAGGAGTGACAAGGGATGCTGCAAAACACCCCGTTTTCTTTAAAAATTGCCTCCTTGAAAGCCTCATTCTATATTCCCTTCACTAAACACATCGGCCGAGAAGCGGAATATAAGTGCCCCCTCCTTCCAGCAAGATGGGGGAAGCCCTGCCTTCTTGCAAGTGAGTTCCAAAAATTTGATACGATCAAGGTGGAACTCTGTAGCCACCTGGGGAAGAAGTAGTCCTTGATAGTTTCCTTTTTTAATAATAAGGCCATCCCTTCCAACCTTTATCTCATCAATTTTATTTACAGGGACAGGGGGTTCTAGTATAGAGATCTCAATACTTATATCCTTTAATTCCTCTTTTTTCAGTGGGGAGAATCTTGGATCAGCAAAGGCCGCATAAATTGTAGCCCTCATAACAGCCTGATAAAGTGGGAGATATGAATAGATAAACCCTATACACCCCCTGAGATTTCCATATTTTTTTAGTGTGACAAAGACCCCCTTTTTGACCCTAAGGGCAGGGGAGACCTCTATAGGGACCTCCCAGGCCTCAGGGGGATGGGCATGACTGAAGTAGTAATCTAGGGTAAATCTAGCTAGTTTCAGGAGTGCCTTTTTCTCTTTAAGACCCACCTTGATATCATCTAGCACTATGGCTACATAGCTGACAGAGTTATTATAATTACCCAAAATCTCACCAGAGGTACTATAGTGCAGGAGATAACCCTTTATATCCTTGGGCAGGATGGAAAGCATTATAGCAATGGGATAGAGGCCGCAGATAGTTACTTTTTTCTCCTTTGTATATCTTAGAAGACCCCTTGCATCCCCCTTTAATATATATTTTACCGCCCCCATATCTAGTTTTCTGATATTCTCTTTTATATCTTTCTTAAAGGGCACATAGCCATACATAGGGCCAAAGTGTGTAAAATCAGAGCTTGCAATAAAAAGGGTATCTGATATGTCCTTACCCAATACCTTCTTTATGGAATTGACTATGCTATCTAAGTCACCCTCTTTTATATGGCCAATCAAAATGGGCACTAGGCTAAATTTTTTTAAAACTACCTGTAAAAATGGCAGTTCAATCTCTATAGCATGCTCTCTAAGGTGGGCCATAGTTTGCTCTTTAAAAAGGGGTTCACTAAGTAGGGCCTTGACTACCTTTTTGTCTACTGGCACTTTACCTAAAGGTGTCTCATAAAAATCTACATCAAAGGTAGAGGCCCCATAGAAATAGGCATAGTGGGAGGGGGCAAGGATGACAACACGCCTATATTTTTTCCCTACAATGGCCTTAAATGCATAGGCAGCGGTCTGACCAGAATAGAAATACCCTGCGTGAGGCACTATAAGGCCTGTGATCTTTTCTGGTAGTTTTGGTAGCTTTGCATTATTTAAAAAATGCTCTACTTGATTCCTCAAATCATGGGCATCCTTAGGATACCAACTGCCAGCAATAGCAGAGGGGCGCACTATACCCCATGCACTCTGGGAAAGACCTAGAACAAGAAAGATAAATATAAATCTTTTAAGATATCTCATCCTTTTTCTTTTTATACTATCTTTGTCCCCTTGTAAATTGGATTGACAAAAGATAAGAAAAATTGTAAACATGGCCAGCCCCTAGTTTTGGAGGTGTAAATGAAGCCAGAAAAATTGGCTTATTTTAAAAAGATCTTGACCAATCAACTAAAGGAATTACTTGATGAGGCACATAAGACACTCTCTGGCCTGACCCAAGAGGGCAAGGAGAATGTGCCAGACCTAGCTGACCTTGCGACCTTGGAGACTGATCAGGCCCTTTTGCTCAGAATCAGGGATAGGGAGAGGAAGCTTATCTCAAAGATCCAAGAGGCATTAAAAAAGATAGAAAATGGAACTTATGGCATCTGTGAGAGGTGTGGTAAGGAGATTGACGAAGAGAGGCTGAAGGCAAGGCCAGTTGCCTCTTATTGCGCTGAGTGCAAAAGAAAATTAGAGGCCTTGGAAAAACTGGGTAAATATTAATTTCTTTGATATCTTGTTACAGCGGCATTATGTTCGGCCAGTGTCTTTGAAAAATAGTGTCTTCCGTTGTTTTCTGAGACAAAATAGAGAAATGGGGTCTTGGGGGCATTGACTACAGCCGCCAGTGCCTCTTCACCTGGGTTGCAGATAGGGGTTGGTGGGAGTCCCCTATACAGATAGGTATTATATGGAGACGGATAAAACAAATCAGACCTTTTTAGCCTGCCCCCAGAACGGGATAGGGCATAGATTACAGTTGGATCACACTGAAGGGGCATGTTTAACTTTAGCCTATTTAGGAATACAGAGGCAATTATTGGTTTTTCCCTTGAAAGGATGGCCTCCTTTTCCACCATAGATGCCAGTGTAACTACCTCATGGCAGGATAGTCCCATCTTTTTTGCCTTAGAGGAATATCTTTTGTAGACCAATCTGAATTGTCTTACCATCTCCTTTATAATTTCCTCTTCCTTTGCCCCTTTTGGAAAAAAATAGGTTGTAGGAAATAGATAACCCTCTAGATTAGGGACATCCATACCAAGCTGCTTAATAAATTCCTGATCATAGGCCAGCCTTATAAACCTCTCCTTAGATAAAATATTGTGTTTTTTTAATATGTCTGCAATTTGTCTAATGGTTAGCCCCTCTGGTATGGTTATTTTATGAAGGATTATACCCCTTCCTGTAGCCAGGTGCTCTAGCAGCTCCCTTGGGGTCAATTGGGGCTCAATTAGATATTCACCACTCTTTATCTCCCTAGTCACCCCTTTTATCTTCCCCCACAAGAGGAAAAATAGTGGGTGGGTTATTATCTCCCTCTCCTCCATTATATAGATTATGTCCTTAAAGGATAGACCTGCTTTAATAAAGACAACCTCCCTTTTTCCACCAATAGGTGAATTGAGATAATCCAAAAAGACCATCGTCATATTAAAGGCCAATAAAAAGAGGATTAAGGATGTAATCTTTATATACCTCATCTGTTTTCCCTCAAATAACTCTCAAGGATAAAGCTAGCTGCAATTTTGTCCTTTATCTCTCTTCTCCTCTTTCGGCTCAGGTCTGCCTTTATTAATATATCCTCGGCCTCTATGGTGGTGAAGCTCTCATCCCAAGTAACAATTGGGATCTCTAGATTTGATTTTAGTTTGTCTGCAAATCTCAATACCCTTTCAGCCATCTTTCCTATCCTATCCCTCAATGTAAATGGTAGCCCAATTACAATTTTTCCTACATTATATTTAATAACTATTTTTTTAATTTCCTCAATGGCCTTTTTATCCCCCTCCTTAGAGATTACCATTAAAGGTTGGGCAGTATAACCAAGTTCATCGGTTATTGCTACACCAATCCTCTTTGTGCCAACATCTAAGGCCAATATCCTTTGCTTTTTATGCATAATCTGATATATTCAGATACCATATATAAGATATTATGGCAAACTTTTTGGGACTAGACATAGGTGGGACAAATATCCGTGTTGGCTTGGTAACGGATAAAGGGGAAATGCTTGATTTTTACAAGATAAGGACCGAGGCAGAAAGGGGTGTAGAGGGGGTCATAGATAGGATAGTTGATGCAATCAATGTTTTGAGGTCAAGAAATCCTAATAGGCAAATTTCTGGTATAGGGATAGGTATTGCTGGAATATTGAGGCCAAAAGAGGGCATTGTTTGTTTTTCTCCAAATTTACCAGGCTGGAAGGATATAAATCTCCATAAGATTCTAAGAAAAAGGTTAGAAATACCTATATGGATAGAAAATGATGCAAATTTAATTGCCTTGGGGGAGGCATGGCTGGGTGCAGGAAAAGACATAGAAAATTTTATACTCCTCACCTTGGGCACTGGGGTAGGGGGTGGGATAATCTATAAAGGCAGGCTATTTACAGGTGAGACAAGTGGGGCAGAGATGGGGCATCTAAAGATAGAGCCAGAGGGGGAGCTTTGCCTCTGTGGGAGGAGGGGCTGCCTAGAGACATATGCCTCTGCTACCTGGCTTATAAGGCGGGCAGAGAAAAGACTAGATGCAGGGATGCCTTCTATTTTAAACAGATCAGGCCTTGATGCCAAAGGTATGTTTTTGGCGGCAAGGCAGGGAGATATATTACCTGAATATCTATTTAGGAAGGCAGGCTGGGCCTTAGGCATTGCCATTGCTAATTTATTAAATGTATTAGGGTTTACTACCGTAATTATTGGTGGTGGCGTAAGCAATGCCTGGGATGCCTTTATTGGTACCTTAAAGTATACATTAATGTCAGAACTTCTGTCTGTATTTTATAATGAGGTAAGGGTCCTAAGAAGTAGATTGGGGGATATGGCAGGCATCTTTGGGGCCTGCTATTTAGCAAAGCAAAATCTGGGGATTTAGGTTGAATGAGATAGAGAGAAAAAAGGGTAAACTTAGGGATTGGGCAGAGTCTATCTTCATAGCCCTTATTTTGGCCTTATTTATCAGGACATTTTTTGTCCAGGCATTCAAAATACCCTCAGGCTCCATGGAGCCTACATTGCTTATCGGGGACCATCTGCTTGTGTGCAAATTTTATTATGGAATAAAACTACCCTTTATCAATAAATTTATAGTGAGGTTTAATTCACCAAAACGTGGAGATGTCATTGTCTTTGTCTTTCCTCTGGATAGGAGCAAAGACTTTATTAAGAGGGTTATTGGCCTACCTGGGGATGAGATAGAGATTATAAATAAACAGGTCTATATTAATGGTAAACCCTATTCAAATCCACATGCCTTTTATTCCGACCCTTATATTTATCCAAAGATAGTAAGTCCTCGTGACAATTTTGGGCCAGTAGTAGTCCCAAAAGATAAATACTTTGTAATGGGTGATAATCGTGATAAGAGTTATGATAGTCGATTTTGGGGGTTTGTAGACCGCAGATATATCAAAGGGAAGGCATTTATAATCTATTGGTCGTGGGAAAGGCCATTTGTCCATATCAGGTGGTCAAGGATTGGCAAGATCATTTATTAGGGGGCCTTAGTGGGTATTACACTGTTAGACCTGCAAAGAAAGAAGAGGAGTGGTGAGAAGATTACAATGCTTACTGCCTATGATGAACCTATGGCCAGGATGATAGATGAGGCAGGGATTGATATGGTACTAGTAGGGGATTCAGTTGGGATGGTGATCCTAGGCTATAGTTCAACTGTACCTGTAACCATGGAGGAGATGCTCCATCATACCAAGGCCGTGAGGAGGGGAATAAGACATGCATTTCTGGTAGGTGATTTGCCATTTATGTCATATCAGGCCTCCAAGGAGGAGGCAATTAGAAACGCAGGGCGATTTATGAAAGAGGCAGGTTGTGATGCGGTGAAATTGGAGGGTGGTGAGGAGATGGCTGATAAGGTGCAGGGTATTGTAAGGGCAGGCATTCCTGTCCTGGGCCATATTGGCCTTACCCCCCAGAGTATCTCCAAACTCAGTGGATACCGTGTTCAAGGAAGGGATCTTGCCTCAGCAAAAAAATTGTTAAGGGATGCCTCTGCCTTGGAGGAGGCTGGGGCATTTGGTGTGGTGTTGGAGTGTATCCCATATCAACTGGCAAAGGCCATTACAGAGCGCACGTCCCTTATTACAATTGGTATAGGGGCAGGGCCTCATTGTGATGGTCAGGTGCTGGTAATACATGATATTTTAGGTCTTTTTGAAAAATTTGTACCAAAATTTGTCAAGGTCTATGCCCATTTGGCCCCTCAAATTAGGGAGGCCATCAAACAGTTTAAAGATGAAGTAGAATCTGGTATATTTCCTGACTACAAACATGCCTTTAGTATGGAAGAGGAGGAATGGAAAAGACTATTAGAGGATATTACTTAATTATCTTTTCTTGACAGGGTACCTTAATGTACCTTAGATTATAAATATAGGATTGCCTTGATTACTATATTGTTTATAAAGTTTTTGCTTATTATTTTTCTGCTCCTCTTTTCTGCCTTCTTCTCTGCATCTGAGACGGCCTTCTTCTCTTTAACAAGGTTTCAGGTCTTGAAACTGAAGGAGACAGAAAAAAGGGGAAAGG
>Ga0190286_1000188_pt1 | contig 29866 bp, 29 predicted proteins | sample 48691834_MG_FD_183241 | JGI IMG/M metagenome (GOLD analysis project Ga0190286, IMG submission 183241) | Hydrothermal vent microbial mat bacterial communities from Southern Trench, Guaymas Basin, Mexico - 4869-18-3-4_MG | ecosystem: Environmental > Aquatic > Marine > Hydrothermal vents >... | reverse complement strand
CCGAGTTCCCGTGTAAGTTGGCACGAAGAGTGATACGTGACCTTGCCGTTGCCTGCAAAGCCGGCCCTGTGGGCCTGGAGCTTATGCACCAGGAACTGGGTCAACTCGAACGTCGCGGCCGCGACGGCTTCGGCCTTCTCCAGCATCCTCGGCTCGTTCTTGAACATTTCGGGATAGTGGAGCTTGATCATGGACGCGCAGGACCCGGATGGAATAACGATTGGGGCGTTCCCATGAAAAATCGAGAGGAAATGCCGAGCCGCCTCTTTTGCCTCATAGGTGTATCCGGCGCTGTTGGGCGGCTTTCCGCAGCAGGTCTGATCTTTGGGGAACTCCACGTCCATCCCGAAATGACGCAACAACCTCACCGTTGCCTCGCCGGTCTCGGGAAAGAAAGTATCCACCAGGCAAGTTGCGAATAGCTGTGTTTTCATTCTCTCACACAGGTTGAGATTTGTTCGATCCAATTTATGATCGTAAAGTATATTTCTCGTTGGTTCACTTTCCCTCCTATGATCGGGTCGTCTGCCTGCCCGGCTAAGGCCTCCCCTCCAAATTATTGCGCAGCGTGCGCGCTCTTGGAGTACCCTGTCCGAGGCGAAGCCACGGACAGGTAAACAACGGAAAAGACTTTCATAGTTCGTTGTGCCTTTGTTCTAGGCATGAAAGTTGGCATTAATCCAGCAGGCGCTTTTCCCCGTCCAGTTGACGAATCGCGGTGACATCCTGACTGACTTCGAGCGTGCCCTTGTAAGTTCCGTCTGAAGACCTCACCGGGAAGTATCTGATATAAATGAACCTTCCATTCATCTGGATCCAGAATTCAGCTTCATCTCGGGTTCCGGTTTTGAAGTCATGCACGATCTTGTTTACCGCATCCAGGCTTTTGGGAGGATGACAGTTCTGAACTGCCCTCCCGATCACCCCGGGGCTCCGCGGGAAGATCCGCTCCTTGCCTTGAGAGAAGTACGCAACTCGATCATTCTCGTCCACGAAGGTTATGTCTATAGGCAGATGATTGAGCGCCAAGTTGATCTGTTCCAGCGAGAGCATACCGGTATCAAGACCCAGTTGGTCCATAGCCCACTTCATACCGGATGGTGTATCACGTTCCTCGGCAGTTTCCGGGGGCCAAGTCTTCGCGGGTGCAATCCAGGCGTAACCGATCTCTTCTTCACCGCTTGCCACTTTCACCCAATCGGATTCGGAAAAGACGTCCATGCACATGGGAAACAGGATATTCTCCTCTTTGTAGACCATGCCGCGGACCGAGTTGACCACTTCTTGAACAGCTTCCACCGCGGTCGGCTCCTCAGCCTGGTTCAAGCGCTTTGCTGCAGTCTTTATGGCGGCCCGAATGTCATCATGGATCGCCCACATGACCTGAGGCGGTGCGCTGATTTCATGGGCTTCCAGCACGGGAAAGAGCTGATTCTCTTTCCTCACGTAGTGAACGTCAACTTGAGAGAGCCGGTCAACAAGTTCACCAAGGTTGTCTCTGCTTTCCTCGTATAAGCGCTGGTCCGGAGGATCGCCGATTCTTTCCAGGAACGCATCGATTTCCTGGAGGATTCCCTCAGCGGCCGTGTTCTCCAGCATGAACGTGTGAACAGGATGCCCTTCCGCCGCGGTAGCCTTTTCTTGACGGTCCAGAGACTCCTCGAATACCGCAACGTGCACGTCGCAGAGTCGTTTGACCTCGGTCTCGGGCATGCCTTCCCGAACCAATTCCTGCTCCATTTGCGCAATTTCACTTGCGTCAACATCTTTGATCAATTCAACGAACTTTTTCTTAACTTTCTCAAAATCCTCACCACTGTGGAGATCTCGAATAACACCTTTCAGAACTTCTCTGCGCGCATCGTGATCCATGGCCGCCTCCCCGGAGCCGCCCACCTCATTTTCGGATTTTTCCGAGATCAGTTGAGAGATTTCCGTGATGAGCCCGTCAAGGTCGAGATTTCCCATGGATGCGACTCGCTGGAGTGTGGCGATCTTACCCATGGTCTTCCGCATGAGAGGGTTTTTCAGGTGCTTGAATTCCGGTGATTTGCTCAGAAAGTAGTCGAGCAGAAACGGGTATGCGGTCAACAGGTCATCAATTTTGGTTCTGTCATTAATTTCCATAGGGTCCCTCCGAGTTCATTCTTCCGTTTCAGTCTCGCTACTTATGTTTAGCGCCTCTTTTCAGGCTCTGAGGACTATTTTTCGGGTATTCCTTCAGAATTACCGCGACAGGGATGGTTTTAGTTGCTATCGAGGGGCCGGAACGCGGCCCCATGTATGTGCCCTTGGAGAACCTGCGCGGTGGTGATGTAAGTTTCCTACCGATTGTGGCTGCCTTTGTCAAGAGAATAGGAATCGCCCAGGGGCGTGAAACATAGGTCGTATCCCACTGTTCATCCCCTTTCTTTCAGTTGTCCGGGTGGGAAGACAACCGTGAATGTGGTACCTTTCCCAGGGGTTGACCTGAACCGGATTTTGCCCCCATGCTCATGCACGACCTTTTGGGTGACCATGAGCCCGAGCCCGGTACCCTGGTTGCCCTTGGATGAAAAGAACTCCTCGAATGCTCGGCCTTTTATCTCCTCATCCATTCCGACTCCGTTGTCCGAGACTTCCAGTACCGTCGAACCGTCCTCTCCTTTTCGGCTCAGCAGTTGTACCTGGTGTGAGTCTTTCCACAAATCCACCTTGCAGGCATCTATGGCGTTGGCAACCAAGTTGGCGACCACCTTGTGGAGACCTTTCGGATCTATCACGGCCTTGTCCAGGTTCTCGTCGAGATCAATCATCATAGTGATGTCGTAGCTCCGAGCCGTGTCATTGTAAAGATGGTACACTTCCTGAATCACGTCGTTGGGTTTGATTTCCTGAAGCTCCGGTTCCCTTTCTTTTGAGCAGTAGAGTATGTCTTCCACGAGCCTTGCGACCTTATCGAAATTCAGCTGGACCATGTCCCAGCCTTCTTTCATTTCGGCCCTGTCGTCGGCCTCAAGACCACGGTTGACCACGTAGATTCCACCATCCAATCCCATCATGATGTTCTTGATGCTGTGCGCCATGCCCGCGACGGTCTGCCCCATCATGATCAGTTGCCTCTGAATCTCCTTGACCGAGGTTATGTTCACCGCGATCTCCAGCGCGGCCATGATTGCTCCATTGTCGTCCGCCAACGGCGCTGAGTAGATTATCAGATCCACTCTTTCTCCCTCTTTGGTGGTCCAGGTCTGCTGAAGCGTGTGGATCTCCCCGTCAACCAATGTCTTCTGGGCAGGGCATTCTGCGAAGGAGGAATCAGCGCCCTCGCAGATCTCGTGGCACCGGGTTCCGTGGCCGCCCCCAAAGTGTGTGCGAAAAAGCCGGTCGGTCCACAATACCCGTAGATCAGGATCGATTAGAACAGCATAACAGGGAAGGTCATCCAACACCTTCCTGCTCAGGTCATTGAGTTTCTCCAGCTTGGATAGAGATCGTCTCAGGTAGACCCACGCGGCCGCCAACCCAAGACCGGAGGCGGAGAGACCTACGACCATTCGGACCGGCTGAGACCAATCCCAGAGCAATAGAAAGGGAACTGCCACCGTCGCGAGTAGTATTACGAAAAGCCCGAGCGGCATGCCGGACCTTTGGGACGAGAATGCGCCCGCTATTTGATCTTTGTCTCTCACGCTCATATCAGACCACGGTATTCTCCAGGGCGATCTGTGGTTTCCTTGGGGATCGCTTCCCGGAGTCACCATTATAACCCTTTCCCTCCAAGCGCAAAAGGCCTTTATTTTGCTATTCTTGCGGGGTGTATGCGCATAGCTCGTTGTCGCGGGCTAGGAGACAACCGCAACCGGGCCGGACTTGTTGAAGGTCTTCTTCGGACCGGACTTATTGTACCGCCTGAGCCGGAACCACCGTGCATACAATGTGTCCGCCCTTTCATAGTCTTGCGCACGCCGGGTCTTCCACGCGTGTTGGACCGCGGCTCTGGCTTGAAGCTCCAGTTCGTCGAAGCTCAAAACATGGACAACTTCTCCCATAGAGCTTTCACGCCTCCTATTGACCGGCGTACCGGTAATCCTTCGCGCGAGTAGCGGAATTGCTCGTGAAAAGCCAGGCCCGGACTGTTTTCGAGGAGATAGTCAGGGATCGCCCAAACCGACCAACTGTGCTCACTATTCGGCTATTCCGCATCGATGGATGTAGTGACAATAGTCGGCCCACACCTTTATGGCCAGCGGTTCGTCCCTGTCCACTACTGCTTTTGCCCAGTCTCTCTTGTAGCGCTCGGATTCGTTCCTGGGTATCTGCAGATGTGCCAGGATCTTTCTTGCCTTGGTGTAAATGTCCTTTTCCGGCATGCCATCACCCCCTTGTTTCCGTGGAAGAGCACTCGGACCTGGCTTGATATAGTAGAGCAACATTCGTGCCAACTCCCGCGAACATGCCCGGACTATACGAAATCATTGCGCGTTTCAAACATAGTGTCAAAAACAAACCCGGGGAAAGGTGTTCTCCAGTGAAGATATCGGTGCATATTGCAATGCATGAACGTCAGACGCGGTGCACGATGCATCTTCCCCGTGATCTGCCGTGTCACTTCTTGGGACAGAATTTGCGGGCTCGGACTCGCGGGGCTGGATGACCACAGCACAATTCACTTTGAAAGTACAGTCGGATTCAGTGAAACACCTTTCGCTCAAAGGGAAATGTGGCTATAATGGAAACAAGAGCACAATATCGGCGCAGGAGGTTCCCTGCAAAATCGGAAGATGACAGCCCTGCTCAGGTTTGCCCTTTGGTGTCGGCCCGGCACGGCATCGCGCAGACGGGAAAGGAGAGGAGAGACAAATCGATGTTTTGAAACCATTGGTGGTTCACAGGCAACCGCGGGTGAGTATTTACCAGTAACCTTGTTCGGCCGGATACCGGGTACGGGACTGCAGACCGGGAAGAAAGGATCTGAAAGATGGAATACAAACACGTCAACGGTCCGGTTTATTGCCGTTTTGCCGTCACTCCCCCGGTCATCAATTCGGATCTTGCTGATCAGGTCGGAATTGTGGCGCCTTGCCAACTCGATGTGGGGGCCGGAAGCCATGTAGGACTGAAAGCGGGCAGCAACGTCAAACTAAGAATGTTGCTGGACGACCGCACCAAAAGAATCACCTGTCACGCCAAAATCGATTGGATGAGAGAGGATGAATGGAAGGAAAGATGCAGCGTGGCCTTCAGCAGTTTATCTCTGTCGGACGACGAGTTCCAGGTGCTGCTGAAGAGTTGTGTGGAAGAACCCGGCGGAGAGGTCGAATTCGTTGAAACCGTAAGAAACAAGGGCTTGGAGTCAGATCCAGTGACCGCGGCCGAGAGCGAGACGGACATAGTGAGAGTGAAGGCGGTTACCCTTCCCCTGAGTTTGATCGAAGACATTGATGCCAAGAGAGCCAATGTCCCGTTTTCGCAATTTGTTGCCGACGCTCTGCGAGAAAAGTTGAAGGATTGATTGGTGGCTGGAACTTGAGAGGCTTCATCCGAGGTGATTGCCTGAACAACCACCCGGACCGACAGGAAGCCACACATTCCTGTTTGTTTCGCGGCACGTTGAAACACTGTTTCACATCTGAAACGTTATAAGGACTACGGCAATCCCTACCCTTTAGGTTTGCCGGAGCTCTGCGCGTCTCATGATTGAAACATTTTCAAGGGGATTGACCAACCGGTCGTTGGTCCGACCTTTTTCCTGCCTCCTTTCCCTATCGAATGCTGTGCACAGCATTTGTTTATGGAAACAGTACGTTGGCAGCTTTGGCCGAGTCAGACTTCACACGTTGCGAGGCGTATGGCACAGAATTTGCTTTGACAAAGGTCAAAGTCTCGGGAATAGACTGCTTCTCGCGGGAGCAGCTTGTTCCTCCCTTGCGCGGCTCAGACAAGAACCCTTGGAAATGAAGACCCGCGAGAAACGGTGAGTGAAGCATGGTCTCGCTCAGAAATCCCCATTGAAAGGAGATGGTCATGAGAAGGACACCAGTCATACTGGCGATCGTTCTTGCTGTGGGCGTATTAGTGGCCGGCCTTGCCACGGCACAGGAGGAATCAGTGATCAGGTCTGTCATCGAATCCCAGACCACTCTGAAGCCTTTGGCCCTACCGTCGGTTCAAGTATCAAACCTTTCAATGGATGGGGCCTACCATATTCAGCGGGCAGTGGCGAAGGCCTTACAGGAAAAGGGTTATTCAATCGCAGGATTCAAGGCCTCGCTCACCTGCTGGGAACGTCAAGCGAAGTTTCACGCTGATGGCCCTCTGTTTGCGCCTCTCTTCAAAAGGGGACGATTGGAACCCGGGGCCGTGGTAAATCACAATGACTTTGTGAACCTGACCATTAAAATTGAACTGGGATTTGTAGCAGGTCACAGGATTGACCGGCCTGTGAAGGATGTGGCTGCCCTGAGAAAGAAAATGAAAGCGGTTTTTCCCGCGATCAATCTGGTAAATGATCCCTTTGCGGGCATGAAGAATGTAAAGTCCCTGGATCTGATAGCCGGTCTTGCCGGATCAGCCAAGTTCATTGTCGGCAAAATGGTCCCCGTGCCCCAGGTCGATTTGGATCAGGTCGGTTCGTGCCTGGAAGGCTTGGGAGGAGAAGCGGATCCTATAGAGCTTTCCATACCACTGTACCGGGACGGGAAAGTAGTCAGTGAGGGCAAGTGCACAGATGCCCTGGGAGGCCAGTGCAAAGCCTTGCTTTGGCTGGTCAATGCAGTAATCAAGCGAGGATGGACCATCGAGCCCGGACACATTTTCCTGACCGGCCCACTGGGGTGCCCGGTCCCGGGTAAACCCGGAAGGTACAAGGCTGGATACGGAGCTCTCGGCGCCGTCTCCTTTACCGTCAAGTAGTCTTGCGCTTGATCCCAAGGGGATGCCGACAACAAGGGCGTCACGCACTGAAAATGTGTTTTTGCGAGGGATATTGACACTCCTTTGAGTGACGGGGGATCCCCCTCTTGGACCGTCATCCCCTATTTCATATATAATCGAATGAATTCTCGAACATCTTCTTTTGTCCACAAGATGCCGAAATGCCCTTCCAGAAGAAGATCGGCCTCCAAATCAAGAAGTCTTGCCAAAGAGGCCTGGTACTGTTTCTCATCAGATAGCAATGCCGGATCATGCGGAAGCCTGGAGGTGAGATAAGCTGCTGAAATGGTGGGGGTTATTTTTTTGTGCAGGCCTGGTTGCATCGTCCTTCCGTGGGGTCCTCGGACGCGGTCCGCGGTTTCCATAGGGGGCCGGGGCCTGCATGAGCATGAAGGAATGAATGCGGTTCGCCGCGCCCGAGCCGGACGGATTTGTGGGTTGGCCCAGGGCCTCACGCAGCAGACCTTAGGAGCACTACCAATGACTGAGCTTCTCGACTACATATCAAGGGTAAGTATATTTTCACATTTGAGCACGGACCATCTGGCGAGGCTGTGCAAGAGCGCCCACTACCACAACTTCTCCCCCGGTGACGAAATCATCAGAGAAGGCGAGCATGACGGACGGCTCTTCGTGATCGTCAAAGGGTCCGTCGATGTGGTGAAGAACAGGGGCCAACGAAGCGAGCGGCGCCTGGCCACGCTCGGCCCCTTTGATTACTTCGGCGAAATGGCGTTGATCGACGATCTCGCCAGATCCGCCACAGTGATGGCACGGGAAGAGACCGAACTACTCTCCATAGATCAATTGGATTTACATAAAGAAATTCAAACAACACCCTCAATGGCAATAGCCTTGCTGAAAATGCTGAGCCAACGGGTACGCACGATTCAAACCAGCCTTACCAATAATCTGGGTGGTCTGTTGCCAATCTGCTGTAGCTGCAAAAACATACGGAATGAGGACGGGACCTGGGTGAGAATCGAGGATTATGTCTCTCAACATTCTGACGCGGATTTTACTCATGGCGTGTGCCCGGACTGTCTGATAAAGCTGTATCCGCAGCACTTCGGCAAGAAGGAACGTGTGTGAAGCGCGCTTCCACGCAGACGACAGACAAGCGAGAATCGTAATGGTTCACCGGGCTTGAAGCGGTTCTGCGCCCGGTGAACCATTACAGGAAGCCGATCTGGAGCGCCGCCTCGGGCAACAATATGTTGTGTACAAGAAAAACGTTCCTCGCTGGATTCCGCGCCTGAGATCCCCATGTGCCCCCCAAGCCTGAATCGCGCGAAGTGAAACGACGGCGCAATCTCAGTTTCCGTGACAACTTCCGAGAACTACTACATCCCATTCTATCCTGGAACCAGGGGTTTTTTTCCATGAGACCGCAAAAAGCACTTGACAGACATCCCACATCTTGATAGACACGTCTAGGCAAAGATGTTCGGCCTATTTTAGCGGTCCGGTTCATTCCCGGGGCCCGTAAACACTTTCAGGGGGTTTTCTGATGACATCCCAAAAGAGAATCTGGGAGATTCAGCATCAGACCATTTGCAAAGTCATTGGCATGGCGTTGGATTTCGGAGATCTCAAGAAAATTGCCGACAAGTTCGGACTGCCTCCTCAAGATCCTCTCATGGATCACGAGTTCGCGCTCCATTCCACGGTGGCTCACTTGTGCGGCACTAACAACCGGGTTTCTCGCTATGTTCAAAAGACTATAGAAAGCAGGTTTGCCAAGTATTCCAAAAGACTGTCCGGCATGGATCCGCTCGAACTGATCGCGCTAGTCACTGAAGGCCCGGGGAATCTGAGAATTCCTCTGTGGGCTGTTCTTTGGGATCTTTCCACGAGGGGTCTCGAAAATGGCGCCTCAATCGAGACCGCCGTGTTTGGGTTTATCCATATGCTGGAACATCGATTACTGAAAGAGTACTGGGAAACGGCGGCGGAGAACGAAGAGCAAAGCGAGGAAGTGAGGCGCAATGAGGCCGAAACCTTGGGACTCAAACGCCGGATTCTCGACCTCCGGAGTGAGATCGAGAAGAGTCGTAAACTCAGTCAAGATCTCCGCAGCAATTTTGCGGAAATGAAGAGGCTTCATCGCCGGCCCAACGTCGGCCACATGAGATGTCAGCCTTCGGAGAGCGCACCGAGGTCTGACAGCAGCGAAAAGATCAAACGGTTGCGGTACCTCCTGGAAGACAGTCGCGCTCAGAATCGTGGCCGGGAAGACGAGTGCTGTCGACTCCGCAGAGAAATCGAGGTGTTGGTTCAAGAGGTTTCTATGCGGTTCACGGAGGAACCGGCCCCTCATGAGACGACCCCCAAACGTGCGTGTCCTCTGCAAGATGCCCTTAGAGGGAAGCACGTGGCCATGGTGGGAGGGATCGACAGCCTGGAAAGTCACTACAGGAGATTGGTTCAGGAGATGGGAGGCGCGTTTCATCGCCATGACGGAGACTGTAAGAACGGAGCGTGTCTCATTGAGGACTGTATCAAAAAGGCCGACCTGGTTGTCTGTCCAGTGGAGGTTAACAGCCATAATGCGGCTAAATCCGCTAAGAAAATCTGCAAGCGTCGCGGCATACCCTGTTGTTTCACCAGGACCGCCGGACTCAGCGGCCTCAGAATCGCCATAGAGGAACACTACGCGGACTCGGACGTGGCATAAGCCACTCTTTATCCTCTTTGCACGATAGGGGTCTTTTTTTTGCCACCAGCGTTAGACGCGTCTACTGCTGTTAGACATCTGAACATCAAGGAGTGGTCATGTTTCAACTAGGACTTGTAATTTCGATCGTGGTTGCGGCTGCCGTCGGTACGTTCCTATTCCTCTACCGGGGCCTGCGCCACAAGAGTCGCGTCCGCCCGGGGGGACCCGGGGGTTCGTGTGCGGACTGCGCCTGCCCGGGTGGCGGGTGCTCCAAGGCCGGCCACCAGAACCTGGATTTGATTGCAGGCTGACAGCGATCATTCCCTTTGGTCCAGGGAGCAAATGAGGTTTTTTTGTTGATTGTTGGTTGGCTCGACCAACCGTTGATTCGATAGGAGGATTTAGGATCATGAGAAGAGTCAGGTTTCTGACTGCAACTATGGCCTTTGCGCTGTGCCTTTCCTTTGTCTCACTCCCCGCTTGGGGATGGGAATTCCAACTGGAGGGAGGTTATTCGTGGAACTACTACGCGGCCCACCAATTGGGGGGAAACGGTTTCTTTGGGCCTTACGACACCGACGCAGCGGGCGCGGGTCTGGGTCAGCTCAACTTCTGGGCCGGGGAGAACAAGTGGCCGGGGACTTTTGGAGGCGCCAATGCGAGCATCAACACCCAGTTCATGGAGATCGGCGCGGAGATCAAGATCAACAAGGCGATCAGGCTCAGAGGGACCTATTACCTGGGAGATACTACGACGAATCCCACGGCGCCTGCAGGAGAATACCAGAACAGCACAGCTACCGGGGCTTTAAACCCAATTTGGCTCGGCGCGTGGACCCAGTTCTGGGGTACAGCGCAGACACCGTGGGGAATCCTGGTTGCGGGGAAGAGACCTTTCGCGTTCGGAATTGGAACTCTTGCCAACGGTGAAGATTGCACCACGACTGAGTCGCTCGGTCTGGTCGTGCCCTACGGGCCCATGAGATATGGAATGGTCTTTTATCCTTCACGGAACCTCACCAGCTTTGACGCGGTCCAGACCGGTCCTGAGGATGGGAATAATCAGCGCAGCCCTCACGTGGGCGGGTTCCTCACTTATTCCGCGGGATCGCTGCAGATCGGCTATCTTCAGGAGCTTGTTAAGTGGCGCCAGGGGCCTGAGAGTCAATCCCCACAGAATGTGGACTTCATCCCAAGGGATTTCTTTCTGACCGATGGAGTGGCGTTCATCAAATTCGACAACGGGCGTTTTTTCTTCAATGCGGAGTACAGCTTTTTCAAGAGCACGGTGAGGCATCAGCGAAGCCTCAGTGGCTTCGACCAGAACGGAGGCGCCCCGTCTGTGGGAAACATCGCCGGTGCGGGCAGCGTCTTCCAACCGACCTACACCGATTGCGACCGCGTTGCAGTGGAGCTTGGCACGTACGCGGGACCGACCAGAGCTACTTTGTTTTGGGCTTGGATGTCGGGCCCCGATAGAAGGCATGGCGTGCTGATTGACAGGCAGGGTCATGCCTTGTGGATGGCCCCCCGGAACGGTCCGCTCGGTTCCGGTGTTGACGAGGCTTCACTTCTCAACCTTCATCCCAATGCGTCGAACGCGGGGCTCTTTGTTCCGTACAGTTATCTGATGATCTTCAACTACGGGACCGGCGGCAACTACTTCAACGTCCAGGGTGACGGACAGGTGAATGACGCAAATATCTACGCGGCCCGGATCGACTACGCGGTGGCTGCCAACCTGAATGTCTGGGGCAGCTTTCTCTGGGCCGACAGAGTCAGCCACGGTTACGGCTGGGGCTTCATTTCCCCGGAGACTGACCTCACCATCCCCGCAGACGAACGCGAGACCCAGTTCGTGAGGCGAGGGGCCTTCAACAATCCCGCGCCTGCCATTCCGGATTCCAACCTGGGGTGGGAATGGAACGTGGGCATCGACTGGGGCCTTCTGGAGGGTTTGATCCTCAACACCAGGTTCGCTTACTGGCAGCCTGGAAATTGGTTCAAGTACGCGTGCGTGTCCAGGACAAATCCAGGCTGGACCGCGCCGGGGCCTGCCAACAATTTCGGCATTGATCCGAACAGGACCATCGATCCGGTGGTAGCGCTGGAAATGATAGTGGGTTGGGAATTCTAATAGGTCCTAATCGCCAGGGTCTCCAAGCAAACAAAAGAATCCAGGAGGTAAGCATGCCGATTTCGCAATCTAACGCTGAGCTCAACGTTTCCGGAGGAAAGGCTGCCCTTCAGAATCTTCCTTCGAACCATTTCAGGCTTTCGGAATACGGTGAGAGACAGAAAGGTTCAATCCTGCAGGTGGATGGCGACCACGAATTTCGCCTGAGAATGCTGGAAATGGGATTGACCAAGGGTACCGAAGTTATGGTGGTCAAATATGCTCCACTCACAGATCCCATAGAATTCGTTGTCAAGGGATACCATTTGACTCTGAGGCGAGATCAGGCCGCGGATATCTTGATGAACGAACCTGGAAAGGAGATCTGAAAGCATGAACAACGCAATAACTGTTGCCCTGGCGGGGAATCCCAATTCGGGCAAGACCACGATATTCAATGCGCTCACAGGGGCGCGGCAGCATGTAGGCAACTGGCCTGGAGTAACGGTAGAGAAGAAAGAGGGGACATTGACCCACAAGGAAACAACGGTCCATGTGGTAGACTTGCCCGGAACTTATTCACTCACCGCGCTATCTGAGGAAGAAATCATAGCCCGCAACTTCATCTTTGATGGCAGTGCCGATGTTGTGGTCTGTGTGTTGGATGCCGCCAACCTTGAACGAAACTTGTATTTGGCCGTCCAACTCATGGAAATGCGCGTCAAGGTCGTCCTGGCTCTCAACATGATTGACGTTGCCAAAGCGCGGCGCATCGATATCGACGATAGACGACTCTCTCAATTGTTGGGGCTTCCGATTGTGCTCACCAACGGCAAGAAAGGGATTGGCATAGACGATCTGCTGGACGATGTGATTGAAGCAGCTTCCACCACCGAGAACGGCAAGCAATCACCAGTGGTCGGTTACGGCGCCGACGTGGAGCAGGAAATCCAGAAGATCGAAGAAAGGCTCAGGAATTCCGGCGCCTCGGAAGATCGACCGCCCCTTCGTTGGCTGGCCGTGAAGCTGTTGGAACAAGATTCCGACGTCACGAAGAAGTATGAACGACTCCTTGCTCGAGACGGGGTGGAAAAACAGATTGAGCAGAGTAGGGAGTATCTTGGACAGGTGTATGGTGACAGCCCGGACATAGTACTGGCTGATTCACGCTACGGGTTCATTTCAGGCGCCATGAGGCAAACTGTCCACTCAGACAGGCCGGACAGGGTATTCCTGAGCGACAAGATCGACACGGTACTCACGAACCGTCTGCTCGGCCCCGTGATCCTCCTTGCAGTCATATACGGAGTATACCAATTCACCTTTGTCGGGAGCGAGCCGCTGGTAGGTTACTTCGAGTCCTTTTTCGGATGGTTGGGAGGGGTGATGACCGAAGCAATCCCTGCCGGACTGCTTCAGTCTCTCGTGGTAAGCGGCATAATTGACGGTGTTGGCGGAGTCCTGGGGTTCACTCCTCTAATCGCCTTCATGTTCTTTGCCATCGCCGTGTTGGAAGATACGGGTTACATGGCAAGGATCGCGTTCATGCTCGACCGCGTGCTAAGGGGGTTTGGGCTTCACGGGTCTTCGATGCTGGCTCTGATGGTATCCGGCGGAATAGCTGGGGGCTGTGCTGTGCCTGGTGTAATGGCGACCCGTACCATGCGAGAGCCTAAAGAGCGTCTTGTCACAATTCTCGTTACGCCTCTGATGAACTGTGGGGCCAAACTACCGGTGTACGCACTATTGATAGCCGCGTTCTTTCCAGGAGACAAGGCCGGAATGATGCTGCTCTTGACCCTCATCTCCTGGGGCTTCGCGCTCGTTGCAGCCAAGGCAATCCGCTCCACGGTCCTTGCCGGTCCTGCCGCTCCGTTTATCCTGGAGTTGCCTCCTTACCGTATGCCCACCATCAAGGGGCTTCTGATCCATGCCTGGGAGCGGACGTGGATGTATGTCAAGAAAGCCGGCACAGTGATACTGGCCGTCTCGATAGTGCTTTGGGCCATGATGACCTTTCCGTCTCTGCCCTCAGATAAGCAAAAGGTATTTGATGAAAAGTTAAGGGACGTTACCGCCGCTTTTTTGGCAAAGCCGACTGTAAAGGGGACGTTTCGGTCCAAAGAAGACCTGGAAGCGTTTGAGAAGTTTCAGGGCAGACCAAACCACGTTAGCGCTGAAGGTCTTCCGAAACAGAATGCCGCCTTCTTTGCTCTGTCCCAGGCCTTGAAGACCGACCGACAAGAAGGCGCCGACTCAAAAGTCAAGATAGAACCAGCCATTCATGCCCTGGCAGCGCCTTACAGGGAATTCGCCGCTCAGAAGCCGGCAATTGAGAATGCCAGAAGGACCGCGGAGTTGAAGAACTCTATAGGTGGACGGATCGGAGTAGCTCTTGAGTATGTTTTCAGCCCCATGAATTTCGACTGGAGGACGAACATCGCGCTCATAGGAGGCTTTGCCGCTAAGGAGGTGGTCGTAGCTACCCTCGGCACGGCATACAGCCTTGGTGAGGTTGATCCCGAGGAATCCGGGAGCCTTTCGGAAAGACTGCGGAATCAACCTGGTTGGAATGCGCTCACCGGATTCACTCTCATTCTATTCGTAATGCTATATGCGCCCTGCTTCGTGACTCTGGTGGTCATCAAAAGAGAAGCCGGCGGCTGGAAATGGCCTCTCTTCGCGATGATCTACACTACCGTTTTGGCCTATGTGGTCGCTCTGACGGTGAGTTCCATAGGTTCTTTCCTGGGATTGGGAGCATAGATCACGTTGTGTAGCCGTTCACCGTGAACGGTTACCGCAGATCTATGTTTTTTGAACGAATAGATGATTTCAGGCGTCTATTATGGTAGTCTTGATCCGGTTGTCAGGAAAAGGAGTGATACCTATGCCGCAGATGAAGCCGATTGACGATGGAACCGCGTCGATCATCACAGAGCCGGAAGGCTTGAAGGACGATGAAGACAGACAAGATCATCTGGACGCCTGTGCTGCGGCTGATGCCATCGAAGAGGCTCTGGAGACCGGTGAAATTCGTGCCTTCGAAGAATTCGCCAAAGAAATGGGACACTGATCTGAGCCTTGGCCTACAAACTCGAAATCTTGGGACATGCGGAGCGCGATATCAAGAAGGCATTCAAGAAGCGCAAGCAAATAGCCCCATTTCTAATTTCAGCCTGTAGAGAACCAGCCGAAGACCCTCGTCCGGATGGATACACGCCCGTTGAACGTCATAAGGGACTTCTGTGGCGAATCACTGTCAAGGACGCCAAACCCTACTACCGAGTCATATACGCCATTCGAGACAAAATCTCCGCCGTAATCATAGTCGCTGTCCGGCCGAGAGACGAAGAGACCTACAAAAACATTCCACTGAAAGACCTGGGCAAGAAAATCAAAGAGCTTGAAAAGCGACTGTAATCGTTGGTTCGCCGACAGTCGGCACCATTATCGCGCTCACTTTCAGTGAGGGAAAAGGCCAAAATGACTCAGTACTGGTTTCCCCCTTGACTAGAGACTTCTCTGAGGATAATTTGTACTGAGGAAGTCGAATTCAGTTCCTGACTTGAGGAATTGGCAAATGCACCGTCTGGAACATCGTTCGGAGAGAATTCTTAAGGCGATAATTTCCCAGTACATTGCTACCGGTGAACCGGTAGGCTCTCGAACAATTTCCAAGAAGCGGGATGTGGGCCTTTCAGCAGCGTCCGTCCGCAACATCATGAGTGATCTCACGGAGTGGGGTTTTATAGACCAGCCCCATGTGAGCGCGGGACGAATTCCAACGGACAGGGGAATTCGTCTGTACGTGGACGCGATACTGGAAGCCGGCCCCAAGGTATCGGATTATCAAGCCAGAATCGCGTCTATGATCAATGTGCCGGATCTGGACACAAGGGCTGTTATGCGCAAGTCTTCTTCAGTCCTTGCAGGCCTGTCCAAACAGGCCGGCGTAGTCACCACTCCGGCGGCCGTAGGGCAAACGTTCAAAACCATCGATTTTATCAAGGTTGCGGAAGACAAAATTCTCGTTTTACTTGTTTCCACCAGTGGATTCGTGCTCAACAAGATGATCTACGACGAGGATGGGATAAACCAGGAAACCCTCGATCGTTACAGTCGTATGCTCAATGACATGCTGCGGGACCTCGACCTTGGCCAGGCGAGGCAGAGGATCGAACAAGAGCTCAGCAAGGAAAAGACGCTGGTGAACACGATGTTGGCAACGGTTCTTCGGCTGGGTCACCTAATACTATCTTCCCGATCCACTGGAGAGATTTTCATCGAAGGTCAGACGAACATCCTGGAAGACCCGGAGTTTGCACAAATAGAGAAGCTCAAGGCGGTCCTCATTACCTTTGAAGAGAAAAGCAAGCTGCTGACAATTCTGGAAAAAACTCTCGCCGCCGAAGGAATTCAGATCTTCGTGGGTACTGAACATGGATTGGAGGAAATCGTCGGCTGTTCCATTGTGGCCTATCCTGTTCGTGCCGAAGAGACCGTCTTGGGCAGCATCGCGGTGATCGGTCCCAAGAGGATGGACTATAAAAAGATGGTCAATTTGGTTTATGCCACGGGCAGCGCGCTCACTCATATTCTCAGGAAGACCGTGGAGAGTAGAGTCTAGGAGGCTGTCGCAAAACCTCCAGAGCATACGAAATCGTGGTACGGTAGGGTGGCGGGTGGCCCGGACGGCCCTCCGCGGGCGGCGAGGTGGCAGGTCTGGGATGTGATTACCGCTCATCGGCTCAGTACGTTGGTCGACAGCTAGTTGGCCGTGCGCCTAGCACCGTCTGGGCCACCCATCGTTGAACCGTTCGAGCAATGTAAGCGGTTTTGCGACAGCCTCCTAGTACCGCACCGCGGAAATTCGCGGCGATTTACCGGGCTCCCCCTGAGCCGACATTCCAGAGCCTGCCCCGGGGTTCGCCGGGGTGACGGCGAGGAAGGACGGACATCGGGCAATCAACTGACAGCGAACTCCTGCCGATAAGTACTTGTTAGTTCCGCCGGGAATCGGCGCGATTGTTCTGTCATTAGTTTCTCCCTGACTTTTGACCATTTTTCAGACGTGCTGTTCTTCGGACGCGCGATCTGAGATCCATGTGTGACTACATAGTAACTGGAGATCATGTTCGGTTTGTTTCGTAAATGGCGGCGCAAGAAGCTGGTCCGACGACCGGTCCCGGAGCACTGGCCCGCGATCCTGGAAAAGAGGGTTCCTTTTTATCGCCGTCTATCAGGTGAATTGCGGGATCGTTTCTTCGAATACCTCAAGATCTTCGAGGCAGAGAAATACTTCACAGCCGCGGGCGGAATGGAGATGACCGACGAGGTGCGTGTGGTGATCTCCGCATGTGCGGTGCGGCTGATCCTGAACCTGGATATGTCCTATTATGACCGGCTGACCGAGATCATAGTCTATCCTTCCGAGTACACGCGGCCGAACGAGACCGGCGTCTTGCTCGGTGAAGCAAGCCCATGGGGCACTGTAGTGCTTTCATGGCCCGCGGTCTTACATGGCCTGGCCGATCCCAGAGACGGACATGCCACCGCGATGCATGAATTTGCCCATGTCCTGGACCGTGCCGACGGGGTTTTTGACGGCACACCGAACCTGAGGTCTCGGGCCGATTACAGACCGTGGGTTGAGGTCATGAGCAGCCACTACGTTGCCCTTAGGAAAAGAAGACGCATGGAACGCAAGGTACTGCGAATGTACGGAGCAACGAACGAGGCTGAATTCTTCGCGGTAGCCACCGAATCCTACTACGAGAAGCCCCGCCAGATGAAGAAACATCTGCCCGACCTATACGAGGAGATGCAAGAATTCTACGGCGGGGATCCGGCCGCGGACGCGGAAGCCCGGTCTCAAAGCGTTTCTCAAAAGTAATTGCCGATATTCTCAGGGCCTGCCACGAAATAACGTTGGCATTCCTCTGTAGGGGCGGGCCGCTTCTTGAATTCTTGAGGCGAGACTCACTCAGGCAGTGTCATCCGCGAGGGCAATCATGGCCGTGATAAAGACCACCTGAGTGGGGAGTGTGATATGCAAATCCTAGCATACTTGGTCAAGAAAACGTTTTCCATTTTTCTTTATCCGCTTGGCGCATCGTTGTTCCTTATTCTAGGGGGGCTTGTGATCCGACTTGTCAAACCGGATCGAAAGCGTGCGGGATTCTTCGTCTCGCTCATTGGAGCGGTGTACCTTTTGAGCATGTCTTTGCCGATGACGTCATTTTTCCTTATTCGCTCATTGGAGCAGATGGCAGGTCCATACGCGGATCCTGTCGAGTTGCAGCGGAAGGGAGTCCGCGAAATTGTTGTCCTGGGAGCTGAAGTCGTCACGGACGACAGGTCCCCTGCCGACAGGATGGGAAATGGGATCTTTCGGGTCATGGAGGGCGTAAGGCTCGTAAAAGCCATGCCTGGCACGCGGCTTATCATCTCAGCAGGGAGCGTTCCGGGCAGACGCAGTCAGGTGGATGCAATGGCTGCGCTCCCACTGAGGCTCGGTGTGGAGAGGGAGGCTCTTGTGCTGGAGAACCGAGCCCTGGATACGGAAGACGAAGCCCGACTCATTGCAGGTCTGGTTGGGAATCGGCCATTCGGCCTTGTCACGACGGCATTTCACATGCCCAGGGCGATGCGATGGTTCCGAGGATTGGGACTCAATCCCATTCCGTGTCCGTGCGAGTTCAAGTGCCACAGGGCTCCCCCACTCTACCAATGGTTTTATCCTGGGGTGGGCAGTTTACTCATGTCAACCTATGCCGTTCACGAATGCCTCGGCTCCCTTTGGCTCTCACTCAAAGAACGCTTCAGGGGTGAGAGGAGCCGCAAAGATCAAAGACCCGCATGATCTGTGGCAGGCATGGCCGGACCTTCCCATCGTAACCAAGCAGGATCTTCAGAGGCATTTCAGGCCTGAAGGAATCAAGGCGCGATTCAATTGCAAGGTCTCATACGAAGTTGCGGCCCAACAAGTACGTATACCCTTACGAGTGTAGAAGGACTGGGATGCTATGTGGGGTGGACTTTCCAGTGAAATCACTCCTTCTCCTTCAGCAAGTCCTTCAGAGCGGCGAAGGGCCTATAGGTAGAAGAAGGGTCTCGGTCATCTGCTTGCGTCTCGAGCCCATAATCCTCGTCATCAAGATCGCGCTGGTGCTCCATATCGTGGCAGTAGATACAGAGCAGCTCCCAATTGCCGCCGTCGGGAGGATTGTTGTCGTGGTCGTGATCCTTGTGATGGACAGTCAACTCCCGGAGCCTCTTGCCCGAGAACTCTCGCCCGCAGCGGCCACAAATATGCGGGTACATCGCGAGTGCCCGGTCCCGATACATTGTAGATCGCGTCTCTTGATTCCGTCGAGCCTCTGCGAGGACTTCACCCGGTCTACTTCCCTTGGTTTTAGTTTTCCTCATACGCATCGGTGCACTCTCTGATCTGTAGGTTTCCTGGGAGCGGGGGGCAAGTCCGGTTTTGCCTCTTTCCGAATTGCTCTTCGAGCAGTTCCACTCGCCTCCAGGAAACCCACATAATCGTCCCGGCCCAGGGAGACGAGATCCTCGCGCTTTCCACTGTCTATTACATGGTACCCGGCATCCGGATACTCAATTGGTAAGGGTCGTGACATGGAACAAGCTTACCACAAACCAGGCAGTGACTCAAAACCGGACTTGACCCCGACCCGAATTTTTCTCCGAACTGGATGCCGGCCGCGAGGTAATCAACATCTATGCCAACTATCACCCCTGATAAGGGACAACGAACTACGAAAATCTTGGGGCAGCTTGTCCGTGGCTTCGCCTCGGACATCCCCCATCGTAGGCCGCGAGATTTTACTTGTTAAATGGCGAAGCGGTATGACAAATGCTTCGGAACTTCAGGACCGAATCATGGAGATCCTTGGACTGACAGGAGATGAAAAAGCCGTTTTAGGGTACGGAGACATGTGTTATAAGAGACCGAACATCCCAAGGAAAGAGGCTCGTTTCTTCATAAGTAGGAAACTCGGGCTGGACTTGATTCCTGCTGCGTGGGAGATTAACTGTGTATCAGATGGCCCTTGAGCAAACGGATTCCCGAAGAGCGCAACAGGTACCGGGCTTCAGGAAAGATCGACCGTATGACGGCCCGAACGAGTCTTTCCGATTGATCCGGGTTGCGACCGCGGTTAGTATGGGCATCACCGGATACCAGGAGATTCAACAATGAACCAAGATATAATTTGTCAACATTGCGGGGCCAGGATGGACCCTATCAACACTCCCTTGGAATCCACCTGGGGTGGGGAGATTCATCACGTGTGCTTCAACGATGAATGCGCCTACTTTGTGAAGAGTTGGGACTCTTTGGATGAACAGGGAGTCGATAAGACGGGATATCGCTGGCGAGTGGATCCGCGAGGCACGGGCGGCCCCTTGCCCGTATGGTCCAAAGATGCCCTGAAAGATCTGATAATTCGCAATTCCGGTAACGAATAGGCACGCCGCATGCCCGCGGCTCTTATCAGTGAACGCTGATTTCGCTTTTCTTGGTCTGATTCCCGGACGCGACTGAGGTTCGTGGGAATCGCAACACCGAGGATGATATGGAAGTGTTCACAGCGCCAAGTATGATGCGGTGAGCCACTATGTTTGGTCGAGTACGGAGGTTCTTTCAATGAACAGAAGCCCTTCGGCCCTATGGGCCATACTCGTCGTATGGTCAATGCTCACCGGCGCCGCATATTCAGAGAGCAAGAAGCCCGAATCCGAGATATCTTACCAGGTCCCCACCTCGGGCAAGATCCTTGACGTGGTTTACCGTCCGGAATTTGACGAGTGGTGGATCAAATGCCGAGAAGGGGACGCCATCTCCGTGTACTCGTACGAACCCCGCTCCGAGAAATGGGGAAAAGTCCGTTTCGTTCCCGGAAAAGGGGAGTCCGCGAAGAAACAACCGGTGTCTTCCGCGAATCCTGGAGATGCCTCAAAGGCCCCGGATCAGAAGATCAAGAAGCCGGACCGCAAGGAAGACAAGTTGCGACCGAAGAAACCCAAGTCGCCCAATGAGGGTAAGGGAGGACCGGATCTGGAAGGAGTCGGTCCGGAGCTGAAGGATCTCGCTGAGCAACGTGAAAACGCGCCTCAACCGGATATCAGGAAAAAAGAAAAGAAGAAGGCCAAGTGGTGGGATATCCGGAGAATTTTAGAAGAAAGAAGATAGACTGGGAAACCGCGCCGGGTTGACCAAAATTGGCTGCCGGCATGGAGATCTGATCCGGAACGTGCAATGTCAAGTCGGCTGGGAAGGAGAAGTTCTTGGGTGAGTATGCTCTGATAGTGGTGGACATGATCAAGGATAATGTGAATACCAAGAGCCACGGCATGATGGACGTGGCTGCGAAAGGAATCATTCCCAATATCCTGGAACTGACCGGAGTGTTTCGCAGCAACGGAGGACGGGTTGTCTTTGCTTGCGACAGCTTCATGGAAGGCGATTTCATCTTTCAGGGACGAATGAAGCCCCACGCGATCCGTGGAACCGGTGGCGATCATCCCATTGAGGAACTGGAAATGGGGCCGTCAGATCTGTTTCTTCCCAAGCGTCGTATGAGTTCGTTCCACAAGACCGACCTGGACCAGACACTGCGTACCTGGGGTGTGGACATTGTAGCAGTCTGCGGCATCGTTACCAATGTCTGCGTGCTACTCACCGCTCTGGATGCCATCCAGAACGATTTTCGGTCCATAATAGTCTCCGACGCCTCGACCTGCTACAAACCTGAAATCCATGAGAAGACACTGGAACTCTACGGCCAAATGCCGCTGGCGCCTCTGTTCCGGATCATGAGCACTTCGGAACTCACCAAGGAGATCGAAGAATCCGGCCGGTCCTGAGACAGGACTTTTCCCAATAATTGAACGAAAGACCGGACCTCGCCTGTAATTTCACAAGGATATGTCTATTGACAAGTGAGAATTGGCGCACTTGCTTGAACGCGCATTGGTATGAGGGGGCCGTAGGGTAGCCGGCGGTCCAATCGATTGCGGCTTTTCCTTGACGCAATCCCGGATCTTGTGTTAAGAATTTGGGTCTTCGTGACTGTGCAGCGGGCGGGTTGTTGCTGCAGCGCACGGATGAGCTTCCTATTTGCCTGGAATGCGCTCAAGATTACGTGGTGTTGATGAGGTGTCCCCATGGACATGAAGCGGGACTATTATGAGGATATACAGCTTTTCAAGACCAAGACGGTTCTTGCGGGTACAGTTTTGTTGCTGGCCGCGTTGGCGCTCCTGCCCTGTGTGGCTGGAAACTATACCCTCTACATAGTAACACTTATTGCGGTTAACACGATTGTGGCTGTCGGGCTGAATATCCTTGTTGGTTCCACGGGTCAAATCTCGTTGGGTCACGCGGGATTTTTCGCCATAGGCGCGTATAGCTGTGTCCTGCTCATGACGAAGCTCGGGATTCCTTTCATTGTTGCCCTTCCCGCTGCCGGGTTTATTGCCGCGCTCTTCGGATTCTTGTTGGGGTTGCCTTCCCTTAGATTGGAAGGTCCCTATCTGGCCATAGCAACGCTGGGCTTCGGAATGGCCGTGATTCAGATCATCAGCCATTGGGATTTCACGGGCGGCCACATGGGCATTGCAGCGCCCAAGATGACCGTAGCGGGATACGTGGCAGACACTGGAACAGAGCTGTACCTGGTGATCATGGCAGTGACGGTGATCCTGACCATAGCCGCTTTGAATCTTATGAAAACCCGTGTGGGTAGGGCTTTTGTGGCGATCCGAGACAGTGAAATCGCAGCCGAGGCTATGGGGATCAACCTCAATTGGTATAAGACCCTTGCGTTTGCCGTGAGCGCCTTCTACACGGGGATCGCGGGCGCATTGATGGCGTTCGCCCTGGAGCACGTGAGCGCGGGCAGTTTCAACCTGATCTTGTCCATCACTTTTCTGGCAATGGTAATCGTGGGGGGGCTCGGGTCGGTCATGGGTTCCATTCTCGGTGCTGCGGTGCTCACCTACTTGCAGATAAAGCTGCAGATCATCCAGGAGGCCCCGGTGATCGGGCCGTTTCTCCTGGAGGTTTCCAACAGATTTTTCACACCGGAGGGATTGCCCAACATCCAGAGCATAGTCTTCGGCATGATCATGATCGGGATCGTGATTTTCGAACCCCTGGGTATGCACGGAATATACCTCAGGTTCAAACGTTATTGGAGAATGTGGCCGTTTTAGGGGAGCCTGATGAACTTCTTTTTCGACCTTGTCATAGGAGGTCTTTCCATAGGGGCATGTTATGCTCTCGTGGCCCTTGCCATGGTGATCATATACAAGACCTCCGAGGTCCCCAACTTCGCTCAGGGTGAGATGGCCATGATAGCCACCTTTGTGGCGTTCACCATGGTCGAGGACTATGGGCTCGGATTCTGGACCACAACCGCGATAACATTGGTGTTCGCCTTCCTGTTGGGCGCGGTCCTGGAATTGGCCTTTCTCAGACCCGCCAAAAACCCGACGATACTAGGTCTCATCGTAATCACGCTAGGCGCTGAAATGATCCTGTATGGTCTGGCGGGCTGGAAATGGGGCGCCAATCAAAACCCTTTCCCGGTTCCGTTCTCAGAGTATGACGGCTTCAATCTGGGTGAAGTTGTGATAACAGAGGTCAACATGTGGACATTCGTGGTCAGCCTGTTGATCATGTTCTTTCTGTTCCTTTTCTTCAGATTCACCAAGGTCGGCGTGGCCATGAAGGCCGTACAACAAAATCCGTTCGCAGCCAAAGCCATGGGAATTCCGACTCGGCGAATACTTACGTTCACCTGGGGACTGAGTTCGGTAACAGGCGCGGTGGCCGGGATGCTGATCGCGCCGTTGGCTACTTTGGACCCGAACATGATGATGGATCCCCTGCTCAAGGGATTCGCAGCGGCTGTGCTCGGAGGAATGACCAGCCTTCCCGGGGCCGCGATCGGCGGCTATCTTCTGGGATTGATCGAGAATTTCTTCGGCGGTTACGTGTCGCTTGAATTCAAGTCGGTGGTGGCTTTTGCAGTGATTGTCGTGATTCTATGCGTGAGACCTTCCGGTCTGTTTGTCAGGCATTTCGAGAAAAAGGTCTGAACCGCTTTGCGCGTTCAACCGTTGTCGGAAAGGAATACTGTTCAAGGAAATGAGCGCAGCCGCTAAAAGACAGGGAAATCTCCGGTGACCGTGCCTCGGGTTCGTTCTTATTTGAGCCCATTGGCGGCGCTCCTTCTCGCCATTTGCCTGGTGGCCGGCTGTTCGGACCATGAGGACGCGGAAGAGCAGGCCCTGCTCTCTGTGGCAAGGGCGTATTTCAAGGCTGAAATGGATGGGGACACCGAGAAGGTGTGGCAAATGTTGGCGCCGTCTTCCCGGTTCAAGAGGGCGTATTCCTATCCTTTCTACCAGGAGATGACTCGGCAGAGTTCGGTCCGTATCAAGAAATATGTAGTTGAAGAGATCGTGGAGATTAGTGACAACACTGACAAAGACTCCATGCCCGCGGTGGAAAGAATCGGCACAATAAAGGCTCACGTGATTCTCGGGAGTGACCACGGAAAGGACACGGAACATTCCAGTACGTTCACCTTCCTCAAAGAAGGAGGAAAATGGTACAAAGGATAATCCTTCCGGGGTTACCCCGGTGCTGACAAAGGTAGGTAATAGATACGGTAAAACAAGGGGGTCCGGACACTTGTAGCCGGCCCATTGAACGAAATCGCTGAAGCCTTGTCGGAACGGCAAGTTTGCAAGCGTAATTAGGAGGCAAGAATGAAAAAAGGTATCGTGATGAAAGCATCGTTGATCTGTTTGCTGTTGCTCCTGGGGTGTGTGACCGCGGCATTTTCAGCAGACGCGGTTCGTGGAGTCACAGACAAGGAGATCCTCATCGGTCAGTGGGGTCCTCAGACCGGTCCGGCCGCGCTATGGGGATCGGTGGGCCGCGGCACGGGCGTACTGTTCGCGCTCGTCAATGATGAAGGCGGAATTAATGGCAGAAAACTCAAGTATTTCCTGCGGGATGACAGCTATCAGCCGTCCAAGACCAAGGCCATTGCAAAAGAATTCGTCGAGAAGATCGGGGTATTCGGTGTTGCCGGCGGGGTCGGCACATCCACCGGAATGGCTGTGCGCGATTACCTGAAAAAGAATAAGGTCCCGTGGGTGGGTCCCGCCACAGGATCCAAGAATTGGTCCCAGCCGTTTCAGAAGTATATCTTCTCCACGTACCCGCTCTACGAGCATGAGGCGTTTCTCCTTGCGCAGCACGCTGTGGAGAAGATGGGCAAGAAGAAGATCGCTTTCTTCTACCAGAATGACGACTATGGCAAGGAAGGACTGCTGGGAGCAAAGAAGTACTTGGATTCAAAAGGCATGAAATTTGCCGCCCAGATTCCTGTGGAAGTCACCGACACCGACCTCAAATCCCACGCACTTAAGCTGAAGTCATCAGGTGCGGACGCAGTGATTATGTGGGTCCTGCCCAAGCATGGGGCGATCATGCTCGGGACTTCCAAAGCCATGGGATTCCAACCGCAGTGGTTTTCTTCGTCCACCCTGTCCGATTCCTATCTGATGTTCAGGGTGACCAAGGGCCTGTGGAAGGACGTTGTTTATGCCACATTCATAAACTTGGAAAGCCCGTTGATCGCGAAGTACCTCGCGGCGCAGAAGAAATTCGCTCCTAAAGAGAAGTATACGGGAATATTCTTCCTTGCAGGATTCGCCTTTGCTGAGCCCATGGTCGAAGGCCTAAAAAGAGCGGGAAAAGATCTCAATACCGACTCATTCATAAAGGCCATGGAAACCATCAGGAATTGGAACGACAATCTCGGTCACAACGTAACATTCACCCCTGAAGATCATCAGGGAACGAAATCGGTTTATCTACTCAAGTGCGGTGACAAGGGTAAACCGATAAAGATCTCCGATTGGTTGACCTACAAAGGGAAATAACTAGATTCAAGGACCTGTTCACGGCAACATGGAAAGAAGGGGGTTCGATTATGCCCCCTTCTTTTCCTGGGCCCATGGCCCGACTTACTGAAATCAAACTGGATCCGATCCGGATTAGCTGGGAAGTCATGGCGTTACTGTCAATAAATGATTTGTCCATCTCCTTTGGCGGTTTGGCCGCTCTGAGTAAAGTTTCCATGAATGTGGAAAAGGGTCGGATCTTCTCGATCATCGGCCCCAACGGAGCGGGAAAGACCACCATTTTCAACTGTATCACGGGAATTTACCGACCCGACAGCGGGAGAATCGTCTTCAACGGGCAGGATATTACCACCTGCAAGCCTCATCGGGCCGCGGCTTTGGGGATAGGCCGAACCTTCCAGAACATCGAACTCTTTACCCATTTGACGACCATGGACAATCTGCTCCTGGGGCGCCACATACATATGAAGACCGGGGTTTTCTCCGCCGCGACCTTCCTGACCAGACGCTTCCCCGCGGCAAGAGAAGAGTGTGATCAGCGGGAGCGTGTGGAGCGGATCATCGAGTTCCTTGAGATTGAAGCTGCCCGCGATGTTCCTGTCGGAGCGCTCCCCTATGGGACTCGCAAGCTGGTGGAACTGGGACGCGCCCTGGCAATGGAGCCGAAGTTGCTCCTACTGGACGAACCGTCGGCAGGCATGAACCAGGAAGAGAAACGGGACATGATGTTCTGGATAAAGGACATTCGTGACGACTTTGAGGTCACCGTAGTCATGGTAGAACATGACATGAACTTGGTGATGGAGGTCTCGGATGAAGTGCTGGCTCTGAACTTCGGTATAAGACTCGTGCAGGGCACGCCGGAAGAGGTTCAGACACATCCGGAGGTCCTGGAAGCCTATCTGGGTGAAGATTAGTTTCTTGGCGCCGCCGTGCGGACCCGTCGGGGACCAATATCGCTTTCAATGGCTGTAGGAAATGCTTGAAACCAAGAACATAGAAGTCTATTACGGCAAGATCATGGTGGTGCGCGGGCTCTCCCTGAAGATCGAGGAGGGTGAAATCCGCGCCATTCTGGGCGCAAACGGCGCGGGCAAGAGCACCACTCTAAAGACCATCATGGGGTACCTGGATGATCAACCTGACAAGGGTACCATCACGTTCAGGGGGAAGCGCATCGACGGAATGGAGACGGAAAACATCGTCCCGTTGGGAATAGCCTATGTCCCGGAGGGCCGAGAAGTGTTTCCCGAGCTTACCCTGCGGGAAAATCTCATGATGGGGGCGTACACCAGGAGAGACGGAAAAGTTTCGGAGGACCTGGACCGGGTCTTCAAGTATTTCCCGCTCCTCAAGGATCGTCTCAAACAGCAGGCGGGGACCCTTTCCGGCGGCGAACAGCAGATGCTCGCAATCGGAAGAGCCCTGATGTTACGACCCACACTGATGATCCTGGACGAACCGTCTTTGGGTCTATCTCCGATGCTCGTGACCGAGATTTTCGACATCATCCGAACCATCAATCAGGACGGGACGACCATCCTGCTCGTGGAACAGAACGCGCGCAAGGCGTTGAGCGTGGCCCATCACGCGTACATCATGGAAACAGGGCGTATTGTTCTGGAAGGTCCGCCTGAAAAGCTGTTGAAGGACGAAGATGTCCAGGAATTCTATCTCGGAATGCAGAAGGAAGAAGCCGTTAGAGGCGACGCTCGATACAAGAGAAAGAAAAGATGGCGTTGATGGATGAAATTCAATCCCCTTCGACGCGGTGACGGATAGAAAAAGATGACTGAAAACTTTGATAGAACGGTGCCCCAGCTATTCTTGGAGAGGGAGGCCAAACACCCCGAGAGGGTAGCCCTCAGGTACAAACACCTCGGTATCTGGAGAGACGTAACGTGGAGCGAATACCGGGATAAGGTCCGTCAGACCGCGCTCGGGTTGAAGGCCCTCGGAATAAATGAGGGCGATCGCGTCGCGGTGATCGGTGAGAACCGGCCAGAATGGCTTTACGCCGACCTCGGCGCCATGAGCATAGGCGCGGCCACTGTCGGCGTCTATACCACCAGCGCTGCCGAGCAATGCCAATACGTGGTTGAGCACTCGGCGGCACGGATCTACATTGCCGAGGACGAGGAGCAACTGGACAAGGCCTTGATATTCAGGGACCAAACACCCGACCTGGAAAAGATCGTGGTCATTGATACCAAGGGTCTCAGAGATTTTTCCGATCCTATGGTCATGACCTTCGACGAACTTATGGAAAAGGGTCGAGATCTGAATGAAAAGGAACCCGGACTATATGAGGATCTGGTCGGGAAGACCCGCTCCCGGGACATGGCCCTGATTATCTATACCTCTGGAACCACAGGACCGCCCAAGGGCGCTATGCTCTCACATTACAACATCGTTTGGACCATGTGGTCCCTCGGCGAGGCCCTTCCCGTAAGTGACGGGGATGAAATTCTATCCTTTCTACCGTTGAGCCACATTGCCGAACGGTTGTTCACCTCGTTTATGCCTTTACAGTTCGGACACACGGTCAATTTCACCGAGAGTCCGGACACGATTTCCGACAATTTCCGTGAAGTGTCCCCCACAGTGATCTTTGCAGTGCCTCGAATATGGGAGAAGTACTATTCGGTGATCCGGATACGAATGGCCAATTCTACTTGGTTCAAGAAGGTCGCGTACATGCTCGCGGAACGGATCGGCGCTAGATACGCTGAAACCAAACTCGGGGAAGGTAGAGTCCCCATCGGTTTGAAGGTCCTGCACTTTCTCGCGAATATCTTTGTGTTCTACAAGCTTCGGGAACGGCTGGGGTTCGAGAGAGTGAGGATGGCCATCTCCGGCGCAGCGCCCATCTCCCCGGGTGTTCTCAAGTTCTTTAACGGCATCGGAGTGCCGTTGCGTCAGGTTTACGGCCAAACCGAAGGCACGGGCCCGACCAGCATTCATCAGGGCGATGTGATAGATCCTGAAAATGTTGGACCGGCTCTACCCGGAGTTGAGATTCGCATAGCAGAGGATGGAGAAATCCTGGTAAAGGGCGGAAACGTTTTCATGGGATACTACCGCAACCCCGAAGCCACGGCCGAGACTGTAGTGGATGGATGGCTTCATTCCGGTGATGTGGGAGTGCTCGACGAAAAACAAAACCTTGCCATTACGGATCGCAAGAAGGACCTCATAATAACCGCGGGCGGAAAGAACATCGCTCCCCAGAATATCGAGAACCACATCAAATTCAGCCCCTACGTCAACGACGCAATTGTTATCGGTGACCGACTCAAGTTCTTGTCGGCCCTGATTGTGCTCGACGAAGACAACGTGGTCCAGTTCGCTCAGGACCACAAGATTCCGTTCACCACCTACGAAAGCCTCACCCAGGCGCCTGAAATCATCGAACTCATCGACGTGGAGATCAAAAGGGTGAATGAAGGCCTCGCTCACGTGGAAACCATCAAGAAATTCACCATAGTGCCCAAGAAACTCTACGAAGAAGACGGCGAAGTCACCCCCACCATGAAAGTCAAAAGAAAATACATAAACGAAAAATTCGGCGACCTCATCAAGGCCATGTACTCAAGCCGATAAGAGAAGTGAAGGGGAGCTACCGGGCGTAGGGCCAATTTGCGAGCCGGTTGGTGTGGGAGCTTCATTTGTAGTCCGTGGCGGCCCGCCGGGCGTGGGTACTTCGAGCAAGGTTTTGGGTTTATGCTTTGCACGGAGACACGGGGATATCGAGGGATGGGCCTACTTGGTCAAAGAACGGATATATCGTAGAGAACCTATTGACACCAATGCGCTTTCAAAGAGGGAACCTATGGATCGAGTCCGGAAGGGAGAAATCCCCCCTGCCCCCCTTTGAAAAAGAGGGGGGATTTTGAGACTCGGTCCCTCACCTGTTCACTGTACTTCTTTGAGCGCAACTTGGTATCAGTATCGCCATCAGACAGTATCCGGTTCCTCCCAGTCTTTGTCTTATACCAACTATCATCGCAAGAAAGCGACAACGAAATATGAAAGTCTTTTCCGTTGTTTACTGGTCCGGGGCTTCGCCTCGGACAGAGTACTCCAAGAGCGCGCACGCTGCGCATGGACTTGGAGGGTAGACTCATCTCCCCTCCAAACCACCCCATACGTTGACCCGTAAAGGGGTGGCTTTGTCCACGGGACTTTCATGCGAATGCGCAATC
>Ga0190286_1000187_pt1 | contig 29881 bp, 21 predicted proteins | sample 48691834_MG_FD_183241 | JGI IMG/M metagenome (GOLD analysis project Ga0190286, IMG submission 183241) | Hydrothermal vent microbial mat bacterial communities from Southern Trench, Guaymas Basin, Mexico - 4869-18-3-4_MG | ecosystem: Environmental > Aquatic > Marine > Hydrothermal vents >... | reverse complement strand
ACGCCTATGTGGGCGGCTTCGTCGCCCTGGTGATGCCATAGACGAGTATCACCAGGCCGATGGCGACCAGGATGAAGGGCCACCAGATTTTGAAGCCGATGATGTTGCCGGCGCCGATGAGGATCAGGATAGCCCCCGCTATCACCCGTCCGAAGACCGGCCTGCGGTAGGCGGGGATGGCGTAGCGGAGCGCGGCCTCGACGATGAAGGCGAGCCCCAAGCCGGCCAGGAAATAGGCCCAGAAGTTCTCCCAGGTTATCCAAGCTATCTGCTCCGCAGTGGCCCCGAAGAGGCAGAGGCCGAGGACGATCAGGACCAGGCCGGTGAACACCCCCGAGATGGGGTCGCGGGCCCACTTCTCGGCCTTCTCCTCCTCTTCTTTCTCTTCGCGTTCCTTCCCTTCACGATCCATTTCGCTTCCCCTTTTCTTTCAAGCATCAAAGGCGGATAAAGTTGCATCGGCGATCAGAGCGCAGATTTTCCTCCCCAGAAATGCTGAACCCCACCTCCCTTCGGCGTTAATGCTTGGTCGTTGTGATCCTTTATCTTCCCCCTCCGGGGCCATACAACCAATCCTCCTCGGGGTTATGCCCGGTTCGATGGGGGTTTTCCCTGTCCAGTTCCCATTTCAGGGGGTTTAAATGGATGTATTCCCGGATGCGGCGCAGTTCGTCCCCATTGCGGACGATGTGTTCGTAGTAGTTTCGCTGCCAGACGGGGGCGCCTGGGGTGTTTCTGATCTCATTGATGCGTTTGGTTACGGCGGATTTGAAGGAACGGACGATAGCGCTCAACGATCCAGGAGCCACATTGGTATGTCCCGCCCGTAGGGGCGCAGCATGCTGCGCCCCTACGGATTTGTCCACAATCCAAATGATGCCGTGTACATGATTGGGCATTACCACGAACTCGTCCAGTTGCACGTGGGGAAAATGGCGCGGGATGCATCGCCACATTGTTTCCACCACCCGCCGCAGCATCGGGTCCTCGAACAGGCATTGGCCGTTGTGGGTGCAAATGGTGACGAAGTATGCGCCTGGGCTGGTGTAATCCCACCCGCGCAGACGGATGGAACGCCGGTGGCGTTTTTCAGGGCTGTAACGCGTCATCCCCATCCTCAGTCCTTCAAAACCAACTGCGAACGATCTGCTTCCCGATGTAAGCGAGCATGTGCCGCCAGATCCTCCTCTTCCACTCGTTCCGAGAGAAGAGGCCCTTGGCCAGCTTCACCGGATCGAGGTAGTAGTTCGAGAAGCACCAGCGATGCCAGGAGGTGAGCTGCCTCCTGGTGAGGTGCTCGGTGGGCATGATGGCATGGGCCATGTCGTACTTGGAGAAATCGCGGACCTCTAACCAGCCGTTATCCTTTGCCTGCTCATAGACATCGTTGCCGGGGAAAGGGGTGTACATGGTGAAGATGGGAAAATCGAGGTCTAACCATTTGGCATAACGCACCTTGTGCATGATAGAGGAGGGGCTGTCCTCCCTTGTGCCGACGATGATGAGGCCTTGGCAGACGATGTCGTTCTCCCGCAGGAGCTCCACCGCCTCCCTCACCTGCCCTGTGGTCAGGCGCTTGCGGAAGCGGGAGAGCTCCTCGTCGGTGGAACTCTCCACGCCGATCTGAACCATCAGATTGCCCGCCCGCCTCATCAAGGGGAGCAGCTCCCTGTGCTTGATCACCAGGTCGGCCCGCCCCTGGTAATACCAGGACACCGCGAGGCCCCTCCTCAGGATGCCCTCGCAGATGCGGCGCATGTGCTCCCCATCCACGTTGAAACAGTCATCGCCGAACCAGAAGCATTCGCGGCCATACTTTTTGTTCAGCAGCTCCATCTCCTCCACCACCATCTCCGGATCCCTGGGCCTCCAGCGCCCTCCCCAAAACCTCCACTCGGAGCAGAAGGTGCATCTGTAAGGACAGCCCCGGCTGGCCAGGATGGTGGTGAACCTGCCGAAGACAGTGAAGACGTACCTATGCATGGGCAGGAGGTGGTATGCGGGCAGGGGAAGCGCATCCACGTCCAAGGGGGGTGGCTGAGGGGTTTGCACCACCTGGCCATCACCGCGGAAGGCGATGCCCTGCACAGAGGACAGATCACCACCGCCCTCCAAACAGCGAACCAGCTCCACCAGGGTTCGCTCCCCTTCGCCCCGCACGACCACATCCACCTCGGGGTGTTCAAGCAGTGTCTCCTCGGCGGTGAAGGTCACATGGGGGCCGCCCAGCACGGTCGTTATCTTGGGATCAACCCCTTTGGCCGTCCTGGCAACCCCGATGGCCTTAGGGAAGAAGGGGGTCATGGCACTCACCCCGACCACGTCGGGCCTGCTCTCCTCAATGAAGTCTTCGAGCTCCGCCCAGCCCATATTCGAGGCATTGCAGTCGAGTATCCCCACCTCGACCCTCTCTTCCTCCAAAGCCGCGGCCACATAGGCTAAACCCAATGGCGGGGAGATGTAGTTCCCTCCCATCAACTCCCAGATCCTCTTCGGAGGCTCAACCAGCAGTACCCTCATTTTCAACAGGATTTCTTAAATAAGTAGTAGTCGTAGTAGGGCCTGTGGAAATGTGGAAAACCCGGGGCCGATTTCCCTATAGCCACAAGATGTGAGGGCAAGTGAGACTATACTCCCCATGATTTGTATAACCATGCACCCGAGGGAGCAGAAGGGGTGTGGACGGTTTGTGGACAATCTACAGCTGATCTGTGGATAAGTTGTGGATAATGCTGAGAGGCCATGGAGATACTAAATGCAGGATAAAACAGGCGTGATAATGCTACAATTTGTAGACAACGCTAGGGGAAGGCCGCTCAGGGGCTCAGGTTGCACCCGATTTATCCACAGTTTGTCCCCAAGTTTTCCACAGGAAGGCGGGCAATTATCCACAGGGGGCCGGGGGATGTCCACAGTCACTTGTGGACGTCGTCTTTATAAAGCATCTCCTTGATGGCTATCATCTGGCGATATAGTTCCTCATCTCTGCTTATCTGGTCGCTGATCTTCTCATAGCCATGGAGGACAGTGGTATGGTCGCGGTTGAAGGCCTCTCCTATCTGGGGGAAGGAGGCGTCAGTCTCCTGGCGGGCTAAGTACATGGCTATCTGGCGTGGGACGACGATCTTCTTAGCGCGGCAGCGGCCCTTCAGTTGTTCGGGCTCCAATCCGTAGAAGTCGGCCACGGCCCGGATGACCTCCTCCAGGGTGATATGGGCCTTGAGGGGGGCGAAGTCCTGTAGGGTGCTGGCGGCCATCTCCACCGTCAGGGGCCTTTTCATCAGCTTTGCATAAGCCACAACGCGGTTGAGCGCTCCTTCGAGCTCGCGGATGTTGTTTCGTATCTGGTGGGCGATGAAGTCGATGACCTCATCGGGGACGGGCAGGGGCTGCTCCTTCGCCTTGAAACGCAGGATGGCGATGCGGGTCTCCAGATCGGGGGGCTGGATGTCGGCGATGAGCCCCCACTCGAAGCGGGAGCGGAGGCGCTCCTCCAGGGTGACCAGGGCCTTGGGAGGGCGATCGCTGGAGAGGACGATCTGCTTGTTGGCCTCGTGGAGGAAGTTGAAGGTATGGAAGAACTCCTCTTGGGTGCTCTCCTTGCCGGCGATGAATTGGATGTCGTCTATCAGCAGGACGTCGTTATCGCGGTACTTCTGGCGGAAGGCCTCGGTGGTGTGATCGCGGATGGAGTTGATGAGGTCATTGATGAACCTCTCCGAGGAGACATAGAGGACCCGGAGCCCCTTCTTCTGGGTGGCGTGCCCTATGGCCTGCAGCAGGTGGGTCTTCCCCAGCCCTACCCCTCCGTAGATGAAGAGGGGATTGTAAGCCTGGGCCGGGTTCTCAGCCACGGCCAAGGAGGCGGCATGGGCCAGCCGGTTGCTGGGGCCCACGATGAACGTCTCGAAGGTGTATCTGGGGTTAAGCATCTCTGAAGGGGCCTCACGATCGGAATACGGCTCGGAGACCAGCTCATTTAAAAGGCGTGGCACCTCCCTCTCCCTCTCAGCCCTGACGGCGAATTTCACCTCCACCGAACGGCCCGCAAGGCTGTTCAACGTCCGTTTGATGGTGGTGAGCAAGCGGTTCTCCAGCCAATCCTTGGCGTAGGCGCTGGGCACGCCGATGACAAAGGTGCCATCTTCATAGGAGATTAGGGAGGTGTTCTTAAGCCAAGTGTCGAACGTGGCCTTGGTCATTTGCAGTTCGAGTTCGCCTAACGCAGCCTGCCAGATCTCCTTAGCCTTCATCTTCCATCTGCTTCAAACCCAAGTGGATGTGAAAGCATTTCCTATTTTACTAAAGCCCTCGCCGTTTAGCAATAGCGGACAGGGGATTCTACCTTAAAATTCGAGATTTTTAAGGAAAAAGAGCCCGCGGGGATTCGTCAGAGCTCGGTGATTGCTCCTCCCTCCACCCTATGCTATAATTCCCTTGACCTTGGAGGTGGGGATGCCGATGGAATCGCTGCTCGAGGGGGCACGCAGCCTAGGCCTCGAGCTGACCGAGGAGCAGTTAAGGGCCTTTCAGATCTACTACGAGGAGCTCATAGCCTGGAACGAAAGGTTCAACCTGACGGCCATCACCGACTACGAAGGGGTTCAGATCAAACATTTCTTGGACTCTCTGACCTGCCTCTTGGCCGTCCAGAGCCCGGGGGAGGCCATCGATGTCGGCACGGGGGCGGGTTTCCCAGGGCTCCCCCTCAAGATCGTCCGTCCGGAGCTGAGGTTGACCTTGCTGGAGGCGAGGGGCAAGAAGGTGGCTTTCCTGGAGCACCTGATCGAGCGGCTGGGATTGAAGGGGGTGAGGGCTATCAAGGGACGGGCGGAGGAGCTGGGCCGAGATCAGGCCCATCGGGAGCGTTATGACCTGGCCCTGGCCAGGGCCTTGGCGAAATTCCCCACCCTGTTGGAATACACCTTGCCTTTCTGCCGGATAGGGGGACTGGTGGTGGCACAGAGGGGAACGGCTGCCCGAAGGGAGGTGGAGGAGGCCGCATGGGCCATCTCCGTTCTGGGGGGAAGATTGCGGCGCATCCTAACCCTGAGGCTTCCGGGCCTTGAGGAGCCCCGCCATCTCGTGGTCATCGAGAAGGTGGCCTCCACCCCTGGGAGGTACCCCCGCCGCCCGGGCATCCCCGCCAAACGCCCTCTCATTAAAAAATCCCCATAACCGATCGGTCATGGGGATTTAACCATTGTTCGGACCTTTCCCTCATGTACCTGCCACAGGGTTGCCCGGCCCAGGAAGTCGGCGCCGTAGTCACCCCAATCGGTGGTGGTCAGGATGGCCTGCTCCACACCTTCGATCGTCTCCATCAGATAGCGGCGGCGGGCCTCGTCCAGTTCGGCCATGGCCTCATCCAGGAGGAGGATGGGCCATTCCCCCGTCTTGCTGCGCAGGAGCTTCACCTCTGCCAATTTGAGGGCTAAGGCTATGGTGCGCTGTTGCCCTCGGGAACCGAAGACGTTCATGTCCACTCCGCCGATCAGGAAGCGCAGCTCGTCGCGCTGGGGGCCGATGAGGGTCATTCCCTGCTGAATCTCAAGCCTCCTCGTCCGCTGGAGGTGTTTTTGGAAGGCGGCGGCTATCTCCTCCACTGTGAGGGGGATGTCCAATGGGGGGGAGAGCTCGGGGCGGCGGTCAAGTTTATGCTCGGCGAGGGGGCGCGACAGAGGATCGAAGCTGGGCTCGTAGCGGAGTCTCAGGTGCTCCCTTCCTCCCGTCAGCTCCAGGTGGATGGGGTACGCGAGCTCGCCCAGCTCGGCCACGAGCCGCTGGCGGCAGGCCATGATGAACGCCCCCTCCTCCGCCAGTTTCCGATCCCAGAAGAGGAGACGGCTCTGGTCGCCCCCGCGCTCGCCCAGGCTCTTCAGAAGGTGATTGCGCTGGCTCAGCAGGTGGTTGTATCTTCTGAGGGAGCGGTGATAGCGGGCCTCGATTTGGCAGAGGATCTCGTTGAGGTAGCGGCGGCGCTCGCTGGGAGGCCCGGCCACCAGTTTCACATCCTGGGGTGCGAAGAACACCACGTTCATCTGGCCGAGGAGCTCCAAGGGGCGCTTGTCCACGCCGTTGATGCGGATGCGCTTGCGGAGGCCACGAGTGGAATCCTCAATCAGGGCGATCTCGATCCGCTGGGAACCCTCGGCCTTGCGTATCCGCGCGTCCAGGCGGGCGAAAGGGATATCCTCCTGGGAGGCCAGCCAGTTGATGAGCTCTCGATCGGCCTCGGCACGGGGGGAGCGAGCGGCGGCTAAGTAGCAGATGGCCTCCAGAAGGTTGGTCTTGCCCTGGGCATTTCCGCCCTGGAGGAGGACGATACCTGGGGGGAACTCCAGGTCCAGACGGACGTAGTTTCTGAAGTTGGTGAGGGAGAGGTGTTCGAGGTACATCTGCTCTCCTAAGCCGATGGCCGGCTTTCCCATTTGAAAAACAAGGCGACCTATCGGTCACCTCTTGCGGGATTCCTTTCTGGGCGGCTTAACCCCTGCGAAACTGGGCTCCTCTGCCTTCGGCGGGGCCTCCCATCCCTTTCATCGCGAGATGTGCATGGGCATGATCACATGCACGAACTCCTCAGCGCCCATAGGCTTGAAAACGCCTGGGCTGGTGGGGGTGGTGGTGGTGAGTTCCGTCTGCTCAGCGTCTATCACGGAGAGGACATCGATCAGGTACCTGGCGTTAAAGGCTATCTCGATCTCGTCCCCCTCCACCTGAGCGTCTATCGCTCCCACGTTGTCGCCCAACTCAGCGCTGGTGGCAGCCACCTTCATGTGACCAGGGGCCATGTGCAGGCGGACGATATTGGCGGCCTCGCGGGCGAAGATGTTTGCCGTCTTCACCGCGGAGAGGAATTGGCGGGTATCCACCACCGTTCTGGTGTAAGGGCCGGCTTCTGGTTGGGGCTTGGGGATGATCCCCCTATAGTCGGGGAATTTGCCCTCAATGAGCTGGGAGACGAGCTCTACATCGGCCGTGTGGAAGAGGACCTGGGCGCGATCGGGGATGACGTAGAGGGCGATGGGCTCCTCCTCCGATGGGAGGCGGACGGTGGCCACTATGCGTGCGAGCTCGGACAGGGCTCGTGCGGGGATGATGACGCTCATCGGCCCCTCCACCTCCTCGGGGAGCTCCGCGGAGCGCACCGAGAGGCGATAGCCGTCGGCGGCGGCCATGGTGACCCTATTGCCCTCGAACTCGGTCAGCACCCCCGAAAGGACGGGACGGCTCTCGTCGGTGGCGGCGGCGAAGACCACCTGACGGATCATCCGGCTCAGGAGTTGGGGGTCGAGGTCGAGCTTGTGCTCGTCCGGGGCCTCGGGGATGATGGGGAACTCCTGGGCATCGATGCCCTTGATGTTGGCCTCGAAATGGGCGCACTTGAGGTTGAGAGTTTGGGTGCGCACCACGAGCTCCATATCGATCCGCTCCGGGGGGAGGGAGTTGACGAAGTCCGTGAGCAGGCGTGCCGGCACCGTGGTAGCTCCCTCCTCCTCCACCTTGGCCCCTATCCAGCAGTTGATGCCGATCTCCAGGTTGGTTGCCGAGAGCTTGAGACGCCCCTTGTCGGTTTCGAGCTTGACGTTGGAGAGTATGGGCAGCGTGGAGCGGGTTGCCACCGCTCTCCCCACGATCGATAGGCCTTTAGCCAGATTTTCCTGCAAGCAAGAGACCTTCATAAGTATAACCTCCTCACCGATCGTGATCCGTTAAAGCGGTCGCACACTAACCGTGAGATACAAGACGTGGGCCTTGCTCAACTTGGCTATATACGCAAGATACTGGGGTTTGCCCCAATTGTGCGACCACTTTAGTATACTACACATCGGTTTTTTATTCAAGCGCGTGGCGACAGCAGGGGTCGTCGCGCTCTTCAGGGCAGGACCTTCCCTGGGTTGAGGATGTTGTGGGGATCGAACACCCTCTTTATTCCCTTCATTATTTCTATCTGTTTCTCATCCAGGCATTGACTGAGGTCCCTGAGCCTGATCCGTCCCACCCCATGTTCAGCGGTTATGGTGCCGCCCAGGCTGATGGTCAGCTCGTATATCGCCTCTTTCACCTTTTCCAGGTCCTCCTCCTCGATGCCTCCCACCTCCTTCATCAGTATCTGAGGGTGGAGGTTGCCGTCTGCGGCATGCCCGTACACGGGGAGGTACATGTCGAATCTCTTGGCGATCTCCTCCAGTCCGTCCAAGAGCTTCGGTATGCTGGCCGGGGGAACCCCTACATCCAGGGTGTCCAAGGTGTAAGGCTTCAAAGAGAGGTAGATGTTGCTCCTTATGCTCAGGATATCGTCCTGCTCCCTTTTGCTTTGGACGACCAGGGTGTCCAAGGCGTTGGACCTCCGGGCGATCTGGTCTATCTTATCCGCCTGGAGGAAAACCTCTTCTGTGCTGCGCCCCGTAACTATGATGTAGAGGAGGGCCTTGCCTCTTTTCATTGGCCATCTCTTCCCTAAGTGCTCCGCCGATCTCTCCATCAGGTCCTGCTCCACGTACTCCACAGCAAGAGGGATGATCCCCTCCTGGAGTATCTTGGGCACGGTTCCTATGGCATCGTGGCGATCCTCATAGGGTATCAGCAGGGTTATGGTCTCTTTGAATTTGGGGTAAAGCCTGATGGTCGCCTTGGTTATCACCCCCAACGTCCCTCCGCTTCCTATCAGCAGGTGCATCAGGTCGTATCCAGCGACGTTCTTAAGCAATTTCCCTCCCAGGTTCAATATCTCCCCTGTGGGAAGGACGACCTCGATGCCCTTGACGTAGTTTCTCATGATCCCATACTTCACCGCCCTGGCCCCTCCCGCATTGCATGCTATGAGCCCTCCTACCTGGGCTGTCTCCTCACCCGGATGGAGGGGGAAGAAGAGGCCGGCCTTCTCCGCTGTCTCTATCAGCCTCCGCAGGGTCACCCCCGCTTCGACGATCACCATAAGGTTTTCCCTGTCCACCTCGATCACTCTGTCCATCCTCTCCAGGGAGAGGATGATACCATTTTCGGTGGGGATGGCTCCTCCTACCAGCCCCGTCCCTCCCCCTCTGGGGAAGACGGGTATCCCCTCCCGATTGGCGAGCTTCAGGATGTCCGATACCTTCTCGCTGCTATCTGGCCTCACCAGGACCACATCTGCGGCGGGCTGGGGGCGGACAGCCGGGGCCGTCTCATCGGACAGGTAATCCTGGATCGCCTCCCTATCGGTTGTCACCCATCCCCTTCCTACTATCCCTTCCAATGCGCTGATGAATTCGGCCTTCATGGCAAGCGGCCTCCCTTCGGCTTCAGGTCAATTGTTGGGGGTTAGGCGCGATCCGCATCTCCGTTTGGCTTACGGGTTGACTTCCGTTCCCAACAGTTCCAGGAACTTAGCCAGCCAGGCAGGATGAGCCGGCCACGCTGGGGCTGTGACCAGGTTGCCGTCTACATAGGCTTCGTCCAGTGCTACCTCCATGAATTCCGCGCCGGCGTTCCGCAGGTCCGGCCCGACGGCGGGATAAGCCGTGCACTTCCTACCCTTCAACACACCCGCTGCTGCCAGGACCTGAGGTCCGTGGCAGATCGCCGCGATCGGCTTGTTGGCCGCGGCGAAATGGCGTACTATCTCCACCACCCTCTCGTTCAGGCGGATGTACTCCGGCGCCCGGCCGCCGGGGATCACCAGCCCATCATAGTCCTCGGCCTTCACCTCATCGAAGGTGGCGTTCAGGGTGAAGTTGTGGCCCCGCTTCTCGGTATAGGTCTGGTCTCCCTCGAAGTCGTGGATGGCCGTGCGCACCACCTCCCCCGCCTTCTTGTCTGGGCAGATGGCGTGTACCGTGTGTCCCACCATCTGCAGAGCTTGGAAAGGCACCATCACCTCATAGTCTTCCACGTAATCACCAACGAGCATCAGGATCTTCTTAGCGGCCATTTCCCCTCCCTTCTATGCTACGAATCGCGCCTAACCCCTTCTGACCCTCAGGAAGATGCTGGGGGTCAATCTGAACGGAGCCAGCGGCCTCTGGAGCAGCCCGTCCACAGCGGCCAGGAGGTGGGGAGGGAAGAGGCGCTTCAGGATGGGCAGTCGGAAGGAGGAGACAGCCAGCCCCTCCTCGATGGCGAAACCGCTCTCCCGCAGGCGGTCCTCCATCCAGGCGGGGTGGAAATCGTAGTGGAGCTCGGCGAATTCCAACGGTTCGCACGAGAAGGGATTCCAGCCCTGGCGGCGGAGCAGCCAGCGGAGGATGGCCTTGAGATGGCGCTTATTGGCGTACTCCAGGATGTAGAGGCCCTGTGGCTTCAGCACCCTGTGGATTTCCCGCAGGGCGGAGGGGATGGATCGGACATGGTGCAGGACCCGCACCGTGACCACCGTATCGAAGAGGCCATCGGCGAAAGGGAGTTTGTAGAGGTCGGCAACCACGAAGGTATGTCTCCCATCCCGGTTCCACTTCTCCCAGGCCTGGCGCAGCATGGATGGAGAGCGGTCCAGCAGGACCACCCTCTCGTGGCCCCTGTAAAGGTCGGCTAAGCGGCCGAAGCCGGCCCCGATCTCTAAGAGATAGCCGCCGGCAGGGGGGAGGAGCCTCCTCAGGGCGATCCGTTCAGCCAGGTCCTCGTACTCCCTCCCCTCCCAGAACCTCCTGTAATCGAAGCCTTCGTAGTCGCAGATAGCCTGCCTCCGAGCCTTATGCAACCTTCTCCTCTTAGTAACGCAGAAGGGCTCCGATGGAGCCAGCTCTCTCGAGCTCCTCGCAATCCTTGACCATCTCCACCTGCCCGCCCCCCTCCACCACCCTCCGGACGAGCATGTCTACGGCATCGCTTATCTCCTCCATCCTGCCCCCGCAGAAGGGGCAGTTAGCTATCTTCTGGGCGGCTAAGTAGCCGCACTCCTGGCAGCGGTAGCCTCGGGCGGTGTAGCCCTCGGCCACCACCAATATGTGGATTCGCCCCTCGCGCAGCGCGCCCAAGGTGTCGGCCAGTCCGATGACCCCTGCTCCTCCCTTGGTGGCGGCAGTGATCACCCTCTCCACAAGCCTCCTCTCGCTTTCCCTTTCCACCTCCTTGATCACCTCTAAGGATCGCTCCCGGACCTCGGCCTCTGGAGCGTCCATCTCGATGGACATGCTGCCCACCACCAGCCCCTGTAGCGATTTAGGCAGCATGTTTCTGAACTGGGCGATGTTCTCCTCGGTGCCGCCGAGGATGAGGTGGCGGCATTTCCCCTCCGCATAGAATGCGGAGGCCACCTCAGCTGCTCGCCTGAGGTTCTGCTGGGCCAGCTCGTCCACGTGGCGCTGGTATCGAGCCTGGGCCCAGCCGCCCCGCTTGTGGTGTTTCACCTCCTTTCCCAGGGTTTCGCTCATCTCATGGAGCTCGCCCATGTGGAACAGGAAGAGGCGGGCATCCCGGCGATCCACCAGGATGACCCCGTAGCGTCCGTAATCGTCCAGCAACTTCGTCAGCGGCTTGATATAGGCCCTCTCACCCACGAAGACCTGATTGGTCACCGGCACGGCCAAGGGGAAGACCCGCCAGAAGCCTTTCTCCTGGCAGGAGAAGATGGCCACTCCCTTGCCCTGCCAGTCATGTTCGAAGTCGAAGAAGCTCTCGACCCGCTCCGCGTCCTCCTTGGCGGCCTCCTCTTCCACCCTCTTCAGCAGGTCCCTCAGAATCAGCTTGCACTTCTCCTTCGGCTGCCTGGTGAGATCTGTGTCCAGGTAGAGGCTGAGGATAGGGGGATCCTCGCTCTCGAATTCGGCCAATTCCTGTAGCTCCTTCTCGTCAAGCAATTTCCACCTCCTTAAGAGTTACCAGCCGGATCATCGGGCGGGCTCGTTAAGCGGCGAGCCCTTTCGTCAGGTGACGAATGGTCTCGCCTAGATGAGGTCTATCCGCTTCAAGGTGATTTCGCTGCAATAGCGGCGAGCCCTTTCGTCAGGTGACGAATGGTCTCGCCTAGATGAGGTCTATCCGCTTCAGGGCGATTTCGCTGCAATAGCGGCGAGACCATTCGTCAGGGATCGATTTGAATGTAATTATTGCCTTTGCCTGCAAACAGGTGATAAAACGCATAGAGTTCCAGGCCGAAGGGGGGATAGCCGCCGTAGCCGAGGATGGGCATCTCAAAGATATGGAGGAAATCCCCGTAAGGGATGGTGTAAATCCACTTGGGGAAGGACCAGTAGTTCCAGAATTCCCAGAAGAAAGCGCAGAGCAGGACTCCTAAGCTAAGGGCGAGCACTGGCTGCCAATCGCCCTCGGCCGTGCTGCTGAGCAGGGAGGAATGGCCCAGCCGATGGTTGATCGGCTCCAGGATGAGGAGGAGGGAGAGCCAAAGGAAGGGAAAGCAGTATCGGGGCCAGAGGAGCAAGGCGATCAGCATGGACCATCCGGCAGAGAAGGCGATGGCCAGCACGCGTGACGTGGGCCTCAGCCGGGGTCCGTGACGGAACCGCCCCATGAAGGGGCAGGTGGCAACCAGTTCGGCGGCTTCGAAGACGGCGGGGATGACCGTCGAGAACGCTAGAGTGCCCATCAGATCGCTGAACAGACTATGGTCGACGCCTAAATAGCGCCAATTGCGGACATGCCGGTTGATGAACTCGAAGAGCCACCACGTGGGCGCCGAGGTCAGGAAGAGGCCGGCGAAAGCCCGGAGGTCGCGGGTGAGGAGGGATGTCCCGCGTCTCCGCCAGACGAGGGCGTCCAGAACCAGGATCAGGCCGGTCCACAGGGGGAAGAAGGGGACGGGGGCACGGGGGTTGGGGCCGGGCCAGGACCAGCTCAGTGGCCAGAAGATAGCGACGAGGCCCAAACCCAACCAGCCATGCCAGGGTTTGGCCCTCACCTTGATGCTCCTGTGGCTATCCATTAAGGTCGAACGCGAAATCGAAAGAAACCTCATCGTCCTCGGCTGCCTTTGTCTCGCAGGATAGGCATCGGCATATCCGTCTCCACACCTTCTATCTGTGAGAAATCCGTGTAGGGTTAGGCGAGATCGGGAGATCTCATACTTCGGAGTCTAAAATGGCGCCTATCCTGTGCTCCCGGGTCGTGCGCTCCACCGCCTCGGCGTCGCAAAAGTTGGGGCCAATGAACCCGGCCCCGCCGGTGACCAAGATGTTGCGCATAAGTAGCTCCTCCCCTTGTTCGGACCTCCGAGGTCTCGGTTAGAACATGCTGTAGCACACGTCCGTTTCCCCCACGGCTCTGATGTCCGCGCGGGGGAAGACCCACTCCACGGCGAAGACTTCCTCTGCTATTCTGCCTCGCCTGATGCCCGCTTTCCAATGAAGAGAGAGGTCCAGGTATTCGAGGGGCAAGACCACCACCAGCGCCTGGCGTCGCAGGTGGTGCACGGCCTGAGGGTTGTAAAGGGCTTGCTGGATGACCCTGGCGGCCTTGCGCCTGTCGGCGGCGCGGTAGAGGAGCCTCTCCAGCCCGATGACGCAGACCTCTTTGGGAAGCTCTTCCCTTCTCCGCACTGCTCTCAGGAAGGCGATGATGCTCATCGTCTCCTTAGGCCTGGGGATGTCCTTCCCCAGTTGGCTCTTCTCAATGATGTAGAAGCCGGGCGCTAAGGCCATTTGACCTCCTCAGACTTCCGAGGTTTCGGAAACCTCGGAGGTCTTTGTCACATCAGCACCCCTTGTTTCTCCAACCGCCCTAAAATCCCGCGCTTCCCTCAGCCTCCTCACGAACTTGGGAGAGGCAGTAGGCTTTGGCTTCTTCAGACACCCTCTAAAACAACTATGGACGCCTGATGCGGATGCGGCCTACTTCTACGATGATCAGCGCGCCTTCTAACTTCTGCCCTTCTAATTCGGTTAAAACCCGCAGTAGCTCTCCATTTACCGCTTTCGTTGGCAATACACCAGGCACTCGGACTACGATAATGCCGGAATGGCTTCCAAGAGGGAATCGTAGCACGTTAGCAAAGCCTTTATCAGCGGTTACTAAGATAGCTCCCTGGGATTGGGCGTAATCAAAGACCTCCTGGTCGCTACAACCGCGAAGCCCAACATCTCTGACGTCCTCCGCATAGTGTCCTGCCTCGCGGAGCATTGCCGCTGTAGAGCGGGGCATATCTTCATCAACCAGGAATCGCCATTTCATACCACCGCCCTTATCTCTTCGCTGGCTATTAGTTTAGCCGCATAAGCGAGGGCAGCATATATGTCCTCTGCCGTGATATCGTATTCCTTGGCCACCTCTTCAATCTTCATCCCCCCGGCCAGCTTTGCCACGATCAAATCCACGGGCACCCGCGTGCCTTTGATGACCGGTTTGCCAAAACGGACGGTCGGGTCAACCACAATTCTGGGAGCAATTTCCAAGGCCATATACCTTACCTCCTATTGCCGCCCACTTCGGTAGCGAGCGTTAAATCTTTCAAGCTTTTTGCAGAGCTTGTGCACTCAAAAATTACATCAACGCCATCTGCTCCTTCACTCGCTTTATCTGCCCGCCGATGACCTCGTAGGCCCTATCCCTTGTGATGCGATACAGGGCATCGCAGACCTCCTCCAGCCCCCTGGTGTAAACCCTGGGAATTTCGCCCCGCAGGGGCCTACGTGCATTGTAGAGGGCGTAGAGGTAATGGGCGCGGTCTATGGGCGAGAGGTCCTCGCCCTCCTCCAGCCTCTCCTCCAGCCACCTCAGGCGCTTCTGGGGGGAGAGGACCTCGTAGAGGCCGGCCTTCTTCGCCCTTTTGATGTAGTTTGCCCCCTCCAGCTCGGCGAAGTCCAACCCCCTGGTGCGGCAGGCTTTGACCAGTGTGTCCTTGGTCACCGCCTTCCTGCGGGCCAGGTGCTGGAGGTAGACCCGGGATAGCACGTCCAGCCAGGGAGGGGTGACCATGCCGAAGTAGGCGTCAATTTGCTCGTCCACCAGGGACTCGATGTCCTCGATGGCCTGGGTGAGCCTGACCTCCTGGCCGTCGTGGAGCACCTTGGGCCAGTGGCGGGAGTAGATGGAGAGGGCCTTGCCCATGGTGATGACGAAGACGTCCTCGGTGGATAGTGCCGCTCCGTTCTCCAGCAGCCGCCTCAGCTCCTCCCTCACGGCCAGCACGATCTTGTCCCTCAGCTCCCCCCACGCCGCCGGCTCCGCCTCCTCCAGCCGCTTCCGGCAGACGATGATGGTGTCGAAGCGAATGCCAGCTCCATGTGCTCCGCCGGTTTTTTCCGAGTGGTAAGTCCATACTGCCTCTATGTCAAAACCGGCTTCTAGCACGGCCTCCAAAACAGCACCCCAGGCCTTGGCCTTCTCGTGATGGAAGGTGAAAGCCATTAATCCTTCATCTTTGAGCACACGATGACACTCTTTGAAGCAGCGTAGCAATCCTTGACGGAAATGCTCATCTGTCTTGCCTGCCTTAACATTGACCACGATTTCCGTTTCTTTAGGGACAATGGGCGCATTGAATTCTGAGTACGTGCCGGCAAGCGCAGCCCGTAGCCAGACATAGAAGAAGTCTGAGAGTTCCGCGTATTGAACATTTGAGTAATACGGTGGGTCGGTGATAACCGCATCTACGGATTTGGATAGGATGTAAGAGAGGTCCTCGGCACTGCGAGCAGAAAGAAAAGCCCGTTCTGAGCCGTTGGTGACTTCATCAATATTGTTGCTAACCCAAGCGCAAGCGGTGTCATCAGTAGGTACTCTGTCACGACTGTTATAAGCCCTTTCGCTGGGGTGGAGTGCCCAAGTTAGAGCACGGCGAGTTTTGTTAAAAACTGCCGAAAATGTGCCTCGGCCAAACTTGGTACCCCAAACGTTGTTCTCTACAAATTGGTCAGAGGGCCAGTAGGCATGTCGCCCAAACATTCGCTCTACTTCCGAACGGGGTGCCAAATAAGTGCAAAGCGTATTGTTAGTATCAGCTGCATCCGACAGCGTCACCACCATCAGCTCCCGTACGGCTTTGTCCTCTATCTCCAAAATGGCCGCTAGAAGCCTCCCCAGACACAGAAGCTGGCGGGGGTTGAAGAGGTCTGTCCAGTGGCGCATGCCGAAGCTGATGGGGCGGGGGTCGCTGCGCCCTTCGGCGGGGATTTCGCCTTCCGGCAGGGGCAGCTTGGCCTTCTCCCGCTCGAACTCCAGGCAGGCCTGGCGGTAGAGGTCCCGGTCAAACTCGTCGGCGCCTTTGTAGCCCCGCACCTTGCAGGTGGGGCACCAATACTCGATGGCGAACATCTCGTATTCGGGAGCCTGGCCCGTGCGCCGCACCCAGTCCACCAGCCTGTCCATGTGGCCGCAGTGCTCGCAGCGGAATTTCCCCCGCCCGGAGTAGCCCTTACGGGGCGCGAACTCGTGCCCGCAGTCGGGGCAGACCACGCGCGGCGTCCCCTCTTCCACCTCGCCCACCCAGTAGCAGCGGGGGCAGAAGACTACATCTTTGCCCTTCCTCGTCGCCAGGCGGAAGGAGTTGAAGAGCCTCGTCTTCCGCCCGCAGCTTGTGCAGCGCACCTGCTTCACCCAGAAGACGTACATCACATCGGCCTCGTGGTCGCCATGGGGACAGCGGGTGCGGTAGAAGTGAAGGATTTCGGGAGCCACCTCCTCCCTCAGGCGCTCGAAGGCGGCGTCCAGTTTGTCCAAGTCCACTGGCTCGATGGACTTCTTGGTGATGAACCAGGCCACGGGGTTCACGTCCACCCCGATGACCTTGCATCCTAAGCGGAGCGCCTCCACGATGGTGGTTCCCCCGCCCATGAAGGGGTCGAGGACGATTTTGTCCTTAAGGTAACGCTCGATGAGGGCCTTGGCCTTGGGGTGTTCCCGGTAATAGAGGGCCGTCCAGGCATCGAGGCCCGCCCTGCGCACCTCCTCGTCCAGCCGTTTCCATTCCTGGGCGGGGATGAGACTGGCCAGGATGATGGTACGGAAGACGCAGCCCAGCCGCCTGGCCCACCACTTGTGGAGCATGGCGATGGGTCGCTTGGCGTTGGCCTCCCGCTGGGCCAGGGGGTTGAGCTTTTCGATGGGGAAATCGTGCTCGATATAATAGATCACAATGATACCTCTCGATTTATGAGCCAAAAGTCATTTCAATTTCGCAATAGCCTATTCCCACTTTGCAATAGTCTATTCCCACTTTGCAATAGCTTGCGCTAATCGTGCTGTTTTGACGTGGGCAGAACATAGCGTCGCCACCGTTTTTCGCCAACTGGCATTAGCTTTCCTGACTTAGCCATTCGGGACAGCAAGTATGAGGCTTGTTTTAAGGCGAGTCCGCACAGTTCTCGGCATTCCGCATTGCCGATGCTGCCTTTTTCCCTCACATACCTCAGCACCATCTCTTCGTGGCGGATCGCTTCGATCAGCTCCTTCTTGCTTGGCAGACCCAATTTTTCGGCGACTTTTGTCGTAAGGTGATAGACGGCTCCTTTTTTGACACCTCGTTTCTCCAAGAAGCCCTCCCTCACCATGCTTGATAGGATTTCGCTTGCCTCCCGGTCGCTGCGCTGTAAGAGTGCCACAGCCGTTGAGCGGTCGAGTTCCAGATGGCGCTTCAGATGAGCGAGCACAAGCAGGTAGTCAAGGGGAAGGGATTTGCCGCTGCGCAAGGTGTCCTCCACGAAGCTAACAAATCGCTCATCGAAGGAGGCATTGCGGATAATCACTCGCACGCTATGAGCTTGGGCATCGAACTCCGGGGGTTCCTTACCCAGGCGCAACAATTCCTCGAACATCATATCCACCCCGATGCCCGCTCTTTCTACATATCCTATCCGATGCAGGGCATCGGCCAAGAGCCGATTGCGAGGGACGATTTGGCGCAGGATATTCGCTACCGAAACCCCTGTTGGAAATCCCCCAGGGCTACTCACCTCTAAACGGTCGGGGAAGTGACGGATGACCACATTGCCGGGCAGGGCATAATTACGATGACTCACAGCATTAAGAATCGCCTCCCGATAAACCCGCTTGGGAAAATCGGGGATGTCAATGCGCAAAAGGCCGTACTGAATGGAGCGCATCTCATTGGCAGCTTCGATGAGTTCCTCCAACCTTTGGAGCAGGAGAGGTAGGGGTAAGTATAAATGCTCGGAAAGGCTGATTTCTGTCTCCCCCTTCTGACGCAGGTAGGACACCTCTGCTTGAGGGAGATACTGGCGAATGCTGTCTGATTTCCCCAGGAGCAGCAAGGCGGCGACGGTGAGAGAGTTGTTCCTTATCAATCCTAAATTCCGAAGAAGCTCCAAATCCGAATAGGCTGCCAGAGCTGGATTACGCCGCCCGATTTCCGTCCGGATCGCTTCCAGCGCTCTTGTTTCAACATTCTCGGGATAACTTGCTTGATCCAGGGAGCGGGCACTGTAGTCAAGGGTAGCTCGCTCGGCTTGCTGAGCGATGACCTCCTGAGGGGAAAGGGGTAGACACTCACGTCCCACGCGTTTCCGATAGACGCCTCCAGTGGTGGCATGAATTAACGGGCTGCGGGGCACATGGATTGCTAAGACCATCCCTTGAGGGGTGGCGACTTCTTCGATTTCAATGGTGATAGGAGGCTCAGTGCTTCGATAGACGCCAGAGACTAGATCGGGGATGTTGTATTGAGAACAGCCTACGATTTGCCCCTGCTTATCCACGCCTAGGAGAATCTTTCCGCCTTCCGCGTTGGCGAAGCAAATGACCGTGGAGGCTAAATTCTTGATCGAGGGGATGCCCCGTTTGAATTCAAGCCGCTGGCCCTCGCCTTGGGCAATCAGCTCAAAAAGTTCCTCGGCAATCATCCGGAGGTTCTCCTACTCAGCCTCAAAATCGGCACCAAACACTCCACGAAGGACAGCCCTCCGTGGGCGGTGCATCTTTCGTTGGGGCTGGCCGTGCCCCACCAGTAGCGGCCCCGCACGGCCACGTGGGTCCGTGTGAAGGCGAAGAAGCGCTGTTCCCTCCGGGGCGACTCGTGATTTCTCAGCCCTCGCGCTCGTTCGTGTCCGGCCTCCTGAAAGCGGCTAGCCCGGGGAAAGGTGGAACGGGCTACTTCTTCGACTTTTAGGGGCATCCGCCAGTAGTGGGCCGGGGAGCGGGCGTAAAGGTAGCCGTGGTCGCTGGTGAGCAAGGCTTCCTCCCGCCCAGCCGCCAGCACGCGCTCCAAGGTCTCGACGGTCAGGTCAAAGGCATCGGCAACGGTATGGGTCTGGGCCAGGGTCACCTCCTCCAGCGCCGTATCCGGCAGGCGCATCCAGACGAGAAGCGGGCCTGCCGAAGGCATGTGGGGGATGTGCTCTGGCCCGGCCACGTAGCAGTAATCGAATCCCGGTCTGTTGCGCCCCAGCGCTGGGCCCTGGGTGCCCAGAAGCAGGCGGCTCAGGCTCTCGGTTGTGGGAGGGAAGGGGACGACGGCGAACCCCTCCATCTGTGCCTCCCACCCCCCGCCAGCCCAGCGCCTCTCTAGGAGCGCCGCCTCCCGCACACTCAGCGAATCGGCGATGACCACCAAGGGGCAGCGATCGAAAAGGGAGAGCACATAGCCTGCATCCTGGGCCTGGGCAGCTTCCAATAGCTGGTCGTAGGCCTCGAAGAAGCCATCGTACACGGCCTGTTCCAGCCCGTTGAGCTGCTCCTCCCTCTCGTCCATGAAGGCCCTCAGGTCAGGGGGGAAATCCTCGACGGCGTAAATTCGCCGCATCTGTTGCCAGATGACGGCGAGCGGATCCTCTCCTTCGATGAGCTCTTGGATGAAATGCTCGTCAACGGCCATGTCTTGGCACCTCGCCAGACACTTCGACGCTTAATAACACTTTACCCACCTGTTCCAGGCGCTCCACTAACCGCCGGCTGACGCTGAGGAAAGTCGCCTTGCTGGAGGGGTGCGCAAGGGTGCAAATTAGCTGGTGCTGCGTCGTTACTTCCGCTAACTCTGCCAGTTCTTCGTCCCGGCCGAAGATGGGATCTGGCGTATCCTCAGTGGGGACAACTTGGAAGGTCGCAGACCGGATGCGAACCTCTTCAGGCAACCGGGCCTCCAGGTCGCGCAGGAATTGGTCGAGCAGCCGGTAAGGGCCGAGGGAAAGGGAGAAAGGTTCCCATTCCGGTGGCAGGGGCGGGGGTGGCCCCACTACAGGGAGCCTGATAAGCACCTCGTCGGTGAGCAATGATGGGTCGTGGATGAGAGTGGGGGCCTCGGGCTCCCCCATCAGAGCCGCCACTTCACGGCGCAGAAGGAGCTGCTTTACCCCTCGTTCGATCGCCGCCTCTTCGATTCCCTCCAGGCTCAGGTGGGTCTTGAGTTCGCCCAAAGTGATGCCGTCCGGCTCCGCTGCCGTGACCAGGTGCACGATGCGTTCGCGTGCCTGCCGGTCATCGGGCGGAGCGTAAGGGGAGAGCCAGACCTCGGCATTGTCGGCGATAGCCTCGCTGGATAGGTGCCCGTCATCCGGGAAGCGCTTCTCGCCCTGCTCCAACACCGCATTCATTTCGTTGACCAACTCCGCCAGGGCTCGCAGGACATCTCGGGAGGAGACCCCTAGATGGTAGGTCACCTCGCCCTTAATGCTCTGCACCGCCCTGCCCTCTGTTGCCGACTCCGCCAAGGCTTGTCGTACAGCGTGCTTCACATCCTGAGGAGCAGGGGGTTCAGGAGCATAGGCTCGTAACCACACCCGGGAGTCGTCGGTCAGGGAAGGCAAGGGGCGGGCATCGTAGCCATAGAGGGCACGTCCCACTGAGACAATGGCGCCGGTGCCGGGATGCTCGTCTCGTATCATACTTCGGAGAGCCTCGGCCAATTGGTCCTCCGGCTGCAAGAGGATAGGTAACCCCGTGTGGCGGCGAAGCTCCTCCCGCAGTTGACCGAAGGTTGGCCCGGCTTGTTCGGACCCCTTAGGCGCGCTCCGTCCGTAGTAGCGCAGCACCTTCCCTATCCCGCCCTTGACTACCTCCACATCGTTTTCCCGGAGGATGGCCCCTTTGATGGCATCAGGGGCAAGGGCACATCCTATGGCTCGCACTACGTACTCGGGCTCCTCGCCCAGCTCGTTGGTGCGGCTGATGCGCATCCAGCGCCCGTAGCTTTCCCTGAGCGCCTGTTTAAATTCGCGCTCGAAGCGCCCCTTGTGTCGGCGCACATCGCTTTGGCGCTTGGTGCCCCGTCCCAGCAGATCCTCGCACACCAGCACCCGCGCAGCCCGAAGGAGCATCTCCCTATCATGGGTGAGGCGGCCTCGCACCGAGAGTTTAGGAGCGATCAAGATAACGGTGTTTCCTCGCCCCTGAAGCATCTCCAGGGCATCTTCCTCCGAGAGGGGTTTCAAAGAGACCACATACCTCAAGCCCTTCCCCGCCAGGGCCTCGGGTAAGGGGTCCTCAGGATACAGAAAGACCATTTCCGGGGCCATGAATTCCCGCAGGGTCTCCATGATGCGCTCGGCGGCCCGCTGCCTGCCCTCTGGGGTCTCCAGGAGGGCGCGGGCCTGCTGCTCGATCCTCTTGAGCAGGACCACCTCTTTGGTGACGACGAACCTCTCCTCTATCTCATCAATGAACCAGGCTTCCTGGAAGACGGCGTCAATCTGGCTCTGAAGGTCAGTGATGTTGAGGGTGGGGCGGAAGTTGCCCACCAACACATCCTCCCTGGTAGCACCGGCGGCCTCGTAGGGGGAGAAAGAGTGCAGGAGGATGGTGCCAACGATCCCGCTGGCGTGGTCAAGGCCCTGGCACCTCCGAGCCAGATCTTCGTGAGCATTGGCTACCAGGTCCGGGTCCAGCTTGCGCAGGTCGCTGGCCACGCTTTCGTCCGTTATGTCCAGATCGCCGGTGAGGAGCAGATCCCGTTGGCGGGCGTAGCGACGGAGCAAAGTGGCTCCCAGGAAGATGATTCCCCTGGTGCTCTCATGGTGGGGCGCTGCCGCGTAGACCTGGAAAGCCTGCCTAAGGAAGGATGGATGGAAGGGATAGGTCTCCAGCATTTCCCTTTGGAGGTCGGCCAGGCGGGAGGAGATGAGGGGCAGTTCGGATTGGGCTTCCTGGTAGGCTTTGGTATAACGGGCGATAACTGCATTGGCTTTCCCTTCGTCTATGGCCTCCACCAGGCGATGGCGCACGATTTTGTCGCGATCCTCCGCCGTCCCCACATCCCACGATGGAGGCTGGGTTCGGTTAATGATGCCCATAAGGGCAAGGTCGCGCCCGTAGACGGAGATGGCCACCGCAAGCGGGACATCGGGCAGGTTCGCGGCCTCCAGGAGGTTTTGCAAGGCGGCCTTAGTGCGCTCCTTCGGGAGGCCGTTGGCCAACTGGCCGAACCAGAGCTCCAGCTCGTCAATGATGAGCAGCGCGGGGGCCTCGGAGGCGAGGGCGGCCCATTGCTCCCTGGTGGGATAGCTGCGCACCTCCTGGTTCAGCTCCGGCCTGCCAGCCCGCTCGAAGAGGAGTTCCCAAAGCGTCTCCGGCTGCTCGGCGACCAATTGCACTAGGGCTGCTTTGGTGTGAGGGAAGCGGGCGCTGATTTTCCACCGCTCCAGCCATCTCCCCGCTTCTTCTCCTGCTGAGGCCAGGTGATAAAGGGCCAAAAGGGCGTGAGATTTGCCGCTTCCGTAGTCGCCGCGAACAACCACCGCGCCTTTAGGGTGTATCCCGCTCAGCTTCTGGGCTATATGCTCCACCAAAGCCCGTAAAGGATAAGTAGGATAGGTAGCCTGCAAGACGAATTCCCTATCCGCCTCTTTGGAATCGGGGTTTTTGATGGCCTGATCAATGAAGACTGCCTCCAAAAGCTCTCCAGTCTTCACCTCTTCCGAGAGACGGCAGATCTTAGAGATGTTCATTAGGGATTCCTCCGCTTTTGGAGTGCGCCTATTTTTGCACTCCAAAACCTGCTAACCTCTTCGCCTTCCGCCAGGCTTTCCGTGGGTTGGCGTAGCGCTCCCAGTTGCGGCGCGTCCAGCGCTTGAAGGCGTTCCAAGGCTTGCGGCGCCGCGACTCCTCGAGCGCCCACATCAGAAACTCATAGTCCACTCCCTTGATCTTCGGCTCCGTAGGGTTGCGCCGATAGCTGGCGTGATCCTTGATGAGCGAGAGGTCGTGTTCCATGCAATACTCGTAAAGGTCGCTTCCCGGATGGGGGGTGTAGAAGGCCGGGCTGTAGTAGTCGGGGTCTATCTCCTTGAGCATGGAGATGGTATCCATCACCTCCTCTTTCGTCTCGGTGGGAATGCCCAGCATATAATTGGCCCAGATGGAGATGCCATACTTTTTGCAGATTCGGGCAGCTTTCAGGTTTATCTCCCGCGTGGTTCCTTTGCGTAAGAACCTCAGCACCCTGTCGTTGCCCGATTCGAAGCCGATGAAATAGAGCTTGCATCCGGTGTCGGCCATGAGCTCCACCATATCCTCATGGCGGACGATGATATCCGCTCGCGATTGGCAGGCGAAGGGTTGGGTGAAGCCCTCCTCCTTATAGAGCCGACAGAATTCCTTCACCCATTTCCTGTCCTCGGTGAGGCAATCGTCGTGGAACATGAAGCTGGCGAAATGGTATTTGTCGCGCAGCAATTTCAACTCCTCGATGACGTTCTGAGGGCTGCGGGAGCGCACCTTCCTGCCGAAGAGGATGCGTTCGGCTGGCTGGCAGAATCTGCAGTTGTACTTGCAGCCTCTGGCGGCGATAATGGTCAGGAAGGGGGGCGGGAGTTCGGGAACGAAAGGCACCTCTGGCGAGTCCAGATCGTAACCCCACTTGCGCCACTCCTCCAGGAAGAGGTCGCGGTCGGGAAAGGGAAGCTCGTCCAGGACGGGCCTCTCACCGACGAGCACCTTCTCCTTAGGAGGATCACCCCGCTCGATAGCCTCAAGCAGCTTTGGGAAGGTTATCTCCCCCTCGCCGGTGACGATGTAATCGATGTTGGGGTTTTGGGCCACCTCATCCACCATCAGGGTGGGGTGCGGCCCACCGACGACGGTGAGGATGCGGGGGTTGAGCTCCTTAACGATGTCCACGCACTTCATGACGGGGCTGTAGTCCACGCTCATCATGGTGAGGCCCACCACGTGGGGGTCGCGCTCAGCGAGCACCTGGCGGAAGTGTTCCCAGCTCTCCAGCCCCCTCAGATCGATGAGGTCGACCTCAAAGCCTCGGGCCTTGGCGGCGCTGGAGAGATGGGCTAGGCCGTGGCTTATCCACCCCGCCTCCATCCCCTTTCCCAGGCTTTTAAAGCCGTAGCCGGCGATGCCGGCATAGATCAGGGTCGTTTTCATGGCCTTTTCCTCTGACCGATTCCCCCAGCTCAATGGAGCGAGGGTAGCCTTCAGGATTCTCGGCGGTAACTTCGCCGTTAACTTAGCGCTCTAAAGCGGGCGAGGACGTCAAGGTCCCGACGTCGATGCGATAAATCATCGCCTCATCAAAGGAGGCAACCCATAGGTATTCGCCATCCCATGCCAGGCTCTCAGGGCGCGAAAATGGGGTCTGCATAGAGGAGATCACCCGTCCATTTAAGGGGTTGATTTTGAGGATCCTGCTGCCCTGGGACAGCCACAGATAAGTCCCATCGTATGTGAGGCCTTCCCCTTGGATGTCGAATTCGGCCACTATTGAGCCGTCGCTGGGTTCCAGTTTATACAGCTTTCCCGACGTATATCCGCACACCCAGAGATAATTGCCATCCCATGCCAGGTCATTAAGGTACATGTCGGGGCTTGGAATGGTGGAGACCACGGAGCAGTCAGCAGTGTTCAGCTTGTAGATCCCTCCGCCGTAGGAATCGGCCTGCCAGAGGTAGGTTCCATCGAATGCCAGGCCACCGTACCCTCCATATTGAGCCGTTGGGGGCGTGCACATCTTCAATACCGAACCGTCCGATGGCTCCAACATGTATATCCCCCCGTTCGCCATGTAGGAGGACATCCACAGATGGCTCCCATCCCATGCCAAGCCGTTTGGTTGCGTGCCTGCAGGAGCGGGAAAAGACCTGGTCGGAGGCGTCGGGGTGGGTGTGGGAGTGATAGGTGGCTGGGGGCCGGGGCGGTAGTTTTTCAGGATGAGGGGGAGGTAGATGGTGTACTGTTTTTGAACGTATAGTGCAATCCGAACAGTTTGCGGACTGTTGGCGGCTCCTGGAGCTGTGATAGTGATTTTACCGGTATATTCCCCGGCTGGCAGGCCTGTTGGGTCTACGGCGACAGAGATTTCGCTTGGAGCGGTGCCTTCCAAGGGGCTTGCCAGAATCCAGGACCGATCAACGACCGCCGACCACATCAGTTGGCCGTCACCGCTGTTTCGAATCGAGATAACCTGCTCGGCAGTTTGTCCGCCGCCTTCCACAGCGGTGAAGAGTAATGTCATAGGCGCGACTGCTAGGTTGGGGGGCAATGTGGGCCTTTCTCTGTAGACTTGGACAGTGACAGTGTCTGTACCAACTTGTCCATCGCTATCTTGTGCCATGAGAGTGATGATGTGGATGCCTTCCGTTAGCGTAGAGGCGACGACTGCTAGAGAGCTTCCTGTGCCCAGAATGCCATCTAGGTTGGAACTCCAACTCAGTGCCACATCGCTTAGCAACCCGTCTTCATTGTCATATGCATAGCCTTCCAAGGTAATGGTTTGATTGCCTACGTACAGCGTGTTGTCTTCTGGAGACCAGATGTTTGCCTGAGGGGGATGCTTGGCAACGCTGAACGTTCCATCAGACTGGTCCTGGGCGGTGTGGAATCCATCGCTGGCCAATACGCGCAGCAATCCCTGGTCGGTACCGGCTATCATGCCCAAGTTAAGCTCATAGGTGGTCGAAGTCCAATTCGTCACCAGGGTCTGCCAGCTTGCTCCGCCATCGGTGCTGTACTGGACCAGATACTCCAGCGGCTCGCCGTCCGGATCATGGGCAGTCCAACCGAGTGTTGCGGTGGAGCCGCTCAGGAACTCTCCACCATTGGGGTACAGCACCGTCACCGTAGGCGCGTGAGCCGATGCAAGGCGGGAATCCAATTCTTGCCCGTTATGTAACAACACAATGCGGGCGGTACGCGAGTCCCATGGCAGGAGCAATACGAAGGTCCCAATCCGGTTCTCGCTGTCATCGGCACACTGTCTGCAAAACGCCACCATAAAGTCAGGCTCAAAGCTGTACGAGGCCAGCTCATTCCCCAGACCATCTTCAAAGCGGATCACGTACGGGCCAGGCTCTGGAGCGGGGACAGGAGCCGGGGACTCGATATTAAGCACCGACGCTATCCTGCCACTGCTTGTGGCGGGGGTGACGACACCGCTGACCAGAATGGCGGGTTCCTCAGCCATCAGGACCAACGAGGGAGAGGAAAGAGAGGCCGCTCCGAAATGATCCGCCAGATGCTCGCGAATACCCTCGTACGTGTAGTCCGAAGGCCATCTAGGGTCACAGTAGCTCATCAAATCGCCGGTAGTTTCGTGATAGATTGCCTTTGTGTAGATATCGAAGCCAAAGAAGGTTTCTTCATCCCATTGTGAATAAAACCAACGAGACGGGGGGTTGATTCTACCGCCCGGATAATACGGATAGTTGTCGTCCGGATCGTCTTCATCACCTTTACACTTCGTATGTTTGCGACCGGCACAGTGACCGAGTTCGTGAGATGGTGTGCGGTTAACATCCACATAGGCCACAGCTACCTCGGAACCAATTGTAGCTGTTCCCATAGTGCCTTCTTTTGGCGGGTCAACCAGCACAGTCAGATAGTACCGTTTACAGTTCACAGGCCATGTTGTGAAACAACCGTCGGTCGCGCGTATCGTACTTGTGCTCAGGTTTATCTGCTTAAAGTCAGAGTCTGTGCTTGGTGGACCGGTACCAATCCAAGTGCTTCCAACGCCTATCTCGAAATCTAGTTTGGGAATGGGGAAGATGGACATGATTTCCTTGGCTAATTCAGCCAGATCATTGCTGTTAGGATAGTGTTTATTGAGATCAAGGTCAATCCATGAATACAGAAGAAACTTGATCTGAAGCTCAGGGGACTGGGTGAACGTCACCTCAACCTTGCAGTCATTGGCAGTTCCGCCCTGTTCGGCCGGCTCCCTGCAGTCGAAGTCATGGCTGATACCCTCGAACTCTAACTCGATCGTTCCACTTATCCACCCGTCGGGCAGCCGGAAATAGAAACTGTCGTTCAGTTGGGCGCGCTTGGGGTTTTGTTTTACATGAACGCTCATCCCAATATTGTCGGGGCTCAGTGGTGAGCCCGGGAGTGGAGCGCCGTTGCGCCTGCCGATCAGATGGGCTGTCACATACTGCACCGTGCCCGAATTGCTCCGGACGTAAGCACGCACATAAGTGGGTTTGCCTTCGATCAGCGTAACGCTGTTTCTTAGGTTCTGGATGCCTTGGGTTACCTCCAGACCTATCAGCTCAAGTTCGCAGGCATCCCCTATCCCATCTCCGTCTTGATCGCTCTGATCCGGATTGCTAACCTCAGGGCAATTGTCATCCTCGTTAGGGACCCCGTCACCATCCTTATCGGGGTCGCAGACATCCCCTACTCCATCTCCGTCCATATCACCTTGACCTGGATTGGGAACCTCAGGGCAATTATCGTCCTCGTTGGGAACCCCATCGCCGTCCTTATCGGAGTCACAGACATCACCTATCCCATCTCCATCCATATCGCTTTGATCCGGATTAGGATCATACGGGCAGTTGTCCTCACTGTCACTTATCCCGTCCTTGTCCCAGTCATCACACCAATGTGTGCATCCGGTAGTGCCGATGTCATCCCAGTTATAGGTGTTATCACAGGTGTTTTCGGTGCCAGAATTTACATCCAGAACCTCAGCATGAATATCAGCGTAGCCCTGGCTTGACTGATCGTTGGAGCAGACAAAATTCTGGCTTATCGTGTTGCCTGTACAATCGCTGCCGATATATAAACCCTGGTTGAGGTTAAGTTCTACGGTGTTGCTTAAAATCAGGTTGTTGTTAGACTCCTGATAGAGGTCTACCCCCAGGTAATTCATCGAAGCGGTGTTGTTTAAGAGTTCGTTGCCGCTCGATCGGACCAGTCCAATCCCGCTGTAGTGGCCCTGAGCGGTGTTGTCGGTGATCGTGTTGCCATCGGAGTCCATGAGGAAGATCCCGTCCAGGTTGTAACCAAGGTCATTGTTCACGACGGCGATGCCGCTGGAATTGATGAGGAGGATTCCGTAGTCCTTGTTCCTCCAAAGGCTGTTACCCTCTATTCTGCCATTTTCGACCCCGGAAAAGCGTATGCCGATATCCCAATCTCCCGGAATACTGACGTTTTTAACGATAACATTGCTCAGTGTGCCCGAGCCACCGACGCAGATAGCACACCTGTCCTCAAGCCCATCTATGATCTCAGCAGCGCTTATGTAGTGGCCATTGCCATCAAAGGTCACATCGCTGGCTGTTATCTTTATGCATTCCTGGGCTGCGCTCTCGTGTATGTCATAGGTTAGTTTATAGTACCCTGGAGAGTCTATCTCTGTGCAATCATCAATGAATTTATCGCTGTAACACTCTGAACAATCAGAGATTTCTAGGATGTCGTCGCAATTAGAAATGAGGGGAGTATTGGCATCAACATAGCCCTCGAAGACGACTGAACTTAGTAATACCCACTCGCCATCGTAATCTTCGAGCCTATCGTGCAGTCCATATCCATCGGTACTTACATAATACACAACATCGTCGCAGCCTTGGATGGATGCCCACTCGATTCCCCAGTCAACCTGTCCGCAGACGGTGCCGCCAACCAGGTGCAATTCCCTTTCAATTGCCGGGCAGTCTGGTGCGCTCACCTCTATTGTTTTTGTTCCGGGCTCTCCAGCTAGCACAGTCGCTCTATAGATGCCTTTGGTATACCGGTAGAAATCGCTCGTTATGTCTGTTGTGGTATCAGGCGGCTCATGCAGCAAGACGGTAAAGGATGCTGGATCGCAATACTCGCGTTCGCAATCGGAACAGTTGGAGATCCGCTCAATGGAGTCATACCCGCTGATAAAAGGGTCACCCAGAATGCCATAGCCCTCGATGACAACGCCGGTCAGCCTGACATAGTCCCCAACATAGCCCGATAATTCATAGTATGGGTCCGGATTGTGTGCCAGCACGTAATAGTCAATACCATGTATTCCACACCCTTTGATGTGCACCCAGGGATACGAGCATCCAGCAACCAACCCGCAGACGGTATCGCTGCATGCAGCAGAGAATTTTACAATGATGTCTGTGTGGCGGGCAGGGTTAGGGTATCCTAATTCCGCGGTTATGTCCCGAGTGGTTAATTCGCATGGGCAACATTCAGGCGAACCTACCTGCAAAACAGCCCAGGTCTGGACGATGGGATCCGGGCCATCTATGCAGTCGAATTCGTAGTACATCGGTATCTGTGCATCAGCAGGATACAACAGCCGATTCTGGCACCCGCCAAATGCACAGTGATCTGCCACATCAATTACCATGCCGGCCGACTCCCCTGGGTTGCCCACCAGAGGGCCTTCTAGGCCAGGCTCATCCACATGGAGGGGTATCTTCAGTTCATATTGGACATTCCCGGCCGCATCGTTGACGGCGCCTAACCCGCTCTCCACCACCATGTGATGACAGATGCCCCATGGTGACAATAGCTCCGCCACTCCCTTCGCCGCCGGGGCTCCAAACTTGACGAGCCAGTCGGACAGCAGATTGCCATCGTTGCCCGCGTCGAAGGTGATCCTCACCTCGTCCCACCAGGAGTAGGGATCGCCCTCGTATGCCTCATCAAACACGGCATCAATGGCCACGTAGAGCCAATCTCCATCGTTCTTAAAGTAGGCGTAGGCCTCGTTGCCGCCTGAGCTGATGTCAACAAATGTGGCGTCCTCCCATTCCCCACCTGCAATCACACCGTCAATTGAGGGTGTGATGGTGAGCCAACTGCTCACCACCGTGGGGCGGTCGCCATCCATGGCGAA
>Ga0190286_1000186_pt1 | contig 30121 bp, 37 predicted proteins | sample 48691834_MG_FD_183241 | JGI IMG/M metagenome (GOLD analysis project Ga0190286, IMG submission 183241) | Hydrothermal vent microbial mat bacterial communities from Southern Trench, Guaymas Basin, Mexico - 4869-18-3-4_MG | ecosystem: Environmental > Aquatic > Marine > Hydrothermal vents >... | reverse complement strand
TCCATGCATCATGCGCCGCAGCGGAAAATGCTCCTACGATAGTGAGCAAAACAATAATTGGATAGGCCAACCAAACGAGCTCAACGTTAGTTATCAAAAGAAAGCCGAGGACAATACTTGCGGTGCTCAGGGCGGCAACGATCATAATCTTTCTTCGATCATGCCGGTCAGCGATGACTCCTGCGTATGGACTGGCTATTACAAGTGGCAGAGTACTAAAGCCGAAGGATGCGCCAAGCGCGAGTCCGGAACCAGTTAATTGATAAAGCATCGTCGAAACGGCGATTGAGCGGAAAAAGTTTCCTGTTAGGTAGACGATTCTGCCGAGCCAAAAAATGCGAAAGTTTCGATTCCTTTGTAGTAGAACAAAGTAACCCTCTGAACTTGGCTTAATGCTATTTCTCATTTAATCCCCCTTTTAATCTTTTTATTCATATACTCACCGCCTCTAGTCGTTTAATCAACTTTTCTACGTCCGTCTCGGCCTTAACATTCTCAAGAGGTTGTCCTTTTAGCCAAGATAAGGAAATTGAGTGATCTTCGTGGATTGTTCCTATAGGCTCTATCCCTCTCTTTTTTAGTTCCCTTTTTACATAGCTTTCTGTCTCTTTATTCCCGATCTTGTTCAATATTACTAAAACATCTGTGTTTTTAGCCTCTAGGAATATTTTATTTGCTATCTCAACAAGTTCAGGATTTTTCAAATGTTTAGTGGCGGGCAATTTTCCAGCCTTTATTTGGTCTACCATATTTTTTATATCCGCTGCTATTTGAATAGAAGCATTAGTGGGGTCCACCACTACAATTACCAAATCTAAACTAGTGATTACTCCCCTAGCAAGATCTTCCAGACCTGCTTTGAGATCTATTAAAGTTACAGGATAATTTCCAATCCCGTATATTTTTAAATCTCTGGCTATTTTAGAGATAGGACCATCGCATCCTGCTCCCGGTCCCTTATCTCCTATTTTTCCCGCTACTAGGAAGAATATCCCCTCTTTGCTTTGGGTGTAATATTTATGAGGAAGCTTATTCAAAGAAATCTCAGCTCCAGGCAAAGGAGTAGGATCATCTACCGGACAAGTTACTAATCCTCCGCTAAACACAGTTCCTCCAAAATAATCTATAAGAGATGCAGGGGGTTTATCTATCCCTAATGCTTGATGAAGCCCTATATTGGTTGAATCAGCATCTAATACACAAACATCGTATCCGTACTTTCTGAGAGCTTTAGCCAATAAGACCGTAATAGTGCTTTTTCCACTTCCTCCTTTCCCCAGTATTCCTATTTTTTTACCAGCGAGTTTTTTATTTTCCCGTCTATTCATTTTTAATCGAGCAGATATTACAGCGGCATTATTTAAATATGACAATTGTAATATTACGATGGTGAATAGCTTGCTACTACCTTGCGAAGAAAGTGCGAGGTTCATTCTGCCAGCCGTAAAGAGGGGAATTGTCAGAGTGTTACACGAGAAATTTCATCTGAAGCAAGCCGAAATTGCGAGCCTTTTGAAGATCTCTCAACCAAGCGTGAGCCATTTCCTTAAAGGAATAAGAGGAAAAGCGCTAGACGTGCTTAGCATCGATCCTGAAATAAGGAACGCTATTGAAAGATTTAGCTCAGCGCTAGTAAAAAAAGATCTCTCTAATCTAGAGATATGTCATGGAATTTGCAATATATGTTTACTAATTAGGCAGAGAGGTTATGTTTCAGGAATTCGCAACTATAATGTAGTTAGTTCTAAAAAAGGAATATCGTTCTCCTAGAGTGCAAAAATGTCATAGAAGGTCCATGAAATTGTTCCAGATCTTTGTTCATCTACGAACGGGGAATATATCTGGAAGAGAAAGGTGTAAAAGTAGGTTATACAGGTGCGATGGAGAACGCGCATAAGGGGGGTGAAGATGAAGGTTACCATTATTTATGATAATACCGCTTTCAGAAAAGATCTTCAAGCTGATTGGGGTTTCTCTACACTTGTAGAAGCTAAGGGAAGAAAAATCCTTTTTGATACCGGAACAAACGGAAGGATTTTGCTTTCAAATATGCAAAAACTTAAAATAAATCCAAAAGAAATAGGAGATGTTTTTATCTCTCATCTCCACTGGGATCATATAGGCGGATTGTCATCTTTTCTTCGCTTAAATAATCAAGTAAAACTCTGGATTCCTTCTTATTTCTCTGAAGCAAAGAATGCAAGGGAGGTCATTGAAGTTAAAAAGCCTACAAAGCTTTACGAAGGGATTTACTCTACAGGTGAGCTTGAGGGAATAGAACAATTCCTCTGCGTTGAGACAGAAAAAGGTATTGTAATCGTAGCAGGATGCTCTCACCCAAGGATGGAGCATATTCTTAAAACAGCTTCTCAATTTGGCAGAGTTTATGGTATTATAGGGGGGTTGCATGGGACTAGGCCTGAATCCTTGAAAGACTTGGATTTGATTTGTCCTACTCACTGCACTCGATATAAATTAAAGATAAGATCTCTTTATCCAGAGAAATATATCGAGGGAGGAGCAGGAAAGATAATTGAAATTAGATAAAAGGTATCCTCGATTTGCAATTCGCCTAACAGCGGGTAAAAGGCAAATCAAAGATTTCCCCAAATTGCCTTCGGCAACTTCCTTTATCCACAAATCATGTCTAATTCCGCCGCCTTCCCTAAAAGAAAAATTATTAACCATGATAATTGTAGTGATAATATGGCCAAAGAATCTGATATTTTAAAAATAGTGAAAGAAGATATATTAGAAGTACTTGGCAGGGAGAATAAAAGAATCCCTTTGAAATCTATGAAACTAGAAGTTACTGTTTCTCCTTCTTTCGTGTCTAAAGCAATAAAGGAACTTAAAGAAGAGGGTTTGGTTAAAGTTTCTTCAGAAAATAAATCTCAAAGAAAGTATATACAACTGACGAAGGAAGGGCAAGTTAATGCAAATGTTATTATCAAAAAGCATTCTGTTCTTGAAAACTATTTTAAGCAAAGAAGGAGCGATGAAGAAGCAATTAAGGCAGCTAATATTCTAGAGCATTATATTTCTATAGAAGTTATTGATACCATCAAAAAACTATCAACTTTCAAAAAGAAAGGCGTTCCTTTAACAGAATTCAAACAAGAAGAAGGTTTAATTATAGATATTAACGCTAACATTAGATTATTTGAGAGATTGGTTAGTATGGGAATACATCCAGGAGAAAAAATAGAAATAATAAATGAAATCCCGAATTGTATTGTTGTTGTAGTGAAAAATAAAAAATTTGTTTTAGATAAAGATATAGCGAAACAAATTGAGGTAATAAAGTATGAAAAGTCTTAAAATATTATTAATCGGTCAGCCAAACGTAGGAAAATCTTCTTTACTTAATGCAATAGTTGGTCCAAGAGTTACGGTATCCAATTACCCTGGAACTACTGTTGAAGTGACTAAAGCCAAAAAGAAGATTAACAATACAGAAATTGAGTTTGTGGATACTCCAGGGATATATTCTATTTCTGATAGAAGTGAAGAAGAGAAAGTTACTAAAAGGGTTTTGTTTGAAGAAGAGGCAGATGGAGCAATAGTAATTGCCGATGCAATCTCTCTCGAGAGAAGTCTTTACATGGCTTTGCAGATCCTAGAGGCAAAAATACCCACTATTATGGCTTTAAATTTTGTAGAAGATGCTAAGAAAAGGGGAATAGAAATTGATTGCGAAAAACTAGAAAAAATTCTTCATATTCCTGTAATTCCCATAAATCCTCTAACAAAAAAAGGAATAGACAGGATTGTAGACGCAGTTTTAAAAATTAAAAAAAAATACCAAAGAGAACTTTCATTGTTAGATATGATGATCACATAGAAAAGGCAATAAATAAAATATCATCACAGATAAAAGAAACTTCTATACCAAAGAGGTTTATAGCACTAAGGGTTTTGGAAGGAGATGAACATTTTTATAAATATTTGAAGGACGAGAGGGCAATCGAAGAGGCTAAAGAAAACTTAAAAGATCATCCAAAAGTTGCAGAAGATATATCCATAACTAGGTATGGTACAGCTTCATTCATAGCAGAAAAAGTTACTCAGATAACTTCCTTAAGAAAAGAAAAAATAAGAGGAAAGACCGACCGAGTCCTCTTGCATAAAGTCTGGGGCCCACTTATTGCTGGCCTATTCCTTCTTTCCATCTTCGGAATACTTTTATACCTTGGCAATTTGATACAAGGAGCCCTTATGGATTTGACTGAGAGCCTTTTATCGTCCTTTGGCGCAGTAGAACCTTCTATTATTACTACGATAATAGCTCAAGGTTTAACCGGACTTGTAGCAGGTGTTTCTATTGCTTTGCCTTATGTATTTTTATTTTATTTACTTCTGGGATTACTAGAAGACATAGGACTTCTTTCAAGATTTATTGTTAATATAGAAAGGTTTTTGAGAAAATTAGGTTTGCCCGGGAAATCATTTATTCCTTTAATATTAGGCTTGGGATGTACCGCACCAGCAACTAGGGCTACTAGAGTCTTGTCATCTAAGAAAGAGCAATTCCATACTGCTTCACTACTTGCTTTCATACCTTGTTCCTCAAGAACTGCAATAATAATGGGGATAGTTGGATTTTATGGAGGTATAAAGCTAGCTTTTTCTGTTTTTGTTACTTTGCTCGTTGCAGGTTTAATCTGGGCCTTTGGGATAAAAAGAATTATCCACATAAAGAGTGAACCTTTGCTTTTAGAACTGCCTCCCTACAGAAGACCTTTGATTAAAAATGTTCTTGCTAAAAGCTGGATTAGGATGAAAGATTTTGTGTATATAGTTATCCCCCTATTAGCACTTGGAGGAATTGCTTATGGTATTCTGGATCTAACAGACCTTACCACCATTATACTGAAGCCCCTTTCACCGATCGCTATCTGGTTAGGATTACCTACTCTAACCATTATCCCTCTGGTCTTTGGTTTTTTGCAGAAGGATTTAACTGGGGCAATGCTTATGTCAGTCCTTGGCAGTAAAATATCTTTAATGTTAACTCCAATTCAAATATACACATTTGGCATAGCAACCACCATTGGGATTCCATGTATAATTGCTTTAGGGGTACTTATCAAAGAATTCGGATTTAAAAAAGCAGTAGCTTTGACGATAACTTCAATGATTTATGGTCTTTTATTTGCTGGTTTAGTTTGGAGGATAATTTCATTTTTGAAAATAGCCTAAAAAGATTTTTCAGCTGGGCTCCGTGAACTCTCCTCATTAGTGCTTCTCTCCTACTCATCGTACGCGCGTCAGATAGGTTATATGTTACAACAGACATTAAGAAACTATTTGAAAGAGTATGAATTAGACATCCAAGCTGCTATGATAGTAACACAGGTACTTGTCAACGAGGATGATCCAGATTTCCAAGATCCCTCGAAACCAGTAGGTTCGTTTTACACTAAACGAGAAGCTGAAAGGTTTAAATGATGGCACCATCGATATCGTTGTCAACGACCACGCACCATATACAAAAGAGGAGAAGGATCCAGGATGGATCGACATCTGGAAAGCATATGCAGGGGGTCCACAACTCGAGACGATGCTTCCACTCTTACTGACTCAAGTGAACTTGGGGAGAATTTCTCTTATGAGATTTGCCGAGATTACTTCCAAATCGGTAGCCAAGATCTTTGGCGTCTATCCAAAAAAGGAACTATACAAATAGGCTCTGACGCAGATCTTGTCGTAGTGGATCCCAAGAAAGAGAAGACGATAAGAGCCGAAAAATGTACAGCAAAGCCAGAGATCTCTATGTATATGATGGGTTGAAAGTTAGGGGTATACCCGTATTAACGATGGTCAGGGGTGAAGTAGTCATGGAAAATGGAGAAGTAGTGGGAAAACCGGGGTATGGAACCTTCGTGGAGCCACTAAAATAGTGCGTGCTGGGCTGTTTAGAAATTAAGTAGTTTGTTTGGCGCGCGCCGAATTGTTAAAAACTAATGCCTTTCACGGCGCTGAACGCGCAGAGGAGAGTATATTGAGATATCATGAATTTAAAACAGAATTCGTTAGAAGGTTTTTTTATCCGGAATTCTGCTTTTTATGGCTATAATCTCGCAAAGAATAATTCTAAATACAAAAATAGCCTTCCTACTTTACGCACTTGCTTCAATAATATCAGGTTATCGATTAGTATTGGAGGCTGGAAGGGAGCTCATTTACAAAAGTAGATTTGATGTAGAACTCCTTGTTGTAACAGCAGGAATAGGAGCTTTCTTAATAGGTGAAGTTGAGGAAGGGGCTGCTGTGATTTTTCTTTTCTCTATTGCAAGCTTCTTGGAGAGATATACAAGTTACAGGGCCAGAAAGTCAATTAGAGATCTAATGGAGACCTCTCCTGAGAAAGCGGTTATTAAGAAGAAGGGGATCGAGGCCATTGTTCCAGTAGAAGAGGTTGAATTGGGAGATATAGTAATCTGTAGACCAGGAGATAAGATACCACTTGATGGAATCATAGTAAAGGGCAGATCCTCAGTTAATGAGGCTCCTCTTACTGGAGAATCTATTCCTGTAGAGAAAAAGCCTGGAGACATGGTATACGCTGGAACGCTGAATATAGATGGTTACTTAGGGATAAGGGTAATCAAGAAAAAGCATGATACAGTCCTTGCTAGAGTACTTGAGCTGGTAGAGCAGTACAGTAAAAGCAAGTCCAGGTACGAGCGGTTTACTGAGAAATTCTCTACCTACTATACTCCATCTGTTATAGCGCTTGCTATTCTTTCCATAGCTGTTCCAGCTCTAAGGTACGGCACACTTCAGGCATCTTGGATTTATAGATCGCTCTCTTTCCTCGTAATTTCATGTCCTTGTGCACTTGCTATTTCAATCCCTGTATCTATGGTATCCGCCTTGACTAATGCAACAAGAAGGGGCATTCTGATTAAAGGAAGTCGATATCTTGAGACTGTTGCTTCAACAGAGGTGTTCGCGTTTGACAAAACAGGAACTCTTACCAAAGGTGAATTAGAGGTAACAGATGTGATACCTCTGAAAGATGGCATCTCTCCTGAAGGCTTGTTGAGAATAGCTGCTTCCCTAGAAAGCAGATCTGAACATCCGATTGCAAAGGCAATTGTTGAGAAGGCAAGGAAAGATGGGATAGAGTTCGTTGAGCCTGACAGTTTCATTGCTCACATCGGAATGGGCGTCTCTGGCAAGATAGATGGTACTTGGTATGCTATGGGATCTGAGACGATGATTAAGGGATCCAACTCAGATTATGAGAAAATTGTCTCTAAACTCAGATCCGGAGGAAAAACGTGCGTTTTTGTGATGGATAAAGAGGGACTGGTTGGTGTTATAGGCCTTAGAGATGCGCTAAGAGCAGAAATAATTCCTCTATTAAGCAGGTTGAGGGAGCTAGGGCTGAAAACTCTTATGCTGACAGGCGATAACGAGAATACAGCCAAGGCTATAGCAAGAGAAATAGGAATAGAGATCTTTAGAGCGAACTTATTGCCAGAAGACAAGGTAAACGTGATTGAAAAGCTTACAAAAAAGGGTATCGTTACCACAATGATTGGTGATGGTATCAATGATGCTCCAGCCTTAGCGAGATCATCGGTAGGCATTGTGATGGGTGGAATAGGCAGTGATGCTGCCATAGAGGCTGGAGACATAGTTTTGCTTAGGGATAACATAGGAAAGCTTTCATACTTAATAGACTTAAGCAGGGAAACCGTGGGTGTAGTAAAGCAGAACATCATAGCATCGGTCACAATTAAGCTTGCTCTTGCGTTATTGGCTGCTCTGGGCAAGGTACCCTTGTGGGTTGCTGTTGGTGTTGGGGATGTAGGATTGTCGCTTGTGGTAACCTTGAATGCGATAAGGCTCTTGTTTTTCGAGGGAGAACATTTGAAAATACAGGGAACATTACAATGTAAAGGAAAAATCATTGGAAAAGGGAATAATTAAAGAAACATTGGCCGAGGGAAAGTGAGACATATTTAAACATGTGGGAGATGTTAATATAGAAATGAAGGTAAGGTTCAAACTGTTCTCCATCTTCAGAGAGGAAGCAGGTACTTCTGAAATTGAAGTGCTACTTCCTGATGGAGCAACGATCTTAGATGCTGTAAAAGAACTAGCAAGTGTTAAACCTAGGCTAAAAGAAAGATTGCTAAACGGAGATGGGACACTAAAGAGAGGGTTTCATCTAATGAGGGATGAAAGATGGCCTAAACCAGACGAGAAGGTTAGAGATGGAGATCTTATTGTCATATTCCCGCCAGTAGGCGGCGGCTAGGTAAAGATCATTTTATAATCCCAGTTTAACATCAAATCTTAATCAGGTATGCGTATTCTCATTCCATCGAACGCAAATTTGACATTATACTCGCTATATTTCTGCTCTAGTTGCTTGTACTCATCGAAGCTCTTGCCCCACTCCTCTTCTATGTGGGTTATTATCAATTCCTTTGCATGCAGTCTATTAGACAGTTCTAGGACTTTCTTTTAGGGAGAAGAGTTCCTTTCTTAACACGTTACCTTCTGGAATGAATAATCCCTCTTTCAAAGGTCCCTCAGGGAAGACATTTCCTACTATCAGAAGGTCTGGCTCCCTTAGCAAATCGCCCTCAGGGAATGGTTTTGAGTCGCAAGGGGCATAAATCACTTTTTTACTGCCCTCTTCAATGATAAAAACAGTAGATATCTCATTCGGGCTTGATTGGACCATGAGAGGTGTTATAAGTAGGTTTCTAATTTTCATAGGCTTTCCATTCTTTAGCTCAAGAGTTTCTATCAAGCCCATTCTCTCATAGAAACAGAAGAATGATCCATGTTTGTTTCTTATAGCTCTTAGGTCTTCCATTACCTCCTCTAAAGCGCATATTTTGACCTTTTTAGCTGGCTTTTCTTTCTTCACGAATTTCCCAAGCCAGAACATGTACATCCTTTCGACTATTCTCATGCCAAGCGTGTGGTCTGGGTGCCAATGGGTGTAAAATATGTAGTCAATTGAGTCAATTCCTTCCCTGTTCAGCTGTATTGCGATCTCCTCGGGAGTATCAAAGAGGATGTTGGGACCTGGGATGAACAGAGATGAGCCTGTGCGAGCATATGTAACCCCTTTCTTTCTAGCTTCAACACAAACCCTGCACTTGCATCCTGGTCTGGGGATAGGAGTTACTCCTCCTTAGTGATGTGATAGATTCCATAGTAGAGGTTGCTAAGAAGAAGTGTTCTCAAGCTTATCCCGTCATGGCCTCAACTGGTCCATGGCCGTACGAAGTCTTTCAGCCAAAAGCCATAGAGCAATGGTTGATCAAGTTTTACTGTCCATGGAAAGACTCCATCTGTCAGTACCCATGGGACCATGGCAAGATCTCCTTCGAAGATCCGCCTGGTGAGGTAATGTTTCTCCCAGATTTTATGCCATTAGAATTGAACTGGAGCATCTCACCAGCTGAAGCCTTATCAATTGCTCTAAATGCTGGAGGGAAGTCCTTTATTGAAGGTGAATCTAAGCCAGTGCGCATTTCAATGCACCTCTTAAGCAGAGAATTGGCCATCTACTACAGGATGATTTCAAAAGGAGACGTTCCTGAAGTGACCTCAGATTATGTTTGGATCGTTGTATTTTCTACGGGCGGTCCAAGCGAGAAGTTCAAGGTTTATATAGACGCTAAGAACGGGACGGTGCTAAAGGCAGTGAAATACTAGGCTACGAAAAAGGATAGCAGATTATTTGAATCCCATCAGCCCAGGATCTTCTTAAGTTGAGTTTCAGGACCCCCCATCACATAATGAGCCCTAGAGGCCAAGTTCTTTCTTACTAAATTTTTTAGGTAATTTAACCCAGAAATTATCAGATATGACAAAGATTAGGCTGTTAGAAATCCCTCATTCAGTTTGCAAGTATACATGCATGGTTAATGGAATCAAAGATGTTTATGAATGGAAGACTGGTCAAAAGCTGCCTTGCGAGCTAATGATGATCTCGAGTGGGATGGCTGGCTTTTACTACATAAAGAACAAGAGATTAAAACCTCCTATCATGGTATTTTGGGGCCCTTCACTTAGGGTTCAATATAGGAACTTAAAGGAGATCTTTGGAATCGATGTGCAAATAAGGAATGAGGGAAAAAGCTTCGATAAAGCCATGGAAATATTGAAGAGAAACATTGACGAAGGAAATCCCGCCATAATAGGTCCACTTGATATGTTCTACCTTGAATACCATGATTTCTTCATGAAGGTACATGCAACAGCACACTTCGTCCTTGTAGTGGGATATGATGACTCTGCAAAGAGAATATACCTCTATGACTGCGATTATGAGGGATTGAAGGGTTTAAGTTATGAAAATCTAATGCAAGCATGGAAAACTGACGAGAAAGGATATCTAAGAAGGAACTCAGTAATAGCTTTCTCGATTCTGAGAGAGGTCAAGAGTTTTGACGAACTTATTGAAAGAGCTTTATTACATAAAGCCAATCAGATGCTAAGTCCGCCTATCAGAAACTTTGGAATTCCTGGAATTAGAAAGCTTTCTGAGGAATTTTTGGGTTGGGAAAGCCTGATGGACGAGGAGAGTTACGTGCTTGCTCTTCAAAACCTAGTGATGTTCGCCAACGTTCCACCAACTCTAAGCAAGGAGGTAGACAACTTCACAGCTAGGCGAAGAGAATTCTCTCATCTTTTAAGGGAGCTATCGAACATTACCAATAATCCTAAACTTAAGCAGATATCGCATTATTTTTATGAATCTGGTCAGTTAATAAGGAAAGTTTGTCACATAATCATAAATTATCTCGACCGTAAAGAGGATAAAAGGGAGGAGATACCTGAGCTGTTATTATCGCTAGCAGATATAGAAGAGAGGGCATATAACTTAATAAAAGGAATTTATCCATAGTAAAAGTCCAAATATAAGTAACATTAGAAGGCAGGGTGATCAATTACATAATGAGACCTCTGACTTGCTCTTCTCAGAAAAACTATCTTATATTCCGAAGAAGCTCCTTTTTCTGATCTAATCGATTTAGAGATTGGATACGATCAAGAAGTTGGTTGATCTGCCTGTTTATCTTTCCCTTAATGAGTGGGTAAAATGGCCTGAGGTAAGTAGGAAGGGCTTTGCCTTTACTTATTTCTATGAGATCCCTTGGAACATCAACATAAACTCCACGATCCCTAATGAAATCAAAACCTCTAATAAGGGCATTTTCTTCACCATTCCACTCATTAGGTTGAAAAATTGGTTTTAAGTCCTTATCTATAGTTGAATCAGTAACAATCCATTTACCTAGATAAATCTCTGCAGCTACATGATGTAATTCAGCATTGCGAAACTTATGCCTTCTCTCCTTGAATAGCAACTCATTAATGGCCTTAATAACTTCATCTGAGAACTTAATTATCCAGTAATGAAATCTAGCAGGAATTCCAAGATTTCTGCAAAGAGCAACCTGAAGTATTGCCTTATTAACACATATCTGGGGCTCTCCCTTTCTCTTCAACACTTCAGAAGCCCTATAAATTCGAGAAGCTCCCCACTTTATGTCTCTTACTAGATAGAAAATAGCTACCGCAGCTTCTCTCTTATTTCTTGAGTTTTCTTCTAACTCTTTACATAGTTTGAGCAAATCAGGTGAACTATCAACGTGCTCGGTCTCTTCAAGGTACTGCCTGTACTTTTGAATTTTGAACAATTCATTCCGATTTAGAGAGAATTTACCAATAAATTCGATGGATTCTGGCCGACACATGAAGGCAGCTTGAATACCAATAGCATTTCTATATGAGTTTGGGCATGACCTCTTCAACAAATAATTTAGCACCTAGCGAGCTTGGAAAATCGAGAAATCTAAGAATTATGTATTCAACCCCCATGTCAATGTATTCTTTTAATTTACTCGTAGCCTGTTCTGGCGAACCAATGATCATCTCCTCTAAGCCTATTACCTTTGCGAATAGACTATTTTTGGCCATTCTAATTGCTTCATTTTTGTTCTTAGCGATAGCCGCACATCCAACCCATGTCTTCTTAATTTCATCATAATCCCTCCCCACTCTAGAACAATGATCTTTAAGCACCCTTAGCTTGTGCTGATATACCTCTGGAGTTTTATTTGGGATGTTCCACCAGTCAGCATATAGAGCCACGATCCTTAGAGTTAGCTTCTCTCCTCCACCTCCTATCATTATTGGTGGAGGAGGTCTTGGCTTTGGCTCGCAGTATGCGCCTTCAATCCTGTAGTATTTACCTTCGAACGTCACAATGTCCTCGTTCCACATCCTCCTAATTATCTGAACTGCTTCCTCAAGCTGCTTAATTCTAGTCACGGCCGTAGGAAATTCGTAACCATAAGCACGATATTCGTCTTCCTTCCACCCAGCCCCAATGCCTAGGATGAACCTACCGTTTGATAGAACTTGAAGAGTGGCACCCATTTTAGCCAATAAAGCAGGATTACGGTAGGAGTTGCACAGTACGATTGTTCCGAAGTCAAGCTTTTTGAATAACCCAGCTAAATAGCATAGAGTTGTCCAGCATTCTAGAGTATCTGTTTTTGGAGATACAAAACCTGCCCAAGGTATAAAATGATCGGATATCCATGCTGAATCAAAGTCTTCCTCAATTTCTCTCAGATTTCTGAATATCTGATCAACGAAGTCTTTAGTCCTACTTCCGTTAACCGGGAAACTTGGAATCCTCCAACCAAATTTTACCTCTCTCATTTATACCTCTTATTTTGATGCTGCCTGATGCTTATCAATTCTGAGTTCCGCTATTCAACCACTTGCTGTAATGATGGGCATTAACAAGTCTTGCTTATACTCATTTTGTATAAGCAGCTTGGATATTGAAAAGAGCATCTTAACATATAGACATTGGCCATCACTCTTGATTAAGTGCAGATGTAGTAGGCAAAGAGCGTAAGAACTAAGGCTATTATTCCCCCAGCCAGTATCTCTAGCTCATCATGGGCTTTAACTCTAAGCCTAATACTAGCCACTAATGGCGTTAACAAGAGCATATATATCCCCTCCTTTAACCCAAGAAGGAGTAATATCGTGCCAGGTCCAACGATTCCGGCCCTGTGAACGCTCCCTTTCATATAAAAGGCGTTAATTATAGCAACTCCTAAAGTAACGATTCCATACGATAAAGTTACAAATTCCATAATCCAAAAGTGCTTTGAATGAAAGAAAGTAAACCCAAGAAAATAGCTAAAAATAGCTAGCATTAGAAGGGGCGTCCTCCTGGCTTGATCGGTTACATTTAAATCGGTTCTTTTCATAGCTGCAAGCAGTATAACGGGCAGAACTGGCCCTATTACAATACTAAATAGAGCAACTAACCAATCATTGATGTTGCTATTTCCTTTCAACACGGCAAGAACTGTCACAAGCGCCATGACTGTTGGTGAAAGTAAAATCGCCAGTACATCATATTTTCTCATAAGCTTCATTCCCTTAATGGCTCTCTATTTATTCTTGGCAGGATGATATCTCTGATAAATGCTAGGGAACTCAATTTTAATATGGTCATTCAGTCCGAACTTTTCTTCTTCCCTTAGATGTAAGTACCTATAGAGGAGAGATCTCTTAATGAGCAGACATATTAATAGAAAGGTTCAAAAAGAATTAAAACCTTCAGCAGGAGATTGTAGCGATGATCCACGAGCTGGACGAATTAATTCTTGGAAACATGATAATAGCGAAGGGTGTGTATGGGTTTCACCTGAGGGTTGAAAATGCCCCCGGTGTTGCGGCTAGCATATCACAAGCGGCTTTTAAGAAAGGAGTTAACATAGTCAGCTTTATTCCATCAATAAGTAGTCCCAATGCAGAGTCTGCCAGCATCTTTCTCGCTGTAGATTTCTATGGTAAGACAGTAAGTCCCACAGATTTTCTGAACGACTTAAAGAACACTCCTGGAGTGATTGATGTACAGCTGATTTCACCAAAGGCAAAAGGAAGTGTTATAGTTGATGAACACTTCTTCCCTTTAGTATTCAGCGATAGCAGAGTCATATTGTTTGGATTAGCAAGTCTTTCAGTGTTATTTGGGGAAGCCAGAAAGGTATTCAACCCGGGAGCAATAGAATCCCTCCTATATCACAGCGGATACATGGTAGGAACCAGATTGTTTACTGTGTATGCAGCTAGGATCCCCGATATAACCGGTAGAGAGGCCTTAGAGCTCCTACAGGCATTTTTCCTAGGAGCCGGGTGGGGCAGATCAGAAATCGTTCGAATGTCCGAGCGCTCAATAATAATAAGGTTCCACGACCTGTGGGAATGTGAGGTAATGAAAGGCTGCGTTGAAAAGCCTGCCAGTCAGTATGTAAGAGGAATCTTGGCTGGTTACATGACGCTTGCGCTTAGAAAGATAGTTGAAGTAACTGAACACAAGTGCATTGCCTTACAATCTCCATTCTGCGAGTTCCACCTGAAAATAATGTGAAAGCTTGCTTCTAACATCCACTGCACCTCTCTATCCAATTCTAAGTCAAGGGACATAACAAACCGCTCAGCTTTTGTAAAAAGGAGAAAAGACAGTATATCTTATAATTTTTAAAAGAATCCTGTGTTTTCGTGCGTAAGTTACGCTTATTCTCGTATACCATTTTCCAAACATATTTATTTAGATGAGCCTTACAGCGTTGCGGGAATTCCTTTAGACTTTGATCCTAGTCCTACGCTCAAAAAGCTTACATTAAGTCGATCAAAAGATGCTGACCTTCTTCCTTGATAACACCATATAATCCGCTCCTTGGTGAGATGCCAAAAAGCACAAGAGCTCCATTCAGATCATCTATTACAAGATGCGTTGCAACAAGCCTAGAGATTAGTTCTAAACTAGTCATGCCTTCTCTAGCAAGAAGGACTGCAGGCATATTGTACTCGAATGCTCTGGTAGCCGCATCTGATAAAAAAGAGATGGTTTCCCTAGCTCCAAATTTGCTCTCTATTGCATTGAGATCTATAAACTCTATCACTTCTTTATGTTGGTGTCTTAGGCGTTCATACTCCCGTGTATAATTTATTGCAGTCTCCTCATAAGTTTGTCCCAAAAAGATCGTTTTGAACTCTCCGAATCTCTTTTTAACCGATCTTGCATTCATTCCTATCTCCAAAGGCTTGATGCTTTTTCTGAACTCTGGAGGGGGAAGAAAGCTTGAAAGCATTATTGCTCCTCTGCCTGAGATAATCGTATTCTGTACTATTGTAAATAGCAATGGATAAAAGCGAAGTCCAACTCTTCTGGAAATTTCAAGCAATAAGAATCTCTTCCTCGGTAGACCCTTGCTAATCTCGTCCAGTCCTGGAATTCCGGTCGATATATGCCAGTCATCTAGATCTGGAACAGCTTTCATGGAGCTACGTCTCAGGTCGATAGGGTAAAAAGCACGTGAATCTTCCTTTACAAAGCGTGAATAGATATGTTCTCTGATAGATAGGGGTTCCTCTTAGCTTCTCGAGTTCGATCTCTCTTGCACTTCTCCTCCTAACTAACGGAGGATATGTGCTGCCCATTCCTCCTCCAAAGACCCAGAGATGACGAAGTGTAACAACCCCTTCTGCCATGTACTCTAAAGGCTGCTGACCAAATTCCTCGCTTATGAAAATTAGCCTAGCCTCAGAAGTGTCAATCATGCTTATTAATGCTTTCTCCACTTTTAACCTCTGTTTAGGGTCAAGTTCATTTGCTATTGCATCCCAAGAGTCCAAAACAATGTATCCATCTGTTTTTTGAATTATCTTACCTAGCGTCGTGATAAAAATTCAGCAGTGCTCAACCTTATATCGCTTAAGAGTTTAAAACCAAGCTTTTCTACCGATAGCTCTTCTTCTATCCATGGAAATTGCTTTTCGATCTTTTCTAACGATAGTCTTGTTGAAAGATAGGTGCTCTCTTCCTTCCCAGACATGGCTCTCAATATCTCTAATGCTAGGGTAGTTTTACCTGTTCCAGGTGCTCCTTTTATAAGGAGAGTCACAGAGTCCTCTTTTAAGAATTTTTCCAATTCCGGTGGCAGTCTACCAAGTAGAGAGGCATTATTATTCATTATAGACAGTCATTTCCTAGTTTATTTAAATAAGGCTATAAGATATCTCTATTATCACATTGGCTTGTGATAAAAAGCGGCTCTTTGATTATTTCCTGCTTCCTTATATTTTCAAATATCATATTAAACGAGATAAGAACTCTATCTCCCGTTAGATACTAAGAAAGAAGAAAAAAGAGGTTATAAGGATCTAATGAATTCTTTCCATTTCTTCTACAGGTTCCTCTATTGTGGCATACTTTGGAACGGGAATCACGCCTATAGGTCTTCTAACAAGCCTTCGTGCTCGCTTCAAATCTGCAGGAACGTCTACATCCAGCCAGAAGGATCCTTTGATATCAAGGGATATTACCTTTTTCCTCTCTGCAAGAATCTGTTTTGCATCATTCCATTCCTCTAATCCTAGTTCGATGGCTTCAGCTATCGCGGGGAAGATTGCCGATGTACATGCAAATATCCCGCAATCCACTGCGTTGTAGGGCCAAATTCTTTTTCCTATGGCTACAACCCTTCTTCCAACAAGTCTGACCTTCGTTGCTTCTTGAGGATCTATATGCTTGGGTTTTGAGTCAACAGCTATCACCAAGTCTCCGCCATCGACATTTGGCAGATCCTTAAGACTCCTAGGATCAAATATATGGTCGACAACGGATAACAGAAATCTATTGCTAACATAGTCCTCTGCTTTCAAAACAGAAAGTCCGTTTCCCCTCTTGTAATATGGATTGTAAATGAACTCCACATCTACTCCATGTGTACTTCTATGGTGTGAGAAGAAGGACATAATCTTGTGGGCCTTATATCCGATCACTACAAAGGCTTTCCTTATCCCAAGTTTCTTAAAAGTCCAAAGCGTCCAAGAAAGTAGTGGGGTACCAGCCACTCTTACAAGAGCTTTCGGAATTCCTAAACCTAATCGCTTTCCCAATCCGGCTGCGATTATAACGCCCTCTTTTATTCTCATTCTTATCACCCCGAAAAATTAATGAGATAAGAGAATTTTGTACAATTTTGACAGAGCAAAGTTTATTGGCAAAGACGCGTGCATTGCACGCGTCTAAAAAGTAAGTTAACCTGTTCTTATCTCACCTATTCCTACATTAGGAAGAAAAGACTTCCCCATTTATTAACTTTTATCAGCTCTTTGATTATTTAAATGAGAGAATGTATTTCTATGCTACTGCAACTTTAGGCCTAGAAGACGTCGTTGCTAGGGAGATAGAGGAGCTTGCAGGCGTGAAATGTGAAGTTGACGTTAATAAAGTGTTCTTTAAGGGAGATCTTGAACTGATACCGAAACTCAATTATCTCTCCAGGTGTGCAAATAGAATCTTTATCATGCTTCTAAGAGAGAAGTTTAACAATCTAGATGAGATTTATTCCCTTTCTAGAAGTATAAGCTTTTCAGATTACATAGAACCGGACCAAACTTTTGCTGTAAGGGCAACTAGGCACGGTGCCCATTACTTCACCAGCATAGATGTTGCGAAGATGGTGGGCCAGGCAATAATAGATTCCTATTTGGATGAGAAGGGATTTATGCTGAAGGTTGATCTAGAGAATCCTGAAATAGAGGTTCAAGCCCTTGTCAGGGACGATGAGATAATCTTAGGAATTAATACGTCAGGTGAGGCTCTTTCAAAGAGAGGATATAGGGTGTACCAGCATCCTGCACCCATAAAGCCGAACATGGCCTGTTGTCTTTTGAGACTTTCCGGTTGGATGCCTGAAAGATCTCTGATAGATCCTATGTGTGGTGGAGGAACTATTCTGATAGAAGCCGCCTTGATGGCCAGAAACGTACCTCCAGGCAGCTTTAGAAAGGTCTTTGCTTTTGAAAAACTTCGTTTCTTGGATCCTTCTCTTTTTTCTGAAGTAAAAGAACTAGCAGCAGCAAAGGTGAACAATAATAGATATGAGATATGGGGAATTGAGAAATACAGGAAACACGTCCAAGGAGCCATCAAGAACGCTAAGAGTGCTGGTGTTCCAGATACTATAAGCATTGTACAGGGAGATGCAACGAGATGGGACTACAAGCCGAAGCCAGAGTTTATCGTCACAAATCCTCCTTATGGGTTGAGAATTGCGAATAAAAAGGCCACCTTGAAGCTTTATAGGGGTCTCTCTCAACGCATAAAAGAACTTGAAGGAACCACGATGGTTCTTATCGTTGGAAACAATTGGTTTGAGGAGATTTTTCAACTGAAGCCTGTTGAGAAGAGAGAAGTCCTTTACGGAAACTTAAGGTGTTTTGTCCTCAAGTATATAATCTGATCGGCTTATTTGGTTGAGTAATAGTTTTTAACGTCATCTAATAGGTAGGTTATAATGCAGGGGCTATTAATAACTGGGATTGCAGGATCAGGGAAAACTACGCTTACAAAAAATTATGTGAGGTGGCTCAAAAGAGAGCTAAATGCTAGGGTCTATGCCGTAAATCTGGATCCTAGGGTGATCAATCTACCCTATCGAGCAATTTTTGACGCGAGGGAAATCGTTAGAGTCGAAAAATTGATGTCTTCTAATAATGTCTTGGGCCAAATGGTGCTCTAATAAGGGCAACAGAGATTCTTGCTGAGAGAGTTGACGAGCTTATTGATAGGATTTTGAAATTTGAGTTTGATTACCTCGTAATCGACACTCCTGGCCAAATGGAAGTCTTCGCCTTAAGGTGGGCTGGAAGGAAAATAGTTGAGGAATTAAGAAATGTTATGAGCCTGGCTGGGTATTCCTAGGGGATCATGAGCCTGGAAAAGAGCCTATCGATTCAATTACTACTGCTTTCATGTCTAAGATAGTTGAGTTAAAGCTAGGAATTCCAATGGTTCCAGCAGTTAACAAACTAGATTTGTGGAAGGATCTTTCAGTTAGGGAAGCTTGGGAGGCAATTCTTAGAGGAGATATAGAAAAATCCTTTTCTTTTGCTGAGAAGAAGTTCGGAGCTTTATCAGAACTATTAATAGAATTGTCTCGGGCTTTAGCAACCTTTAGCTCTCCTATAAGAGTAATTCCGACATCAGCAACTCAAGCTATAGGATTTGACAGCCTATTTAATACTATTAATGAGGTCTGGTGTGCTTGTGGGGATCTAACCTAGCGTAGGGTTCAAGCCTTTTAGAAGCCTGCGGGCCCATATTCTGTAGGCTGATAACCTTCTCTTTCTCCTTCTTCTCCTTCTTCCTCTTCCCTTGACGTCTCTTCTTCACTCAGTTCTTCTTTTGGTCTCTCTCCAAGAACGCCACTTAACATATCCATTACTTTCTTTGATGTCTTGTTTAACATGATCCTTAAAAGCCCTAAGTTAACCCTGTTGTCTGATAGAACACCTAGGATTCCCTCACCGCAATTTACTAGGAAGATCTTGCCTTCATTAGCCTCTATCGAGATCATTGAAGGCTTTCCAAAATCTATCCCCATAATAGTCTTCTCGCAGGCTGCATAAACTGTTACAGCTGTTGCGCTAAAAAGATCTGGATCTACAGCTTCAGGAAGTTCGCTAACCATCGGTAGACCCTCTGGAGAAATCAGTATGATTCCAGTCACCCCATCCACTGATTTTAAATCCGACAAAATCTTTCTTAATTCCTCCATAATCGACCTAGAATGTTAACGTTAAAATCTAAATAATATTTTGCATCGAACTCAACTATCTGTTGGTTAACTTTAGAATGGCGCTTTGGCATACTTGAACCCTTCTTCCATTAAAAAAGCTGTATAGCCAAAATAAGCTTCCTTTACTTTCTTTCGTTTTTGATCCGCGATGAGATGAGTTCAGTTATGATTCTGGCCCAGCTATCTGGATCTCTTACCCTAAAGTAGAACCTGTTCTTTCGCCAAGTCCCAGTTTCTAGGGCTATTACAAGCTCCCTTACGCGACCTTCCGCTATACCAACCGAGTAGATCATCGATATTGGAGTTTCAAGGAGGATCTTTGGAACTCTTAGTAGAAGATATTTCCTTCCCTCTTTTGCAAAAAATATCCTCCTATTCGTTAAAATTAGAGCTCCATTTGGCTCGATCGTCCATCCCTCAAACCCTGTAGAGATCCCCACAGGTCTTTGAGGAGTTCTCTCAATTTTCCCCCTGAAAATCATGATAACACCTGACTCTGCCCTCAAAACTTTTTCTTCAGGCTGAAAAGCCAGGTTTACAATTACTCTATCAGCCAGATCTATTCTCGACATCCCAATCCCTCAGTTTTCTACCATGCAGGACAAACAAACGAGTTAGCTGATATGAGACATCGTATATGAATATGAATACCCAAAATTCGAAATAATAAGTATATAAGGAAAAGAGCAAGGTGGTAAGCTCCAGAAACGGTCTCATTTTGAAGAACTTACCAAGGAAACCAGTTAGCTTTCCTGAATCTGCTAAATCGCTTGCAATCTCGTCTAAAAGAGCTGTTATGAGGAAAAACATAAACAAAGGCCAATTTACTGGAGGAATTCCCAGAATTAACGTTCCTGCTAGAGCAGTTCCAACCCCTATGCCATGTGAAAAGCTGTCGATCTTTCCCGTCGCTATAACTGCAATTATGACAGCAAGGATGAGTGAGGAGAGAATTACTACATTTCTTATGGTATATACCATGATTAGTCCGTAAAATAGTGCAAGCAGACAGCCCATTCCCCGTAAATCTATGTCATTATCGACTTCTAAGTCAACAAGCTTTGTTAAAAATCCGAGAGAAAGGGCTGCTATAACTATAAGAGATAGGTTTACCAATCCCATTCCCTCATAAAAGAATTCTTAAGTCCTTGAAGACCTTAGCCATCATTAAGGGGAATATTATTACTGCATCACCGTACACTGTAACATGGCTTGCTGTTTCCCTTAGCTTCCCCCAAGATATTGCTTCCTTAGCCCTTGCTCCTGAAAGAGAGCCATCCCAAGGTACTGCTGTTGTTATGTAGACAGCATAATCCAAACCTCCTCTTAAGAGATTTACTCCGATTGTGTAATGCTTAGCTATGCCTCCTCCTAGTATCATGGCTCCAGTTTTTTCAGCCTCAAAAACTATGTCTGCAAGCTGCTTCATATCTGCTGTCACATCTATTCTAAAATTGGGATTGTCCTGCTTAAAGAAGAAAGCCTGTAGCCCTATTGCAGAATCTGTGATCCCCGGACAGAAAACAGGTATTTCGTTCCTTGAGGCCCAGTATAGGAAAGATCCTTCATCTTTTAAGCTTAATCCAATCTCTTTACAGATTTCAGATGGAGAAACCGTTCCTCCTCTTTCCATAATTTTAATGAAGATAGGATGAATAAGCTGTTCGAGAAGTTCATATCTGTCGTTTGATATCAGGATATTTCCAAGCCTATTAACTCCTGCTTTGTGGAGCTCCGCATCGTTAAGATCAAAACTACCAATTTCATAAGATTTGTAAGCTTTGATAAGGTCATGATCTATCGATCCTCCGGTCGTGATTATGACATTTACAAAATGAGTTCTAGCGAGATCCGCAAAAATTCCTCTAAGTCCAGAAGCAACCATGTTCGCTGTGAAGGCAAGAAAAATGACTGCTTTCTCCTCTTTCATTCTCTTCACCAGTTCTACAGCATTTCCCAATTCAGTTCCCTGAAATCCAGCATTGCTTATCTGAGAGACAAATTCAGCTACGGTCAATCCAGCTTTGAGCCGTATATCCTTTATTTCCTTATTGTCCATTACCAGAAACACCAGTAAAAGAAGAAGTTTGATCTTAAAACGATACTTCACCCAGCAGTTGGAATAGATATACCTATGTAAATTAGAGGAGATTTATAACCCATTCTATAACTTTATCACAAGTGCTCGTAGGAGCTCCATCTCATCAGCCTTTCAATAAAGGTGTTGGGAATAGATGGGGCTTCTATTTGTTAAGAGATAGATTAACTAGCCCACTCATCCTTTTTCCTGCCAGAAATGTTAAAATAAACAGATCATCTATCGGGTCGCATACAAAAAATTTAGGGACCAAAATGACCTATTGAAGTTTGAACTATTACAGTAGATAGCCCAACAGCATTTAGCACCTCTTTAACCCTTAACATCTCCTCCGGAGTAGGTCTAACCAAGGATCTGTTCCTGAAAGTTGGAAAGTAGTCCAGAACAACTACTTGTAAGTCGGATTTTATGGATGCTATCTTTTCACCAACCTCTAGTAGCTCATCCCAGCCGATTAGAGCCTTATTATAAGGTAAACCAACTCCAATGAAGACTCTTTCTTGATATTGATCAACTAAGTACTTGAGAGCCTCCCATTGGGCCCTCTGATACCTTAAAGCTAGTTCTTTGTCCCTAATTCCCGTAATCTTCATAAAGGTCTCAAGTCTGACCCCTTTCGGTTCCACTCCTATGTCAGTTACTCCTGATTCAATTAGCTCATCGATGTAGTCCCTAGTTAACAGCGTACCGTTACTATCTAGATGGAACCTAGCTTTTTCATCAGGGTTCAGCCTTTTAAGCTCTTTGAAAAAGTCTACAAGCCATTTCCTATTTGTAGTTGGTTCTCCTCCCGAAACAGCCATTCTATCCACTCTATAAACTTTTCTAGCTCTTGTTAAGATGTATGCTGCCTTTTCTGGTGATATCGGTTCTGTGGAGTTATCATAGGTGACTTGATAATTTTGACATTGTGGACACCTAAGGTTGCAGCCAGCAGTCCAGATAGCTACTTCTATGTACCTATCTCCTTTAATCCACCAGGGTGTTGCTTTGCCTCCAACAGAATGAGGGGCGGGACCGTGAACTATCCTAAGAGCCGGAGCCTCTCTGTTAGTGAAGACTTTCATTCCTTCCTTTACAGGGGTAATACAGGCCCTGACAAACTCCCCATTTGCCTCTACAAGGCAAGAGTAGCAACCTCCTAAAGAACAGGGAGCGCTAATCTTTCCCTCTCCAGGAAACACTCCAACCTCATAACCAGAAATTTCTAGAGCTCTTTTTAGTGTGATCGATTTTGGGACCTCATACTGAATACCATCAATACTAATTACAGCAGTTTCATCGGACTTATGGCTGTACGGAGTTCTAGCTTCATATGGGCAAGACCACACACAGATAAAACACCCAACGCAGTCTTTAGGACTAGGGCACAAGCTAACCGTTTTACAAAAATTACAATGATGACATTTTTCTGGATTTAACCTCACCCTTATTATCTCGCTCATCCATGACCACTCTTACTACTCCCTTTAATTAGGTTCGATGAATTGTGGCATCAGTAGATGGGAGTTTATGGCATGATTTTGATAGAAGTACCTGAAAAGTATTTGATTGTTCTGCCACTTCGTTAATGTTCCTTCAACGCTTATTGAAAGCTTTTTCTAGTGCGCTGGTGATCTCTTTGCACCTCTTGGAGGCAGCATCAACAGCTCTCATAACGGAGGATCTTATTCCACTTTCCTCTATATGATAGATACCTTCTATTGTGGTTCCTCCCGGAGTTATAACCATCTCTTTCACCTTTGCTGGGTGTAAGTTGAGATCAAGCACGAGCTTGGCTGTACCAAGCAAGGTTCTAGCAGCACTTCTTAGTGCTATTTCTCTGGAGAGGCCCACTTTTAGTCCAGCATAGGCTAATGCTTCGATGAACGTAGCGGCATAAGCTGGGCCACTCCCACTAAGACCTGTGACAGCATCCATTAAAGACTCGTCTACCCTGGCCGTCTCACCAAACTCAGCTAAAATTCTCTCTGCTAGATTTATGTTTTCCTCACTAACATTATTTGAAATGGAGTAAGCAGTGAAGGATTCTTTGACCATTAAGGCTATATTGGGCATAGCTCTTATTATCTCTGCCTTTGGAGCCACTGATTTAAGGACATCAAGAGTTATGGCAGCAACAAAGGAGATCACTAATTTTCCATCTAACTCATCCGCTATTTCTCTTAAAACGCTCACTGCTTTGTTAGGTTTGACAGCAAGTATGATAACATCGGCTTCCCTTGCTGCTCCAACATTATCAGTGGAAAGCTTTACTCCTAATTTTTCAAGGCCTCTTATCGCATCTATGTGCCTTCTTGTTGCAATTATTTTCCATTTACCGCTTTTTGCAAGAACTTGAGCTGCAGTACTTCCCACTTGCCCGGCTCCTATTATAGCTATGGTCTTATGGCATTCTTTGTCTCCCGCTAACATTAGCAGGGTCCTACCCGGCCAATACTTAACCTATTTGGTCAAGGAAAAAGATCCATTTTTATCATCGAGCATAGCCCGTTAAGGTTACGACATGATTTCGATAAGTTTTCTTCTGCATCATAAGATGTAATTCGGTCATTTTAGGGCAAGAAATGTTAATAGTTTTATTTTCATTCGATTAAGTACAAACTAAATGGATCTCTTTGAGTTTAAACTGCGAGAAAGGTGTTAGCTTTGGAAATAGATGCCGTCGTTAATGGTATTAACCACGAGGTAAGACGGAAGATAATACTGCTGCTCGCAGAAAAAGGTCCAATGAAGTATGGTACTCTTCTCAATGAGCTAGGTATCCAGTCAGGGGTGTTAAATTACCATCTCTCAAAGATGGAGCTTCTCTTAAATAAAAACGAAGAAGGGATTTATTCGCTAAGCGATATGGGAATTTTGGCTTACAGGTTGCTTAACTTTCTTCAGGAGGAGATAAAGAGACCACAAAAGCTGAAAACACCTCAAGCTTCTCCTTGGGCCTTTCTATCGGAGGTTAGCATGAGCCTTTTTGATTTAGGGATGAATCCAAGGAGAGCTTTTACCTATAGAGGTGCTGGAGCTACTCTCGTGTCTTTTTGTATAGGAGTCCTTTTGTTCATTTCCTCCCTTTTTTTAGGAGTTAAAGCACTAATAGAGGTTATTGTGGTCCTTTTAGGAGCGGTTATTTTAGCTATAGGTTTATCTGTTGGCATTTATGGAGTCAAAACCTCTATAATTCCTTTCATGATGAATTTTCTTAGAGCTCAGCTTCCTGAATTGATCCTATTGCTTATAAGAGATCTGCTCTCCTTCCGTTTAATTGCAATTGGAGAGTTAGAATATTCCTTGCTTCTGATAGGGATTAGATACATAATACAGCCAGCATTGGCTCTCTGGACGTTTATCCTTCTTTTGTTTGCTACTAAAGAATCAACAGACCTTGATCTTAGTAAATCCTTTGTCGTTGTAATTCTTACCGTATTAATTCTCAGGATGATGGCTAAACCGCTCGAATTTAATCATGAGATACACGTCATTATGTTCTAGGCGACAATCTGAAGAGGAGGTTGACAGGTTTGACAAGGCATTTAAAATTCAGAGCTCTTATAGGCTAGATGGAACCTAGGGAAATTACGCCTGAGGAAGAGAAAGAGATTAGAGATTACGTGAAGGATAAAGTTCGATGCAATGACATTGCACATGGTTGGGACCATATAGAGTGTGTTGTCAATATTGCTAGAAGAATTGGAGCTAAAGAAGGTGCAAATATGAGGATTCTCATTCCTGCAGCTTATTTCCATGACATTATCCCCAGAAAGGCCGTAACAGAGCATTATAAGCACAGTGAGGCGAGTGCAGAAGAGGCCAGAAGTTTTCTCAGCAAGTTAGGTTTTACAAGCGAGGAAATAGATTTGGTAATCAAGACAATACTCACAGCATCCTATGAAGCCCATGAGAGGGGTATTGAGCCGGATTTGCTGGAAGCTAAGGTTCTTAGAGATGCTGATTTGCTTGACTCCATTGGAGCAAGAGGTATAGCTAGAGTATTTGCATTCGCAGGAGCTTATGGCTGCCCAGAAGGCCTAGGGAGACTCGAATGGGATCCAAAGAATCCTCCTAAACTTAAGATGAACATAAAGGGGCCAGATCCAAGCGCGATATACCACTTTGCCTCAAAACTTCTTTGGTTAAAGGATCTAATCCTTACAAAAGAGGGGAAAAGGTTAGCAAAAGGAAGACATGAGTTCATGATCGAATTTCTGTACAGATATGAGAAGGAAATGGAGGGAATGTTATGAAGAATCGTGCTGAATAAAACTAAAGCTTTATTGTAAGTTCGTTTCGAGGGTTTGAATTTAACTTACGGATTCAACTTATTGTCAAGAATTCTATTCAATAAAGAAATATTCAGAGTGATTAAAAAGAGGTTTCCTAAATATTTCTTGGTCAAAATGGGATTAACAGATTTGCTTGCAGATCTTGGAGCTGTTATAATGAGGTATCTTTCCGATTCAGCGGTAGCTTTCATTCTTGTTATTCTCGCACTGATGTTTCATTGGATTGCGGCTCTATTAGTCATTCTTATGGTAGCTTATGTTTACAAAACTAAAGGGATGACCAAAGAAGGGGAGATTGCTAGAGCTAAACCAAGCACAGATTCTGAGAGCCTTATAATAATCATAGGGGCTGTTATGGTTACCGCGGGAGGATATTGGCTTGTTCAAGAACTAATTGGCCAGAAAATACCTGCTTCCGTAAGCCTTATCTTGATTGGAATTCTTCTAATTGTACTTGGATATTCGGTTAGGGGTGAAAAGAGTGCTTAGGGCATGGATTTTGTTCAAAGCGATTTTCTTTCTCTCCCTAGGGCTTGGATGGTATATCTCGTTAAAGGGAATCTCTTCTCTAACTATCACCATTCCTCTAGCCTTGATCTTCGTTGGAATTGCAGCTATAGCTTATGGTCTGTCAAGGAAAGAAAAGAGGTTCGTTCAAGTCGAGTAGAAGGGTGCTTACCTTGAGTCATAAGACTGCAATAAATCTTGGATGGTTCCTTGTGACTATTGGTCTACTTTTTCTCCTGTATCAACTAGTGCCCTGGGAAGTTCTCACTCCCGAGGATAGGGCCATCATACTGATCTCCTCTGGTCTCATCCTGCTTGGATGTTACTTTGCTCTTGGCTGGGTAGAGAGCTCAATAGGAAAGGAGCTTGTAAGGGCGATCAATACTTTCGTCTCAATTTTAGCTCTCCTTACAATATTGCTTTCTATAACTTACTTCTTCCCACCTTTAGCATTGCTAACACAAATGGGGACAGAGGAGGCTTCTAGAACTGGCCAGACATCGATTTCAGTAGGGGAGATCTCGAAACTGAGTCTTGAAATAGATCTGATAAACGGAAATGTAGTGCTAAAGGGCTATGAGGGGTCTCAAATCCTAATTCAATATGAAATCACAACAAGAGGATTTACCAAAAAGGATGCTCTAAATAAGTTGAATAAAACAGAGGTATACGTCTCAGATAGCGTTGTTGAAGACTTACTAAACGTAAAAATAGGCGTCTCCGGCCCTGAGATTAACAAGGTCTGGACAAAAGTTGACTTAGCAGTTTCCATTCCATCGGATTTAACCTGCGAAATAACATACTCAACTCTTAACGGAAAGTTACAAGTTTTTAACTTATCTGGCTCAAAGCTTTCGGCTGAGATCGCCAACGGTAAGATGGAACTTTCGAACATTTACTTCGATGAAGTTGATGCGGGCCTTACAAATGGAGAGATAAAGGCTTCAGTATCCTCTAAAGATCTAGAGCTTGAAGTTATAAACGGCGAAACTTTCTTAGAAGTAATTGGCAATACCGCTGGTAGGTATTCTATTGATGTGGTTAATGGAAATGTTGTAATAAAATGTAATGTCGATGAAGAAAAGGGATTTGAGTTCGATATAAGCACAATGCATGGAACAGTCGAAATGGGACTAGAAGACTTTGATTTCATAAAGTGGGATGATAGAAAAGGGATAAGAGCTAAGACCCAAGGATATTCCCTTGCCCAGTCAAAGATAGAGGTATTAATTGACGTTGTGAATGGATCCATTGATGTAAGGCCTTGATCCCGTCTTACATCATATCAGCTCCAAAGAAACCACGTAACTCCTTTTGATCTCAGAGACTCTAAAGAGATTGGTTTATCGTCCCATACTCCCATCTCATTTGCAAGCTGCCTTAGCCTAGCGACCCTCTTCTCAACTGATGGGTGGGTTGAAAACAGTTCTAAGAGAGACTCCCCCTTAAGAGGATTCACTATCCACAGATGAGTCGTTCCTGGATTTATTGGCAAGGGAGGGTTGCGCATAACTGCATTCCTTATCTTTATCAGCGCATTTGATAGGGCTATTGGTCTTCCAGTAAGCTTTGCTCCTTCCTCATCTGCCTTATACTCCCTTTCTCTTGAAATAGCCAACCTTATTAGGGCTGCAGCTATTGGAACGAGAATCAAGGATAAGACTACTGCAATAAGCGGAGCCGAGTCCCTATCATCTCTTCTCCCGCCTAAGAACAAGCCCCATCTTCCGAAGTATGCCAAATAGCTTATTGCTCCAGCTATTGTAGCTGCCATAGCTGATACGAGAGTGTCCCTATGGAGAACATGTGCAAGCTCGTGGCCAAGCACGGCCTCAATTTCTCTCTCATTTAAGACATTCATCAAACCTTCAGTTACGGCCACTGTAGCATTTTTTGGTCCTCTACCAGTTGCAAAGGCATTGGGAACATGAGCTGGCACTAAGGCTACCTTTGGTTTTGGGATCCCAGCTCTGAGGGCGATGCGTTCAACGATCCTATGCAACATGGGCGCTTCAACCTCAGGTATGAGCTTGGCTCCAGTCATGGTCAGCACGATCTTATCAGAGAATGCATAGGCAAACATATTGAAGAATGCTGACATAATTAGTCCCGCCAGCATCCACTGTGAAGGATTTCCAAAATAATAACCCAGACCAAGCCCCATAGCCATTAAAAGAGCTGTTAAAACCCCCATAAGCATGGCTTCCCTTAGCATTCACCTCACCCTCAAGCTATATCCCTCTAAAGTTCTCATAGTAATAAACAAGGGCATTCTAAAATTTTTCAACCCAGCCGAAATATTAGCATCTGATTGGCGTTAAAATAATTGTGGATAGGCACTTTCGTTTATAAAAATAAGTGACGAAAAGCACATAGGAGAGTTTCATATACTGCTTAAGGTAAACTCATATAAACCATTCAGGACATTGTCTCTTCAAGTTACTAGCAACTTTTCCGTTTAGAAAAACTATCAAATTCGTTTTTTGCTATGATTTCGGCCTTGGCCTAATTTTTCCTAAGTAATTTCTGAAGAAATTGCAGTGATTAAAAAGAGGTGCCACTAAAAATGCATCTTACTCATTAAGGGAATGCATCGATATTAAAAGGGCTGATCTAAATGAGATAGTGAGATGTGCAGAATCTTCTATAGAAGAACTAATGATAGAAGATCTTTCATCAAGGATGCGCTTCAAAGATTCTCTTCGGTGTTCAGAGATTGGGAAAGCGTTATTCTAAACCTCAATTTGGCCTCTAATGAACCCTACCCTTCCACTACTCATCCCGAGGTTTTATCGGGGATTCTCTCCTTCTTTAAAGGAAAAATCTGTGTCAATCGTAGCCGGACCCGCAGTAGATTCGGTAATAAGAAACGAGATTCCTTACTCACATCCACTCAGGCTAGTTGCTAGAAAGTTCGGTTTTGACATAGAAAATCTAAATCTTATGAACACTATTGAAGTGAAAGGAAAAAAGGTAACGTTTAGAATAGCTGATATCGGCAGGGAGGCTATGAATCTTATATCTCTACCTGTATTGAAGGAACACAAAATCTGCAAGCTCTCTTGTGTTTTAGAAAATCAACTAGGATTTCTTTCGTTAAAAGACAAGTTTATGCTTTATGTTAGACTTAGAGATTTCCACCGCACCATAGCAGAGGTTAATCTCATACTCAGGCCAAAAATCTCCTTTGTCGATGCGATAGAGGTTATGGTTGGAGCCCAGGAAAGAAGGAGAGGAGGGAAGAGCAAATTCTTAGGTTATATGATAGCGGGGGAGGATCCTGTGTCTCTCGACTCTTTTTGCCTAGAGCTAATGAAAGAGCTCAGCCCTAAGCTTGCTGAGTTAAGACCTGAAGATATCAGATATTTAAGATTAGCAGAAGAGATGGGGATAGGAACTACTAAGTACGAAGCTATTGAGATCTGACCTCCGGGATTCGTAAAGAAGTTAAAGTTACATAGCGAAAAATTAGCTGATGATACAGGAAGAGCTTGTGGAAATTGCTGGACCCATATTATCCGATAGGAAAGTCCAGGATATCATAGTTGGACTGAGATATACAGCTGTTC